>Ga0207646_10002802_pt1 | contig 20298 bp, 24 predicted proteins | sample KBSK5502metaG_FD_184343 | JGI IMG/M metagenome (GOLD analysis project Ga0207646, IMG submission 184343) | Corn, switchgrass and miscanthus rhizosphere microbial communities from Kellogg Biological Station, Michigan, USA - KBS K5-50-2 metaG... | ecosystem: Host-associated > Plants > Roots >...
AGGCTTGCCGATCGCCGGAGGGCGTATCCCTCATCCTTGGCACGGGAACCGCACTCCTGGCTCCTGAACCCGATGTGCTGATTCTGGCAGATCTCGCGCGCTGGGAGATCCAGCGGCGCCAGCGCGCCAACCAGATCGCAAGCTTCCCAGCCGGAGACATCCAGGAATCCGCTGCGATGAGATACAAGCGCGCATTCTTTGTTGACTGGCGTGTGGCGGATCGGATTAAGCGGGACCTGCTTGACCGGATCGACTATCTGTTAGATACCAATGATCGAGCCGCACCCAAGATGAGCACTGGCGAAGCTTTTCGCGCGGGCCTGCGATGCGCGCTGAATCGGCCCTTTCGCGTGGTCCCGTTTTTCGACCCCGGCCCCTGGGGCGGACAGTGGATGCGCGAGGTGTGTGACTTGCCCGATGGCCCGCCGAACTACGCATGGTGCTTTGATTGTGTTCCGGAGGAAAACAGCCTCTTGCTAGACATGGCCGGCGTGATGGTCGAGATTCCGGCTATGGATTTGGTGCTCCACGGTCCCCGTGAGCTTCTGGGCGATGCCGCATATGCCAGGTTCGGTGCAGAGTTTCCAATTCGCTTCGATTTCCTCGATACCATGCAGGGTGGCAATCTGTCGCTGCAGGTACATCCGCTCAAGCAGTACATCATCGAGAATTTTGGGATGGCCTACACGCAAGACGAGAGTTACTACTTGCTCGATGCGGCACCGGATGCATGCGTGTATCTCGGAGTGAAGACGGGAGTCGACCGAAAGGCCATGATCAGAGAGCTGCATCTCGCGCAAGAGGATGGCGTAGCGTTTGAGGCCTTGAACTATGTAAATAAGTGGCCGGCTCACAAGCATGACCACTTCCTCATCCCAGCCGGTACCATCCATTGTTCTGGAGCCAACAGCATGGTTTTGGAAATCAGCGCGACGCCATACATCTTTACCTTCAAGTTGTGGGATTGGGGGCGGCCGGGACTCGATGGGCGCCCGCGCCCTATTCACCTGGAACACGGCGCCGCCAACATCCAATGGGATCGGGACACAGAATGGGTTCGGAAGAATCTGTTGAATCGTATCGAAAAGATAGGCAATGGCAGAGGCTGGATAGAAGAAAGAACTGGATTGCACGAACTGGAATTCATCGAGACCAGAAGGCACTGGTTCACTTCTCCGGTGGAACACGACGCGTCGGATGGTGTGCAGGTCCTGAACCTCGTCGAAGGAGAAGAGGCAATCGTCGAGAGCCCGTCTGCGGCTTTCGAGCCGCTTCCCGTTCACTATGCCGAAACCTTTATTGTGCCGGCGCAGACGGGAAGGTACAGCATCAGGCCGGCAGACGGAGTGCGTGAGTGCGCAACTATATGCGCAGCCGTGAGGACCGAAGCGTGAGATTCGATCCCGGCATTGGGGTTGTGCCTGTCCGCGAGCCTCTGGGTTTTCGCTATGGACCTGGAGTGTTTGGTCCGCAACCAGAAACACGCTCACTCGATGCAATTCGGCCAAGTCTGCGCGACCCCGCCTGCACCGGGCCTGATCCGGTCTATGCCATCGTGATGGACGTGGGGCGTGAGGACATTCGAGTCGAACTCGAACGCAGAATGCTGCTGTTCGGCGCAGTGATCTACGCATCGGGAAAACTCGGGGAAGAACCGGTGCGCAGCCAGGGCCATGTGCACCGCGTCTCCTCGCAGAGCGGGTGGTCGCCGCCTGAAGTGTACGAGATTTGGGATGGAGCAGCCTACGTCTATATGCAGGAGCATGTGGCTGACGATCCGGGGCGTTGCTATGCGGTTATGGCCAGGCCTGGCGACGTCGTGGTGGTACCTCCGGCATGGGCCCACGCGGCAATTAGCGCAGACCCTTCAGATTTCATGGCTCTGGGCGCTCTTTGCGATCGAGAGTACGGCTTCGACTATGAGGGGATCAGGAAGCGCAAAGGCCTCGCTTGGTATCCAATCGTCACCCCGAAAGGCGGAATCGAATGGGTGCCCAATCTTAACTACCAGCGGACGAAGCTTGACGTACGGCGACCTAGAGACTATGCAGAACTCGGCTTCGTCCGGGAACATTCCATCTACGAACAGGCAGTTCAGGATCTCGATAGGTTTTCCTGGGTCTCAAATCCGGCTCTTTGCGCAGACGTTTGGAAACACTTCGAGCCCTGAAACTCATCTCTTGTTGTCCGGATGGCCTGCAGGCGGCATGCCAAGTCTTGATCCCCCATTTGCTTGGATGCGTTCTGCTTCCGAAAGCTCCCGGCTAGCGCTTTCTTCTCGTCCTAACTGGGTATAGGCGTCGGCCAGGAGGCGGTGCGGGTCACGATAAACGCGCCCTGCGAATCGCGAATGGTACCGGTGATTTGTCCCGTAGGCTGGGCTTGCCCCAAGGCAAGAATCGGGAGAAGTGCCAAGGAAAAGGCGGCGAGGCGGACGAGTCTGGCGACAATACTCATGTGGACTAAGGCGGCAGCCCCACTCGCCGAATCAATTCTGTGAATCTGGGATCTGAGCGAATAGGAGCTCAAATCGGGTCGTCCTTGAGATGAATCATGGCGCCATCGTGCTCTTTGTACCCTTGTTCCAGCAAAGCAAAAGCCTCCTCCTTATCACCCAGGTTGGCGTATAGCCAAGCCGCGAAAAACTTGGGCATGTGATGACGATTCGAAGTCGCAACGTACACTTTCAACCACGCGCGAATCGCGCTTTTGTAGTCGCCCCTCGCATAACCGTCTTGCAGAATTCTTGCCTGATCGTCGAAGCCGAGGATTTTGAGGGTTTTCATGTACTGTTCGACCGCCTCTTTGTATCTGCCCGCCTCTTGAAAGGCCCTGCCTAATAGCGCGCGAAGAAGAAAGTTGTTGGGTTCTGCTTCATCGACATACTGCTGTCCCTGGTCGATGCTCAAGCCCGCAGGGAAAAAATCACCGCTGCGAAAGTGCACAGGGTCAAGCGGCTGCGCCAGCTCGAGCTCTTTTTGCCCCACACGGGTTTTCTCTCCCGCCATTAGATCCAGGTAGTCTGAATACTCCACATGGGCATCGGCGGAGTTCGGATTAAGCTCAAGGGAGCGCTTGTATTCTTTCCCCGCCGCCTGCCAGTTCCAGTCGCCCAACAGCAGCCGCGCATTGTCCAAGTGAGCTTCGGCGACGGAGTCATCTAATTCCAACGCTCTTGCTACGGCAGCCCTGGCTTTGGAATCCAGGTCCGGGATCGCATCCATCTAGACCCGTCATCATCTCAAAGATTGCCAGGTAAGCAGGAATGTAGTGTGGGTCCTCTCGAATCGCCTGTTCGAAATCCGCAACCGCCTTCCGCTCTTCTTCAGCGAACTCTTGCTCGAACCCTTTTCGAAGTTGAAGTTCGTCTGCCTTACCGAAGTGGAAGCGGCCATCAAGGTACGCATCGAGAGCTTTGCGATTCACCGGGCGGAGACTCCTCAGATGCTCTTGCTCCTGAGGCGTCATCTTTGCCTGAATTTCCTCGGCGATGGCGCTCGCCACCGAACTCTGAAGGGTGAGAACATCGCTCAGATCGCGGTCATAGGTCTGAGCCCACAGGTTCGAATCTCGCGGCGCATAGATCAACTGGGCCGTAACCCGCACCCTGTCACCTGAACGGATCACTGATCCTTCGACGATCCCGTCTACTCCCAACTCCTGCGCTATTTCCGGCAGGGGGCTTGTCTGTCTTCTTGTAACGCATGACCGAAGTCCGTGAGATAACCCGGAGTGCGCTCAGACGTGAAAGCTCGGTGATCAGTTCCTCGGTCATGGCGTCGGTGAAGTATTCCTGCGTTTGATCACCCGAGAGGTTCTGCAATGGCAGCACGGCGAGGGATCGAATCTGCGGAATGTCGCGACGTCCCCGGAGATATTCCCACCATTTGGGGGCAAACAGCGCAATCCCAAGAAGCAAAACGACGGAGCCAAGGCCAATCAAGAGTCCTACCCGCAGAGTGCGACGGCTGAGCCAGGGCTCTGTCCTTGGCCGTGACTCATTGGCAGAGGCGGGAGGGGTGCTCCCATTGACTGTCCCAATGAAACGAATACCCGCGTCGGGGCAGGGTCTCAATGAAACGCGGAGTCTCTGCCTTGTCGCCCAGAGCTTCGCGCAGCCGTTTGACGGCGTTATTCACTCCGCCGTCGAAATCCACGAAAGTGTCGGCAGGCCAGATCCTTTGCCGCAGCTCTTCGCGAGTAACCACCTCGCCGGGCCGTTCCAGAAGAATCTGAAGAAGTTGGAGAGGTTGGTCCTGCAGCTTGATCTTCACTCCCTGCTTGCGCAGTTCTCCCGCGCGAAGATCAACTTCGAACACACCGAAGCGAATTGCCCCCAATTGGGATGGACGGCCGTGTCCATGGAGGCGTACACCCCACTAGGTCAGACAGTTTACCACCGTTTTTCACAGCCTCGTTAGCTGCGCCTACACGTGTCCCAATGTCTTTCCCCGCAGGCACTTGGCCCGACTACAACGGGACGCTTGCCCTAGGCATCGTGTCAGCGGCCCAGGCAGGAAAAGTGCACGCTCGCTACCGTGGCCGGAACCTACGGACTGACCACGACCGGATCGATCCCCGGCATTGGCCCGGTAGCGGCTGTGGTAACTGTCGACAAGGGAAATATCTCCGGGAGGGCGCATCAGCGACAAATTGTCTTTGGGGGCAGTTTGGCGTGTCTCCTGATTTGAAATTGTCGAACCCCTCTAACGCAACGCTGTTCAACGTCTTAAGGGAATTCAGCGTGCAAAATATGTCTATGGCGACCCCGGAGGGAGTCGAACCCCCAACCCTCAGATCCGAAGTCTGATGCTCTATCCAGTTGAGCTACGGGGCCAGCATTTCGGGACGTTCGTAGGAAATTAGCAAATATGGTGGGCCCGGAGAGATTCGAACTCCCGACCTAACGGTTCGTAGCCGTTCGCTCTATCCAACTGAGCTACGGGCCCCGAAAATTATTTTACTACAGGGACTTCGGAAATCGTTGTGCTCAGCGTCATCGACCGGTATGGAGATTCGTCTTTCGGAAGTGGATAAAAAACACATCGGTGTTCGGCCTCGTAGTATTTTGTCACCCGACAATTATCTGCGTTGTTCCCCCTGGAAACGGATCGTTTGCCGGATGCGTTGGCATTTGCCATCTCTTCGCCACGTATTTGGGCAACCTCGGCGCTAAAAGAAAAAAGAACTTGATGAGTATCGCAAAGATTTCAAAAAAATAACGTCTTCGATGAATTTCACAGGTGTCTGGCCCATATTTTGCCTTGGGCAGACGGCAGTAAATCTTGCTCGCCCAGAGCAAATCCTACAGAGTAACCACCTCATAGACCCATGTATTTTCAATAACTTGCCCGACGGCAAAGCAGGTGCTCTAGCAATATCAGACGAAGTGGCGCGCAACGGGGCGCTCCAGAGAATAACTTCGGCCAGAGGTTTTCTTGAGCGCCCCTTGCATTTTTCAAGACTTCGCCTCCCTCAGCGTAATTCCGACGACATTAAGCCAGCATCAGCTTTTCCTTCACATCGATACCTGCTTGGCGCAAGAGCTGAGCGACGGCGGCTGGCTTAAGCCGCGACGCGTCAAACCCCACCCGCACCGTACGATTCTTTTCATTGAAGTCGACTCCGCGAATGCCGTAAACCTCGCGCACGCCATCGATGGCCCGCAATTGATTTTCTCCGGGCGCGGCACCGTAACTGAAAGCAACGTCCAAGTAGGTCATCGGTTTGGAAATCCTTTATTGATATTGATATTGATCGGTTTCGAGACTCCCCAAATGCGTAAGGGGTGAATCTAATATAGAGCACAAACAATCAAAGAGCACACAGGCCGGGCGAGCAAGCATCGTGACTGGTGCGAGGTTCATGTCCACCAAACCCCTTAGTACGGCAACGGAACCGCAGCGCGACCCGGTCTGCGGGATGAGCGTAAATCCTGCCACAGCAAAACATTCACACTGGCATGCGGGCAAGGACTTCTTTTTTTGTTGCGCTCGCTGCGCCGATAAATTCAGGGCGGATCCGGAAAAGTACCTGAGCCACTCCGCGCCCATCCAATCCTCAGGCCTGGTAATGCCCAGTGCGGCCGGATCTAGTCCTCACATCAGCTCATCGCCAGCCGTGAATGACTCCACTACTTTTCCACAACGGCTGGAGCGGCCAGTCCACGGGCCAGTGCCAGGGAAAGATCAGTCAACAGCTCGTTTCGCTGCCTACGTGTGTCCGATGTGTCCAGAAGTTCGCCAAGACAAACCCGGGGCCTGCCCATCCTGCGGAATGTCACTTGAGCCGGAATCGCTCGCGGTTCGGCGCACCGAATACACCTGTCCTATGCATCCGCAGATTGTGGGTAACGGGCCGGGTTCCTGTCCAACTTGCGGAATGGCGCTGGAGCCGCGCACGGTCACGGCAGTCGAAGAAGACAACCCAGAATTGCGCGATATGAGCCGCCGGTTTTGGGTAAGCCTGATGCTGACCCTGCCACTGCTGGCGGTCGCCATGGCATCGATGATTTCAGAGATGCCGCTGAGGCGGATTCTGCCCGGAGCGTCTCTGCCCTGGGCCGAGTTCCTGCTGGCCACGCCAGTCGTGCTATGGGGCGGCTGGCCCTTCCTTCAGCGATTCTGGAGCTCGCTGGTAAATCGCAGCCCCAACATGTTCACGCTAATTGGCATGGGCACGGGTGTGGCTTTCGCCTACAGCGTGATTGCGACCGTCGCACCTCAACTCTTTCCGCCATCGCTGCGCAGCATGGATGGCTATCCCGACGTGTACTTCGAGGCCGCCGCTGCCATTACTACTCTGGTTTTGCTGGGACAGGTAATGGAGCTGCGCGCCCGCGGCCGCACCAGCGCCGCGATTCGAGCCTTGCTGGATTTGAGCCCCAAAATGGCGCGCCGTTTGAATCCCGACGGCAGCGAAAAAGATGTTCCCCTTGAACATGTGACGCCAGGAGACCGACTGCGGGTTCGGCCCGGAGAAAAAGTCCCGGTGGATGGCGTGATTCTGGAAGGCAGCAGCTCGATCGACGAGTCGATGATCAGCGGCGAGTCCATACCCATCGAGAAGACTGTCGGCGGCAACGTCATTGGCGCCACTATCAACGGAACGGGATCATTCGTCATGCGTGCAGAACGCGTCGGTGATGAGACATTATTGGCGCGAATTGTGCAGTTGGTAAGTCGGGCTCAACGGAGCCGCGCGCCCATCCAGCGGTTAGCCGACCGTGTATCTGCATGGTTCGTGCCGCTCGTGATGGCGGTGGCGATCGTCACATTTGTCATCTGGTTCCTGGTTGGGCCGCAACCGCGGCTGGCCCATGCGTTGGTGAACGCCGTAGCCGTTTTGATCATTGCCTGTCCCTGTGCGCTGGGACTGGCCACGCCTATGGCGATCATGGTGGGCACGGGTCGCGCCGCCCATGCTGGTGTGTTGATTAAAAACGCGGAAGCGCTGGAAACTTTGGAAAAAGTGGATACGCTGGTCGTTGACAAGACGGGAACACTCACGGAAGGGAAAGCGCGAGTGGTATCCGTGGTTACGCTGGCTCGCGAGTCTCAGCCCGCGCAACACCAATTCGAACAGGGCCGCCAGTCGTTCAACGAGAACGAACTCTTGCAGCTCGCCGCCAGCCTGGAGCGTGCCAGTGAGCACCCCTTGGCATCAGCCATCGTTGCCGCCGCCGAGGAGCGGGGTCTTCGGTTGTCGGAGGTGACTGGCTTCAACTCGCTGACTGGCCGCGGTGTAACCGCAATGTTAGACGGCCAAGTCATCGCTGCGGGAAACGAGCAATTACTGCAAGACCTTGGCACCGCTCACGGCGAAGTTCTGCTCAAAGCGGAGGAGTTGCGCAGTCAGGGGCAAACGGTCATCTTCGTTTTGGTCGAGGGCAAAGTCGCAGGTCTGATCGGGGTCGCCGACCCCATCAAAGCCTCCACGCCAAATGCAGTTCGCAACTTGCACGATCAGGGTATCGACGTGGTGATGATTACCGGCGACCACCGGCTCACAGCACAGGCAGTGGCAAATCAACTCGGGATCGATAAATTCGAAGCCGAAGTGTTGCCCGAGGGAAAGGTGGATGTAGTCCGCAGGCTGCAAGGGCAGGGAAGAATCGTTGCCATGGCGGGCGATGGAATCAATGACGCCCCCGCGCTTGCCCAAGCGAATATTGGCATCGCCATGGGCACCGGCACAGACGTCGCCATGGAAAGCGGCGGCGTCACGCTGGTAAAGGGTGATTTGCGGGGCATCGTGCGAGCTCGTAAGTTGAGCCAAGCCACGATGCGAAACATCCGGCAGAACTTGTTCTTCGCTTTTATCTATAACGCGCTTGGCGTACCGATTGCTGCCGGCGTGCTCTATCCGTTCCTCGGACTGCTGTTGAGCCCGATCTTCGCAGCGGTCGCGATGAGCTTCAGCTCAGTTTCAGTGATTACGAACGCCTTGCGCTTGCGAACGGTGAAGCTGTGAGCCGAAGGCATCTGATTACAAGGATTTTCACCGTGCTGCTGTGTCTGCGTGGTGGATTCACAGCTTGCTCAGAAAATCCGTGATCTCAGGCTCGGTCCAATCCACAGCGCCGATGAACTTGCGGCGCATCACCCCGTTGCGGTCAATGATGTAGGTCTCGGGAAATTTGAAGGTCCCGTAAAGGCTGGGAGTCTTCTGCTCCGGGTCGCGGACGGTGAGCAGGTTCGTAGTGTGATCTCTCACGAACTGGTGATAGCTGTTAGGGTCCACATCAACGCTCACCGCCAGCACAGTGACGCCCTTGGATTTCATCCGCTGCTGCATCGCGACCAACGAAGGCACTTCTTCTACGCAGGGCGCGCACCATGTGGCCCAAAAATTCAGCACGACAATCTGCCCGTGAAGCTGGCTGAGGGTAACCTTGCGGTCAGAGTCCTGCACACTGAAATCCGGAGCGTTTGATCCGATGCGAGGCGGGCGCGTGCCGCTGTAGCACGCCGAGAGCCCAAGCCAAGCCGCCAGAATGAAAGCGCAGCGGGAGGAATCGAGGAAGCGTCGCACCCGACTATAATAATAGATTCGGCCAATGGTGTCGGCAGACATAGTCACGGGGCGACCTACGGTGTCGGTAATTGTTCCGGCTCGTAACGAAGAAACCTGCCTGGGCGCATGCCTCGAATCGCTGGTCGCACAGACGGGTGTGCCCTTCGAGATTATTGTGGTCGACGATCACTCCACGGATCGCACTCGCGAAATTGCGCAATCGTTTCCCGGCGTGCGAGTCATTGAAGCCGGTCCTTTACCCGAGGGGTGGACAGGCAAGAACAACGCTGTCACAGCGGGCGCAGGCCAGGCCCGTGGTCAGTGGCTCTTGTTCACGGATGCCGACACCCAACATCTTCCCGGATCGCTGGCACGGGCGTTGGCCGAAGCCAAGGCGCGGGAGGTTGATCTGCTTTCTTATTCGCCCGAGCAAATGGTCGAGAGTTTTTGGGAGAAGGCTGTGATGCCGGTGATCTTCGCAGAATTGGCGTCCGCCTACCGGCCGTCGGAGGTTAGCGATCCTAAATCCTCTGCCGCCGCAGCCAACGGACAATACGTTCTGATCAAGCGTGTGACCTACGACGCCATCGGTGGCCACGCTGCCATCGCGAGCAGTTTCCTGGAAGATGTAGCTTTGGCGCTCGCTGTGAAGCAGTCGGGTAAGAGGATATTTTTTCGCTACGGCGGCGACCAGGTTCGCACACGCATGTATCGGAGCTTCGATCAACTCCGGGAGGGCTGGACCAAGAACCTCGCGCTGCTATTTCCATCTCCAGGACGGCTCGCGCTGCTGCGAACGTTGGAATTCTTCTTGATCGTACTCAGTGTGGCAATCAGCCTTTGGAATATTGTGCGCGATCTGTGGCAACCGGCAGCAGCATGCGGCCTACTCGCCTTGGTGTTGTGGGGGATTTTCTACAAGCGGATCCGCCGTGCCCACTTCACTGGGGATGCCACCGTTCTCGCGCTTCTCGGCCTGCCGCTTTTCTCATGTTTACTGTTACGCTCGAAGTCATTTCACGACCACGGCCAGGTCTCATGGAAGGGGCGGAGCTATTCCGGCCGACCAGCTGTTATGCCGCCTGATAGGCAGGAGAAACATGGTTTATCTCACGCGCAAAGCTGAGTTTTCCGCGTCGCACTACTATCACAATCCGGAGCTCACTCCGGAGGAGAACCGCCGCGTTTTCGGCAAATGCAACAATCCCAATGGGCACGGGCACAACTACAGCCTGGAAGTTACGGTAAAAGGCGATGTCGACGCCCGCTCCGGTTTCGTTGTCGATCTCAAGCAACTCAAAGAAATCATGAATCGCGAAGTGCTGGATGCCATGGACCACCGTTTCCTTAACAAGGAAGTTCCGGAGTTCTTTACCCACATTCCGACCACCGAGAATCTCGCCATCGCGATCTGGCAGCGCCTGCGAACCAAGCTGGAGAAGGCGCAGCTGCACCGGGTACGGGTCTACGAGACGCCCGATCTGTTCGTCGATTTCTACGGGGAACCATGAAAGCTTACCTCACCCGGCGTTACCTTTTTTCGGCCTCGCACCGCTTGCACAGCGACCGCATGTCAGCAGAAGAGAACCGCGCCACCTATGGTAAGTGCAACAATCCCCACGGCCACGGCCACAACTACACCCTGGAGATCACGGTCAGCGGGCCCGTCGACCAACGCACCGGCATGGTTTGCAATCTGGTGGATCTAGATGGCTTTGTGGAACGCGAACTTCTCGCTCGCTACGACCGCGAAAATTTGAATGTCCTCCAGGAATTCGTGGCCAACGTCCCTACGACGGAAAACCTTTGCATCAAACTCTTCGAAAAAGTGCAGCGTGGCTTCCATCAGGCGCATCTAGAAAGAGTGCGGTTGGAAGAGACCATGTTGAATTCGTTCGAGTACCGGGGCGGGAACGAGGACCGCCGGATTTTATGAACGCCATTTTGGAAGTATGAAATTTAGCAACTGAAACCCTCATCATGAAACCAACGACAGAGCCCAGCACTGTGACCAGCGCCAGCTTTGAAGATCTAGTTCGTGAAATGCTCGTCCGTCTCGGCGAAGATCCCAATCGCGAAGGTCTCACCCGCACGCCCGAGCGAGTCCGCAAAGCCCTGCAGTTTCTCACCAAAGGTTACAGCGAAGATCCGGAGAGCTTGCTCAAAGGCGCGCTGTTCACGGTCGGCTACGATGAAATGGTCATCGTCAAAGACGTTGAAATGTTCAGCCTCTGCGAACACCACCTGCTTCCGTTCTTCGGCAAGGTGCACGTCGCGTATGTGCCCAATGGTAAGGTGATGGGCCTCAGCAAAATTCCCCGCCTGATCGAGCTCTTTTCTCGCCGGCTGCAAATTCAAGAACGCCTTACCACCCAGATCGCCGAGACCATCCAAAATGTCATCGAACCTCATGGTGTGGGAGTGGTCATCGAAGCCCGGCACTTGTGCATGATGATGAGGGGCGTCGAAAAGCAGCATTCCGCCGCCGTCACATCAGCCATGTTCGGCTGCTTCCGCAGCGAAGAAGAAACGCGGTCAGAGTTCTTGTCGCTGATTCGTAATCGGCCCAACGGCGTGTAGAGACACTCACAAGATTGCGATTCGTATCAAGGCACGACTTTGAGTCGGGCCCTAGCAGCAACCGGATCAAACGGCTTCAGCCACTGAGGTCGTCCACCGGATATTCGAGGATATCGTGGGCCTCGCTCACAACCATCCCCCCGCACCCCGCGCGACGCGATAAGATTACGCCTCAGATGTCCGGGCTCCCCCATGCCACGACAAGCTTCAAGTAAAACATTAACATCGGTGGGCAGGGAAAACTCATTGCGCGGGCAGGTTGCGCTCATTACCGGCGCCACGCGAGGCATCGGAGTGGCATTAGCCCAAGAGCTGGCCACTCAAGGCTGCGACTTGATTCTCACCGGGCGCAGCCAGTCGGCCCTGGCTCGTATTCGGCGGGAACTTAGCCGCGGCCAACGACGAATCTTGGCTGAGTCATGTGACGTCCGCGATCCTCGCTCAGTCGACGCTCTGTTCCGGGCCACCCGCAAACAATTCGGCCGACTCGATATTCTGATCAACAACGCCGGCATCGCCCATCCCCATCTGGCTATCGATCAACTCCCCTTTGTCCTCTGGAAAGACGTGATGGCAACGAATCTCGACGGAATGTTTCTTATCACCCAGGCCGCCCTACCCTTCATGAAGCGGGGAGGCACCATCGTGAACAATCTCTCCATCGCCGCCACGCGCGTCTTCGCGGGTTCAGCTGCCTACAATGCATCGAAGCACGGAGCACTGGGCTTTACCAACACTCTGCGCGAGGAATTGCGGCCAAAAGGAATCAGGGTCATCGGCCTGCTGCCGGGAGCCACCGACACCGACATCTGGAAAACGCTATGGCCGCAGGCGCCGCGTCGCAAAATGATGTCCCCTAAAATTGTGGCGGAAGCGGTCGTCTGCGCGATTACGCTGGCCTCCCGCGCGACCGTGGAAAGACTCGAAATCCTGCCCACGTCTGGAACGTTGTAGCGTCCAACCCGTTGTTTGTCCAACTCAGTGGTTTTGCCAGTTTTGCCGACCCGGGTAGATTCCGGATAGAATGACGACCGGTCTAAATCAACATACGACGGAGGAGGTACGCATGAAGAAAGCCGAGATCTTTGCCGCACTGTTACTCTCTGCAATTTTGACTGCCGGCCTTCAGGCACAGGACACCGCCAAGAAACAGACGCCGGTCAAGCCTGCCGCCAGTCCCTCTCAAGCCGTGCTCGAGCCCTGGAACGATATCGCTAGAAAGCTGATCGCCATGGCCGAAGATTTTCCGGAAGACAAATACGACTTCAAGGCCACACCGGCGCAGCGCAGTTTTGCTGAGAATCTTCTCCACGCTTCGAATGCCAACTACTTTTTCACCAACATTGTCCGCGGGGAGAAACCTCCCGCCGAGGAAGACCCAAAGCGCGAGCAATACAAGACCAAGGCTGACGTGGTGGCGTTTGTGAAGAAGGCATTTGCCGACGGCGCCGACGCTATCAGGGCGAAAGGCGACAAGGGCATGTCACAACTCGTGGTGGATCCCTACGCCCACCAGCAGGTCCGAATTTCCGATTTTGCCTACGGGTTCATCGAGCATAGCGCAGAGCACTACGGCCAACTCGTGGTCTATTACCGTCTGTCGGGCTTGGTGCCACCGGAATCCCGTCCCAAGAAGTGAAGCAGGTCAACCAACATCATAACGATAGCGCCGCTGGCGCTCGGGGAACAGTTTGATCAACACAACCCCGGCGACGAATCCGCCAACGTGCGCCCAGAACGCTATTCCGCCGACGTTGCGGCCTTCGTAAGCCAGTGCGGTCGCGGTGCCGCTCAAGAATTGCAGCACGAACCAGTAACCCAACACAATCCATGCCGGTATGTGGATAAGGAACACGAAGAACCAGGTCAACACCCGCGCCCTCGGGTACAAAACGAAGTAGGCTCCCAGCACCCCTGCAATGGCTCCGCTGGCACCAAGAGTCGGTACGCGTGAGTAGGGATCGACCACAATTTGCGTAGCCATGGCAATGAGCCCGACCAGAAGATAGAACACCAGATACTGGAAGTGCCCCAGGTAGTCCTCGACGTTATCGCCAAAAATGTATAAGAACCACATGTTGCCGATCACGTGCAGCCATGAGCCGTGGAGGAACATGGAGGTGAAGAAGGGAAGCGCGATGGCTAGCGGAGAGTATTTTGCTGATCCCGACAAGAAAGCCGTCAAATGCACCGGAACGATGCCGAGCTGGTAAATCAAGGCTTTGAGGGTGTCGGGATCGAGCGACGACTCGAAGAGAAAGATCAGCAGATTCAGCCCAATCAGAAAGCTGTTGATGTACGGAGTCGAGGACCGCGGCTGATCGTCTCGAATGGGAATCATGGGGAAGGTGATAGTTTAGTAGTTGTGTAATCCGTGATTGGTCAACTAGGTATTTGATCCTCAATTACAAACTTACACCATCACTAAATTACCAAATCCGCCATGAATGGCGTACTCATCATCGATAAACCCGCGGGCCTCACGTCCCACGACGTGGTCAACCGCGTCCGGCGAATCCTGGGGCAACGCTCCGTCGGGCACTTGGGGACTTTGGATCCTCTCGCCACAGGTGTTCTGCCTCTCGTAACCGGCAGCCTGACGCGTCTGGCGCAGTTCTACACCGCATCGCAGAAGACATACGAAGGCGTCGTGCGCTTTGGCTTTGCCACCGACACCTACGATGCCGACGGCGAGCCATCCTCGACGGCGCAGTCCGTCAACTTGCAGTTACGTCAGGTCACCGACTTGGCCGCGCCATTCCGGGGAGTCATCGAGCAAATACCACCGCCGTTCTCGGCCAAGAAAGTGCACGGCGTCCCCGCCTATAAGTTGGCGCGAAAGAAAAAAGAGGTGGCACTGGAGCCAGTTCAGGTCGAGATCAAAGAATTCGAGATCCTCAGCGTGGAAGGAGACCGAGCGAGCTTCCGCGCCCGCGTCTCATCAGGAACCTACATGCGGTCAGTGGCGCATGAAATGGGCCAGCAACTGGGTTGTGGCGCCCATTTGGAGTCGCTGCGTCGTACCGCCGTCGCCGAATTCAACATCAGCGACGCTCACTCAGTGGAGCAAGTACAGCAGGCGGCACAAAGCGGTAGCCTGGAAGAAATGTTCGTGCATCCGCGACGGCTGCTTCCCGATTTCCCCGCGGTCACAGCCGACGAGGAAAACGCGGCCCGCATTCACACTGGCCGCGCCGTGAATCTTCCCGAGCTTTCCCAGGCTCGCATAGTCAAAGTGTTTCGCGCGCAAAAAGAATTGATCGCCATCGCCACCCGTGTTGCCGGGACGCTGTTCCATCCCTCCATCGTCTTTTCCTCTGAGGTCCGCTCCGCTGCCCGCATCGGGTAGCACCTCAAGGTCTCACATGCCCTAGACAGCAACCTGTTTAGCGCCCTCTCTATCTAAGACTCCCATGATCGACGATCAGATTCGCTTAGCGGCCCACACCAAGCCAGCTTTCCCTTCTCGCGCCTGGGTCATTGCTTATCTGGACGGCAAAGAGGTGTAATTGGTTTCTAGCGGGGCGGTTCACACCTACATCCGTGTTGCGAACGGATCAAATCACATAACCGTTCAATCCACCAATACAGCCGGGCTCACTTGGGGCTCAACGGTGTGTATGTCACAACTCCATAAGGAGCAGGCGTGACGTAAGCAGAGGGTTGGTTCCGAAGCTATCAGTGCACGGGCGGGGCCGCGTGCCGCTCGAAATCCTAATCGACCTTGGTGGAATGCCGCCATTTCGCGTGCAACCAGATCAGAACTCCCAAGGCACAAACCTCCATGGGACCGGGCGGAAGAATCTGCATCTGCCACAGACTGGCATAATCCACTGTCGCTACATAGGTCGCCCATATCGTCCCCCCTGCGGCGAGCAGGCTTCCGAGGCGCTCTTCTGTAGAAATGCTGAACGGATATCGCTGGCCACTGGGCTTGCTAGCCGGCTGAGGGACGGGTGCGTACATCGGCGCCCGCGGCAAATCGACATAGCCTTCGCGTCCAGCGTCCCAGTCTATGAACTCGCTCTTATCGTTTTTTCGCACCACTTTTACAGTGCCACGAAGGAGGCCGCACGCGCATGTTACAACCGTAACCCGCATCGCTCGGAATCAGGAGGGAAGTCCACAAATTGAACCCGAGCGGAAGGAGCCGAGTAGCCACTTGGATGGTGCGTGCCGAACTTTTGCGCCGGGATTCGGAGAGTTTACTGCTTCTGCATGGGCACGGCGCCAATCGACTGCGTCGGAGGCACTGTCGCCGCTTTGGGCTTGAAGTAGCGCACGGTCACATCATCCCCGATGTAGGCAACTTCACTCGCTTGCACTCGAACCCGACGTGTTGGGGGCTTGGGTTTGGGAGTGAAGTGGCGTACGGTCACATCGTCTCCGATGTAATCCACCTCATTTTCGCCAATCCGAACCCGCCGGAGCGAAGTTCTGCCAGTGCCGGCCGGTTTTACTAGGTCAGTCGCAGGCTGGAGCCTGGGCGTGCCCTTCCCAGTTTCTTGCTGCACCCGTAGAACGGGGGCTTGTGGTTCAACGACAATCGGCGCTTGTGCGCTTGAAGGTCTAAAGGATGAGGCCGGTCGCCGATTGTTATAGACAAACCAGGAAGTCAGCAGGAGCACAGCCGCAACCGCCGCGGCGGCCACGTTCCACCGGCGACCGCCCCAAGGAGCGCGTTTGGCTTGCTGCATGAGTGTCGCCGCCAGCACGGCCCGAGCGCGTTTGGCCTGCTGCATGAGTGTCGCCGCCAGCACGGCCGGAGCGCGTTTGGCCTGCTGCATAAGTGTCGCCGCCAGCACGGCCCGAGCGCGTTTGGCCTGCTGCATGAGTGTCGCCGCCAGCACGGCCGGAGCGCGTTTGGCCTGCTGCATGAGTGTCGCCGCCAGCACGGCCGGCTGCCTTTGTATTGACAACTTCCCGTCCACCGCCGTCGTGGCTTCGCAAGGCTGCTGGATAGCGCGCCTGTCGACATCCGGAGTGGATCCAGTGTGGTTGAGCACCTCCGCCCTTTGAGCAGGACTCTGCTGAACAATGTTTGGAACGGCGGGGTCCGGAACGGCAGGGTCCGAAACGGCAGGGTTCGGAACGGCGGGCTTCGGGATGGCCCAGCGAGGTGCTGTGCTGGTTTTTTCCCGTTCAACATGAGTGGCTTGGGACATGGCCTCGCCGATCAGGCCGGCCATCAATCGATAGGCGCGGACCTCGCAATCCTGAAAAGCGTGCGCTTCGCTGAAGAAGACCTCCAGAACTCCCGCTACCGACTGCTCGTGATAAATCAGCAAGATTAGCAGCGACTTGGCTCCGAACTGTCGGCAAATCTCCGCTTGAATCCGCGTGTCGGTTTCGGCATCCTCGACACGAAGAATCTCGCGGCCCCCCGTGTTGTCCGCCGGGACACTCAGCGTTGCCGTCACATGCCGCCCTACATAATCGGTGGCACTTCCGCTTCCCGCCCGATAAACCAGTTGATGCGCTTTGAACAGAGCGATCGCAACCCCAGTGGCATTGGCCACGGTTTGTGCACGGTCGACTATCAACTGCATCGTCCCGTCCACATCGAGCTCTCTCCTGGCGATCAAGCCTTGGACTTCGACGATGGCGGAGAGCCACTGCTTGTCCATCTGACTCTGCTGCACCGCGAATGCGTTGGCCAAAAGCTTCTGGAAAGGGGTGCGATCGAGGCTGGAATAAATAAACATATCCCGGGTGCTGCGATTGGATGCCTGCACCTGCCGGATGGTTGGTGGGCCGAGTGGACCAAACCAGGTTTGTTGCCGGCAAAGAGCAGTTTCTCATCGAGCGAATGCACTGTCAATGGGAACCTCACGGTATGGGAACCTCACACTAAGGAGGCTTCGCCTCAGACCGACGAGCATGTCTCCGGGGAACAAAACACGAGCAAAACTTGACTCATTTGCACCAACTTTTGCTCTTCAAGATGTCTAGCTAGGGCCCGCTCCTGAATCCGAGTAGCTGAAGGGCGGTGCTGAACGGGCTTCGCCGCAGCCTGCAACTTTTGACAAAACTGCAGCCCAAGTCACGCGCTGCCCATCCCCGCCCATCATTGCTTCAACCGTTACTTGGAATTTTCACGTCGCCGCCGTCAGGGTTGTCTTGGGTTCGACCGGCTGAGATGAACGTGCTGTGAATTCCGACAGCAATGGCCAACCTTGGCGCAAAACGTAATCGAGCCAAGCCCCAGCGATCTGAGAGGTAAATCACCGCTGCCAGCACCAAGGCGGTGTAGAACCCGTTACTGATGATCCCCGCATCCCACGCAACGCTACCGGTTTCCACCCAAAGGGTGGCAGAGTTCGAGGTTCCTTCCTCGATAATGGTAAAGGCTCCCTCGACTACTTTCGCAGAGGATGCTGCGTTGAAGTCCGCGGCTCGGGTCAAGACCCAGGGGCTAAGGACTAAGGACTAAAGATCGGAAATCTTGGAGAGGCCAACGGTAGCTTGGCGTTTCGACTAAATGACCCGTGCAAGAATGCGAGCGCCCACGTCTGGCCGCTCCTCCACGCTTGCGCGGGCCATTTCAAGATTCACCCACAGCTCGTATATCGTTCAGCCCGCGATTGCAGAATCGGGTGGGGGCAGTATGGAGCTAATCCCAATCCTGTATCCGGCCAGCCCCAGTCCAGTTGCGACCTACGCCGCCGATTTTTCCTCATCACTTTCACCATAAACTGCTCCAAACCATGCTCGCGCTGGAAACCATGTTGGTCAGGACGCTCGATGGAGTAGGTGAGTTGCTGAAGTCAAAAGCGCCTTGCAGCTTCCTTGACGCTAACGGGACGGACCTTTTACTGTGACATATCCGGAACCTCAATCAACCCCATGAAGCTATCCGTCGTCATGCCCGTATACAACGAGCGGAATACTTTACGCGAAGTCATATCTCGTGTGCTGGCTGTGCCCTTCGACATCGAACTTCTGTGCGTGGACGACGGCTCCGCCGACGGTTCACGCGAAATCCTCGCCGAGTTGCAGGCTAGACATCCCCAGATACGTGTGTATCTGCAACCGGCGAATATAGGAAAGGGAGCCGCCCTACGCCGCGGCATCCAGGCCTCTACCGGCGACTTCGTGATCATTCAGGACGCGGATCTGGAATACGATCCGGCTGAGTATCCTAGGCTGCTGGAACCGCTAATTCAGGGCAGGGCTGACGTAGTATACGGTTCGCGCTTTCTCGGTGGCGGGCCGCACCGCGTGCTTTATTTTTGGCACTCGGTAGGGAACTCCATTCTCACTTTGATTTCGAACGCCCTGACCAACATGAATATGAGCGACATGGAAACTTGCTACAAAGTCTTTCGCCGGGAAATCATTCAGTCCATCCCGCTTGAGGAGGACCGCTTCGGTTTCGAGCCGGAGGTTACCGTCAAGGTAGCCAAACGCCGGCTGCGCGTCTACGAAGTTGGCGTCAGTTATTCGGGCCGAACCTACGCCGAGGGAAAAAAGATCGGATGGAAGGATGGTTTCCGCGCTTTATGGTGCCTGGCCAAATACACTCTGAAAGAACCGGTCATGCTCAGCCAGCCAGCAACGGATGGCGCTGTTCGGCAACCGGGGAACTGAAGCTTTGCCTTGAAAGCATCGTCTTGGCCCAAAGGTTTACCTAGAGCTAGGCCTCAGTCGGTCACAATGTCCGATAACAGGTATTATGTCTACTCGGGCGCTCGCCCGGCTCTGGGTCCGGCTTTCCGTTCGTAATTCCGTACAACATCAACTCCTTCGCATCATGTGCGGCGCTGGCTACCTATGATCCCCCGTTCTCAAATTCCCAGTTGTTTTCCCTAGAGCGGAGGCCGGATGAGCGGAGCGCTCGCCCGGAGGATCATGGTTCGGCTCGAACGGGCCGAGCTTCTCGAAGTCAATCCGCATGTTCAATGCGACATCCGCATCGCCTGGCTGAGAGTTGGTAATGAAGGTGAGGCGGGTTTTGCGGTTGGCGAGTTTCATGTTCAGATCAGCCCTGATTACATCCGGTCGGGCCGCTTAAGGTGCTTACTCTTCGTCTGCTTCGCTGTCCTCGCCTTCGATGTGCGGAGCCTGCATCGTGATCGAGCACCAGCCCGGCAATCGTGTGGACGTACTTGCCGAGCCGCTTCAACTGTTTCTCGGTCGATTGCTGACTCTCGCGCATCAGTTTCTCGTTGTCCTTGTGAAAGGAGGCGAGAAGCTCAACCGACTGGACTAAGGCTTCGATTCTTTCGTCGATGTTCATGGCACGATAATCTCCGAACCCCCTTCGCATGTCAAGAGAAATCTTTTGCTAAGCCCCTTCGTACTGTGCTAGAGTGCGGCCATGGCGGAAAAGGTTCTAAACCGCGATTTCTTTGTGAAGGAAGGCCGGAAGGGCGGGAAGAAGCGGGTGAAGAATCAAACCGTCGAGGAGCGCATCGAATCCGCCCGCCGCGCCGCCCAAGCCCGCTGGGCCAAACCGAAGAAGGAGAAGTCGTGAGGGCAGCAGATGGGCGTTCACAACCCGGTAGTGGGCTACTTTGAATTTTTGAGCGTCTTGAACACAAAAACTGCTCCCACACATGCCCCGATTCCTACGAGGACCTTTAATCGTTCGACTAGGAGTACGGACAGGGTCATAGCTTCCTACGCCGCTCTTTCCGTCCTCCGCTGCTCGAGTGCTTCCCAGAGGACAAGGAAAGTAGCCCACTACCCAGAACCCCTACA
>Ga0207646_10002803_pt1 | contig 20291 bp, 20 predicted proteins | sample KBSK5502metaG_FD_184343 | JGI IMG/M metagenome (GOLD analysis project Ga0207646, IMG submission 184343) | Corn, switchgrass and miscanthus rhizosphere microbial communities from Kellogg Biological Station, Michigan, USA - KBS K5-50-2 metaG... | ecosystem: Host-associated > Plants > Roots >...
AACGTTTGATTTCATCGGACGTTTTCTTTTGGCCGTTGCGATTGAGCCATTCGACCATCTCTTGATCGCTGGCGCCGTTTTCGATTTGCGCCTTGAAGTCGTCGCCCTTCACGCCTTTGAAGCCAAAGAGCGTGTTGTCCAGTGGGCAATCGAAATGGTATTCGCCAATGTTGCCGCCGACCACGGCGCGGCATTTGTCGAGCGTGCGCCCAAGAATTGCATAACCGCCAACCCGAATGCGAGGACTGCGCGGCGATTCCTTTGTCAGATCTTTCCCTATCACCTTCGTGTTCATATTTCACGCTAGCGGGAAAGAACGGTATCGCAACCCGGCTGTGACTCGTCTGTTGTAGCGGCGGCTTGCGACCGTGGCATTATTTCGCTTTCTGAGATTTCGAGCGACGGTCATAGACCGCCGCCACAGCAGAATGCAAAAAATTATCTGCCGATCTTTGCCCGTTCTCTTGTTTGCGATCTCGATTGTGCACGCAGGATCGACAATTGCTCCCCCGCTTCACGGAAAACTTTATCATGGATTTTATTGGGGCGGAGTCGGGACTGACACGCACGACCCGACTGAGCACGACGTCACCCCTGCGGATGTCGCCGGCTACGAGCAAGCAATTGGGAAGAAAACCGCGTGGGTCTACTTTTCGAACAACTGGTTCGAATCGCGAAAGTTCCCGATCGAGATGTGCAATTGGATTCGGGATCTCGGCAAGATTCCTTATATCAGACTGGTGCTGCGGTCTGATGTCGATCAACGACACGGTGAGAAAAAGTTTTCGCTTCAAAAAATCATCGCCGGCGAGTTTGATGTCGATTTTCGCGTCTGGGCGGGCGATGCAAAAGCGTTTAGCTCACCGGTTTTAATTGAGTGGGGAACAGAACCGAACGGGAAATGGTTCAGTTGGAACGGTAAATGGAATGGGGGCGCGGGCGAAGGGCCGAAGCGCTACATCGCGGCTTACCGTCACATTGTCGATCTAATGCGCGCCGAAGGCGCAGACAACTTGCGATGGGTGTGGCACGTCAACTGGTACGACGAGCCGGAACGAAAATGGAACGCGTTCGAGAATTATTTTCCCGGTGACAATTATTGCGACTGGGTCGCGCTTAGCGCATACGGGCCGCTTACCCCGCGAACCAGCGAAGGTCTCGAGAGTTTTCGCTTCAAAATCGATGAAGCGTATCCGCGCCTGACCAAACTGGTCTCCGGAAAGCCGATCATTGTCGCCGAGTTCGGCTGCGATTTGCACAATCGACGCGTCGATGCGCGGCGGTGGGCAAAAAATGCGCTGGACGATTTATTTTCAGATCGATGGCCGGCGATCGTCGGTTTTTGCTGGTGGAATGAGGGCTGGCAAAACGACGATCACAAAAAACACGACACCGACATGATTATTTTGCACGATGTCGATCTTACACGCGTGTTCCGTGACGAGTTTGCGCAACATGCCGGTAAGATTCAGGAAACACCGGTGATTTCTAAGTAACCCTTTCTGTCATTCCGAGCGAAATCGAGGAATCTCTAACTATTTCTGAAATATCAGGAGATGTCTCCACCTCCGTCGACATGACAAAACAAAAGTCGCGGCTCATATTGCCGCATGGTCAATATCTCGATCAAATACACGGGCGATCTTCATTGCGACGCGGCGCACGGACCTTCCCACGCGAAGCTGGCGACTGATGCGCCCACGGACAACAAAGGCAAAGGCGAAGCATTTTCGCCGACTGATCTCGTCGCGACCGCACTCGGGACCTGCATCAGCACGACCATGGGGATCAAAGCCGAAGAGCTCGGGGTGAATCTGAAAGGGATGACCGTGGACGTGAAGAAGGAAATGTCGAAGGACGCGCCGCGCCGGATCGTCGCGCTGCCGTCAGAAGTTCATATCCCGTTGCCGCCAACTTCGCCGCACCGCGAAGTGCTCGAGCAGACGGCGCTCAATTGCCCGGTGCACAAAAGTCTGCCGCCGGAGATCAATCGTCCGACAAAATTTTTCTGGGAAGGCTAGCGATTTGTCATCCCGAACAGAGTGAGGGATCTCGCAATCGAAGCCAAAGTCACGCAATTTATCTTGTGTGATCCATCAGCGAGTGGAAGATGCTTCGCTCCGCCCAGGATGACCGAGCGACTTTATTTTTCCGGATATAGCCACTGCACGTAATCAGCCACGCCGCGCTCGAGTGAGAATTGCGGCTGATAACCGAGCGCGCTCCGAACCTTGTCCAGGTCCGCTTCGGTGAAGTTTTGGTAATGAGCGTGCGGGTTCTCGATGTAATCGGGCTGAAATTTTGTGCCGAGACATTTGTTGAGCACGTCGACGAGCTCGTTGAACGAGCGCGCCTGACCAGAGCCAAGGTTGTAAATTCCGCTCTCCTTCGCTTCGAGCGCGAGAATGCTTCCTTCCACCACGTCCTTCACGTAAACGAAATCGCGCTTCTGGTCGCCCTGTTTAAAAATGCGCGGACGCTGCCCCGCCTTCATCTGCTGAGCGAGATGATAAATCATGCTCGCCGGCACACCTTTGTGGGCCTCGCGTGGGCCGTAAACGTTGAAGTAGCGCAACCCAATGATAATCCAGGCCGGGTTCTCCTTCGCTTCACGCATCGCGATGTTGTCCATAATCGTTTTGGAAAACGCGTAAACATTCGCTGGCGCAGCGCCGTTTGATTCAACACTGGCCGCGGTAGCCGGGCCGTAAGTCGATGCCGATGACGCGTAAACGATTCGAGTGTTGCCCGACCGCGCAAAATTCAGGAGCCGTCGAAAACTTTCGACGTTGTCGTGCACTTGCACGAATTGATCGTGCAAAGTCGTTTCGGTGATCGAAGCCAAATGGAAAATGGCATCGAACTTTTCGTGTCCGAACTGTTCGCGCCAATCGAGTGTCCCCAGATTTTGCGCGACGAAATCGCCGCGGTAACCGCGCAGATTCTTGAAATCGCCGGAACGAAAATCGTCGATCACCGTGAGCCGCGCTTCGGGAAATTTTTCCTGCAAGGCGAGGGTCAGATTGGAGCCGATGAAGCCGGCTCCACCGGTAATGAGAAGATTAGGAGAGGATGCGGGCACGATTTGGTTGCGAGATAAATAAATCTTGAGCGCGGAAGCGCAAGCGGCTAGTTGTCGATTTAGTTCTTTGCGAGCTTGAAAAAGTGGATCGGCGCGAGAAATCCCGTGCAAACCGGGAGCAGTTGCGCTGCTGTAACTGGATACGACTTCCCAAGGCCAATCCCCGAAAGCGTTCGGGGGTGAAGGCGGGAGGAAGGGGCGTTCCGCGAACGCGGAACCACAAGCCAGGAGCCAGAATATTCGACCGCTCCACCTCATTCGCCAGCGTGATGCTGGACCCGGATTTGATCGATTTGGGTTCGCCGTATCGCTGCAAACCGATTCCGGAATCCGCCAGTCCGGCTCGGACCGCGAAAAAACTTCTTCGCAAAAAGAAGAATGAGAGCTGGGCGATGCGCCGCCGACGCTCATAGAGCGCCGCTACAGGGCAAACAAGTCCGACTCTCGAGTTGGAGGAAACTTGTTATGCGAAATCGCCCATTATGTTTTGTGTTAGTGAGTTTGATGAGCGCGACACTTTCAGTCCGCGCCCAGGGCACGTTTAGATCGACATTGGCCGATGGCGATCAGTTGCCGGAAGCCCAGCCGGTCGTCGTTTCGGCAACGCGTTCCGACATTCCGCTGGATCAATCGCCCGCCAGCGTGAGCGTGATCGATTCGGAAGATATCGATCATAAGCAAATTGAGCGGGTCAGTGACGCGCTGCGTGAAGTTCCTGGCCTTGCCGTGGTTCAAACCGGAACGCCGGGACAGCTCACTTCCGTTTTTATGCGCGGCTTGCCCAGTCAAGACATGCAGGTCTTGCTCGATGGAATTCCGATCAATCAGGGACTTGCCGGTCAATTCGATTTTGCCAACCTGACGACGGACAACATTGATCGAATCGAAGTCGCGCGCGGGCCGCAGAGTACAATTTACGGACCGCGCGCGCTTGCCGGTGTGGTTCAGATTTTCACCAAGCAAGGAACAGGAACACCGGGAGTCACGTTGAGCGAAGAAGGCGGAACGTACGACACATTTCGCGAAACCCTGGCCAGCGACGGTAAGATTGGCCAGTTTGATTATTCAATCGGAGCAAGCCGGCTCGACACTGATAACGCGCGGCCAAATAATCAATATCGGAACACCGCAGGGATTGCCGACGTCGGCTGGTCGCCCAACGCACAATTGCGCATCGGCGGCATGTTCGCTTACGCGTTGAGCGATACGGGCGATCCTAACGTGCTCGCTGATCCGAGGCCGCTGGACAATTTGTTGACGGAAAAATGGTTCATCGCGCCGCACATTGATTATCAACCGTTCGATTGGTGGACGCATAAATTCATTCTCGATTACGATCACGAGCGCCAGGTGAACGATCCGAATCAGGACGGATTCGTTGGACCGACGCGCGCATTGTTCGAGCGGACGACGGTAGATTATCAGAACGATTTGCGGCCAACTTCCTGGCTTACGCTGACGAGCGGGCTTTTTTACAGCCGCTTGAACGCCGGGCAGGAACGGCCATTTATCCTTCAAATTTTCGGTCCGCAGCCCACATTTGTTAGCGATCACACCCAAGAAACGGCGGGATTCTTACAAGCGACTGCGAACATCGACAATTTCATCTTGGTCGCCGGGGGCCGGATCGATCACTTCAATCAATTCGGCGACGTCTGGACGTATCGGATCGCCGGCAGTTACAAGATCAACAAAACGGACACGACACTCCACTCGAGTATTGCGATCGGATTCAGCCCGCCGAGTAGTCAGGACAAGATTTTTGGAATGAATTTCGGATTGCGGCCGGAAAAGGATCTCGGTTGGGATGTTGGTTTCCAACAAAGGCTTTGGGACAGGCGTGTGACGATTGATGCGACTTATTTTCACAATGACTTGTCGAACGTCATTGGGTTCAACGGTCAGTTTCAAACGCTTAATCTCGGGGCGGCCGAAACCCGAGGCGTAGAAACTGAATTGCGCGCTATGCCGATTACCAATCTCACGCTCACCGCGAGCTATACTTATCTCGAGGCGGAAAAAACCTCCGCTGCCGATATTTCACAGCCGCAGGGTGCGCGTCTGCCGCGCCGGCCACGCAACGAAGTTTATGTTTCCGGGTCCTATCTCTGGTTCAAAAAATTGCGCACCACTGTTGCAGCGAAGTGGGTCAACGCGCGTGAAGAGATTAATTTCGGCGCACCGAATTTCGACATCGAAGATTACAATTTCGTCAACTTCGCCGCCGAATACGAGATTAATCCGCATTTCTCGATCTTTGGCAGGATCGACAATTTGACGAATGAGCACTACTCGGAAGTGCACCAGCTGGTGTTTGTTGGCTCAAGAACGGTGGATTCTGGATTTCCGAATCTCGGCCAGGCTTTATATGGCGGGATGAAATTGCGGTTTTAGAGTGGAGCACGCAATGCGAACACCGGTGGTGATGTCTTGGAGCGGCGGAAAGGACAGTGTGATGGCCTTACATGAGTCGTTGGGCGCATCCGAGTGCGAAATCGTCGAGCTGATGGCCACCGTCTCGGAGGAATATCGGCGTGTTAGTCATCACGGCGTTCGCGAAGAATTACTCGACGCGCAGGCCGCGGCCATCGGAATTCCGCTGCACAAAGTTTATCTACCATCCGGCCAAGGAGGCGGATGCTCCAATGAAGTTTACGAAGCAATCATGAACCGTGTCATGGATGGTTACAAAGCCAGAGGCGTGAGCACCGTGGCATTTGGCGACTTGTTTTTGGAGGATTTGCGGGCGTGGCGCGAAGCAAATCTGGCGAAAGCTGGAATGCGCGGCCTTTTTCCAATTTGGAAACGCAACACGACTGACTTGGCGCACGAAGTGATCCGACTCGGTTACAAGGCTTATGTCTCGTGCGTCGAGGCACACGTCGGCCCAGGCTTCGTTGGTAGATTGTACGACGAGAAATTCTTGAGTGAGCTTCCAACGACGATCGACCCGTGCGGAGAGAACGGAGAATTTCATTCGTTCGTGTTTGACGGGCCGATTTTTCGAACGCCAGTCGCTGTCGAAGTTGGTGAGCTAGTGACGCGCGACGGAAGATTTTATGCGGACTTGCTGCCGGAATTTCAACGATTAGACAAATGCGTGGCGAGACCTATCCCGCCGGTGTAACCAGGAGAAAACATGTTTTATGAATAAACGCTTAATGACCCTCAGCGCGATGGTAGTGCTTGCTGCTTTGACGCGGTTGGCACCGCACCCGTCTAACGTGACGCCGATTGTTGCGATGGCTCTTTTTGGCGGTGCCTATTTTCGAGATCGGAAAATTGCTTTTTTGCTGCCGCTGGGGGCGATGCTTTTGAGCGACTTGGTACTGGGGTTCGGAGTCTACGGCATGGCATTGATGAAATCCCAGCCGGTCGTCTATCTGTGTATGCTGTTAACGGTTATGATTGGCCGAGGTATCCAAACTAGGCGATCCGTCCCAAAAATCGCGTTAGCGACGTTGGCGAGTTCATTGATGTTTTATTTGGTCACCGACTTCGCGGTGTGGGAGTTTGATTCGTTGTATCCGAAGACTTGGGACGGACTGATCGCCTGCTACACCGCTGCAATTCCATTTTTCCGCAACAGTCTCATTGGTGACATATTTTTCGCGGCCGTTCTGTTCGGAGGGTTTGCGGTCTTAGAAAGATTTTGGGTTTCGTTGCGCGAAGCCCGAGAGCCGCTGACTGTATGAGATTGAAAGCCAATGCGGATTGTTTCCTTACTCGCCGGCGGAACTGAGATCGTCTGCGAACTTGGCGCCGGCGATCAATTAATTGGCCGTTCGCACGAGTGCGACAATCCCGGCTGGGTGCGAAAGCTGCCGGCTTGCACCCGTCCGGCGTTTGATGTGGAAATGTCGAGTCGCGCGATCGACGGCGAGGTGAGGCGACGAGTCAAAGAAAGTGCGCCGCTTTATTACATCGATGCCGAGCTCATCGCGCGACTTCATCCAGACCTTCTTATCGCGCAGGAACATTGCGAAGTGTGCGCGGTGACACCAGGCGACATTTCTAAAAGCGGCTGCGATGGTCTGGCGAAACAAGTTCTGGCCCTAGGCGCCGGCACGGTCGACGGGATTTACGAAGATATCCGCCGGATCGGGCGCGCCACAGACCGCGGAAATGCAGCGGAGCGCCTCGTGGCAAAGATGCGGAGGCAGCTGAACGAAATTTACAAAAGTGTTCAACAAAGATCGACATCGTCCCTCGTGATTTTGGAATGGACCGATCCGATTTTTCCCGCGAGCAATTGGGCGTCGGAGCTGGTCGAGGCAGCGAACGGAAATTTGCTGCTGGGCAACAAAGGCGAACATTCCGCTGCGATTTCGTGGCAAAGCGTCTGCGAGGCTGATCCAGATTATCTGATCGTCGCGCCGTGCGGTTTCAATTTACAGAGAACTTTGCTCGAAGTTCCCGTCCTCGAGGCGTTGCCGGGCTGGTTTGAACTCCGTGCGGTGAAAAGCGGTCGAGTCTTTTTCGCCGACGGAAACAAATTCTTTAATCGCTCGGGAACAACGATTGTCGAGACTGCGGAGATCATCGCCGAAATTTTGCATAGCTTACGATCCGGACAGAGTTGGGAAGGACGCGCATGGCAACGTTACAGGCGTGCGGCATCTATGGCGGCGTGAGCGTGTGAGTCAGTCGCTCTTGTCATTCCGAGCGAGGTCGAGGAGTCTCTCAATGGTAAAATGAGTCCGCTGCTTTATCTCGGCCTTGGCTTGATCGGTGGTGGGCTGTTCGCCGCCATCATTTTCTTGCTGAGGCGTCGCGCTGGCGGTGGATCCGATGTACAAATGGAGCTCTTCAGGCGTTTGGAAATCCTGGACCGCGGTTTGCGCGATGAATTTTCGCGGAATCGCGAAGAAGGCGCTTCGGCGGCGAAGAGCCACCGCGAAGAGTTGGGCAAATCGCTCGAAGGCGTCCGCTCGATTGTCGATCTTCGTTTGAAAGAACTGCAGCAGGACAATGCCAAGCAGATCGACAAGATGCGGGCGACGGTGGATGAAAAGTTGCAGGGCACGCTTGAAAAGCGTCTGGGCGAATCGTTCAAACTTGTGAGTGATCGTCTCGAGCAGGTGCACAAGGGCCTCGGCGCGATGCAGCAGCTGGCCAGCGACGTCGGCGGCTTACAAAAAGTGTTGAGCAATGTAAAGATGCGCGGCGGATGGGGCGAGGTGCAACTTGGCTCGCTCCTTGAGCAGGTGCTCACGGCCGACCAGTTCGCGCGAAATGTGAAAACGCGCGAAGAGAGCGCGGATCGTGTCGAGTTCGCAATTAAATTGCCGGGCGACGAAAACGGCGCGCCGGTCTGGCTGCCGATCGACGCGAAATTTCCGACAGAGGATTATCAACGTCTGCTCGCGGCACAGGACAAAGGTGACGCCGGCGCGATCGATGACGCGATGAAGAGTTTGGAGACGCAGTTAAAGAAGAGTGCGAAAGACATTTGCCAGAAATACATCAACCCGCCACGCACGACCGATTTCGCGCTGATGTTTTTGCCGACGGAAGGGCTCTACGCGGAGGCGATCCGGCGTGTTGGATTAGTGGAACAGGTGCAGCGCGATTGCCGCGTCATTTTTGCTGGGCCCACTACGCTGGCGGCGTTGCTCAACAGTTTGCAAATGGGTTTTCGCACCCTCGCGATCCAAAAACGCTCCAGCGAGGTTTGGAATTTGCTAGCGGCAGTGAAAACCGAGTTCGGAAAGTTTGGTGAAGCGTTGTCGGCGGTTAAAGACAAACTCGATCAGGCGGCCCGTCATGTCGATAACGTGGCGGTGCGGTCGCGCGCGATTACAAAAAAGTTGCGGGACGTCGAAGAGTTGCCAAGCAATCCGCAGCCGTTGCTAAAAGATTTATTAGGCGATTCTGACGAAGAGGAATAGATCACTCTGTCGAATTGTAGGGCAGGCATATCGCCTGCCGGTTTGCGAATTCGGCAACCGGAGCGGTTACCCTACAACAGAAATTAAAGCACTTCATCCCACTTCGATTTGTCTTTCAACATCAGCTCGCGGAGCAATCGAATCGGTGGCATGCCGTGATTAAGCAGTTCGTTGTGAAATTTTTGCGCCGAAAAATTGGCGCTCTCCTGCGCTTTGTAATCGTCGCGCAATTTCAGAATCTGCAATTTGCCAAGGGTGTAGTTGAGATAGCCGGGATCGAAAGTGCCGCGCATCGCCTCAGCGCGCGCCGGTTTTTCTTCGTAATAGCAGTTCTCCCGAAAAAACCTGGTCGCTTCTTCCACCGACATCTTTTGGGTGTGCATTTTGATCGCGACGCAAAGCCGGCATAAGCGCAGCATCGATTCGTCCGCTTGCGCCAACCGATATTTCGCGGCGCGTCTCTCGTCGGCTTCGGTCGGATTTGCGACGATGCCGTAGCCTTCATCGATCATCATTTTCTCGCAGTAATGTGCCCATCCTTCGATGAACGCGTAGCTGCCGAAGATTTTTTCCACTTTGCTCGCGGGTGAAGCGTTCAAGCGCAGGAACTGGACGTAGTGTCCGGGATAAACTTCATGAATGGAAACGACGTCGGTGGTGTAAAAGTTGAACGCGGTCAGCCATTGATCCTTTTGTTGCGGCGGCCACTCACTCTCCGGCGGCGTCACATAATAGTAGGCTTCGGTCGCGCGCTTTTCGAACGCGCCCGGCGTGTCCATTGACGCGAAGGACGTCGCGCGGCGATATTGCGGCGTTTCTTTCACGCGCGCTCGAACGTCGGATGGAATCGTGACCAGCTTTCGGGTGACGACAAACTTACGGATCTGCTCGAGATCTTTCCCGATATCGCCGAGCAAACTTTCCGGCGTTGGATGTTCGCTTTGCATTTGCCGGAAAACTTCAGCCGCCGATTTAGTCGAATCGATTCTCTTGGCGGCCTCGGCGAAAGCTTTTTGCTCTTTGCGCAATTGAGTCAGCCCGATCTCGAGAATTCTCTCGGGAGGAAGATCGACAAGTTCGGTCTCGCTCAGGAGACGTCGAAATTTGTCTTCACCGAGCGCGAAATCGGCGGTCGCTTTCGGCAATTTGTCACGTTCGAGCCACGCAGCGTAATCGGTCAGCGCGGCCGCCGCTTTCCGGTTCGCTTCCAAAAACTCCGTCCGAATACGCTCGTCCCTTAGGTCGGCGGTCGCTTCGACTAGATTTTTCCGTAGAAAATCGGCCGAACCTTTCGCGATCTGAATCGCGAGCTCGACGTAAGGTTTGGGTAACACAGCATCGAGATTCGTTCTGGCCGCGATCAGAAGGTTCGGCACTTGCGACTCGATCGCGACAATGCTGTGCACGCGATCGTCCAACGGTGCGAAATTGCGCTTGATATAGATGTTCACGTCGGCCGCGCGCGCGTAAACCATCGGATCGTGCTCGTAGATCGACATCGCTTCGCGCTGGAAAATTTCCTTGCGGATGGCGGCTTGCAGAATTCGCAGGTCGATCGACTGCCGCTGACTTAGTTTATCGAGGTCGAATTTTTGGAGCCGGTCATCAAACCGTTTCAAACGGGAAAGTTCGGCGTCGAGCGCGAGCCGGCTGTAATCGGTGATCTTGCCGTCGTATTCATGTAGGCCCATGGCCGTGCCGAGCAACGGGCGGGCGGCGAAGTAGCCCTTGATGAATTCCTCCGCGACCGCTTCGTATTCCGAGTCGGGCGTTTGCAGAGTGAAAGCGTTGGTCAATGGCAAACACGTCGCGGCTGCGACGAAAACGCAGCCCAGAAATCTCCTTGGACGAACTATCGACACAGCGGCGCAAGTTTAGACGACGCTTTGCACGTTGCCAAAAATTTTGGATGAGCGAATGTCCGACCGTTTGCAGGCTCAATTCAAGATGAAGCGCCGTATCGTTATCGGAGCATTCGGTCTGTTGGTTCTCGCTCTGCTTTTCAGCATCGGCTTCCACAGCTTGCGCGCGGCTGATCAAGATGACGATAGCGGCTATTCCCAAATCGCCATTTTCGCCAAGGCGGTGGAGTTGATCCGCCAGGATTATGTCGATGGAAACAAAACGAGCTACCACGACCTGATCACGGCGGCGCTGAAGGGGATGCTCGGCTCGCTCGATCCGCATAGCCAGTTCATGGACCCAAACGATTTTCGCGACATGCAGGAAGACACGCGCAGCCGCTTCAACGGTTTGGGCATTGAAGTCGCAATCAAAAATGGCCTGCCCACGGTCGTAACGCCGATGGAGGACACGCCCGCGGCCAGGGCCGGTATTCTCTCCGGCGATCAGATTCTGAAAATCAACGGGACTTCGACTGAGAAGATGGATTTGCAGGATGTGATCAACCATTTGCGCGGCACGCCCGGCCAAAAAATTTCGCTCACGTTGATTCGCCCGTCGACGAAGGAGGTCAAGGATTACGCGCTCGAGCGTGCCGAGATCAAAGTGCAAAGCGTCAAAGGCGCGCGACTGCTCGATCCCGATCTGACCGGCTCGTTCAAGATTGCTTACGTGCGGCTGATTCAGTTCAACGAGCCGACTGCCGATGAGTTGTCGAAAGCGCTCGATGAATTGCAAAAGCAAGGGATGCAGGCCCTGATTCTCGATCTTCGCAACAATCCCGGCGGTCTATTAAACAGCGCGATCGACGTGTGCGCGCAATTCTTGCCGCCGAACACCAAGGTCGTTTCCACGCAGGGTCGCGTCGCGTCGCAGCAGCGCGATTACACCACCTCCGGTGTCGCGAAACAGCGGCCAAATTTTCCGATGGCGGTCTTGGTGAACGAAGGCAGTGCCAGCGGCGCGGAGATTGTCTGCGGCGCACTCAAAGATTTACGCCGCGCAATCGTTGTGGGCGAAACAACCTTCGGAAAAGGGTCGGTCCAAAATGTGATGCAACTGCCGGACGGATCGGCGCTGCGTTTCACCACAGCGAAGTATTACACGCCGAGTAAACAGGTCATCCATGGCAATGGTGTCGCGCCAAACATTCGAGTTCCGATGAGCGTGGAGCAGGAACGCCAGCTTTTTGTCGCGCGTAGCAGTGGCGACACGATCAAGCCGGAGGACGACAAGAATTTCATCAAGAGCACGGATCCTCAGATGCTGCGTGCGATCGACGCGCTCAAAGGCGTGATGATTTACGCCCAGCAAAACGCGCCCAAAGGCGAAGCAATTAAAAAGTAACTGTTGCGGCGGTTCTATGACCGTCGCTGAATTATTGTAAGGCAACCGCATCGGTTGCCGCATTTGGCAGGCGGAGCGCCAGCCCTACAATCTATCTCGTGACAATCTTAGCGCTCGAAACTTCCTGCGATGAAACCGCCGTCGCGCTTCTGCGTGATCGCAAACTGCTCGCGGGCGAAGTTGCGTCACAAATTGCCGAGCATGAAAAATTCGGCGGTGTGGTGCCAGAAGTCGCATCGCGAAATCACCTTGTGCACGCGCCGCGGTTGCTTGGGCGCGTCACGCGCGAAGCAAAGATCGACATTTCAAAGGTCGACGCGTTCGCCGCGACGAGCGGACCGGGTTTGGCCAGTTCATTGATGATCGGGGCGTCAATCGCGAAAGGGCTCGCGATCGGCTTCGGCAAGCCGTATCTCGCGATCAATCATCTCGAAGGGCATTTGCTCTCGCCATTCTTCGGCGAAACTGAAATCAGGCCGAATGTTTCGCTGGTTGTTAGCGGCGGACACACGATGTCGATCTTCGTCCGCGGCGTGGGTGATTATAAAGTTATTGGCCGCACCGTTGACGATGCGGCCGGCGAAGCGTTCGACAAAATCGCGAAGTTATTAGGCCTCGGATATCCTGGCGGACCTGAAATCGAAAGGTACGCGATTAACGGTGATCCCAAGCGATTCGATTTGCCGCGCAGCATGCCCGAATCAGAAAATTTCAGCTTCAGTGGCTTAAAAACGGCCGTGCGTTATTTGTTGCCGACTTTGCGCGGCGATTTTCGGGCCGATCTTTGCGCATCGGTTCAACAGGCGATTATCGATGTTCTCGTTCGGAAAACAATCGACGCCGCGAAAAAGCACCATGTCGACCTTGTCACGCTCAGCGGCGGCGTCAGTTGCAATCGGGAACTGCGAAAGCAACTCGGCGAAGCATGCAAACGTCAACATTCGGAATTCAAAACGGCCGAACAGTGGTTGTGCACTGACAACGCGGCGATGATCGCGTTCGCCGCGATGCTCAAACTGGAGAGCGGCGCCAGTTCTAATGTGACCGAAGAGATCGATCCAAATCTGGCCCTGGCCTAACCGGTAGAGACCCGTGTCTCAGCGGCGTTTTCGATTGGCTTGCCGCCGGGGACGGCGGCCTCTACAAGATTAGTATTCGCGCTCGAGTAGGTAATTTGCGAGGGCGTGCAGAGCGTCGGCTTTTGCGCCAAAGACCGACAACGCGCTGTGCGCCTGACGGGTGAGGCGTTTGGCTTCAGCACGCGATTTGTCCAAACCGATGAGCGCGGGATAAGTCGCTTTTTGCGCGGCGACATCTTTGCCCGCGCTCTTGCCGAGTTTCTCGCTCGTTTGGGTGACATCGAGAATGTCGTCGATCACTTGAAACGCGAGACCGAGCGCGCGCCCAAATTTGCTGATTGCAACGAGTTGTTTCCGATTCGCGTTTGCGCTCATCGCGCCGAGTCGGACGGAAGTGGTTAGAATCGCGGCAGTTTTGTTTTCGTGGATGTAACGCAGACCTGCCATGTCGATCTTTTTACCTTCGCCTTCGAGGTCTGCGACTTGTCCGGCGATTAGTCTTTGGCTGCCGGCCGCGACGGCGAGTTCGCGCAACAAGATCGACATGTCGTAATGCGAAGTCGGTTTGGCGCGCGAAACAATTTCAAAGGCAATGGTTAGCAGTCCGTCGCCGGCGAGGACAGCAATGCCGTCGCCGAAAACTTTGTGACAGGTCGGACGGCCGCGCCGGAAATCGTCATTGTCCATGCTCGGCAAATCATCGTGGACGAGCGAATAGGTGTGGATGCATTCGAGTGCGCAGGCGAGGGGGAGCGCATTGTCGATCTTGCCGCCGCAAGCTTCAGCCGCAGCCAGACACAAAATTGGTCGCAGCCGTTTTCCGCCCGCGAACAAACTGTAGCGCATTGCCTTATGGATCGTTGCCGGCTTAACGCTCTCCTTCGGCAAATATCGATCCAGCGCGCGCTCGATCCTTTGCTGCCGCGACTTAAGATACGCTTTCAAGTTCATTCCAATGCCACTTTAGAAGTCGATTGCGCCGATGCGCTAGAGATTTTCTGCCGATTCAACTGCGACCGCCGGTTTGGTGCGCATGGCCAGGAACGCGCCGAGAAGCAGAATGGCTGCGCTCCAAAGTTGCGCCGGGGTCAGGCGTTCGTGGAAAATCAGTGCGGAAAGACCGAGCGCGCCGGCGGGGCAAAGCAGTTGCAGCGTTTGCGCGAGAGCGACGCCGACTTCCTGAATCGCGACGTAATACAAAACGTGCGCCATGGTTATGCAGGTGACGGCAGAGATGATGAGAATGAGATTTACATGTGCGCCGGCGTGGAGGGGGGCGTCGATTCTGCCGAAGAGCAAAGTTAGCGGGAACGAAAGCGCCGAGGTCATGAAACTGATGATGCCGAAACTGCGAATCGCGCCCAGTTGGGCAGAAGGACGTTTCACGAGCACGGCGTAAAGCGCCCAGCAAAATGTGGCGGTGAAGGCGATGAGCAACCCGGGCAAAGCGACATGTCGATGTTGTCCCGCGGCCGCGGGACCGGCCTGAAACCAGATGACACCGAAAGCGCCGAACAGACCGAGGAGGGTGCCGATTTGGAATTGCCATTGGCGAATGATGTGGCGTTCCTCAGGAAAAAATGCGAGTGCGAGCAGGGCAGTGAAAATTACAGATGAGCGATTGAAGATCGCGTAGACACCGGGGCCCATATAGAAAAGCGAAACGACCTGTGTGATTTGATGGATGACATTGGGAATGCACGGAATCAGGCAAAGGCCGAGCGCGTGGATGCCGATCTTGGGACCGCCACGACGCACGCGGTAGAAAACGAATGGTGCAATCGCGAGGCAGGCGACGGAGTAACGGTAGAAATTTTGTGCGAACGGTTCGTAGTAGCGGACCAGGTAAAATTGAAAGAGCGACGGCATCGACCAGATGGCTATGCTGGCGAAGAGTGCAGCGTAACCTCGGGAGAGTTGCCGAGTCTTGCGTTCCATGCGGCTGATTGTGGCACGGTGTCGTAATTTCGCAGTTTAATTTGCTGGCTTGCGCGGCGTTAATCGCCAAAAATTGGCGACGTGGAGGAGAATATGAAAAATCGAACAACACTTACTTTATCGATCTTATTGTCAGCGCTGTTTATTGCGGCACCGATCAATGCGAAGAAACGCGGCGGCGGTGGAGATGCAGACGCTCACCACCGAAAAGGGGTCGAGCTGGTCGATGCCAAGCAATTTGATCAGGCGATTGCGGAGTTTAACAAGGAAGTGGAGGCGGCGCCGGACAGCCCCGAAGCTTACCGCGACCGCGGTACGGCTTATCGCGATGCGGGGCGGGCGGCGGAACTGGCCGGAGATCAGGCTGGCGCGTCAATGAGATACACCTCGTCGATCACGGATTTTTCGAAGGAGATCGAGCTCGCGCCCAAGGAGGCTGCCGGCTACGTCGAGCGCTCACAGACCGAGGATTTAGTGCGGCAATATGATGCGGCATTAGCTGACGCGAGCAAGGCAATCGAGCTAAAGGGCGATGAAGCGCTCTGCTACAAGTTCCGGGGTTTTGCCTACGTTGGATTATCGCAATGGGACAAAGCAGTCGCCGATTTTACCGCGGCGATGCAAAAAGATCCGAACGATCCGCAAAATTATGATCGACGCGCTTGGGCGAACCGGAACCTGAAGAACTTTCCGGCGGCGGTGGAAGATTACACGACGATCCTGCAAAAGGACCCGAATAACGAGGATGCGTTGGTGAAACGCGGCGCGACCTACGCAGCGATGTTGGAGTACGAAAAGGCGATCGCGGATTATCAAGCGGCGCTGAAAATAAAGCCGGATGATTACGACACGGTGCAGCGGATGCAGTATGCGCAAGGCCAACTGGCGGCGAAAAACGCGCCACCAGCGACGCCGACCCCAACACCAGGAAGCAGTATTTTCACGCCAGCGAAGATTTTCTTCGCGGTTGTCGTGCTGGTGATCATCGCCGTGGTGGTCCGATTGATGACCCGCGGCAAGCCAGAGGAAACGAGCAGCATGAGAATTCGCTGAGATGCGGGCGCGCCGCTCTGCTGTCGTGTTTTTTCGATGATTCGCCTCGACAGAGCGGGGTGGCTACGGTCCAGAAAATTGCTTTGACACGGGTGGGGGCGTGGTTAGCGTTTCGGACGCTTTTTGCGAGAACGAGGCGGTCCCATGGTCGTTGCAATTTGACGCGGCTTTGGGACTTTTAGTTCTGCACGCGGGAGGCAAACCGGCCCATGTAGCTCAGTTGGTAGAGCACGTCCTTGGTAAGGACGAGGTCACCGGTTCAATCCCGGTCATGGGCTCCAGTTTGAGCTCACGACAGGGACGACAGTTTTAAAAAAGACCGCAGTTTTAGTTTAGTAACACGACAGGAGAATTGATATGGCAAAGGAAGCATTTAAACGCGACAAGCCGCACTTGAACGTCGGCACGATCGGTCACGTAGACCATGGCAAGACTACGCTCACGGCCGCCATTACAAGCGTGCTCGCCAAAAAAGGCATGGCTGAAGTGCGTGCCTACGAATCAATCGATAATGCCCCCGAAGAGAAGGAGCGCGGCATCACGATCAACACCGCGCATGTGGAATACTCAAGCGATAAGCGCCACTACGCGCACGTCGATTGCCCCGGCCACGCGGACTACGTCAAGAACATGATCACGGGCGCGGCCCAGATGGACGGCGCTATTCTGGTCGTGAGCGCGGCGGATGGCCCGATGCCGCAAACTCGTGAGCACATCCTGCTCGCGCGTCAGGTCGGGGTGCCTTCGATCGTTGTCTTTTTGAACAAAGTCGACATGGTCGACGACCCGGAGCTTCTCGACTTGGTCGAGATGGAAGTGCGCGATCTACTCACGCAATACGAATTTCCGGGAGACAAAATCCCGATCGTCAAAGGCAGTGCGCTCAAGGCGTTGAACGGCGATGCCGAAGCGGAGAAACAAGTTCTCGCGCTCGTTGCCGCGATTGATGATTACATTCCGGTGCCGGAGCGCCCGATCGATCAGCCCTTCATGATGGCGGTCGAAGACGTGTTCAACATTGAAGGCCGCGGCACTGTCGCGACCGGTCGTGTGGATCGTGGTATCCTCAAGAAAATGGAGGAAGTCGAGATCGTCGGAATCAAGCCGACCTCGAAAACGGTTGCGACCGACATCGAAATGTTCCGCAAACTTCTGGATGAAGCGCGCGCCGGCGACAATGTCGGTATTCTGTTGCGTGGCGTGAAGAAGGAAGACGTCGAGCGCGGTCAGGTTATAGCCAAGCCGGGCTCGATTACGCCGCATAAGAAATTCAAAGCGGAAGTTTACGTGCTGAGCAAGGAGGAAGGTGGCCGGCACACGCCGTTCTTCACGAATTATCGGCCGCAATTTTATTTCCGCACGACTGACGTTACTGGCACGGTTAAATTGCCCGAAGGCGTCGAAATGGTGATGCCGGGCGACAATATCTCCATCGAGGTGGAGCTGATTACGCCCATCGCCATGGAGAAGACGATTCGGTTCGCTATTCGCGAAGGAGGCAAGACCGTCGGCGCGGGTCGCGTAAGCGATATTCTGGACTAAACTAGCGAAACCTACGCCAGTAACTCAATTGGTAGAGTAGCGGTCTCCAAAACCGCCTGTTGGGGGTTCGAGTCCCTCCTGGCGTGATTTGCCCGCAAGATCAACAATTACAAGATCGACATCGTGCCGTGATTGGAAAAACGAAAACCTTTTTCAACGAAGTTAAGGTCGAGCTTCAGAAAGCTTCCTGGCCTTGGGATCCGAAGGAGAAAGGAATCAAGAAATATAAAGAGCTGACCGATGCGACGGTCGTTGTGATTGTCTCGATGGTTCTGCTTGGTGGTTACGTCTCGCTGTTCGATTTCGTTCTCGTGAACGCCATCCATTATTTCACCCGGTTGCACTGATTATGGCACACACACTCGCAGGCAAAGACCAGTGGTTTGTGGTCCACGTGCTCTCCGGCCAGGAGAACAAGGTCAAGGAGAACATCGACAAGCGCGTCAAAACCGAGGAGATGAGCGATTTGATTTACGAAGTGCTCGTCCCGACCGAGCGCGTTTCTGAAATCAAGAAGGGCAAGAAAAGCGAGACGACCCGCAAATTTTTTCCGGGTTACCTCATCGTAAACATGCATTTGCTCGACGAGAACAACCAGCTCGTCGGCCGGACCTGGTACTTTATCCGCGAGACCCCAGGCGTGATTGGCTTTGCCGGAACGAAAGACAAACCGATCCCGATGCGCCAATCGGAAGTGGACAGCATGCTCGCGCAAATGAAAGAGCGCGAAGAAAAAGTGAAACCGAAAGTCAGCTTTGAAGTTGGCGAGACGGTCAAGGTCGCGGACGGGCCGTTCCAAAATCAGAATGGCATCGTCGAAGAAATCGATCCGGAGCGCGGCAAACTCCGCGTATCCGTCACGATTTTCGGCCGCGCGACGCCGGTGGAGCTCGAATACTGGCAGGTCGAGCGCGGCTAATTTTTCGACAGGAATTAACAAAATGAACAAAATGATTTCAGGAATTTTTCAGAGAACCTATTTTGTAGATTCTGTTCATTCTGTCTAATCCCATGGCTAAGGAAGTTGTAGCTCACATCAAATTGCAGATTCCCGCCGGTCAGGCGAACCCAGCGCCCCCGGTTGGCACCGCGCTCGGACCGCGTGGAATCAACATCATGGCGTTCTGCAAAGAATTTAATGCCGCCACTCAAAAACAAGCCGGCGACATCTTGCCCGTCGTGATCACGGTCTTCAAAGACAAGTCGTTTACCTTCATCACCAAAAGCCCGCCGGCTGCGGTTTTGTTGAAGAAAGCGGCCAACATTGCAGCAGGTTCGAAAGAGCCGAACAAAGAAAAGGTCGGCAAAGTCACGCGCAAACAGGTGATGGACATCGTCAGCACCAAGCGCAAAGACCTGAACGCCCGCAGCGACGAAGCCGCCTTCCGTATTATCGAAGGCACCGCCCGCCAAATGGGTCTCGAAATCGTCGATTAGATTCAGATGGACGCTGCTGTTTCTGAAACCGAGCGGCGACTTATCATTCGAGAGCGGTTGTGGTTGTTATCGCTCGCTTGCTACATTCGCGGCGCGATTGTCGCAGCCTTCTCTTCGATTTTTCTCATTTACGTCGCTTTCATGTTCGGGATCACGATGATCCCTGACTCAGCGTGGACCAGCAGTTCACCAGCGAAGCTTTCGCCGAGTCCGGGCCTTTACAGTTCGAATCCCAATCCGAGTCCGACGCCTGCGCCGCAGCCTCCACCAAAGGCACTCTTCCGAGTAATGGCTGGGATTTTCGGAATGTTGGTATTTATGGGTTGGACGATAGGCGGATTAACGGCTTACGCCGGATGGTCGATTCACAAAAGGCGGCGTAAAGTCCTCATTTATATTGCTGCCGGTCTCAATTGTTTTTTTATTCCCTACGGCACTTTGCTGGGGGTCATGGCAATCATCGTAATGTCTTCGCCGGAAGCACGTCTTGAATTTCAAAAGGCGACCGTAAATTAATCGCAAGATGTCGATCTTACTTGTCCGAATCGCAGCGGCCCTTTGTTTTCTGGCGGTGGCGCTCGGTGCGTTTGGTGCGCATTGGCTAAAGCCAACTCTCGAAGCGAACGGCCTAGTTGATGTTTGGAATAAGGCGGTGCTTTATCATTTCATTCACGCAATCGCGCTCTTTGTGCTGGCACTTTATGGAACGGCGAATCGCGGAGCGTGGTGGTTGCTTTTTGCCGGGATAATTATTTTCAGCGGAAGTTTGTACGGGATGGGGCTGACCGGTGTGCGCTGGCTCGGGGCAATTACGCCGCTCGGCGGTTTATGTTTTCTCGTGGGTTGGGCCTGGCTGGTCATTTCGCCGCCAGCCAGATGATTTGTAGGGCAACCGCTCCGGTTGCCAGTTTCCGGACGGCAGGCGATGCGCCTGCCCTACAATCGCAACGTTAGCTTCCATCGCGGTGCGGTCGTTATATAATAATGGCCGGTTTGTTGAACTCTTAATCAGACATGGAT
>Ga0207646_10002805_pt1 | contig 20272 bp, 23 predicted proteins | sample KBSK5502metaG_FD_184343 | JGI IMG/M metagenome (GOLD analysis project Ga0207646, IMG submission 184343) | Corn, switchgrass and miscanthus rhizosphere microbial communities from Kellogg Biological Station, Michigan, USA - KBS K5-50-2 metaG... | ecosystem: Host-associated > Plants > Roots >...
AGTACCGGATGTGTCTCATGGCCGCGTGATTCGCACCTTGAAAAGCTTAACTGAGACAAAGCGTGGCTTTGGGTTTAGCGTCCTTCGCTTCCGAAACAATCTCGCCAGCTAGCGCACCCTTGGTTTGACCGAGTGCTCTAATCATTTCTTTTGATTCGCGAGCAGGCGCGTAACCTAGAACGCCACTGGCCATTACTGCTATTCGTCCATCCAATACGGCCCCGCGCACTTGAGTTCCAACCTTTGCAGACTTGACCGCCGAAGTTGTATCAACCAGTGGAAAAGTCCAACATTGATCGCGGGAGACTGATGCTCTACTGCCGCTCGCACCCTTTCCTTGAGCCTTCGGCTTTTCGCGTTCTACTACATTAGGCGCCTTAGCACTTGGCCGAGGACGTCGACCTTTGGCCATCTGACATACCTCCTTCAAAAAGGCGAAGCGGCTTCGCCCGCTCCGAACGAAGCCGCTTTCGTTTTTACCGCAACGGGGGATCTGCTATTTCATCCCGACGAAGGGAACTACATTCCCATGCCGCTCATTCCGCCCATGCCGCCGGGCATTGGCGCCTTATCCTCTTCAGGAATGTCGGCAACCATGGCCTCGGTGGTGAGCATGAGTCCCGCAATCGACGCTGCGTTCTGCAAAGCCGTGCGCGTGACCTTCGCCGGATCGATAACCCCAGCCTTCACCAGATCCTCGTACTGTTCGGTCTGAGCATTGAAGCCGAAGTTGTCGTTTTTGTCGCCGCGTACACGCTCGACGACGACCGCGCCCTCTTTGCCGGCGTTCTGAACGATCTGACGCAGTGGTTCTTCCAAAGCCCGCCGAACGATGTTGACGCCGATCTGTTCGTCTGCGTCATCTTCGTTGGCGGCGAATTTCTCGAGCACCTTGGCCGCGCGAACCAACGATACACCGCCGCCGGGAACAATGCCTTCCTCGACCGCCGCGCGCGTCGCGTGCATCGCATCTTCAACACGAGCCTTCTTCTCCTTCATTTCAGTCTCAGTGGCAGCGCCGACTTTGATCACCGCGACCCCACCGACCAGCTTCGCCAGGCGCTCTTGCAGCTTCTCGCGATCATAGTCGGACGAGGTCTCGTCGATCTGCGCGCGAATGGTCTTCACACGGCCTTCGATATCCGCCTGCTTACCGGCGCCTTCGACGATCGTCGTGTTGTCCTTGTCGATCGTGATCTTCTTGGCGCGGCCCAGGTCCGAAAGCTGAACGTTCTCGAGCTTGATGCCCAGGTCTTCGCTAATCACTTTGCCTCCGGTGAGAATGGCGATATCTTCCAGCATTGCTTTCCGACGATCGCCGAATCCCGGAGCCTTGACCGCGGCGACATTCAAAGTGCCGCGCAGCTTGTTGACGACCAGGGTCGCAAGGGCTTCGCCTTCGACATCTTCAGCAATGATCAGCAGGGGTTTGCCGAGCTTAGCGACCTGCTCAAGCAAGGGCAGCAGATCTTTCATCGAGCTGATCTTCTTTTCGTGAATCAGAATCAACGCGTTTTCCAGCGCCACCTCCATGCGCTCCGGGTCCGTCACAAAATACGGACTGAGATAGCCGCGGTCAAATTGCATACCTTCGACTACTTCCAGAGAGGTTTCCATCGTCTTTGATTCTTCGACGGTGATTACGCCGTCTTTGCCCACCTGATCCATCGCCTTGGCGATGATGGTGCCGATGGTCACGTCGCCATTTGCTGAAACGGTGCCCACTTGTGCGATGGCGTCGCCCTTAACGGGCTTTGCCAAACGGTGAATCTCTTCGATGGCGCGCTCGACGGCCTTGTCGATGCCGCGCTTGAGTGCCATTGGGTTGGCGCCTGCCGCCACGGTCTTGACGCCTTCGCGAAAGATCGCCTGCGCCAGGACCGTGGCGGTGGTGGTGCCGTCGCCGGCGACGTCGGAAGTCTTGGACGCGACTTCGCGCACCATTTGGGCGCCCATATTTTCCAACGAATCCTTTAATTCAATTTCTTTTGCGACCGTCACGCCGTCCTTCGTGATAGTCGGCGAGCCGAATTTCTTGTCGATCACAACGTTCCGTCCTTTGGGTCCGAGCGTGATCTTGACTGCATCGGCGAGTTGGTTGATACCGCGCAGAATAGCCGCGCGTGACTCTTCGCCATGAACAACTTGCTTTGCCATTTTCGTTTTCTTCTCCTAACTAAAGTCGTTTTTGGTTGAAAAAGCCGGCAGCGTGTCGGGGATTACTTGCCGGCTTTCTTGCCTGCGGCGGCGCGTTGGATAATCCCCAAAATCTCCTCCTCGCGCATGATTAGAAGCTCTTCGTCGTCAATCTTGACTTCAGAGCCGCTATACTTGCCAAAGAGCACGCGATCGCCTGCCTGCACATCCAGCTTTTGACGGGTTCCGTCTTCGCGATACTTGCCCTCGCCGACGGCCACTACTTCGCCTTCCTGGGGTTTTTCTTTCGCGGTATCGGGAATAATGATTCCGCCGCGAGCCTGTTCGCCCACCTCAATTCGCCGCACAATTACGCGGTCATGAAGCGGCTTGATGTTTACTGCCATACTTGAAAAATGCTCCTTTCGATTTCTGCTTAGACACAACTTGACTGGAAAACTATCCTCATATCGTCGATTCAATATTTAGCAATCGTGAACGTTGAGTGCCAAGAAATATAATAAAGGCGCGGGATGGTTGTCAACCGGGTAGGTGCGGCGATCTGTATTACAAGCCAATGTCGGCCGCCGTTACCTCAGGTACCGTGCGCTGTTGGCGAACAACTAGTGAGTTTTGTGGCTTACTCGCCGAGTGGGCAAATGCGAAGGGTGTTTTCGTTCCTGGGCACGATATGAATGGACGCGCTTGGAAATCGTGTTGCGATGGATACCGAGCGCCTCGGCGGTGTGTGAGATGCGTTTCTTGTTTCGGGTAAAGGCCTTTTGAATGTAAAGCTTCTCGAATTCTTCCAGAGCCTCGTCCAACATGATGTGGCCATCAAGCATATCTTCTATTACGGCTTCCAGGCGGGGGCGTATTTGCATCTTTCTCCAGTCCTATTAAGCATTAAGCAATCTATAAAGGGGCGTTTGCTCCGTCTCTGTACCAAAGCGCCGACCAGTTGGCGAACTCCAAGTCTGCCTGACGGCGGAACTCCAGGACTCCAATCAAAGCGGTTCTCCCACTAGCAATTCATAAGCCTCGAGATAACGCGCAGTCGTTGCGGCGGCCACCTCCGGCGGCAGAGACGGCGCCGGCGGTTGCTTGTTCCAGGCAATTCCCTCGAGGTAGTCGCGCACAAACTGCTTGTCGAACGAAGCCTGGGATTTGCCGGTCTCGTAGCTTTCAACCGGCCAGAAACGAGACGAATCGGGTGTCAGAGCTTCGTCAATCAGGATGATCCGGCCGTCACGGTCACGACCGAACTCAAACTTGGTGTCGGCGATAATTATTTCGCGACTGCGTGCATAGTCGCTTGCCTCTTGATAAAGACGTAGCGACACGTCTCTCAGGAATTCGGTCACTTCAGGGCCGATAATCGAGGCCATTTGCCGCTCGCTGATGTTTTCGTCGTGTCCAGTCTCAGCCTTGGTCGCGGGCGTAAAGATGGGTTCTGCCAGTTGCTCGGATTCGCTTAATCCTGAAGGCAACTGATGACCGCAGACCTCTCCAGTGCGCTGATAGTCTTTCCAGCCGGAACCTGAAAGATAGCCCCGCACGACGCACTCGACGGGGAATACATCGGCGCGGCGCACTAGCATCGAACGGCCGCGTAAATTCTCGTCGTGACCGCGAATTACGTCAGGCATATCTTCCAGGCTGGTCGTGATCGAGTGATTGGGAACGATATGGGCGAGTTTCGCAAACCAGAATCGCGAGAGCGCCGTCAGCACTTCACCCTTACGCTCGATGGGCGTAGGCAGAACGCAGTCAAAAGCCGAGATCCGATCAGTGGCTACGATTAGCAGCCGCTGTTCGTCAACCTCGTAAACATCGCGAACCTTGCCGCGGCGTACGAGTTTTAGATCGTTAAAGGTTGTTTCGACTACGGGAGCAACGGATGTCATCGCGCTATTCCTTCGAACTCCAAATCAGAAAAAAGGAGCGAGCGCGATTTTGCTTATTCAACTACAACGTGTCAAGAAAGTGAGAAAAATAAAACCGATCACCACGACGAATCTTCGTACGCGGTGATCGGACTGATCCAATTACAGAAGAATCTCAGGCCGTCGCGGCTATGTTTTCTTTCAAAGCTTCACGCAATCGCGCGATCTGGCTCGCGTGATTGTGAGCATGCGCGGCATAGATCGCGAGCCAGTCTTCGGCCGTGTAGGATCCGCTTTCAGAATGCGTGCCTTCGCGCCGCCAATCGTCATCACTCATCGTATCGAGAAGTTGCGCCGTCGTGGCGCGCGCGCTGCGAAACGCATCCAGCGCCGGGCCCATATCGCGGTTGTTGTAGTTCAGGCGCGCGGCATAAGCATCCTGGTCATAACCTTGAATAAGCGGACGGTCCTCGACCAACAACCGGCGGAGTCTAACTGCGCTGGTCGTTTCGCTATCGGCCAAGTGGTGGACGATCTCGGCAGCACTCCATTTGCCGGGAATTGGATGAGCGGTCAACGACGCTTTGGGAAACCCCTCGAGGTTTCTGGCGACCTCGTCATACCCGTCCTTGTATTTGGCGATTAGTTCTCGGCGTTCCTCAGAAGTCATAAACTTGTGCTCCTAATGAGTATTCTTTTCAAATCAACTGTCAGAAGCCGCGTCAGCCGTGTCAGAAGCCTACGCGTAAGCAAGGGCTAAATTCCTGGGCGGGCAATTCTAGTGGCCGCGCACGCTCCCTAACGGTCGAGGCTTCTAATACCAACGCGAGCCCTCCCACACGGTCGCCCTCTCGAAACTAACGGCTCAAGATCAACAGAGTGAACGTCCCCGGCACCATCGGTGGGCGGGGCCGCGGTTGTTCCGCCGTTGGCGCCGGAGTGGTCCCGAATTCGGCGCTGACGGTATAAACCTGATGAGTCTTTGCGTCCAGAGCCATGGTCCGAGCTCGCCTGAGCGTCGTCACATTCTCAATGACGCTGTATTTATCGGCGGAATCCTCATGCGCCACGGTCAGAGTTCCGTCACCGTTCGAGCTGAACGCAAACCCGGTTTCCGGATCAAAGCCGGCGGCATCTGTGCCCTCGCCGATTGGTAAGGTAGTCACTATTTTGCCGTCATCCGCGCTGACCACGACCATCAGTTTGTTAGAACAGACCGAAAACAGTCGGCGGTGTTTGCGATCTATCGCCAGCCCGCTCGGCTCTTCGCCGGGCGCAATCGACCAGTGGTTTTCGACTGCCAGCTTATTTGAATCGAATTGAACTATCTCGCTCTTGTCCTCGATGTTGACGAAGACGTGACCTTTTTCATCGACCACCGCGAACTCGGGCGTGCCGCCCAGCGGAATCGTACCGGCTAACGCTTCTGTCTTCACGTTAATAGCGGTGGCGTCCTTGCTGGTGCCATTGAAAGCAAAGACGCGTTTGGAAGCAGGATCGTAAATGATTGCATCAGGGTTCTTGCCGGTGGGCGCTGTTCCCAAAACCTTCAGCGTCTTTAGATCGAAGATAGTTACCGTGGCGTCGCGGCCATCGCTGACGAACCCTTTGTCAAAGTCAGCGGCTATCGCGATACCGTGCACGCCGTTGGTGTTGGGAATGTCGCCGACGACTGCTCCGCTGTCGGCGTCCACCACCATCACATGCGTGCCGCGCGAGATGTAAACACGACGCGCTTTGCTGTCGACGGTCAGATAATCCCAGCCGCCTTCGCCGCCCAGGACAATTTTTTTCGTGACGTGGTAACTCGACAGACCAGCATTAAGCAGGGCACTTGCAAATACTAGAACAAATAGAGCGAGCAGCGCGCGAGAAAGATAAGAACGCATTTCAGTCATGATCTCCCAAGAATTATCGATGAATCAAGCGGAAGCTACTCTCGATTGCCCAATGCGTCAAGCCAAAGCGAATAATTTTTCCGGCCTGTCCTGATGCAACACCGTTAATGATTGAGAACTGAAACCATACGCATGTTTCTTGTCTTCACTTTGCAAACTCTGCCGGGAATGCGATCAAAGTCCCCGGGATTCTTAGCAAATTATTGCTTCGGCCTTACAAAAACAGCGTCGTCGTCAGAAAAGGAATGGCGCTTGCACTCCAGCACCGCGGGTTTGCTCAACTGAGATAAAGATTCGAACTAATTCCGGGGATTTCGAGCAAAAGGAGAAAAACAAAATGGCAGAACAACAGGCTGAAAGCAGACGCGTGGTGGTGGAAACGCCGAACACGAGACGTGAGGTCGTTCACTCTGAGGCAACACGTTATCCTGAAAGAAACGGCATCTCGGGTGCGGCGCTGGCCGCGATCGTGGTGGGCGTGATCGCGCTGGCAGCGGTCATTATTCTTTTCGCGCTGAATCGACAAGACACGACTAATGACAACGTGGCGCAACAACAGCCGCCCACGACTATCGTGCAACAGCCCGCGCAGCAGCCACCGGTCGTAGTGCAGCAGCCGGCAACGCAACCTGCGCCCGTGATCATCAACGGCCAGCCGGCTCAGTCTTCCGGCGGAACGACAACCAGCAACGGGCCCGATGATTCGACGATTCAGGCTGCGATCGATAAGAAGCTGACGAACGACCCGGCCTTTTCATCGCTTGGGATCGTCGCCACCGTGGTTGATGGCAAGGTGACGCTTACGGGCACGGTGAAAACCCAAAGCTTGAAATCGCAGATCGAACGGGCAGTGCGAAACGTGAAGGGAGTAAAGACAGTCGACAATCAGATTACGGTTGGATAAATCATTTGACGACTTATCGTCGTGTCCTGGGGCCCTTGCCTGATCCTAAGAGTAGAAGGGCCCACAACACCCCAGCATAGAACGCGTCGAAGCGAGATGCTTCGGCGCGTGTTTGTGTTTGGATTAGTCTTTAGATCTTCTTCGCGCCTTCAGTTTTGTTTTGCGCCTTTGCGTGAGTCAGGTCCCGCGAAAAGAGGATTTCACGCAAAGGCGCAGAGGAAGTCGGAAGCCGCCAGCCGAACCCCGCCAGCTAAGCTTTTTCTTGCACATGCCCTAAACTATTCTCACCGGACCACGCAACCGAGGACAGTCAAATGGACAAGCTTCCCCAAACCGCGCGCACGACTCTGAAGCGCCTGCCGCAACGCGGCAATTACCACCGCGAGCTAATCAACAGGATTTTGGACGAAGGATTTATCTGTCACGTCGGCTTCATCGTTGACGGCCAACCGTTCGTAATTCCGACGGGTTACGCGCGCGTCGACGACAAACTGTTCATTCACGGTTCACAGGCCAGCCGCATGTTGCGCGCGCTGGAAAAGGGAATTGATTTGTGCCTGACCGTGACTCTGATCGACGGACTGGTGCTGGCGCGTTCCGCATTTCATCATTCGATGAACTACCGCTCGGTAGTTGTTTTTGGCCGCGCCGCCGTCGTTGACGAGCGCGCAGAGAAGATGGCGGCGCTGCTCGCCTTGTCTGAGCACATGATTCCCGGCCGCTGGGCTGATGTGCGCAAGCCTAACGAGCGCGAACTTCAGCTAACCACAGTGCTGTCATTGCCCCTGAAGGAGGCCTCCGCAAAAGTTCGCACCGGCCCGCCCCTCGACGAGGAAGAGGATTACGAGATGGAGATTTGGGCCGGGGTAATTCCGCTGCGGCTGATCGCGGAAGCGCCTCTCGACGATCCGCGTTTGGCGGCTGAGATTGCAGCGCCCGGCTATGCGCGTCAATACGATCGCAAAACGATCAAAGCGTGATGATCAGCCCACTCCAACTGCCGGATAGGGAAAACCGATCGGTACGGGAGCCGTCGGATCGACATGTTTCCGGATCGCTGCATCTGCGACAGCATAGCCCCAATTGATGATTCGCTCCTGCAGCACCGGATCAAGTTTTTTCAAACGTGTCGGAGTGTTTGACAACGCCAACGTTTGATCGAAGGGACATGGCAATGCTGTCGGCAGCTTGTAATCCAGAATGTTAGTGCGAATGCCCCAGTATGTGCCGTGACGCAGATTCATCTGATATGACCCGACGACCTGGCGCTTTCTGAGGCTGCCAACCTGATTGTCGAGCAGGTTGACTACGCGATAGGCTTGCTTCAACCACTCTGCAGATGGTCTGGGTTCGTCAGCGGTAGCACCTCCGCCATCACTGACCAGAATCGTGTCATAACTCTTCCAGACAGTTTCCAGGCCCAGGTTGTCGTACACGCCACCGTCCGTAAGTCTCACGTCGGAGGTGTAAGGTTCGAATTGGAGGCCGCCCTCAGTCGTTGGATCAAAGTCTGCCGGGCGAAGTTTGAGTTGGGCGGGAGAAAGTAAAGGCGGAAAAGCCGAAGAGGCGGCCACCGCAGTCGCCAGCTCCAACGTCGGGTTCCTAATCAAGCCCACGCGGTAGTCTCCCATGAACGGTTTGCTGAAGCGCCAGAGAACTTTGGTTTGCAGACTGGTCGCGTTGATTACAAATCGCGGTCCGTCGCTGTCCGCAGGAAGGGCCTGCAATGTGGCATTCCTGAAAAGGTGCTTTCGGTAATCCGCAGCGATTTCACGCGCGACATTCGTCCAGGGCAGGAGTTTACCTTTCAGTATTGCCCAAACATCGATCGTAGTGCTGGCCATGGCCCTGATAGGTTTTATGATCATCGGTCCGAGGTTGGTTGCGACATTCGCACCGTCGAAGGTCAACGATTGCCACTTTAAGCCGAGCAACCCCGCGGTAATCGATCCACCGGAAACGCTCGAGACTCTTACCAGGTGTTGAGGTCCAATAGCCTCCGCTCCGGAAACGATGATCTCCTTTCTCAGAAGGCCCAATTCGTTGAGTCGCCAAATGGCCCCCAGATGGAAAAGCATGGCGCGATAGCCACCGCCGGAAAGGCACAGGCCAATCCCCGGCTGGGGCGGCTTGAACGGATCGTCAGTTTCAAGAAACCGAACTGGCTGAACGTTTTTGGTGGCGTCCAGGTTGCCGGGACTTATATTAGCCATATGCGCTTCCTTTCCTTATCCCGCGGAAACTTTGAGCTTTGAAGGTAGACTTAGTAAGGCTGAATTTGGCGAGTATGCAAGGATTAGCAGGCTCGGGAGAATGCAGCCACCTTAGAAACAGCGAGAGAATATGCTCGTTTCAGAACAGAGTCAACGATCTTTAGACCGTGGCATCATGACCTGCCGCCCTGGGTGACCCCCACCTGCCGGGTTGAAAGAGCTGAGGCTTGCGTTTGCGTCAAACATAGCACCTCAAGTCCTCTCGCCTTGCTACTTTGCCCATATTAGTCCATACTCAGTCACGGTTAATCCTTCTCTCGCGCATCAACGGTGATGCGCCCCGCGCATAAATCGATTAGCGCCGGCGTTTTGGATAGTTCGAGAGCAGGCTTGTTTCAAATTCCGAAGCCGCTCTTTATGAGCATCCGAACCCGGTCCTTCGCTGCTACCGTTTCTTCGAAGCCAATCCGATTCGCAGCTTCTTTTCATTCCCAAAGAGGGGAAAGGTATATCTCTATGTCCACGAAACTTTACGTTGGAAACCTCGCTTTCCAAACCACCAGTCAGGAGCTGCAGGAATTGTTCGCCCAGGCCGGAACGGTTGAATCAGCGGCGGTCGTCGAAGACCGCGATACGGGCCGTTCACGAGGCTTTGGCTTTGTCGAAATGTCCACGAAGGAAGAGAGTGCGGCCGCTATTGACCAATTCAATGGCAAGGAAGTCAATGGTCGCGCTTTGAAAGTAAATGAAGCCAAGCCGCGTGAAAATCGCAGCGGCGGCGGCGGCGGACGCGGCTTCGGCGGCAACCGCGGCGGTGGTGGCGGCTACGGCGGCGGTGGAAACCGCGGCGGTGGTGGCGGCTACGGCGCCAAACGCGAACCGCGCTGGTAATAACTAGTAGGCAGTAAGCAGTGAGCAGTAAGCAGTTCCTTTGTGTCTCCCACGGTGAATTATTGCGCGAGAGCGTTAACCATAGCGGACACAGAGGACTGCCCTGTCACTTAAGAAAAGACTGTCACTCAAACAATAAAATCGTGACGACGCGAACGTCGTCCCCCTAAAAGGAGTTTAATGAATTTTTCTCAACTGGGACTTGCGCCCGCACAGGTGCGCGCCTGCGAGTCTCTCGGATACACCGAACCCACACCAATACAAAAACAAGCGATCCCAATCGTTCTCAGCGGCGCTGACTTAATAGGCTGTGCCGAAACCGGCACCGGCAAGACCGCCGCTTTCCTGCTTCCCATAATTCAGAAAATCACTGAACGACAGCGACCCGGCGTACGCGTACTCGTGCTGGCGCCGACGCGTGAACTGGCGATTCAAATTGAAAAGAACTATGGCGAGTTGAATCGCACCAAAGCTAATCGCAGCGTCACCGTGATCGGCGGCGCAAACATCAGAACGCAGATTTCGAGTCTACGCCGCGGCGCCGCGGTTTTGATTGCCACACCCGGACGACTGCTGGATCTGACGGAGCGCGGCGCAGTTAATTTGTCCAGCGTCGAAGTTCTGGTCCTGGACGAAGCGGACCGCATGTTGGACATGGGGTTTCTGCCGGCGATTCGCCGGGTCCTCGCCATGCTGCCGACGAACCGCCAGACTCTTTTGTTCTCAGCCACGATGTCTTCAAACATCGAGCATTTGGCGCGGTCGACAATGAAGCAGCCGAAACTGGTCGAGGTTAACCAGCGCGGCCGCCCGGCCACCATGGTCGAGCAGACGGCCTATCCGGTGGCGCAGGAGTCGAAGACGGCTTTGTTGCTCGACTTGCTCGAGCGCGAACGTTTCGAGCGCGTCCTGGTTTTTACTCGCACGCGTCGCGGCGCTGAGCGCCTGGCGCATATCCTCGAAGCCCGCGACCACAGTGTCAACCGCATTCACGCCGATCGCAGCCAATCTCAGCGCGAAGCAGCGCTGCGCGACTTTCGCGATGGCCGCACTCGAGTGCTGGTTGCTACTGACATTGCCGCGCGCGGATTGGATGTCGAAGCGGTTTCGCACGTCATCAATTACGACGTGCCCGCCGCGCCCGAAGATTATGTGCATCGCGTCGGTCGTACCGGCAGAGCCGGAAATGAAGGGCAAGCCTTCACAATCGTGGCCCCCGTGGATGAGCTCTCGATGCGGGCGATCGAGCGACTTACCGGACAGACAGTGAAGCGCGTGGTGCTGCCGGCGTTTGGCGGAGCAGCGCCGCAATCTACGAATAGTAACGGCAAATCCTTTGCGCGATTCGCGCGCGGAACCAGCAGCTCAGTTCGTTCATTTCGGCCACGAAGAGCGAGATGAACCTGATCTATCAGAAGCCCGACCGTAAGAGAGGGCCAGCACCGACAGTTGCCCTTGCTTACGGGCTTCTGACACGCTTGAGGCAAGTTTTTCTAATTAACCCCAAGGAGGATTTATGGAAGAGAAGCAAATTTTCGCAGCCGGCGATCGAGTCGAACAAATGTGTGTTACTTGCGGCGAGGAGCGCGGACACATTGTCGCTTCGGTCACCAAGAAGGGCCGGATCACTCGGGTCAGTTGCCCGATCTGCGGATCGCGCGTTCCGTATAAGGCCGGCGCCGCCCGCCGAACTTCTTCGAAGGCAGGCGCGCCCTACGATCAAACGCGCACCTATCGCCGGGGACAGACCTTGATGCATCCGACTTTTGGTGAGGGCGAAGTGACTGCGCTAATCGAACCGCGCAAGATGGACGTACTCTTTGCGGATCGTATGCGGCGCCTAGTTCACTCTCATGCTTAAAGGCAAACGCGGAAGCCTGCGCGCGAGCAGAGACATACAGTCGGTGCTGCGCAGCCCTGCTGCGGGAATGCGGCTGACTTTTCGCGCGGAGGTAATGCCTGGGAGAGAGACGCTCGAGCGCACTTTCGAAGTCAGCCGCGTGTTGGCCAACGGACGCGTAGAGCTCCGGAATCTGCAAGGGCAACATGCAATCACCGAGTTCGAGCCATTGCCCACTTAGAAAGACTAGTCAGGCCAAAGTAATTTGGAGAGTTACATGCGAAGCCAAGAGTCAGCCGAAATAATCCCCGCCAGCCAGAGACGAAGCATCAACTGGGCTAACGGTGCTTTTCTAGCCTTCTTTCATTTGGGTGCCCTGGCAGCGCTCTTCTTTTGGAGTTGGCAAGGGATTGTGGCGGCGGTGATCCTCTATTGGGTCGCCGGCAGTCTGGGAATCGGGATGGGCTATCACCGGCTGCTGACGCATCGGGGTTACAAGGTCCCCAGGATGGTCGAGTACTTCCTGGCAACTTGTGCTTCACTTGCCTTGCAAGGCGGACCGATTCAATGGGCGACCACCCATCGGATGCATCATGCGCACACTGATAAAGAAGGGGACCCGCACACTCCGCGCGAGGGTCGCTGGTGGTCGCACGTCGGCTGGATCTTAACCGGCACAGCGCAGCGACACGACCAGGCCACGATCGCGCACTACGTTCCTGATTTAGCAAAGGATCGATTCTATATCTGGCTCGACCGTCTGTACTTTGTGCCCCTGGTCGTATTGGCCGTGGCCCTGTTGGCATTTGGTGGCTGGAGCGTGATGTTGTGGGGTGTTTGCGTCCGCGTGACCCTGGCGCTGCACGCGACCTGGCTGGTCAACTCAGCCACTCACTTGTGGGGCAGGAAACGGTTCGAAACCGGCGACGATTCGACCAACAGTTGGTGGGTTGCGATCCTGACGTTTGGGGAGGGTTGGCACAACAACCATCACGCGCATCCAACTTCGGCTCGTCATGGGCTGAAATGGTACGAGGTTGATTTTAACTGGTGGGGCATTCGCTCGCTACAGTTCCTCGGGCTGGCGCGCGGTATAAAACGGGTTAGCTTTAACAAACCCGCCACCATGTGGCAACTGGTAACCGGAGACAGAAAAAGGAAAGGCTCCTTTGAAGGAGCTTAGAGCGTGCCCCGGTACGCGGGCCGCGAGAAAGTCGGAGCGTGAACATTGACGAAGATAATCTGGTCTTGCCAAAACTGCGGTACGGTACTGCCGGTGTGGAAGATGAAATGCTCCAATTGTCACAAGGCGGCGCTCAGTTGGTTGCATCTGGTTGTGGGCGTGGCCGTGGTTTTGCCGGCACTGTTCATAGTGCTTAAGTTCATCTAAGAAAGATTAAAGATCCAAAATGGCTGCACGAAAGAAATCTACCAGCAGTTCCGGCGCTATTGAAGCAATCGAGCAATGGCCGGGGATTGATTCACATTTTCGCTTAATCATAGTGGCCGCTCAAAGAAGCAAGCAGCTCATGCGCGGCTCAATGGCCAGAATTGAAACCGATCCGCTTAGACGTAGAAACACGAGCATCGCCCTCGAGGAAGTAAAGCGGGGCCTCGTGTCCTTTAAGCTTTCTGATCCGGAGACGGACGAGAATTCAGCGGATCACGAAGACGCCTAGCGGAGTTCGGACGGCTTTAGTCGGGCGCTGATCCCCGAACTAAGAACAGGTCGATAAGATGAACGGGCTGCGAGTCTATACAAATACTCAGCATCAGGAGACGCAGGGCGGCTACGCTATTTTCTACTGCCGGCGTGACGACGGCCCGTACTATCGCTGGAGCTACGAAGAGCAACGCAAACAATGGCGGGTCGCGCGCGTGCGTACGTCCGACCTTTCGCCGAGCGCGCTTTGCTCGACCAATTGGAAGGTCGTTCCGGCTTCGCTGCGCCGTAGCATGGTCGATCATTATCAGGAATAAAGTTGGTTAAATGAATGGTGCGGGCACCCTGCCCGTGAAATCGCGCGCGCCAGATGCGCGTGACATAATCCAAGGAGAAGTCTATTGGCAAAAGACGATTTGATTCCCGCGGAGGGCACGATTATTGACAAGCAGCCCAACGCATTTTTCAAGGTCCAGCTCGACAACAGCACGCACGTGGTGTTGGCAGCTATTTCCGGCAAAATGCGCAAGCACCGCATCCGCATCCTGGTTGGCGACCGGGTCAGCGTTGAGATGTCTCCTTACGATCTCTCGCGCGGGCGGATCACCTATCGCTACCGTTGAGCGGGATACTCGCCTCGGCCGTTTTCTACTTCCGGCTCATGACACCTGGATGAAACTCTCTCAGAAAACCTGCAGCAACGAACCGCGTTGGCCCTCGGGCGTAAAGCGGTAGTAGCAATTGGGAGTTTGCTCGCTGCGCTGCCCTCCTCTTTGGTCGCGGGTCCGCGCTGGCTCTCGCTCGCGACGGTGCTGATGCTGCCGGTGCCAACGATCATTTCCCACCGCATAGGTCATCATTCACTCAATCAAATACTTGGTTACGTTGTAAACGCGGTGGTCACCCTGGCGATGATCGCATCGCTTATACTCCTGATCGCGGCCGTAACCCCTCACACAATTACTCCACCACAACTCTCGCGATCCGCGGCAGCGATCTGGATAAGCAACGTTCTGATGTTCGCTTCCTGGTACTGGCGTCTGGATGCCGGCGGGCCACACGAACGAGAACGGACGCCCGGGCACGCCGAGGGCGCATTTCTGTTTCCTCAGATGACCATGGATCCTGCAGCCAAGCGCGCCGCCGGTGAGTACGAGTGGGAACCCAACTTTGTTGATTATCTGTTCCTGGCCTTCAACACCAGCACCGCATTCTCTCCGACGGACGTGCCGGTGCTATCGCGTTGGGCCAAGGTCCTGATGATGATTCAGGCGCTGATTTCCCTGCTGGTGATTGCTCTACTGGCGGGACGGGCAGTAAACATACTCTGATGCCTTTGCTTTGGATAGCATCATTCCTTGCCCTTCCGATTTCGAGCATGCACGACAGAAATTCCTCGACAATCCCGAGATACACTCCTAGAGTGTCGCTAGCGTAGTTCTTCCGTATCGAGCCACAGCAGTTGCTGTGACCCCATGACCTATGGTGTAAGAAGACCAACGTGACTCTGTTCGAGGTTTTCTACTCTCCTGCAAATGATAGGAGGAGTCATGCTCGCCCCAAATTCAGTTCTGCTCGGTAATTCCATTTACCAACTGGTTGCACTGTCTATCTTCATCTCTCTTCGGACTTCTAATGCAGCGGGCAAACTGCCTCAGAGTGTGAGTGCTGCCGGCATCTCACCTTGCTTGCATGGTCGATCCTTTAAACCCGAGTGCGGGCGCCTTCCGCCGCCTAAATTCCCCAAGAACCTTAACGCCAAACTCAGTTTGCGCAACCCTGCCGATCCGGCTAACGGAGGTGAATGATGGCTTCAGAGTTAAGGAAGACAGGAATCAGCGTCGTCGGCGACCTGCCCTGGGGTGCACACTTCTGTTATTTCTACCAGACGAAACAAGACCTGCTCGACATTTTGGTTCCTTATTTCAAAACCGGATTGGAGAACAAGGAGTTCTGCCTCTGGGTGATCTCGAATTCCGAGCTGCTGACGGAGCAAGAAGCAACTGGCGCACTGCGAGATGCTCTTCCAGACCTTGACCGGTATGTGGCCAACCGAAGCATAGAAGTTGTCGTCCATGATGACTGGTTTCTCAGCGGAAAGACTTTTGATCCTCATAAAGTCGCCGCTCGCTTCAAAAAGAAACTTAATGAGGCATTGGCCAGAGGCTATTCAGGAATGAGAGTCAATGGAAGTCCGGCCTGGCTAAGCGATGCGGCGCCGAAAGAGCTTCTCAAGTTTGAAGCTGAGCTCGACAAATTATTTCCCAACGAACGCACAATCGCGTCATGCACTTACCCGCTTGCCTCGATCGGTGGTGAAGAGATCTTTGACGTGGTACGCACACATCAATTTGCAATAGCAAGACGGCAAGGGAAATGGGAGGTAGTTGAAACACCGGAGCTAATACAGGCCAAGGCCGAAATAAGGAGACTCAATGAAGAACTGGAACAACGAGTCATTGAAAGAACCAACGAACTTAGAGTGGCGAATAAGGAGCTTAGGAAAGAGATCGCCGAGCGCAAGCAAGCCGAGGAGCAGCTCACAACAATGACCGAACAGTTGCGCGCCCTCTCGGCAAGCCTTCAGTTCGCCAGAGAAGAGGAAGGCATCCGCATTGCGCGTGAGCTTCATGACGAACTCGGCGCTGCGCTGACCAGTCTTAAGTGGGATCTCGAGGGGATGGAAAAGACGCTGTCCAACCCGAAGTCTGGTCCGGAACTCGCATCAATGAAAAAGAAGGCCAGGACCATGACGCGTTTGGTTGATAGGACGATCGATGTCGTCAGAAGAATTTCCGCGGAACTTCGGCCAAGCGCTTTGGATGACCTCGGGCTGGTGCCCGCGATTGAATTGCACGCGCGGCAGTTTCAGGCACGCACCGGCATTGTCTGTAATTGCGATTTCTCTTCTGAGAGGGTCGGTTTGAATCAGGAGCAGTCAACCGCTGTCTTCCGCATCCTTCAGGAAGCTTTGACTAATGTACTGCGTCACGCGCAAGCGACGCGGGTTGACGTTAGGGCGACGGAAGAAGACGGCGAATTTATATTGACGATTAGCGACAACGGCAAGGGTATCTCGGAGGAGGAGGCGTCAGGAGTACACTCGCTTGGCTTGCTTGGGATGCGAGAACGGGCCATTCTCACCGGCGGGAAAATCGACATTGCTGGGTTTGAAGGAAAAGGAACCGTGATTACACTGAGAGTGCCGATTGGTGGCGCTGGGCGGGCCTCCGGAGGCGGCAATTAAATTAAACGCCATCATCACAGAAGTATCGTTGCCGGAAAATGTGAAGTACTCCCAATGACGAGAATTCTAATAGTTGACGATCACGAAGTTGTCCGAGACGGAATTAAGAATATCTTCGATGAGCAGCCCGACACAATAGCTTTTGGCCAGGCGGGAACTGCCGCTGAAGCGCTCAGCCTTGCGCGTGACGAGGACTGGGACGTTGTGGTGCTCGATCTCTCCTTAGGCGCTAGAAGCGGGCTGGAAGTGTTGAAAGAGTTGAAGCAGATTCGCCCCAGACTTCCGGTGCTGATCCTCAGCATGCATTCGGAAGAACAATATGCGCGTCGCGCTTTCAAGGGTGGCGCATCTGGGTATATCACCAAAGATAGTCCGCGAACGGAGTTGCTCAAAGCAATAAAGAAAGTAATCAAAGGCGGGAGGTACCTTAGCCCAACCCTGGCCGAGACGCTGGTATTCGATATGGAAGGGGGCACGGATCGTCCGCTTCACGCGGCTCTTTCCGACCGTGAGTTCGAAGTAATGAAGTTGATTGCTTCCGGGAGAAAAGTCACCGAAATTGCCGGCATACTCTCGCTTAGTGATAAAACCATCAGCACCTATCGCACGCGTATCCTGGAAAAAATGAATATGAAAACAAACGCAGAAATCATCCGCTACGCCATTCAGAACAAATTGGTAGATTAGAATAAGCCAGCCACTAGTTCTCCAATCCAGGTGCTCGCTCACATCCAGGAATCGTCCACGTCCAGTGCTGCGTGAATTTGAGTGAATTGCTGGAAAGATCTGCGATCTGGACGATTCTCCGCCACCGAAAGAAGTTTGAATTTGTAGGGCAAAGACGGACAACTCGTCAGGCAAAGGCGGACACGAAAATCAAACTCATGCTGATTTTCGTTTCAGAGCGGGCCTGTTATCTTGCCGCGAGTGAACCAGATCAAGGTCTTGTTGGCAGAGGATCATCCGCTTGTGCGTAGTGGAATCCGATCGCTGCTCGATAGCATGTCGGAAGTTCAGGTCGTCGCCGAAGCCAGTGACGGTCAAGAAGCCCTGCGCCTTATCGAGGAATATCAACCGGACGTAGTCTTGATGGATATTTCTATGCCAAACCTGAGTGGTCTGCAGGCGACCGTGCGCGTCACAAGAAACTTTCCGAAGGTGCATGTGATCATCCTTTCGATGTACTCGGGCGAAGCATACGTCTCGCGAGCGTTGGCTTCAGGCGCGGCGGGTTACCTGGTGAAAACCTGCTCGGCTTCTCAACTTCAACAGGCGATAGCAATCGTTGCGAGCGGCAAGACATATCTCGGTCTGCCAGACGTTGTTCCAGATGCCGCTGGGCACAAGAGTGCCGAAAAAACTCAACTCGAACGCCTAACTCCACGCCAGAGCGAAGTGCTGCGCTTGCTCGCGGAAGGCGGTTCTATGAAAAGCATTGCTCTGAGCCTGAACCTCAGCGTTAAGACGGTGGAGACGCATCGGGCAGAGTTGATGAATCGTCTGGATCTGCACGATATTCCCAGCCTTGTGCGTTTTGCGGTTAAAGCTGGGCTAATAAGCCTGGAAGACTAACCTCCCAAATCCCTATCGGTGGAAGCGATCGATCTCCTTACTCTCAAAGCTTGGGTGAGCGCTCTTACAAAGGAACTCGATGACCCACAAAACCTCGACGACATAATAAAATGTGACGATGCGCTCTGGATCGATTCGATATTCATCTTGATGTGATGAATCGCTGGGAGGGACAATGCTTTCAAGCGCGAAGCCGACGGAGTAGGCGCTTAAATCGGATTTTCTCTGCGTAAGTCTCCGCGGCGGTAAACAGACTCTTAAATCAATCACCGCCGAGACGCTGAGCGCGCAGAGCAGGCGCAGAGAATTTTAAACCAACTATCACATTCCGATATTCTTCAGATGATATCGCTCAGTGTCGTAATAGCGTTCGACGTTGACTGTATTGATCTGTCCGGAGACGGCGGAGATATCGACCAGCGAAAGGTCACAAGCCGGGGCAACCCCGCGGGCCGAAACCATTTTCCCGAACTGACCACTGGCAACAGCCTCAGCGGCGCGGGCTCCAAATAACAGGCCCATGATGCGATCAATCGGGCTGGGCGAACCGCCGCGCTGAGGATGCCCCAGCATCACGGCCCTCGATTCATAAGGTGTTCCGCTTTGGATTCTGCGAGCGAGCACCTCGCCAACTCCTCCCAGACGCATATGTCCGAACGCATCGTGCCGATCGTCAATGGTAATCATCTCGCCGTCTTCGGCGCGGGCCCCTTCGGCGACGACAATTACGGCATAGCGCGGTCTCTGCGACGGGCCTCTGCTCAATCCCGGCTCGCCCAGTCGATCCCGCAAAAGATGAAAAAGTTTTTCGTAGTGAAATGGGTGTTCAGGGATGAGAATTATATTGGCCTGACCCGCGACACCGGACCACAAAGCGAGATGGCCGGCATGGCGTCCCATTACTTCAATGATCTGCACCCAACCGTGCGAGCCTGCCGGTGTGCGCGATCGCTCGATGACCTCTGAAACGTTCCGCAGTGCCGTATCAAACCCGAGCGTATAGTCAGTGCCGGCCAGGTCTTTGTCGATCGTCTTGGGAATTCCCACCACAGGGACGTCCATCTCAGCCAGCCTGGCGGCCACTCCGAGTGTGTCCTCGCCGCCGCACGCGACCACAGCATCAAGCGAAAGCTTTTTAATGTTCTCAATCACTTCTCCGGAACGATCGCACGGCTCTCCTTCTTCCGTCATTTGACGAAACGGATTTGTTCGCGACGAGCCGAGATTAGTGCCACCGTCGCGATCCCAGCGACGCACCCTGGCCCGGGTAAGGTGCAGGACATCCGGCAAGGGATTCAGCAGACTTCGCCAGCCATCAAACAGACCCGAGACATGCAGTCCAAGTTCCGAACCCCGGTATACCAAACCCTTGATCGCCGGGTTCAATCCGGGCGCGTCGCCTCCGCCGGTCAGTACTCCAACACGAATCGCTTTAGTCATAGTTCAAGTCAAACTAATATTTGTCGTTTCGCTATAATTACATCACTCTAACAAAATCTGAAAGGCGGGATGACCGAGAAAGCGTCGGTCATCAGTGACGATCGATTTCAAAATTGTTCGAAAGCGAAACCGTTTGAAACGGTTTCCAGTTGTGTCAGGCGCTAAGTTCATCGCGCTAAAGCGACGGTGCTAATGAGATCAGCAGACTGCATCGGTACCTCAAACCGCAGTGATTTTATCAACATTTCACAGTAAGATGATTTTGAGCTTACGTCTTGCACGGTCGTCCGGCAAACTAAATGACAACTAACACCAGCACGCACTTCATCAGTCGTAGAGCCGCCTGGATTATTCTGCTGGTTATCGTCCTAATCGCATTGGCGATAATGGTGGCGCCGGTTTGGATCATTCAGCCGTTCAAGCCGCAAACGACGCGGGGACTTGAAGTCTCGTTTGCCTTGCGCCGCTGGTCGCCGCTGGTAACGTTGATTGCTCTGGCCGTCGCGCTGTTGTTGGTGGGGCTGCTCGGGCGGGGATCCCGCTGGTGGAGCAAGGGACTTCTGGTCTTAATCATGCTGCCGC
>Ga0207646_10002806_pt1 | contig 20270 bp, 19 predicted proteins | sample KBSK5502metaG_FD_184343 | JGI IMG/M metagenome (GOLD analysis project Ga0207646, IMG submission 184343) | Corn, switchgrass and miscanthus rhizosphere microbial communities from Kellogg Biological Station, Michigan, USA - KBS K5-50-2 metaG... | ecosystem: Host-associated > Plants > Roots >...
GCTTCCGTCACCCGCTTAGAAGGTTTCACCGGTTGTTGTGAGTCCATAGCGTTGTCGACTCCTTTCTCTGGAGGGAGCGGACAACCAGACGGTGAGAGGCGACGAGGCAGATCGTTGCGAGCGCGACGAGGCAGATGGTCGCAAGGGTTGCGAGGCAGATAGTCGCGTAACGCCTTTTCGCACAAAACAAAACCGCCTGCTCTGTCGCCTTTCGCCGTTCGGTTGTCACAAAACAGCTTCTGAGGCTCTTCCAGAGAGACGGTTTCTTGTGCAGAGCGGGAGACGGGGCTCGAACCCGCGACAGCCTGCTTGGAAGGCAGGCTGTCGCGATATCGCCGTTCGCTCGCTTGACATCGCCCTGACAGCCGGCTTTATATGATTTGATCGCAATGTGAGCGGGCCTGGCAAAAGATGTCACGCGCGCTTTTTTCGTCTTTCGGCAAAACAGGTCATGTGTTTTTGCCCTCGATTCCGGCAAAAGGCGTTGCGCGGAACTTGCGGCAGGAGGTCACACTGCTCCATACACTATAGCTGATCTCCTCATCTTTAGCAATGCTTTCTAGGAAAGAAGTTCTCACCATAAGCATTAATGCTTCGCTGGAGATCAGGAATGCCAGGGAGGCAGGATCAACCCAAGCTGTATTAATAGCTCTCCTCTTCAGGAATCGCCCAATCTATGGAGTTTCGTGTACCTCTCGACGTTTCAAGCCATCCGTCAAACACAGGCAAAACCTGCTCATCGCTGTCTCTTTGACCGAACGCGCGTCGCGTAAGGTGGTACAATGGGAGAGTAAGGTCACAGGTTCGGGGCGCCTCTGGATTGGCTATACCCTGCGCCAGGCCGCAGCACACGCTGAGGCCACACTGGCGGCGGCGTTCGATCAGGGCGACTGGAAATCCTGGTCAGCTCGGACGAACCACTAACGCCGTTTCCTCTAGGCTCGGCCCCCATCGACAGAGAGACTGAAGTGTGGGCCGCTGGCGTCACCTACAAGCGATCAGAAGAGGCTCGCAAAGAGGAGAGCGGCACACTGGATCTCTACACCAAGGTCTATAGCGCAAAGCGGCCCGAACTCTTCTTCAAGGCCAACCCTCGGCGAGTCGCCGGACCCGATGCACCCATCAGCATCCGTGCCGACTCAACCTGGGACGTCCCAGAGACAGAGCTTGCGCTCGTCATCAACGCCTCTGCCCAGATTATCGGCTACACCATTGGCAACGATATGAGTTCGCGCAGTATCGAGGGCGAAAATCCGTTGTACCTACCGCAAGCCAAAATCTATGCCAACTGCTGCGCGCTTGGTCCAGCTATTACCCCCGCCTGGGAGATAGCTGATCCCTACAACCTTGCCATCTGCCTCTTGATCGAGCGCGATGGTCAGGTCTACTGGCAAGGCGAAACCAGTACACGCGAACTCAAGCGAAGCTTCGAGGAATTGGTCAGCTACCTCTTCCTCGAGCAGGACTTTCCCGACGGAGTCATGCTCTGCACGGGGACTGCACTCGTCCCAGAGAGTCCATTCACCCTCCAGCAAGGCGACATCGTCCAGATCACCATCGACCAGCTTGGCCTCCTCCGTAATCCTGTCGCGCGTGGTAAGGGGAGACCGACGTGATCACTTCCCATCATGGTGCATTGCTCCACCAGCACTCTTTCTGGACAGTCTATGGACTTTGCGATCTGTAGCTCGCTGATTGCCTTCTCAGCGGCGAGATGAGCACAGATGATGATCCACTCTCACGAGAGCACGGCATCTGCCCCAACAGTGTTTCCGTCCCGGGCAGGTCCTGATCTTGCGCATACCTCACTGCAACGTGCGGATGGGTAAGGGCTGATAGGATAGCATTCGGGTGAGCAGCGCTGCATTTCGGGGGAACATGCCACCACTGCCCAGGTCGGGATTGGTCATCAGTAAGGCAGATGATCTCTACGTTACACAATCAAACATGGAGTAAAACCTCGTGTTCTCACAAGAAATCGTTCCCGTTCGATCACGAAGAGCAGGACCATTCTCGTTGCCGGAAATGTGCGAGTAAGCAACGAGCGACGCTGGTGGGAATCTCCAATGCGAGAGAAGAAAAGGGGGAAAATCCGACCCGTGGGTACGACTTCTCGTGACGGAATGCGCAAGATAAAAGAGGAATGTCTCCTGAAGAAACGAACAGGATAGAACTGTTCAAAGAAACGGTGACATGATGTCTGCTCAGTGGATACTATTGAAAGTGGCAACATTTCTTAGAAAGAGAAGGCATCCATGAGGAATGAAAATCCGATTGTGATTGAGGATCGCGAAGTACTGATCTACATGCTTTTCAGCAGGAGGTTTCTATGAGTACCCATAGTTGTATGATTGCTCCTCATTTGAAGGATGAGCTGTCCACGGCAGAAGGGGGCAAATACGGAAGGATGTTTCCCGACCTACCCAGCCCACAGACCGACGAGACCATATTGTTGACGCTGGGGAAATCCGGTTCAGTTATGGATGCCGCAGCAAGACCGTACGAGACTGGTGTATCGACTGACAACCCTGCCATCCCTGCCGGATGGACCTTCTTTGGGCAGTTCATCGCGCACGACATCACGGCCGATCGCAGCTTGCTCTTGCATCATGCCCGGCTGAATGAACTGCGCAACTTTCGAACACCGCGCCTCGATCTCGAATCGCTCTATGCAGCCAGACCCACAGGCAGCCCCTATCTCTATGATCTCGATGACGCCGACAAGTTTTTGCTGGGCATCAATGATCAAGGGGAGATGGAGGATCTGCCCAGAAACCGCCAGGGCCGGGCACTCCTGGGTGATCCACGTGATGACGTACACCTCATCATCTCACAGCTGCACCTGGCCTTCCTCAAGTTTCACAATGCGGTGGTCGATTACCTGAGAGCCAAAGGCGTGCCGAGCTCAGCTGTTTTCAGCCAGGCTCAGCGGCAGGTTCGATGGCATTACCAGTGGATCGTGGTCCATGAGTTCCTCCCGCTGACCGTGGGTGAGGACCTTATGGAAGAGCTGTTAAGCACAGGCTTGAAGTTCTATGCGTATCCTGACCAACCCTATATTCCTGTGGAGTTTGCAGATGCCGCATACCGCTATGGTCATAGCCAGATCAGGTCGCTTTACACGCTCAATGACCTTGGGGCAAAAGGGCAAGTCTTCCCAGACTGCGCTGGCACATGTCCTGTCCCCCATGACCGAGCCGTGGACTGGGCGTACTTCTTCCATGTCGATGAGAAACGACCACCGCAAGCGAGCAAGCGGATCGATACCGTGCTGGCCCATTCGCTCATCGATTTGCCTACCTCGGTGGTTGGGAACACAGAGATTCCCGAACAGCACTCTCTGGCCTATCGAGACCTGGTGAGAGGTGAAGCGCTCGACCTGCCATCGGGCGAAGCCATTGCTCGCGCCATGAGTATCGAACCACTCGCTCAAGACGAGGTCGGCTTGAGGGCTTTGGGGTGGTGGAGCGAGACCCCGCTCTGGTATTACATCCTGAAGGAAGCAGAGGTGCGCCACAGAGGGGAGCGCCTGGGTGAGGTTGGGGGTAGGATCGTTGCCGAGGTCCTGCTTGGGCTGATCGGTGGAGATCCCACTTCCTACCGCAACGCTGAGGTCGAGTGGCGGCCCGAACTGCCGGGTTCACAAGTGGGGCATTTTACGATGGCTGATCTGTTACGGTATGCCGGGGAAGCATGAAGGGAAAGTGCTTGCCCGCGTCTGTGCCAGGTTACCTCATAGGAGGAGATGTGGCCTATCTCCAATAGGAAGTGCTGCACAACACATGTGACCAGCGTTTGCCAGCAACTGATGAGAGAATCAGGGAACCCACGTATGAGCGAAATCAGACCGACAACCGGATGAAACACGCAGCGCATTGAGGCCTTTAGTGACGGCGTCTTCGCGGTCACAATTACCCTGCTGGTGCTCATCTTTCAGGTTCCCGAGTTGGCTGCCTCCGTCGTCTCACAGGAACTTGTGGCCCAAACTGCTGATCTCTGTGCTCAGTTTCGTGTTCGTGGGCATCTACTGGGTCGCGCATCACAATTCCTTCCACTCCATCCAACGGTCTGATCGCACCTTGCTCTGGCTCAACATTCAGTTGCTGATGTGCATTGTGTTTATCCCTTTCCCACAGCGCTCGTTGGTGAGTACCCACAGCAGCGGATCTCCATCGTCATCTATGGCGGCATGCTGGTCATTACTGCTCTGGTGCTCCAACTTCTCTTAGGCCTCTGTGGGTGATAATGATGCAACTTCATGAGCATACGGCCAGCTCGTTGTTCCCTTATGCTATATTCGCACGTAAACAACGATATATCGTTATTTTAAACTTCTTCACAAGAAGAAAGAGGTTCTTCTTCCCACTCCTATGGCGACGGGTTTGCATACAGACGTGGATGATACGCTTTCACCTATGAAGGGCTCAATAGGTTCATCAGGGGCGTTGATGAACGCTGACGTGCTCTTTCGATGAGCAGGTTCGTCGTCATTAGATGAAGCAGTTGAAGTGATATGACATCTGTTGTGTGTTGATGTCTCGCGCACATTCATCACTTTTCCCTCATGTTGGCTCGTTCATTCTATGTGCATCACCATACTGAGGATGTGATGGATCGCTGGAAACTGCTCGTCCCAGGCGCTGGTCTGCCAATCATCGAGCACATCTGCTGGTGGGAGCCAGGGCGGCAGGGAGACCTGGATACGCCTGGCCAGCCCAATTACAAACGGTTCATATGCCTCTCGCAGCTCGACCAACTTTTGCTCGCTGACCGTGCTTTCACGCAAGTGAATGCCCGCTACTGCCAGCCTTTCTCTCACCTGGATCAAGTCGGAGGCTCCCAACCGGTTCACGCCAGACATGGGGGAGGCACCCAGCACCTGAGCCAGGTCTACGACGGCATGCCGAGCCGCCGCAAAGGTAAAGCGGGCCGCTTCAACCGGTGCACCCTCCATACTTGTCAGGAGGAGGGCGCAGGTATCCAAAATGACGGTCAGCGCTTCCACCCACGATTGTTGCTCGTGCTGCGACCGGTAGTAGGCCAGGATAGGAGAGGAGAGGTGACTCTCAAGTATATCGGCACACCATACCTCCCAATCATGCAGCAGTAGGCGCAGTTCCTCAGTCCCCTTGCCAGCCCGATTGCGACGCAGCAGTTCCACCGCCTTCGGCGGGGAACCGGCTCGCGCGTCCAACAAAGAGATGCGCAGCTCCCGCCGCGAGAACGCCTGGTAGAGCACGGGCACATAGCTGATCATCAGGGCCAGAAAAACGTAGCCCAATGCGGCCTCGCACACGACCAGGAAGCGTCCCAGACCTGGAAGGGAGGTAACATCGCCCAGGCCAAGCGTGAAAAAGGTGGTGCTACTCAGGTAGAGATACGTCAGGAAGCTGATCGGCTGGGAGGCAGCCAGCGGAAGCGCCAATCCCAAAGATGATCGCAAGTACATTCATCAGTTTCTCCTCCTCTGTTTGGCTTTTTGAGAGGTATCATACTTCAAGCAGTCATGGGAGAGCAAAGAATGAAGCTCGTCGTCTGCTGGCTCCATCACGGAAAGTGCTACCCAGCCGTGAGAAGGAGAGTAGTACGACTGTTCCATGAGCAAAACGCACGCACGCTGCTCTATGGCTCTCTCTTTCGGATCATCCTCAGATAAGGGAAAAGCTCTCCCTCATGTCTTCCTGAACAGGTGTTTTGAGCGTGAAAAAGGAACCGGTTGAAACCTTAAGCCAGGTAATTCCCAAAATTGAGGGAGGAAGACTCATTTTTTCGGGGACTCTATCATATGGAGTGATGGAGCGAAAGAGCGCAATGCAGAGCAGGAAATACGTGTCCGCCCCAACAGGAGACGCGCTGCCTCCCAGATCAGTTCGCCGAGGTCTGAGGTGCCTGTCGATCTGCTTGGACTGTCGCAGCCTGTGGCTCTGACGCCGAGCTTCCTGCTCGTTCGGGTTGCTTTCCCTCAATCAACCACCAGGCGCACATGGCGCTCAGCAGAGCCAGGGCTGCGCCAAGCAGCGCGACGAGACGAAATGCGCTCACAAATGACGCATCGACCGCTTGTTTGAGCGCTGTCTGCACCTCAGCGCTGATCGTGTTGGGGATGGTGATGCCAGCCAGTCTGGTACTCTGCCCCTCAATCACCTGGTACACAGCGGGGGACAGATGTAGGGTTGCCAGGTGACTCTGCAGGCTACTTGTGAAGACAGCCAGGGCGATGATCCCGAAGACGGCAACGGCCAGCAATCCGGCTGTGCGCGAGACCGCATTATTGATCCCAGATGCCACCCCAGCATGGCGTTGCTCCACCGCACCCATTACTGTCGTGGTGAGCGGAGCGACAGTGATACTCATGCCCAAACCCATCACGACCACCGCTGGGAAAAAGGTGGTCCAGTAGCTACTTGGGCCACTGGTGATGCCTGGTACGGCGAAGAGGGCAAAGCCGACGGCGGTGATCAGGGGTCCGATCACCAGCGGTAGTTTCGCGCCATAGCGATGGACCAGGCCACCAGCCCAGCGCGACAGCAGAAACATCAGCAGAATGAACGGAAGGAAGGCTGCCCCCGCAAGGGTCGGAGCATAGCCCTGCACTTGGATGAGATTGAACGGCAAGAAGAACGTGATGCCACCGAGCGCTCCGTACAGCAAGAGGGTGAGCAGATTGGCGCCACTAAAGGTGTGCGAACGGAAGAGCGTCAGTGGGACCATCGGGGCCGAGCTGCGCGCTTCTACCAGCAGGAAGCCGAGCAGGGCCACGACCCCAATCACCAGGGCGCCCAGCACCAGTGGCGTGCCTAAGCCAAGGGAGCCCGCCTCCAGCAGCCCATACACCAGCGCTCCTAACCCCAACGTCACCAGCAGCGTCCCCCACCAATCCAGTCTGCCCGATGCCTCTGGATCGCGACTCTCGGGGACGCGCCAGAACAGGACGACCAGCACGACTGCTGCCAGCGGGACATTGAGAAAGAACACCCAGCGCCAGGAGGCGTACTGGACTAACACGCCCCCAAGCACCGGACCCACCACGGTGGTGAGGGCGGAAAACCCCGACCAGGTGCCAAAGGCGCGCCCGCGTTGCTCCTCGCTAAAAGAAGCGCTGATAATCGCCAGGCTGCCAGGCACCAGCAGGGCAGCACCTATGCCCTGCACGGCTCGCGCCAGGATCAGGGACAGCACCGTTGGCGAGAGGCCGCACCAGATGGAGGACAGGGTGAAGACCGCGATGCCCAGGGCGAAGATGCGCCGTCGGCCGTACAGATCCCCCAGGGATCCTCCCACCAGAATGAGCGAGGAGAGAAAGAGCGCATAGGTTTCCACAATCCACTGCACATCGGTGGCGGTGGCGCCCAGGTCTTGCTGGATCACCGGCAAGGCGACATTGACGACGGAGCCATCAATAAATGCCATGCTTGATCCCAGGATGGTAGCGACGAGCACCCAGACCCCAACCTGTGGGGCACAAGGCGAGGCCCTAGTCCCAGAGCGTATCACGCCCTCATCACAGGGGGCTTTCACGAACGTGGCCATGGTGGTGCGCTTCTCCCTTCCTGAATCCGGCCCCTCCATTTCCTGGTGGTCCCAGAACAGATGCCCGTGTATTTCCTACTATCGTAGTATATCACCTCGTTGGTAAGTGCCAGAGGAGTCGATTGCGCTCTTCATCCGCATCATCAAAAGGGACAGTGCTCCAAACTCTGCTTCCTAATGCTTGGGTCTGTTAATGATACAATCTATGGAGAGATGAAAGCAAGTTCCCGTCGTGTCAAACGAGCAGAGGACAAGGTTTCGCGCATTGCCTTCTTTTACCCATTCCCGCGCCTGAAAGCCCTTGCGTTCACGCATGGGGATGAAAGGCGCGCCGCCGACAGGCGGGAAATCATTTCCACTTCTGTCTTGTCCAAAAAGAATTGATGAGTAGTTCTTCTGCCGACTTCCAACCGAATCGTGTTTGCAGGTTCCGCGGGCTCGCTCCCTCGGGTAAAAGCACGAGCGCCCCAATCGTTGGCTGTGCCAACCAATACATGAGTTGTGTAATGAGCGACGACACACCGGCGTCATTCCAGAAGCCCCCAGCTTGGAGCTGTGGGGAGTCGTCACGAAGAGAAAGTATGCTCTTGGCTATTCTCCCTAAGAGCGTCCCGGTCGTCAGGCACAGGAGCCATCTCAATCGCCCCCAACGCGCGTAATGATGCCCTCTGCGCCTGCGTCAACCCTTGTACCCCGCTGATATCCAGCCGCTCGTATGGCCTGTCTCGTCGCAGTGTGCGTTGATGCTCGCCGCTCTCCAACTCCCAGATGGTGATAGTGCCATCGTCCCCGCAACTGGAAAGCCACCGGCCATCGGGACTCACCTTGAGGGATTGGATTGTTCCTTGATGCGCCTGGCGCATCTGCACGCATTCCCCGCGCTCAACATCCCACCAGCGCAGCATCCCATCGCTACCGCCACTGATCAGGATCCCGCCAGTCGATCCCCAGGCCACTGCATACACTATCCCGGGATGCCCCGAAAGGACTCGTTTGGGTTCTCCGCTGATCATCTCCCACACGAACAACTCCCCGCCATCTCCCCACCCCTGGCTCCTCCCTCCACCCGAGGCAAGCCACTTTCCATCACGGCTCCAGATCACGTCGTTCACTTTGCCGTGATGTCCTCTTAGTTGCTTCAGCACTCTCCCATCCGAGGCGTTCCATATCGAGACGATGCCATCATCGCCGGCACTGGCAAGCTTCTTTCCATCTGGGCTCCAGGCCACCCGGCGGACCGAGGCTGGTTGTTCGCGGACAATCCATCGGCGGGTGCCGCTTTCTACCTCCCACACCTGGACCTCCTGCCGATAGTTGCCACACGCCAGAAGCTTGCCGTCCGGGCTCCACGCGACGCCATAGAAGGAGGTGTAGAGGTCGTCGGGATCCCGCATCACGCGCACGCACTCTCCTGTAGCCGCGTCCCAGATCCGGATGGCATTATCCCATCCACTGCTCGCCAACCACCGCCCATCGGGACTCCAGGCCACCCCAAACACGAGGTAGCGATGGCCCTGGAACAGTCTGGGTGGCGTCAGGTTCTCCACGTCCCAAATGGTCACAAGACCATTCGAGCTACCATTGGCGAGCTGAGAGCCATCCGGACTCCATGCGAGGTCATACAGCGAGACCGCGTAACCCTGCATGGTCTGCTCACACAGTCCCCTTTGCGTGTCCCAAAGCCGTAAGGTACCATCGACACTGCCGCTGAGCAGTCTCCGACTGTCGGGCAGAAAAACGAGCGAAAACACCACGCCTGTATGCCCGTGGAGCGTCGTCCGATAGGTGTGTTGCTCCACGTCCCAAAGCCAGATGGTGTGGTCGAAACCAGCGCTCGCCAGTGTCCGTCCATCCGGACTCCACACCACTGTTTGGACCCGATCGGTCTGCCCGGCTAGGGTCTGGAGGAGGCTTCCCGTGGCAACCTCCCAGAGCTTGATCGTCCGGTCCCAGCTGGCGCTGGCAAGCAAGCCTCCGTCGGGAGAATAGGCCAGCCCCATCCCCCAGTTGGTATGTCCAGCAAGGAGCGCAACGCAGGTAGTCGGCCCGCCCGGCACGCTCTGCCAGAGCCTGATCTGCCCATCCTGTCCGAGAGTGGCGAGTAGCCTCCCATCGGGACTCCATTTGAGAGTAAAGACCGCCTGAGGATGTGATAGCGTCTCGAGCAGTGCGCCGGTCTTGGCATCCCAGAGCCGGACCAGCGCATCGGTTCCTGCACTGGCCAGCACAGTGCCGTCGGGAGAATAGGCAATCCCAGAGATATAGGTGGTATGCGAGCCCGACCAGAGCAACGCGCCGCTCTCCACCTCCCACACCTTGACCATGCTATCATAACTTCCGCTGGCCAAGCAGCGTCCATCTGAACTGAAGGCGAGCGCCCGGACGACGTCTGAGTGGGCTTGCCAGATCAGGTGTAACCTCTGCTGCGCCCCCACCCACATTTCCCCTCGCCTGCTGCCAGCTGCCCAGTAGTCTCCATCGGGGCTGATCGCTACAGCCCAGATGGCACCGAAGGTCGACGTCCAGGCGCACTCCTCGAGCCTTGCCCCGAAAAGTGTGGTATCTTGCATCTCGACGTCTTGCACATACGCGCTGCGTAGCACCAGATGCGACAGGTCGAGACCACGCAAATGCCCGCGATACTCTCGTAATAGCGCCAGCACATTGGCTGGTCCGTAGCCCTGCGCGGAGTCTTCCCGTGCGCGTAACCCTTTCAGGAGCGCGAGGAGATGCTTCTCGAGATCTGTGCGCTGCGGGTAGGAGCTGCGCAAGCCAGCCAGAATGGGGACGAGAAAGAAACGCTGTTGGGTCTGCCGCACGTATTCCTTGCAGGAAGCCAGTTCCAAACCATACTCGACCAGGTGCGAGTATCGGCCCTGCTTGATCTCGCTTATTACCTCGGCAATTAACCGTGCCGAGACATACTCCATCACGACCGAGTGCAGCGTGAAGCTTCCAGGTCGTGGGCCTGGCTCAATCAGCGAGCGGCGGCGCAAGCTTTCGACCGCTTCCAGCATCTGAGCGCGTGGCAGGGGTACGGCGAGCACTGCCAGCAACTCCTGCAAGGTCACCGGCTCACGCAGGATCGCCAGCCACACGAGCACGCTCTGCTCCGGAGCAGAGAGGCGGATGTATTGCTCATCTAGCAAGGTACGCACCCCGCCGAAGACCACCTCACCTTGATCGAGGAACGGAGCAATCTGGCCATCGAAGAGGTCCACGATGGTTTGCGCTACGATTTTGAGGGCCAGGGGATTGCCCGCGTAGGTCTCGACCAGTTGGAGTTGCTCTGACGTGCTACCTGCAACCCCCTTTTCGGTCAACAATTGCTGGCATGCCTCGACATCCAGCCTGGCCAGGCGTAAGGCACGCACGGGAGCTCGACTGCCTTCCAGCGGCACAAGCTCGCTTGGTTTCTCTCGACTGGTCAGCAGCCAGCAACTCTGATGCTCGGTTTCCGCTACCCGGCGCAGCACCCGGGCGAAGCCCTCGTAGTCGGCACGCATGCGCCCGCTCTCCTCCCCTTCCTCTAAGAACGACTCTACGTTATCATAGACCAGCAACACACGCCTGTTGCGCAAACATTCCAGGAGGAGGTCCTGACGTTTTTCAATGCTGGAAGACGCGTCGGAGAGCCCTTGGGGAGCCAGCACCTGCAGGCAGCTATCCAGCAGTGCTTCGCAACTGGGGACATCGCGCAGGGAGCGCCAGATGACCACTTCGAAGCTCTTCGCCACGCGGTGCATCACCTTCGTTGCCAATGCCGACTTGCCAATGCCGCCCTGGCCCAGCACACTAACCACACGACAACGCTCCTCGACCAGCCATTCAGCCAGCAGGTCCAGTTCCCACTCACGCCCATAAAAGCTCGCCACATCTGGCGCGTTGCCCCAATCGACCCGTCGCCCGCTCTTGAAAGGAGAAGCGGAAGCGTGGGTATTGACATCGCTCTCCTCGCCAAGCCGGGATGCTGGGAGAGGCTGGATGTCGGACAACAGCCCACCAAGCCATACTTCATCGAGGAGTACCTTCTGGCGAGCCGCCTGCCACAGCGCACGTATCTCCTCTGCCTCACGCCCGGTGGAAAAAACCCGGTGCTCTAGAGCGAGGGTCACGAAGTGTTTCAGATGATCGGCGGTCGGATAGGTGAGGCCTCCCTCCCAATCAATCACGGCTCGGCGCCTGACACCAAGCTTTTCAGCCAATTCGGTTTGCGTCAACTTGAGCTTTGTACGCACGGTCAATATCATGTGCCCAAAGGCGTAGTCTCGCTCGCGGTACAAGGACCCCTTCATGGACGTTCCTTTTTCGTCTTCTTCTCACACGTGCTGCGATGTGAGGGCATGTGCGGCGCAAAAGTGTCGCGATGTCCGGTGACTTCACGTACGCTGCTTAGTATACTACAAAACAGAAGCCTCCTCGCACTCAATTGACACATTGTTAAGATAGTCTCTCAGGCTAAATGAGACTCAATGCGCAGAGATCTGCGTCCTTCAATGAAGGAGAGGAATCATGACACAAGCGGAAAGGGGCGTTTTGCCCGACATTGGCACTGTAGCAACCGTAGAGATCGACGGGTTGTCTGTTCGATATGCACGAAGCGGCGTGTCCAAAGGCACGCCTATCCTCCTGACGGCACCTTGGCCGGAAAGCATTTACTCGTTCCATCGCGTATTGCCGCGGCTTGCGCCCGAGCATTCCCTCATAGCGGTTGACCTGCCGGGCTATGGGCGTTCCCAGAGCCGACCGGACGTCATGGCACCGGAGGCGATGGGAGATTTCGTGATCACCCTTCTCAAGCATTTCGGCATCAGCCGTACTCATGTAGTCGCGCCCGATGTCGGCACCCTCGCGGTTTTGTTCGCCGCATCGAAGAAACCCGACCTCTTCGAGAGCCTTGTTCTTGGCTGCGGGGTCATGCGCGCCGATCTTGCTGACGGTGTGTTGAAGGATATCATTTATTCGCCAACAGGTACTTTTTCCAACATCGATGGAGCCGAGGGCGTAAAGGAATACCTGACGCATGCGGCGCAACTGACACCAGCAGCTATCATCGAGGACTTCCGGGCCGCTTCGGCCGGCAGGCGCTTTGAAGAAGCTTCGCAATATGTGCGTGAGTATATTCCCGGCCTTCCCAAGCTCGAACCGATGTTGCCTGGCATCACAACGCCCGCGCTGATTATCGCCGGAAAGAACGATCCGATTGTCCCACCTGCCAATGGGCAGTTCTTGGCCGACCGGCTTCCGCACAATCGCTTTGTCCTGCTCGATGCTGAGCACCGTGTTTGGGAAGAAGCTGCTTCTGAATATATCGAAGCACTCGTATCATGGTTTGGCGGTGGCTACCGATCCCTCTGAAAGACACTGTGATAACGCAATTTCGTCTCCTTGCGCCTCTAAAGCGGGAAGGCCGAATGTCCTAGAGTCTTTTAGTCATTCGATATCGGGGAAGAGGTTCATGAAGGGGTGATCCTTCATGAACCTCTTCCCCGAGCGGTGGGAGCGACGACGAATGGGCTTTTGTCGCTTCCTCCTTCATTTTGTTACCCGAGGACGCCAGACATCGCACCTGCGACCTGCGTGAAGTGTTCAACGGCAAACGACCAGGTCATGCGAACCGGCGCGCCTTTTGGAATGTGAAGCAATGTGCGGTGCGAAAGTGTCGTGATGTCCGGTGACTTCGATTACGCTGATCAGTATACTACAAAACAGCAGCCTCCTCGCCCTCAACGGCTTGGACCTGTTCAGTGCGATCCTGTATGTCTTCACATCAAAAACTCATGCTGAGAGAGAGTGGAACGCTATGCCAATGATCGATATCTACGCCGTTGCTGGGACATTTGCCGATCCGAAGCAACTGGCCATTGATGCAGCTACGGCGGTTAAAACGATCGAGGGAGTGCCTGATATCCCGATGTTCCGTAAAAACACCGCCGCATTCGTTCACGAGTTGCCAAAAGGCACACTCGCCAATGTGGATGGTGACGAAACCTATGTACGCGTGCAGGTTCTGACCAACGAGGGTGCCCTGGACCGCGAAAAACAGCTAGCCGTTGTTGAACAGCTGACACAGCTCGTGAGTACTGCTGCCGGTGACGAAACGCTGAAAGACCGAACATGGGTGCTCTTAACAGAAGCGAAAGAAGGTGGCTGGGGCCTCTGGGGCCATGCTCACACGAATGAAGAGTTAGTGGCTGCTGCAAGAACAGAAATCGCCAGGCTGAAGTCCGCGTCCAGTTAACATCGTCATGGGAGAGCGAAAGAACAACAGAGCAAAGTTTTCGGACACACTGCTTGCTCACATGCTCATCCGAAGGGTATTCCATCATGAATCAGCACGCACCATGGAAGCAGTGCTCGTAGAACAAGCAAAAGGAGAACACTTATGAGCAATGAGCGTCACAACGTCCCTCACATTCTTCTGGCGTATCCAGGGTTAGAGTCGAAGAAATTGAACCGTGGCAGGAAAAAGGGGAACTTTGGCCAGGCCTACGAGTGACCTTTCCAAAGTCGTTTGAAAATCACTGCACAGTTCAAGAGTTCTATTTCAACGACAGGCGACTGCTTGCTCGTCGTGACTATCATGTCGATATAGCTGGAGGATTTCCTGCTGCTCCAGTACGTCTGCGACTACGTCACGGTAAATGGGTTGCAATACCCCACTAAACGACGAGCGTATATGCGAGCAATGAATGGTCAGCCGCTGATGGACAGGCTGATGGCGCCTATGGGTTTTTTCGTGTTTTGGTTGAAAGACCAAAACGAATAACTAAAGGAGAACTATGACTAACTCATCTACAAGTCTACAATCGAAGTTCTCACTCAACGTATACGTGACGCCCATGCGGCCTATGGTAGGAACACCCCCGCAGGGTCCTGGTGACGAGCCAATGTGGTCCCCGATGTCCAGTACGCTTATTTATAGTGAGCATGACGCGATTCTTGTCGATACGCTCGTCACGTTCGATCAAGTCGATGCCCTGGCAGACTGGGTTAAAAGTTTCAAAAAGCGTGTCACCACGATTCTCATTACACATGGCCATTCCGACCATTGGATTGGGCTTCAGCGACTTCTTAAGCATTTCCCTGGGGTAAGAACGATGGCGAGGCCTGCAGTTAGAGACCGAGCACAATTTGAGGCCACCAATCCTAACCTAAGAAAATATTGGCAGGGGATCTTTCCTGGAGAAATCCCGGAAAACCCCACGGTGCCAGATGTAACTACTGAGACTTTTGTGGAACTTGAGGGCCATCGCATCGATTTGATCGACATTGGTCAAGGGGATACCGAGCATTCAACGATCATGCATGTGCCATCCATAGCAGCGATCGTGGCGGGTGATGTGGTCTATAACCAAGTTCATATGATGACCGGGGAGACCGACGAGCAGTCTCGGCAAAAGTGGATGGACAATTTGGATCGAATCGCCGCAATGAACCCCCAAATGATAGTGGCTGGGCATAAGCGAGTTGGTACATCAGACGGACCTGAAAACATAGCCGAGAGCAAGAAATATCTGGCCGATTTCTCCCGAGTGGTCAAAGAGAATGAAACGGTTGAGGCAATTGTCAAGGCGATGCTGACCCTACACCCGAATCGGGACAATCCACGCGTTGTCTGGCACTCTGCACGTCAGGCGGTAGCAAAACGCAAATAATCGGTGTATTTTTAACGATTAGGGTAGGTACAACGTGCGATATAACTAGCGAATTTGTGCTCGTCTAGCTGCGCTCATTCCAAATTGGCAAAGTGCTAGCAAAGCGATGTTATCTAGGCTATCGCACCTGCTGTAAGCAAGGAACAGCCTTTGGGAAACAGGTCCGCGGAGCCACGATTCTGACGCGCAACCATGAGGGGCTGATTGAACATATCCAGCTATATCATAGCCCTTTGCAGGTGATCGTGGTGTTTTCCCGCGAACTGGCAAAGCGTCTGGAGGCGGAAAGGAGATCAGGCTGTACTGGATGAGGAGTGGTAAAGGAACGCATTGCGCACAGCAGACTCGCTGTGCGTTGTCCGATGTCATTGAGGAGCCAAATCCATGACCGACCTGATTCAGCTGGAACCCGAGGCGCACGCCTTCGCAGAGGTGGCTGCTCGATCACCTTTGCTGTTCACGCTTGGCCCAGAGCAGGGACGACTCGCTCTCGATCAAGTGCAATCTGGCTATGCTCGCAAGCCCGCGGTCGACGTGGAAGATCTGACTATTACCGATGGTCCCAGCGGGCAGGTGGCGTTGCGCATCCTACGGCCCCAAAACGCGCAGACGCCGCTACCCGTCATCGTGTATATCCATGGCGCCGGGTGGGTCTTCGGCAGCGTGCTGACGCATGACCGGCTGGTGCGCGAACTGGCGGTCGGAGCCGGGGCCGCCGTCGTCTTCCCGGTGTACCGGCTCTGCCCCGAGGTGAGATACCCGACCGCTCTCGAGGAGTGCTACACGGCAGCGCGGTGGGTCGGGAGATTCGGGCGGGAACATGGCCTGGATGCCGGGCGTATCGCGGTGGCCGGCGATTGCGTTGGGGGCAATCTGGCGACGGTGCTCACGCTCTTGTCCCGGGAGCGCGGGGAGCCAGACATCCGGCTACAGTTGCTGTTCTACCCGGTCACCGACGCAGCCTTCGACACGGCGTCCTACCATCAGTTCGCCGAGGGCTACCACCTGCGACGCGACACGATGATGTGGTGCTGGGATCAATACACGCCCCACCCGAGCGAGCGCAGCGAGATCACCGCCTCGCCGCTGCGAGCCACCATCCAGCAATTGCGCGGGCTCCCGGAGGCGCTCATCATTACCGCTGAGGCCGACATTGTGCGCGACGAGGGGGAGGCCTACGCCAGCAAGCTGCGGCAGGCCGGGGTGCGCGTCACTGCTGTCCGCTTCGGGGGCACCATCCACGACTTCGTGACATTGAACGCCCTGGCGCACAGCGCCTCAGCGCGGGGAGCGATCGTGCTGGCGACGGCCTGGCTGCGTGAGGGGTTCTCGACTCAGCTTACTTAGGCGCTTTGCACTACAACCAGCATTAGGACAGAAACGCAGCGTTCATCGTCAATTGAAGAGCAAGTACTTTAGGAAAGCAAGAGCAGCAACGCTGCTCAAGACATGGAAAAAAAGGAGAACACTCATGGGCATATTTGCCTCAAAACGCACCTCACGTAAAGCGAACATTGTCTTCGTACATGGTTTCTGGGCCGACGGATCCGGCTGGAGCAAAGTGATTCCGGCACTCCAGGCCCAGGGCCATTTTGTCGTCGCCGCGCAACATGCACACACCTCACTAGCTGACGATGTGGCTGCGACGCGTCAACTGCTCGCGGAGTTGGAAGGGCCGACGCTGCTGGTCGGCCACTCCTATGGCGGCTTCGTCATCTCTGAGGCGGCCAATGACGCACCGGGAGTGGTGGGCCTGGTCTATATCTCGGCCTTTATGCTGGATGAGGGAGAGACACTGCTCAGCTCGGGAGCAAACTTTCCACCCCTGGAAGTCTTTGGGCATCTGCTCGTCACCGGACAAGGGTATGCCTGGATCGATCCCGATGTCTTCCCCCAGAACTTTGCCAACGACCTTGACCGGTGGAGGCACGCGCGCTGGCAGTCACCCAGGTGCCCCCCAATGCCAGTATCTTCGAGACGAAAGCCGGGCGGCCTGCATGGAAGTCCTTGCCATCGTGGTCGCTGTTTGGCTCCGAGGATCGCATGATCCATCCCGATCAGCACCGCTGGATGGCCCAGAGGAGCAAGGCCACGGCGCGTGAGATCTCGGCCAGCCACGTCCCGTTTCTCTCGCATCCGGACGAGGTGGCTCACATCATCCTGCAAGCCGCCAACACGGTCGTCCCTGCCTGAGGGAGAACAAAATCCTCTGCCCCTGGTGGGGGATGGAGAGGGACAGTATGTTTCCTGTCCCTCTCACATCCAGAGTTGGTTCGACGAGCTGAGAGTAGAAGCACATTGAAGGAGGCGAGATGGTGACACCAATCCAAGGATTAGGGCAAACCTTACAGATGCAGGTGGTCGAGGCAACCTCTGAACGTGTCGTGATGACGATGCCAGTGACCGCACAGCATCTGCAACCGTGGGGCTATTTGCATGGTGGAGCAAGCGTTGCACTTGCTGAGACGGCTGCCACAGCCGGCGCGTTTTTGAATTGTCCAGCTGGCATGGTCGCCTTTGGGTTGGAAATCAATGCCAACCATATCCGTTCCGTCCGCGAAGGGATGTTGACCGCGACGGCAATCCCTTTACATATCGGGCGCACGTCCCAGATATGGGAAATAGATATCCGTAACGAGCAACAGAAGCGGGTCTGTGTATCGCGTTGTACACTCGCAGTCATTCCCAGCGATGCTCCTGACGCAACGAAATGAACAGTGATCTGGAGAGTTCTGCATGGGAATATGAAAGATTCGTCTCGCTGCTAGCCCAGTACCAGCGGGAGGAGATCATGCAAGTTGCCGGGGTTGTAGAGCAGAAACTGGAGGTCCTGATTGTAGCAGTGACAACAGCAGGCAGAGTGTAATACAAGGTGCGAATGACCCCCTAATACGTCCAGTGACCATGGTGCCGAGAACGCGAAGGAAAGGATGCGTGCGTTTTCATCGAAGTCAGGAATATCGAAGTTCTGCGTGCTCGTAGCCAGAAAGTCCTCGCACGCAGCCGCAAACACAACGCGGGACTGCGGGCGCCCCCCTTCATCGTTTCGGAATGGCGAAGTAGCACTCCAAATTGCGGTGGCTGCCCCAATCCATCACCGCTACCGTATCACCAGACATCACCCCTAGATTGGCAAGACCACTATCCAAAGGGCCAATGCGTGAACGCAGTGGTCGGTAGGTGTAGCGGTTCAGATCCCAGTACACAATTTCCTGTTCGGGAGCCGTAGCCAGAGGAGTGTGAAGCAAATGCTTGATGAGCAATGGGTAGTCCTATGCTGAGGAAGTGTGTTGAATCAACGAAGCTGACATGGTACATTTCCTTTCATGTGCTATTCAACCTCTCTTCCCTGCTGTGCTATCTTCCCTGAGGAAGGTATAGACAAGCGTGGCCACCTGCTCTTTCTCTGTGAGGGCGAAGAGATGCCCTCCGTTGAAGATACGTAGCGTCGCATGAGGAATGATCCGTGCCAGAATCCTGGCATTGATCGGTGGGACGATCACATCATCTTTGCCAGCAAGAATCAATGTCGGCTGGCGGAGTCGGTGCAGCCGGTGAATACTGGTCCATCCCACGCCTGCCAGCAACTGCATGAGGTATCCCGGGCCATGTGGCGCTTTGATCAGCTGCGCATAGGCGTGAGCCAGGTCAGGATCCTGCTGAAACGAGTTGCCATAGAGGAGCAGAGCAATGGCCGCCATATAGGAAGGGTCAAGATAGCGTCTAGGACTGATCATCTTGCTCAAGGCACTCGGTTTTCCGGGCATCGAAACCCCACCGCTCGACGTGGATACCAGGATCAAACGGCGGCACCGGGAAGGGTACTGGTAGGCGAATTGTTGCGCCAGCGCACCGCCCCACGAGATGCCTAGCACATCGACTTCCGGAAGTCCTACTGCGTCAAGCATTTCAGAGATCAGCCGAGCTAGGCCTTTGAAGCGGAAGGGGTAGCGTGGGGGAGGCGATCTTCCAATCTCTGGAACATTAAAACGGATCGTCCCAATCTTCTGTTCACCAACGTTTTCGAGCGCTTCTATGAAAGGGTCAAACAGCTCCAGGTTTGCCCCGATGCCATTGATCAGCAGCAAGTATGGCCCGTTACCATCTCCCTGTTCTATCGCTACGCACAGATCTACGCCATTGACGTTGATCATCTTTGTTCCTATAGGAGTGTGGTCACGCATATTTTCCAGCCTGATTTGATCCTTGCCTTACTCTTAACGAACCGACTGCAGTTCGTTCTCTCCTTCAGCTTCGTAACTTGTGGTCACCTCCGCCACTTTGCCAAGCATTGCAATGACCGGACAATAACGGGTTGTGGAAAGTTCGATGGCTCGCGCTACGGCCTGCGGATCAACGTTTTGGCCTCGCACACGGTAGAGTACTGAGATCCGGGTGTAGACCCTCGGGTGCTGGTCCGCCTGGCTTCCCTGCACTTCCACGCTGAGGCCGCTGACCTGTTGGCGTTTCTTACGCAGGATCGAGATAACATCCATGGCGGTGCAACCAGCCAGGGCCAGCAGCAGCAAGCGTGGAGGTTGGGGACCGGCACCCACGCCTCCAACGCTCTCCTCGGCATCAAGGTCAATGCGAAAGTTGTCAATCTCTCCGACAAAGTGCATACCATCTGCCAGGGTGACAGAGGCAGTTTCCATCGCTTGATCCTTTTTCACTGTTTCCAAGCTAGATCTCCTTACCAGCATTTTTGCAACACGACCTTCATCGGTACCGACCATAGACCAAAGGGCTGCTGGCAATGCCTGCGCTCGATGATCGGCGTGAGTACACACCACTCAACTATGAAACAAGCGTAATTCGTAGGCGGCCCGCTCCAACTGTTCGCGGAACTGGGGCACCGCAATCGCAATCAAGCTGCGGGCTCGCTGAGCGGTACTGCGTCCGAACAGCATGGCCGTGCCATACTCGGTGATCACATAGTGCACGTGCGCTCGAGTGGTGGTCACTACAGCCCCGGGCGTCAGCGTGGGCTCGATGCGCGAGACCTGTCCATCGATCGACGGGAGTTCGTATGGCATCTTGCCTTCTCTGGCCTGGTGTGCGTGTGGTGTACTGGCTACTTGG
>Ga0207646_10002808_pt1 | contig 20268 bp, 15 predicted proteins | sample KBSK5502metaG_FD_184343 | JGI IMG/M metagenome (GOLD analysis project Ga0207646, IMG submission 184343) | Corn, switchgrass and miscanthus rhizosphere microbial communities from Kellogg Biological Station, Michigan, USA - KBS K5-50-2 metaG... | ecosystem: Host-associated > Plants > Roots >...
GACGCGGCTGAGCTCACATTGAAAATATCGATGTCTTGAAGGCGGTAACCCAAGCTCGCGTACATGTATGCATTGATCGGCTTGCGTGCCTCGACTGAGAACCCGTAATTGCGCTGATTATAGTCCGAGCTCAAGTAGTCTGCCTCGCTATAAAAAAGCTGACCGCTAAGCGAGAGCTTCCGATCGAGGAAATAGGGTTCCGTCAAGGCGAGGATAAAGTCCTTTCGTTGCGTGCCGTACTGAATGCGCAACCTGAACTTTTGGCCCGCACCCGTAAAGGATGGCCAGTTCATCAAATCGAAGTTGCCTTGCGTGAGCTCCACGAATCCGACCAGGCTGTCGATCGTGCTAAAGCCAGCGCCGAAGCTGAGCGAACCGGTTCGTTTCTCTTGCACCAGAATCGTGAGATCTTTACGGCCGGCTACGTCCGTATCTTCCGGATAAGTTTCGACCTTCGAAAAATAACCCAGATTTTCAAGACGTTTCTTGCTCGTGTCCACACGGACGGTGTTGAAGACATCTCCCGGCGCAATGAGCACTTCGCGACGAATCACCTTGTCCTTGGTGCGTGTGTTACCGACAATATTGACTCGCTGCAGGAACGAGCGGTCCCCCTCCTCGATCTTATAATGCACGTCGATCCGAGCAGGACCGGCCGGTGTGCCTTCCGGCAAAATCACAAGATCGACATAACCGCCGCTGCCGTAGGCATCCGCAAGCGCCTTCGCATCGTCGTGCAGCGCCTTCGGCGAATAGACGCTCCCTTCCTTCATCTTCAACAATGCGCGAATCTTTTCTTCCGTCGCTACTTTCTCTCCCGAAATTGTCAGCTTACCAACGTGATACTGAGGACCTTCCACAATCACGATCGTGAGAATCATCGGACCATTGTGGCTACGTTCCCTACGCACGTCCTTAATTTCCACATCGATATACCCGTGGTCCTGGTACCACTCGCGGATTTTGTCCAAATCCTGTTCCAACTGCACTTCGTCCAGTCGGCCGGATTTATCGATGAAGGAAACCAGCGTTTTGCCTTTCGTTTTCATCTGTTTGCGCAAGACCCTCTCGCTAAAATGCTCATTCCCCTCGAAACGAATCCGGCGCACTGCGCCTTTCGCTCCTTCGTTGATCGTGAAAACCACACGCGAAGTCCCGCGCTTCTCGTCAATTGCATCGACCCGAAATTGAGCGCTGATGTCAGTGAAACCATGTGCCTGATAAATTTCGATGATTTTCTGGCGCGCTTCCTCCAGTTGTTGCTCGTTTATTGGCTGGTTAAGCCTCAATTTGATTTCTTTGCGTAGCCGCTTTGCTTTGATGCGTTCGGCGCCATCGATTTCGATCTCACGTACGATCGAACGCGTCTGCACTGATACAATTACCTTCACGCCGTCGCCTTCCGGCTCAGCGAAGATGCGAACGTTTAGAATGGAGCCCGTCTTGTAAAGAGTCTCGACATCCTGCTCAACTACTTGATCGGAATAGGGCTGGCCCACTCTGGTTCGCATTTGAGCGAGAATCCGCTCCTTGCTCACCGTCGACGGCCCCGTGTACTTCACCTCGATTGACCGGATGATCGGAGGGCCCTGAGGCGCCTGGGGACTCTGGGCCCGGGCCGACATCGCGCCAAGCAGCGCGCAAACGGACGCGACCCAGATTGCAAACGGCAGGGGGCGCATCCATCCGGAAAAATATCTCATAAGTTAAGAAGCGCAGTCCCGCGCAAACGAACCCACGCGAGACAGGCGGCTATATCGGAAAGAAGAAGGCAATCGTCAAGGCGAGATTTTTCCGTGGAAGCGGGCGGTTTGTCCACGAACAACTGTTCCGCAGGTTTTAGTTCAAAAGCTCGTACCAATTATTTCGTCGGCGCGGCTCGTAGCCAGCATCGCGAATCAGCGATTCAATCTCTGTAGCGTTCAGTCGAAACGTTGTCCCGGCGCTGCTCACGACATTCTCCTCCATCATCACCGATCCGAAATCGTTCGCGCCATATTTGAGTGCAACCTGGCCAATCCCCGGGCCCTGCGTAACCCATGAACTTTGCACATTGTCGATGTTATCCAAAAGAATCCGGGCGACCGCTTGCGTCCGCAAATATTCCGCGACGCCAGTCGGGTGCTTCACCTTTAGAACGGTATGCTGCGGTTGAAATGTCCAGCAGATGAAGGCGGTGAATCCGCCGCTGCGGTCCTGCTGTTCACGAATGCGCTGCAAATGCTCGATCCTGTCTTCAACCGTCTCGAGATGACCGAACATCATTGTGGCGCTCGATCTCAATCCGAGCTCATGTGCGACTTGCATCACTTCCAGCCATTGGGCGCTGTTAATTTTCAGAGGCGAAATCTTTTTGCGCACGCGATCAACCAGAATTTCGCCGCCGCCGCCAGGAATTGAACCCAGCCCCGCATTCTTGAATTCAGAGATCACCTCGCGCAAAGGCATGCGGAAAGTTTCCGCGAAATGCTGAAATTCAGGCGGACTGAATCCGTGGATGTTAATGTGCGGATATCGGTCCCGTATGTGGTGCAAAAGATCGACGTACCATTGGAATGGCAATTTCGGATGGTGGCCACCCTGCATCAGGATTTGAACGCCCCCCGCGGCCGAAAGCTCATCAAGCTTTTGATCGATCTGCTCGAACGAAAGGACATAATGATCCTCATCTTTCTCCGTTCGATAAAACGCGCAGAACTTGCAGTACACATTGCAGATGTTCGTATAATTAATGTTCCGATCCACAATGTAAGTCACGATCTCTGAGCCACGGGCATTGTACGATTTAGCCTTTGCCAGATCGCGCCGCGCAGTCGCTAAAATGCCCAATTCCTCGAGCGGCCAGCGATATAACTCCAGCCCTTCATTGGTTGAAATTCGTTCGCCTGCGAGAACCTTTTCTGTCAACGCATCTCGATTTAGGAAAACCATCGCGCGCCATTTTATATGACGTGGCGACTCATTGCACGTAGATCATTCTCATGATCAAGAGCGTGGCAATCGTCGGCGCTGGCGTATCCGGGTTGACCTGCGCCGTTGTTTTTGCCGAGCGCGGATATCACACCGCGATTTTCGCGGGCGAAATCGGGCAGCGGACAACATCTGGCGCGGCTGCGGCACTTTGGTTCCCATATGACACCGAGCCAGCCGACAAAGTGATCGCCTGGGCGCTAGAGACCTACAAGGTACTTGTCGATCTTAGCTGCGATGTGCGGAGCGGCGTCTCAATGATTGGGCTCCACCAATTTTCTCGGACCAGTGAAATTCCAATTCCAGATTGGGCGCACTCGTTAGGCGCTTCTGTCATTCCGATCGGAGCGGAGGAATCTCTTACTGTTTTTCGATCTGGTTTCGCGATGAACGTTCCACTGACGGACACCACGATCTATCTCGACTATCTCGCAAACCGATTCATCAAAGCCGGCGGCGAAATCAACCCAAATGTTGAGTTCAAAAAACTCGAAGCGGTTGATCCAAAATTCGATCTCGTGATCAACTGCGCTGGAATCGGCGCGCGCGAGCTCGTTGACGATATCGATCTTGAACCGCATCGTGGCCAGGTCGCCGTCGTACCGAAGATCGACAATTTAAACTGCGCGATTGTTTGCGACGATGAGCCACTCATGTACGCGATCCCGCGCACGAATGATTGCGTTTTCGGCGGCACGAATGAAATCAGCGACAATCTCGCCGTCGATCCTGCCGCAACATCTACAATCCTCGCCGAGTGCAGTCGAGTTTTGAAGATCGACAATCCCCGTGTCCTCACGGAGCGCGTCGGCCTTCGTCCATTTCGCAAATCAGGCGTTCGCCTCGAACGCCAGCACCTTCGCGACGGTCGCACCGTCATTCACAACTATGGCCATGGCGGATCAGGTTTCACGCTCTCCTGGGGTTGCGCGGAAAAAGTTTTGGCGCTCGTCAGTTTGTTTGGAGGGGCGAGTTCCGGCGAGCCCCTAAATTAGTGGGCGTCGCGGAGCTCCGCCCTCCACGCGGGTTTGATACCCGACACGCTTACGTCAGCGCGATTGCCTGAAATGAACTGACGGTGTCGTCGGGGCCTTTTTCAGCGAAGAAGCTTTCGTAATATCCCGGGCCGAGGTCCCAGGAAGGGCCCTTGTAATATTCGTCACGATAAAAGCGCCAGATGCCGCTCACCACGATGAGGCAGCTGATGCGGTCGTTCCAAAAATCGCCGACGTAATTGAAACTAAGGTTGGTACGCGCGTAGGCCCCGCCAAACCCGGCGTGATCGTAAAGCACGATCTCAGGTAGGCGGATGATCTCTTTGGATGGCTCCGCCTTTACCTTCCCAGCGGCGCTGGCGTGATAACTCAGTGAGCCGAGTGTCCATTTCGTGTCGATGACGCAGCCGTTATCTGGCGATAGTTCAGTTTTCGGTATTTGTTTCATAAGCGTGTGCGGCGGTTTTGTCTGATTTGATCAAATAAAAAGCGGGCTGTCGAGCAGAGAGATTGTACTTCTGCTCAAATCTTCCTGCACGCGCGACGCTCATAAAGCACCGCGGCAGTTAAATTACGTGTTCGCGCTGGTCGGAGCGGAGCCGGATCGTCTTTGTCTGCAAATCATGGGTCGCGCGGATGAAGCGCACGGTCTTGCTTTTCGCGCGCATCAAAATGGAATGCGTGGTCGCCTGTGCGCCCTGCCCTTTCACGCCGCGCAGGAGCGCACTGTCGCTGATTCCGGTCGCAGAAAAAATAATGTTTTTTCCGTTGGCCAGGTCATCAGCCGAGAAAATGCGATCCAAACTCTTTTTGTGGCCATCATCGATGAGTTTCTTCCGCTCCTTTTCATCGCGCGGCCACATTTTGCATTGCATCTCGCCCCCGAGACATTTGATTCCCGCCGCGGCCAGCACTGCTTCCGGCGAACCGCCAATGCCCATGTAAAGATCGACATTGCTTTCCGGTAACGAAGGCGCCATTGCCGCCGCGATGTCGCCATCGCCGATCATGCGCAGCGATGCGCCAGCTGCCCGAATTTCCTCGACGATCTCCTTGTGTCGCGGGCGATCCAGCATCATCACCCCCACATCCTGCACCCGTTTCTCGAGCGCGCGGGCCACAATAGCGAGCGTCTCGGCGATGGGCGCCTCGAGCTGCAAAGCATCGCCCCGTTTCTGCATGTACTGAATGACGCGTGGCCCATACGACAATTTCATCATGTAAAACGAAGGAATATCCCGCAGCGCCACTTTCACACCTTCCTCGGGACTCGCCGCCGCGATGCAACTGATCGAATTCGGCGCACCTTTGGAAATGTTGGTCGTGCCGTCGATGGGATCGATGGCGATATCGAACTGCGGCGAACCGGGAATCCAGGTCCCAAGTTGTTCGCCTTTGAAAATGCCCGGCGCTTCGTCCTTGATTCCTTCTCCGATAACGACTTCGCCGCAAATGTTCATGAGATCGAACATGCCGCGCATGGCGTCGCACGCGGCCGCATCCGCTGCCTCCTTGTCCCCGCGTCCTAGCCAGCGCAACGAATTAAGCGCCGCCGCTTCCGTCGCGCGCACAAAATCGAACTCAATGATGCGCTCGATGTCCTGATAATTCTGTTTCAGCAGTCGGAGAGCCACGGAGCGATAAGATTCACGCACTCATTCACGATGACAAGAGCAGCCGCTACCTGAAACAAGGCAGGCTTGATTTTCGCGCGGTTTTTCACTTGGATGGCAACGTGCCTGCTGATGATCAGGTGACGTCACTGACCGGGGTCGGTGGAAGCGGCCCGGTCGCATTTGCCACCACGCACTGGAGCGTGGTGCTGGAGGCACAAGGTGAATCGCCAGCGGCACAAGAGGCGCTCGAAAAACTTTGTCGCACGTATTGGCGACCCATTTATAGCTTCGTGCGGCGAGAGGGCGCTGCGACTGAAGACGCGGAGGATCTTGCCCAGGGTTTCTTCGCTTTATTGTTAGAGCGCAAAGATCTGAATACTGTCCGCAAAGAAAAGGGACGGCTTCGTTCTTACCTGCTTACATCGGTCAAACATTTTCTGGCCGACGAGTCGCGCCATGCGATGGCAGTCAAGCGCGGCAAAGGACAGCGCTTAATTCCGTTGGATGAGATTCGTGAGCGGGAGTGCATCGACGTTGAACGGAGCGACAGGCTGACAGCCGAGCAAATTTACGAACGTCGTTGGGCGTTTACGGTTCTGGAGCAAGTGATGGCGCGGCTGCGGGACGAGTATCGCAGTGCGGGCAACCTGCGGTTCTTTGATCAGATGAAGGAAATGCTCATGGACGAACCCGGCCGGCCTTCGCAAGCCCAGGTCGCCAGCGAATTCGACATGACGGAGAACGCGGTCAAACAAGCCTTTTACCGATTTCGTCAGCGTTACCAAGCCTTACTGCGGGAAGAGATCTCTCACACGGTTGCCATGCCCAGCGATATCGAAGATGAGTTGCGCCATCTAATTGCTGTGGTCCGGGCGTAACCTCTGATAGAATTTTACGCAGTAAAAGAGGGGAGAGTGCGAGAGACTCTCCGATAATGACTAGCGCACTCAGATTTTGCCCAAGGTGCGGCGCGGAAATCCCGGCCGACGCTCCAGAAGGAGGCTGCCCAGGTTGCCTTCTTGAGACGGGCCTGGGTGCACTTGCGAGCGCGGACGAAAGCCCGCTGGAGTCAACATCAGCGCGGCATGCTAAGCGGCGGGTCGGTTCTCTGGAAGCGCTAAGAGCGTTGGGCGATTACGAGTTGCTGGAGGAGGTCGGTCGGGGCGGTCAGGGTGTGGTGTTCCGTGCGCGGCAGAAAAGTCTCAACCGCACGGTTGCATTGAAAGTTATTGGACTCGGCCAGTGGGCAACCAAAGCGCACCTGACGCGCTTTCGACGAGAAGCGGAGTCCGCCGCCAGCCTCGAGCATCCATGCATTGTTCCGATTTACGAAGTCGGCGAGGGCGATGGCTCCTGCTACTTCAGCATGAAGTTTATCGAAGGGGGCCAGCTCGACGAAGTGGTAAGGCGCGAACCAATGCCAATCCGGCGCGCCGTGGAATTAATTGCCAAAGTGGCGCGCACCGTTCACTTCGCGCACGAACACGGCATTCTGCATCGCGACATCAAACCCGGAAACATTCTGCTCGATGGTAAAGGCGAACCGCATCTGACGGATTTTGGTTTGGCGCGGCTGGTCGAGATAGAGAGCACCGTTACTCGCACGATGGAAGTTCTTGGCACGCCCAGTTACATGGCGCCAGAACAGGCGGTCGGAAATAACGCGCAGGTCACCAGCGCAACGGATGTGTACGGACTTGGCGCAGTGCTTTACCAATTGCTGACAGGTCAGCCGCCTTTTGCCGGTGGAACAACCTACGAGACGATCAAGCTACTCTTGGACACGGAGCCGCGGCAACCGCGCCTCTTAAATCCGAAAATAGATCGCGATCTCAGTACAATTTGCCTGAAGTGCCTTGAGAAAGATCCAAAGCGTCGCTATTCCTCCGCTCTCGCGCTGGCCGAAGACCTCGAACACTGGCTTAAGCATGAACCGATCCACGCGCGTCGCACCGGAATCTTCACCCGTAGTAGAAAATGGGTGCGACGCAATCTGAGTATCGCCGTGATGGCAGCAATGTTGCTCGCGCTGGCCGTCCCATTGGGGGTGATGATTTGGAACAGAGAATTTCCCCGGCAGCCCGTAACAACTGGAATCGCGGTTCTGCCGTTTGGAAATTTAAGTGGCGACAAAGAGCACGCCTACTTTGCCGACGGCGTGCAGGACGACATTTTGACCAAGTTGGCGAAAATCGCCGATCTCAAGGTCATCAGCCGGACCAGTGTAATGAACTATCGCGGCAAGCAGAATATGCGTCAGATTGGTGACGAGCTGCGAGTGTCGCATGTTCTGGAGGGCAGTGTTCGGAGAGTCGGCGCCCGGCTTCATATGAACACGCAGTTGATCGACACGCGCACGGACACGCACATCTGGGCCGAGCAATACGATCGCGATTTGAACGATCTGTTCACCGTCCAGAGCGAGATTGCGCAAAAAGTCGCTCAGCAGCTTCACGCCAAAATCTCAGCTGCTGAGAAATTGGCGATTGAGCGGAGGCCGACCGGCGATCTCGTCGCTTTGGATCTCTATTCGCGCGCCAGTCATATGTTTCCGGGGGCATCCTTTGGCGGCGGGATGGCGAATTTCGGTCAGGCAATCGATCTGCTGAACCAGGCCGTGGCGCGCGATCCATCGTTTTTCGATGCGTATTGTCAACTCGCCTGGGCTCATGACGAGCTTTACCATCGTGGCTTGGACCATACTCCTGCGCGGTTGTCGTTAGCAGAAGCAGCCATTCAGGCCGCATTTCGCCTTCGTCCAGATGATGGTGAAACGCATCTCGCGCGGGCGTGGAATCTTTATCATGGCCACCTCGATTACGACGGCGCTCTGGCTGAACTGGAAGTTGCTCGCCAAACTTTGCCGAATGATTCTGGACTATTCGAGACGATGGGTTTCGTCCTGAGGCGTCAGGGACACTGGGAAGAATCTACACGAAGCCTCGAGCGAGCAATTGAGCTCGACCCGCGCAACGTTAACACGCTCTACCAGCTCGGACTTAGTTACGCAGGCTTCCGGCGTTATGCTGAACAAAAATCGAAGTTCGATCGCATATTGACTATCGAGCCAGACAATCTCGGGGCAAAAGCAGAGCGAGCATTCGTGGACGTGAATTGGAAAGCCGATACAGGACCATTGCATCAATTGATCGATGAAATCCGGGCAACAAATCCTGCTGCCATGCCGAAGATCGCCGATTCCAATGCGCGGCTAGTTTGCGCGCTGGCCGAACGCGACGTCGCTGCCGCCAAAGAGGCCTTGATCGCGTCCGACGAAATCCCGTTAGGTCCCGAGCCTGTTCATTTCACGCGTCCTTTCGTGGAAGGCGTTATCGCGCGCATGACAAACGACGAGTACAAGGCGCAATTGGCTTTTACCGCTGCGCGCGCGGAGCAGGAGAAAACCGTCCAGGCTCAAGCAGATTACGGCCCGGCATGGTGCGTGCTCGGTGTAATCGATGCCGCTCTGGGGCGGAAGGAGGAGGCTTTGCGCGAAGGCCGTCGCGCAGTTGAGCTTCTTCCCGTGGAAAAGGACCCAGTCGATGGTCCGCTCATGATCAAGTATTTGGCGATGATTGCTGCATGGGTTGGCGAAAAAAATCTCGCTGCGAACAGCTTGCCATAGCCATCCGTCCGCTCAGCGACGTTAGCTATGGCGAATTGAAACTGATGCCGTGGTGGGACCCGCTGCGCGGCGAGCCGTGCTTCGAAGAAATCGTCGCCTCCCTCGCGCCGAAGGAAACAGCAAGCAGGTAGAGGCGATTCCTTAGAGCGATTTCGCAAATGTGGTAGCCACCGACCTGCCTGCCTCGCCGAGCACGCTGTGTGGCCGTATTGACCCACAAGCAGATTTAGAACTTCTTGGTCAGTCGGACATACCAGAATCGTCCCAGGTTATCATAGGAGAAGCCCGGATAGCCTAAGCTGCTGCCAAATTCGAACCCAAACTCGTGCGGTGGGTCCTCACCAAATATATCGTTGCAACCTACGGTGACCGTGGAGTTGTTCACAATGTTTTTCCAGCACGGCATGGCGTAAGCGGCTGTGGGCGGCGCTTCCTTCTCTTTGCCCACCATTTCCTTCTGGCCCTTTGAGTATCCGGCCACCGGCGTCGCTTCCACCGGTGGCGTGAAGATCAGGCTATAGGAAAGCTGCGCGTCCGTGAACCAGGTGGGATGGACGTAGTGTTGCTTCCAAAATCCATCAAACTTCTTGGCATAGATCTCTTCCCAGAATCCATCGAGCATATGCACGGTCGCGTTCAAGTCCAAGTTGTGCCACGTCCAGTCAAGGGTCGAGAGTCCCTTCCATTTGTACCAGGCATCGCCGGAGGCGAACCCGAAAAGGCTGCCCTCCCACCAATCATCGTTGGCACGCCCGGCCACTTCTCTTGCTTTCGCTCCAGCGAATTGGACGATGAAAGAATCCAGATAAGTCGCCCGAGTTAGAGAAGTAAATGTTCCAAAACGAGTCTTGAGTTGGTACTGAATGCCAAGGTCAACACCGCGCGCGTTCTGACGGCCACCGTTGATAAAAGGACTTATGACCTCCGATACGAAGCTCCCTGACGGGTCGAGTATAACCGCTTCTCCAGGCTGGAGTCTGCCGGCTAAAAAGCGTTCAATCACGCTCTGAGGAGAAGCCACCATGACAACGCCCGTCCGCTCGATATCCCACAGGTCAATCGTCAATGTCAATGTACCCGCTGGAATCCACTTCGGCATATAAACAATACCCCCAGTCCAATTACGGGAATGTTCTGGGCCGAGATGTGGGTTGGGGTTGTTCCGGGTCGCTGTTTCCGGATCGCGGTCGCCCTTGAAGGATGTCGCCGCCAGACCGAAAATTACAGGTCCGTACAGTTCGGTGAGCGAGGGCTCAACGAAGCCTTCACCCCAAGTGCTGCGAAGCGTAAGCTGTTCGTCGAACGGCTGCCAGCGCACCCCCACTTTAGGCACCAACGAGTTTGTGTCGTTATTCTGGAAGGCCTCAAACCGGCCGCCGGCCGCGAACTCCAGCGAGTAGAACCCTGGCACGCGCATAGCGGGACTGGTGATCGGGATGAGCGTTTCCGCATAGAACGCATATTCTTTGCGTCCGGCCTTAATAGGGAACTCTTGCCCCACACCGACTTCGTCTTTAAGGCGGTGTTCGTCATCCGGATTTTCAGTCAAAGTTTCCCGAATAAACACGCCGCCGAAGGCGAGGCCCACGCCGCCTGCGGGCAAATCAAACAGGTCGGTCGTGTAAATATTTAAGTCCAATGTCGCCAGTTTGGATGTATTGAGGTCCCGCGCATGTATGATCGCGAAGTCGATCAATGGTTGGTTCGTTGCGATCGGAACGCGAAAGTCTCCGAACGGATTGTAGGGGATAGTGGTTCCAATAAAATCCGGCTTGGTGGGATTAAAGATTGCGTCCGCCGCGTTCAAAAGGCGATTGAAGCGCGAGACCGAGACATCTTGAATCTGAGAAATATTCTCGATTTGACTATACCGGAATGCTCCGTCGTAGCCCCAGCTTCCATTAAACAGCTTGTCGCCTTTTACTCCAACCGTAAAAAGCTCGGCGATATTTTCATTATCGATCAAGCGGTCGCCGAAATCGAAAAGGCGTGCACGAGAGCCTCCCGAGATGATCTGCTCAAATGGATTGAATGGATTGTACGCATCCGAAGGCATGCCAGTCTCCGCAAAGGTCGGTGTGTTCGGAGGCGCGACTCCACCCGGCAGAGGGTGATTGGGGGGAATGGCGATTACACCGGACCCCGGGGTTTCGAATGGACCCGTGGCACTTGGCGCAAGTTCGTCATGCGTCTTCACGTCGGCATAATAAAAGTCGCCGAAAATCCGAAGCCGATCCTCGCACACCTTGGTTTCGAAGGCCGTATAACCGCCCCACCGTTCCTGGGTGGGAAAAGAACCCGAGAAGGCGTTAAAGTTAAAGCCAGGGAGCAAAGTGAAGATCCCCCGGACACGCCTTCTACTGTAGATCCAGTCGCTTGCCGGAGTCAGCCCATTCGAATTGTCCGGCGGAGTCGCAAATTCAAAACCCCCCGGATTTAAATTCTCTCCGCCAGCCGCGGCCGCCACATCGCTGCTCAACTGAAGATTATACGGGCTTGAGTCGGAGCTCAAAAATGGCGGGCGATTGGAGTTGCCCCGGTCGCGATTGAACATCGAGTTACGGTGGTAGAAAAAGATGTCACCGGTGATACTCGTTTTGTCGTCACCCGTGCCGAAAAGAATGTCGCCGCTATACTCGCCTGCGTCTTTATCAAGCGTGTCACCATAATACAGGGTCAACTGAGCGCCACGGTAGTCTTTATAGAGCTTGATGTTTACCACGCCGGCAACTGCATCCGCTCCGAAAGCGGTGGAAGCGCCGTCCTTCTGAATTTCGATGCTTTGGACAGCGGCAATGGGGATAGTATTCAGATCGAAGAAGGCAGCGCCTGAGGGGGCTGTCCCCGGGTACGGCGCAACACGGCGGCCGTCGATTAGAACCAGCGTGGCGCCCGGGTCGAAGCCACGCAGGGAGACCGAAGCTGCTCCCGCCGGACCGCCCGCGCCGGTCGCGTTATTCTGAACTGGAATGCTGTTCGCACTCGCGATCGGCTGACTCTTGAGAAGCTGTTCCGTAGTGGTGCCTTGACCAGACTTGTTAATCAAGTTGCGATCGAGATTCAATATCGGGTTCAAACCGACTAATTCCGAGGTTGGAATGGCGGAGCCGGTCAGGATCACGCGTTCGAGTTCTTCCCCAGTCACGATCACGCGCTCGGCTTCCATCGTGCCGGTTGCGGGAACCGGCGCTGGTTCCTGGGCGAACGCATTTGCCGCGAAAAGGAACGAAGCCCCAACCGTTACTGCACGAGCAGTGCGAACAAATGCTGACCTTGGTAACGGCATAATTCCAGACCAAAGGTCCAATGAAATGCCCCGATTAGAAAAGATCGCACTAAATTTTGCAATCCTAATCGCCGCGCAAATCAACCGCTGATTGCACGGATAAAAGCGATTATTTCCCCGATTTAACCCGGCGAAGCTACTTTCCGCGTAACCTCGCGCCGGATTTTACGCACTACCTCAGTGAACGGCCCGAAATGACTTTCCACGGTGGGAAGCCAAGGAAGACCAAAACAATGAAAGGAAATTAAGTTATGAAAAATAAAAACATTATGTTCGCAGCGGTTCTGCTCTTTGCCGTGGCTTTACCACTAGTCCCAACGGTCTATGCGAGCGGTCCATTCGCTACGAACTTTAGCAATGCAAGCCTCACTGGCGTTTATGGGTACAGCAGTTACGGCGAGCACTTAGGAATCAGCAATCCGTCTAGCAGCACGACAAACATTCCGGTTGATGCCGCCGGTGTTATGTGGTTTGACGGCAATGGTACGTTGAAGTTTCATGATACCGCCGATCTGGGCGGCTTCGTCATTCAACGTGGCACCGCCGACACCCCGATCGTCGGAACCTACACAGTGAACCCGGATGGCACGGGCACGATGCAGTGGTTGAGCAACGGCGAAAATCACACGCGGACGTTCGCCATCGTTGACGGTGCCAGGGAATTGCAATTCGGCGCAGCCGATCGTCTAGATGTCTCCCGCGGCGTCGCAAGGAAACAATAAGGAGGCGGCTCAGGGGCATATCATGCACGCTTGACACCTCCCGACATGGGAGGGTCAAGCATGCGGTAAGAAGTTAGCTCCAATGGCGCTTACCTCACCGCGAAGCTGAAAGCTCACTCACGGCACCCTCCGTGCCATCCGAGAATTCGATGCAACAGCGTAAGCCTCGAAATTACGGCGGCGCCCAACTTTCCGCGTAACCTCGCGCCGGATTTTACGCACTACATCAGTGAACGGCCCGAAATGACCTCCCACGGGTGGGAAGCCAAAGAAGGCCAAAACCAGAAAGAAAATAAACACTTATGAAAACAAAATTAGTGAAGACCAGTATTAGAGGAGCCTCGGTGGTTCTGTTGGTTTCGGCGGGCCTGCTCCTGCTTGTCGCCGGGACTCAGGGCAGCGACCCCGCACCCAGCGTCGCCGGATTTCAGTGCACCAATGCCACCATTGCGGGCCCCTGGGGGAGTCACCTCGAGGGGACAGGACCTGTTCCGCCGCCCCTTGGCGGAGGGATCCAGACCTTGATTGGGGTGGCGAGACGCACGTATGACGGTATGGGCAATTTCACCCAGATCGACAATGTCCACGGTTCGGTCACCGGGATCGTCCCTAATCGCCCAGGAAGCGGCACCTATCAGGTGAACCCAGACTGCACATTCTCGACTCGATTCGTGCCTGGGCCGGGCGCCCCCCTGATCGAGGAGCGAGGGGTAATTGTTGACGTCGGCAACGAGACACACACCGTAACCACCAGTCCCCTGTCTCTGATGGTGTCGGCCCACAGCAAGAGAATTGACCGTCGGTGAAAACCAGACCACTCGATGTCAGCGAATATGACAGGCACATTGGCGCGATTCCTTTGACCCATTAAGAGCCGCACTTCGTAACAGCCGCCACGCGACACGAGCGTGGCGGCTGATTGCTTTGGAATACACAGGATAATCCTACTTCCTCTCCAGATCCGTTACATCCGTGGAATCTGTGGTTGCTTCGCTTCAACGCTTCTGGGATGCGCTGAGGACAGCGCACACTACAGCCAACAGCGTGCTTTGTTATTTTTCCAGTCCGGCGACAGCATGCGTCGAGTGTTCTTGCGCCGCGTGACTGTGCAACGATGGGCGGAGGCGCAGAAAAAATTGGAACGCATAGCCGAGATCGTCTCCGTAGTAGCGATCGAGGCGATCGGGGCGGTCGTTGATGGTAAATTGGGTGCCGAGTCCGACGTCGAGGCCGTCGCCATGCGACAAATCGCGGACGTAACCGATCGTATAGCCGCTCACCGGAAAGATTCGCGATTCGTCAGGAGGATTGAGAACCAGCTCGTGTCCGGATTTCTCCACGCGTTCCCAGCGCGCATAGACAGTATCGCGTCCGCGCTGGTAATCTGACTCGATCAGGAACGATTGCGTTTTTCCTTCGCCAGTGTCGTGGTTTTGGCCCCAGACAAAACTGTTCGACCAGTTGCTATCGTTTCCAAGCGGAAGGTTATAAATGACAGACGCCGTTTTGCGGTGCCGTTTCAGGTCAGGTTCGAGGGCTTCGGGACTTTTGATGTACCCGTACGAACCTTGCAGCGCCAAGTTTCGCGTCGGGTTCCAGGAAATGCGGCCACTGTAGGAATCGAATCGGGGTCGATCGAAATCGTAACGATTTTCATCCGGTTCGCGGCCGGTGAAAATGCTGCCTTCAATTTTGACGTTGCGCCATTGCAGGCCACCCGTGGCGACGCCAAATGTCACATGCGTCGAATCCTGCCAGTGATGTCCCAGCGGCGCGTCGGGATCATCCATGGCCGAGAGTCGATGCATAAAAGTGGGCGGTCCCAGCGCCGGTTCGCCGGGATAACCAAAATAAAAATACGCGCTCAGATCGAGATCGAACTTTTGCGAATACGAAATGGAAAGTTCGTCGAATAGATCGTGCGGATGTTGCCGATCGTGCAGTGGTTGGTCGTGCCACGACTCGCCGCTTTGGAAAAGAAGGGGGTAGCCGCGCCCACCTTCGGTGAGCGGATCGAGACTCATCATTAAACGGCCGCCGAGTTGTGCGCTGTCGCCGAGCGGATGGGAATACATTCCCATTATCCAGTTCGGTGCATCGATCCGATCGTCGCCACGTCGTGTGCTAACGTTGGTGTAGCGCGGAAAAATCGCGCCGTGCAACATGAGCATGTCCTCGCCCAGCATGAACATGTGTCCGTACATCGGCGTCGAGTCGGGCACCCAGCTTGTGCCGGAACTCTCGCGGTTCATCGGATCGGCAATGTTAATCGACGATTGCATCGACATGTGTGTCTCGTACCCATCATGCATTCCCTGGTCATGCTGGTGATCGTGCCCGTCGTGTTTCATTGCGGCGTGCATTGAGTGATTGTCGATCTTCGCGTGTGGTTCCGGTTTTTTTTCTTTCAGCGGCACGAGTTTCATGCCGCACTTTGGGCAATTGCCGGGATGGTCCATCACGACCTCGGGATGCATCACGCAGGTGTACTTTTGCGCTGAGGCCGAGGGCGTGGGCGAAGGATTCGCCATTCCGTTTATCGCCGCGGAAGTCACTGCGGCGGCAATTAGAACTAAAATTTGTTTGTGCATGTTGATGTTGAAATTGAAAATGAAAGAAATGCGCGAACGCGCGGCCCAAAGCAGCGCGACAAACATGTGTAGAGGCGGCTGTCTCAGCCGCAGTGAGTTTGCGCGTGAAGACCGCGCCCCTACTAGCTAGGCGAGAAATGGCGGAGCGTGTGCGAGGATGCTCCGCTGCAAGATCAATTCAGCGAAACTTCGCGCGCCGGGCGGTCCGGTGTCGAGCAACAGCGGCAACAATGCATCTCGCGAAGTTACGATGAGCGCTAATTTTTCGAAGTAAGGATCGATATCAGAAAAGCTAGTGTGGTCGCGCGTCCAGCTTTTCGCTGCGGTCGAAACAACCGCGCGCAAAATCTTGCAGCACTGTACTTGGGCCGATTGCTCTTTTTGCTTTGCGGGCTTGGAATGAAATGGGCATTCGCTCTGCGACGGTTGCCTTTTGGTTGCGACCGCACCGAATGCGCAATGATTCGAAATTGCCAGCCACGAACAGATGGCAATCACAACGGTTGTGGATCGTCCAAAATTCCGTTGCACTGTCGCTGTCATGCTCGATTTCAATCGTCCACGTGTCGCCGACGCTCAAATGTTTTCTTCTGTATCAACGATTGGCCCAATGGCGGGCGGGATTGCTTCCGGCGCCATGCCTTCACCAGAGTCAGCCGGTGTCGGACTGGCCTGGCCGAACTGCGGCTGCTCAACCCGCGTTGCCATCAGCATCGCAGTGAACAGCAACGCGGCTGCGAGATAATACGGTGCGCCAGGTAATTGAAATGAGTGCTTCGGATTGATGAACCACGCGAACGTCCCCGAAAACAAGAATGGCCCAATGACAAACGCGATTGAGCGCAAGCTTTGGATCGCCCCTTGTAGTTCGCCCTGCTCGCGTTCGCTCACACGATGCGTCATCATTCCCTGCGCGGCCGGAAACGAGATATTCCACATCGAGATTACCGGGATCGAAGCGATGTAGAGCGCACCGCCTCTTGCGATACCAGCGATCACCATTCCGACCGCGCCAAAAAATTGGCCGATGTAAAGTGTGCGACGCTCACCAAGCCAGGCCACAATTCGTCCGGTGAGTCCGCCGGAAATCGCCGCCGTGAACACGCCCACCATAGCAAGCGAAACGCCAATCATGCTTTGGCTCCACGCGTAACGATAAATCGCGTAGAGCGCCCAAATCACGAAGACTTCATGCGAGATGTAGGCAAGAAATTGGAGGGTGGCGAGTTTCCAGAGCTCGGGATGTGATCGAAGCAACACCAGCGATCCGATCGGATTGGCGCGGCGCAGCGTGAACTCTTGTCGATACTCCGACCGCAGCGATTCTGGCACAAACAAGAATCCGTAGAGCCAATTCGCCAGGCTAAATCCGGCGGCAACCCAGAACGGCAAACGCGGACTGAGGTCTCCGAGCGGCCCGCCAATTGCCGGACCAAGAATAAAACCGACACCGAACGCGACGCCAATCATTCCAAAGGCGCCGGCGCGTTTTTCTTTTGGAACGACGTCGGAGATGTAAGCCATAGCTGTGGGAATACTGGAGGCAGAAATTCCGGAAATGATGCGGCCGAGAAATAGCCAGCCGATTGTCGGCGAGAGCGCCATGACAATGTAATCGAGCCCGAGCCCGAGGTTCGACAATAAGATGACTGGTCGCCGTCCGAACCGATCCGACAACACGCCGAGCACGGGCGAAAAGAAAAACTGCATCGCCGCAAAAATAGTGCCGAACCATCCCAGCCAGGTCGCCGCGCTCACCGCATTGCCGCCACGGAAATCGAGAATCAACTTGGGCAGAACCGGCGCGATCAGGCCCAGCGCCAGCATGTCGAGCATGACCGTGATGAAAATAAAAACAACCGCGGCTTTGCGCGCTTTCATTAGATCGAACGTTGCAAGATCGACATCGAACCTGCGGATCGCACTTCATTCAAGTGCGATTTCTGAAAATCAAATCTGCAGCAATCTGTGTTAATCTGTGGCTCGATTCCGATGACGCCACTCTCTTATCTCTCGCCGAAAACGGAAGTCTGTGAGAGCAAGATTCACGGGCGCGGCTTGTTTGCGACGGCCGACATTGCCAAAGACGAGATCGTCGCGGTGAAAGGCGGGCACATCGTCGATCGCGAAACATTGCGTGGCAAAATCACGCCGCGGCTGGGGCCGGTTGAGATTCAAATCGACGACCACCTTTTCATCGCGCCGATCACGAATGAAGAGCGTGAAGGCTCGATGCTTTACAGCAATCATTCCTGCGATGCCAACCTAGGTATGCGCGGCGAGATTACTTTTGTGGCGATCCGCAATATCCGCGCCGGCGAAGAGTTGACTCACGATTGGGCGACCACGGATGACGATGATTATTCGATCGCGTGCAAATGCGGTTCTCCGAAATGCCGGGAAATTCTTACCGGCAAAGATTGGCAACGACCGGAACTGCAAAAGCGCTACGCGGGCTATTTTTCAACGTATCTCGCGCGGAAGATCGCCGCAGGGCCAGATCCTGCCGAGCCGACCAACTAATCCCACGGGTCCGCAGAGCGTCGCCCTACCGACATCTACAGCGCGTCAAGAATTCGTTAAGCTTCGGCGGTGTAAAGCCAGGAGGTGAAGGAGAGGTTCCCTCTCTTCGCTCGGGATGACAGCGCGATATCAGTAACGATAATGCTCCGATTTAAACGGTCCGCCGACGGGAACACCAAGATACTCAGTTTGTTTTTGCGAAAGTTTGGTGAGTTTGACGCCGATTTTTTCCAGGTGCAGGCGCGCGACCTCTTCATCGAGTTTCTTCGATAAGACGTAAACGCCGACTTTGTAGGCGTCTCGATTTTTCCAGAGATCGAGCTGGGCAAGGACCTGATTGGAGAATGAGTTCGACATGACAAAGCTCGGATGGCCTGTCGCGCAGCCGAGATTCACCAGCCGGCCTTCAGCCAGCAGGAAGATTTCGTGGCCATCTGGAAACGTATATTTATCCACTTGGGGCTTGATGTTCGTGCGCTTAACGCCAGGCGCGGCGTTCAGCGCATCGACTTGAATCTCGTTGTCGAAGTGTCCGATGTTGGCAACGATGGCCTGATCTTTCATGCGTTGCATGTGCTCAAGCGTAATGATGTCGAGGTTACCGGTGGCGGCGATGTAAATGTCGCCGCGACCAAGCGTGTCCTCAATCGTAGTGACTTCGTAGCCTTCCATCGCAGCTTGCAACGCGTTGATCGGATCGATCTCGGTAATGACGACGCGCGCCCCCTGCCCGCGCAAGGATTGTGCGCAGCCTTTGCCGACGTCGCCGTAACCGCACACGACGGCGACTTTGCCGCCGATCATGACGTCGAGCGCGCGATTCAATCCGTCGACCAGCGAATGGCGGCAGCCGTAAAGATTGTCGAACTTCGATTTCGTGACCGAATCGTTGACGTTGATGGCTGGAACAAGCAGCCGGTTCTCCTGATGCATTTTATAAAGGCGATGGACGCCGGTAGTCGTCTCCTCGGAAACGCCACGCCACTCTTTCACGATCTCGTGCCAGCGGTAGGGATTCTCGCGCTTGATTTCGAGAAGCAAATCTTTGATGACCTGCTCTTCTTTGTTCGCCGACTTACTCTTTGCCCAATCGCTGCCTTCTTCGAGCTCGTAACCTTTGTGGATAAGCAACGTAGCGTCGCCGCCATCATCGACCACAAGCTGTGGCCCTTTGCCGTTCGGATGCGAGATCGCCTGATAAGTGCACCACCAATAATCCTCAAGACTTTCGCCTTTCCACGCGAAAACGGAGACGCCTGACTTCGCGACTGCCGCCGCAGCGTGATCTTGCGTTGAGAAAATGTTGCAGCTGGCCCAACGCACGCTCGCACCAAGATCAATAAGTGTCTGAATGAGCACCGCGGTTTGAATCGTCATGTGCAATGAACCAGTGATGCGCACTCCGGCTAGTGGTTTGCTCGCCGCGTACTTTTCGCGGATGGCCATGAGACCCGGCATTTCCTTTTCTGCGATCGCAATTTCTTTACGACCCCAGTCCGCCAGACTGATGTCCTTTACTTTGTAATCCGCTTTCTCGTGTTCAATTGCCGATGTTTTCATTTCTATCCCAAATCTAGCCTGCTGCCTTTCTTAGCGCGTCCGCTTTATCGGTGCGTTCCCAGGTGAGCGCATCCAGATCGTCGACGCGGCCGAAGTGTCCGTAGTTAGTTGTTTTTCGATAAATCGGGCGGAGCAGATTGAGTTGCTTGATGATCTCGGCAGGCTTGAAATTGAAAACCTCCCAAATCGCGCGCTCCAATTTTTCCTCGTCCACTTTGCCGGTGCAAAATGTATCGACGCTGACACTCACCGGTTCCGGATGCCCTATCGCATAAGCGAATTGCACTTCGCATCGGTCCGCCAATCCGGAGGCAACAACATTTTTCGCGATCCAACGGCCCATGTAAGCGGCGCTGCGATCGACTTTGCTCGGATCCTTC
>Ga0207646_10002810_pt1 | contig 20257 bp, 19 predicted proteins | sample KBSK5502metaG_FD_184343 | JGI IMG/M metagenome (GOLD analysis project Ga0207646, IMG submission 184343) | Corn, switchgrass and miscanthus rhizosphere microbial communities from Kellogg Biological Station, Michigan, USA - KBS K5-50-2 metaG... | ecosystem: Host-associated > Plants > Roots >...
CGTGCCTGGGCAAGTAATCGCCAGCACCCTCGATTTCGAGTAGCATCGTCACCAAGGGGCGTTTGCCCCAGGGCGTGTCCCGCGTATCAAACACCGGTGGGTTCTTGAGGTGATACCCCGGCACGTAGGCCTGCACCTCAGCCTCCATCTGCTCGACCGAGGAAGTGACTGCGGCCTCGTCGAACTCTCCTTCAGGGATGGCGTAGACGGTATTGCGCATCATGATTGGAGGATCAGCCGGGTTGAGGATGATGATGGCCTTGCCTTGCCGCGCCCTGCCCACCACTTCCAGGGCTCTGGCGGTAGTCTCGGTAAATTCATCAATATTCTGACGGGTTCCCGGACCGGCAGAGAGGCTGGCGACCGTACTGACCATCTCCGCATACAGTACTGGCGTCACGCAACTGACGGCATAGACGAGCGGAGTGGTCGCTTGACCGCCACAGGTGACCATATTAACATTGACTTCATCCAGGTGCGCCTGCAGATTGGCGGGCGGCACGACATAAGGGCCACGGGCTGCAGGGGTCAGGTCAACGGCAATCCTGCCTGCCTCGCGCAACGCCTTCGCGTGGCGGACATGGGCCTTGGCACTGGTCGCATCAAAGACGATCTTGATCTCAGGATCCTCGAGTACGGCTTTGATCCCCTCGTGGCTGGCGAGGATACCCAGCGCGCGCGCGCGGGCGAGTCCCTCAGAGGTCGGATCGATACCCGTCAACAGCACCAACTCCATATGCCCCGGCTGCTTGAGCAGCTTGTACATTAAGTCGCTGCCGATGTTGCCGGAGCCGATGATCGCGACCTTCACCTTCCCGTCTGCAGGATGCTGCGCTTCCATTTGACTCTCTCCTTCTCTATGGAATGACGAACAAGCCCTCTCGACGGAGGGTCGGAGCAAGGGTACTCTTGCTCGATGAAACTGTTGAGGAGGGCTTCTGGTTGTGCCATCCTCTTTCTCCTGTGCTGCTTCCCCTCCCTGTTTAGATCTGGCCACCGGACAACTCAATCGCCCGCTGGTACACGCGCCGCGCCCGCTCCGTGTGCCCGGCGATCACACTCTTTGCGTACTGCCTATCCCCGCTCTCGTATGCTTCCACGAGGCGTTGATGATCGGACACCGCTTCTTCGTTTGCCTGCTCGAACCTGTCCAGCATACGCCACATGGCACGCCAGATAATCCCCTCCACGCTGAGCCGGCGATAGGCTTCAAGCAACGCATTGTTCTTCGCAAGGCTGACCATGTATTCGTGGAAAGCCCTGTTTGTCTCGACATAGCGCTCGAAGTCCACGAAACGATGATTCACGATCAGCGGGAGCGTCGCCTCCATGCGCCTGCGCAGTTCTGCTAGATCATCGCCCGACGTACGACTGACGGTGCGCTCGGCAACACCCACCTCGATGTCGCATCGCGCATCAAAGGCTTCCTGTAATGTTTTCACATCAACCGGCGTGACGACATACCCTTTGGTGAGATCGCGAGAAACAAGACCCTCGGTAGCGAGTTTGGTCAGCGCATAGTAGGTGCTTGATTGTGCCGTTTCAAACTTGCTGGCAAGTTCAAATGGGTCCAGCGCTTCGCCGAGGGCGAGTTCGCGATTCAACACGTGCTGGCGCATCTCCCGGTAGACCGCTTCGTCCTGAACCTGCCCAAAGCGCCCAAACTTGCCGCGGAAATAGGTCAGTGGTGAGCCAACGTACGCCCTGGCGTGCTCAACCTCGGACAGAAAAGCGCGATGGGTTCCCGCCTCGACATCGGCTGCGACGCGGCATTCAATGTGCGCTAGTGCGCCAGTTAACAGCGGTTCACCAAAAAGACCGTAAGAGAATTCGACGCCTTGAAACTTGTCGGACTGCGGTTTCGCAAACTTGTAGGCAAGGTCAGCCTGGCCTTCATCCAGGATGTTGACGGCAAAGACGCGGGTCCTGCTAATGGCTGCCTGAGTCCCGGTATTCTTGTTGATACAGACCAGTAGCATCGGCGGCTCTAACGTAAGTGAGGTCACGGCACTTGCGGTCAGGCCATAGTTGGTAGCTTGCTCACGCGTTGTGATTATCGTGACGCCGCTGGCGAAGTGGCCAATGACCTGGCGAAACACTTGTGGCTCCAGCTGCTTCCTCCTTCTTTTGTTCGACGTATCTAACTAACGGTTGCACCTGAAATGCATGAATGACCACAGTGTGACTCTCTCCATCAGAATTGCACCAAGTATATTATTCAAGCTCATCTACTCATCACTACGCTCATTCCATCAGGAAATCCCGCACGAGGCGATTGAATGCCGCAGCATGTTCGATCTGTGTCCAGTGACCACAGCGCCCAAAGACGTGGAGTTGGACATTCTCCAGCGTATGCAGCAGCTTTTCGCCGGTGGAAAGCGGGATCACGCGGTCATCTCGCCCGTGGATAACGAGCGCAGGCGCACGTATTTCGCTAAGGCGATCTTCATAAGCCGCAAGGGCATCCCAGGTCTGATGCTCGCCTTATAACGTAGCTCGGCCAACTCGTCACTGACGAGTTCGCGGTTATAGGCGAAGATGTCCAGTAATCGTCGCATGTTGGGAATGCTGGGCGTATAACCCCAGACTGCATCTATGCCCTCGCTCAGTGGAAAACGCACTCCCATTGCGCCCATCAGCACCATGCGATCAACAACTTCGGGATACTTTACCGCAGCCGCGTCTCTCCTCTATCTCTGCTGAAGCGGCATGTAACACCGCTTCAGCGTTTCTTCTGACTAACTTCCGGCGACGGCTTGTGCTGCAGCCGCTATTTCCACCTGCGGCGTGCCATAGAGGAAGTATTCGGTTGGCAGCGGCGAACCGAACCAGATGATCCCTTTGTCCAGGTTGTCCTCTCGCCACGTCACCGGCTTCCAGGCAGGGTCGAAGATCAGGTAGCCAGTGTCGCCGAACAGTTCAATGCGATTACCGCCAGGTTCGAAGACGTATATGAAGTACGCCTGGCTGATCCCGTGTTTGCCGGGTCCCGCCTCGATCTTGCACCTTTCGCCGTTTTCAACGATCACATCGGCGATATCCGAGAGATGCTGGGGGTAGCCATACCAGTAGCAGATGTGATGCAGGCGCCCCTTGGACCCGGTACAGTCGCCCAGGTACGCGATCTCATGTACTGTTGCACTGACGCTGAGCCAGGCAGCGGCCTCGGTGTTATCATTCAGGACCACGTTCTCGCGCAGGCGGAAGCCCAGTTGCTCCATCATAAAATCACGGTTGGGAGTGACACTCGAAGCCAGCAGATTCACATGATCCAGGCGACGCACGGGAACACCGCGCAGAGGGCGTTTCTGCGGCCGGTTCAAGAGTTCGGTCTGTTTATCTGGTGGTGCCTGGTAGTAATCCACTTCCCATAGCAACTCCATGTTGTGTCCATCGGGATCGGTGAACTGATAGGCTCGACCGTGCCCCTGATCACCATCGATCCATCCCTTGCCCAGTCCGGTGGCCTCGATGGCTTTGGCCCGCCGCTCCAGTGCCTGGGGAGAAGTGGTCCGCCAGGCCACATGCCCCATTCCGGCCTGCGCAGACTCAGTTACTTTCAGGGTGTGATGATAAAAGTCTTCATATGCTCGCAGGTAGACCGACTGTCCTTCCCAACCCGACTCCTCCAGTCCAAGCGGCTCTTTGAAGAACCACAGGGTATCATCGGGTTTAGGAGTGAGCAGTTCCACGTGAGCAAGCTGAGCTACCTCGAATAAGGGTTCCTTCATTTCTGGCATGGTGGGAATTCCTCCTGTTCTTGACTGTTGCTTCCACAACTGGCATACAGAGCCTACTTGAACGTCTTCTTATGTATGTTCACATCATCCGGGTTGATGAGATCGGGCACCGTCCAGCCATCCAGATCGTACTCGGCCATACACTGCTCGGCGAAGCCCTTGTACTTCTCGACCTGACCGAAGGCTGTAGCTACGTCAAGGACCTCGAGACGAATACCCTCGTGGGTGCCCGCATAGTTGCGTTCGTAGAGTTCGTGCCTGCTGCCAAATTCTGTCCCCAATGCATCCCACAGCAACTTCAGGAGCTTGACCCGATCCACTGCCGTGTAACCGTTGGAGCCACGCACGTACTTATCGAGATAAGGGCGAATCTCCGGCGATTTGAAATCCACCGCGTTGGAGTTTAAGTAGATCAATCCGCTGGCAAGATCGTTTTCGATGATCTCCTTGACGCGTGGGTAGGCAACGGTGGCGAAGACGCGATAGGCCATGCCGTAGTCGAGATTCGGGAGGACTGCCCCATTCTCCCAGGGCATGGGCGTGCGTGCCATGGCATCGGTGATGGCCCAGAACAGGTTGCGCCATGCTAACACTTCACCGACACGCACCTGCACGCCACGGAAATCCTTGGCCCCGGTCGCCGAGATGGTCATTTACCTTTCCTCCCGTTCTGACTTCAGTGTCAATTGTATCGCTCATATTTATCACTAGTATGAGCAGGTACTACTCTTGATATTGAGACGACATTAATCTCAAGCAGAGTATAGAGTAGGATCATGCGCTCGCTTGAGGAGTGGGACTTCTACAGCTTTCCACCTTTATTAAGAATATCTATTGACAGCGGAATGTCAATGCCTGTGTTCGTCTATACAGAACACGTACATTGTTTGCAAGAAATTCATCGGGTATACTTACGGTAGTTGAAATGCAGAATACGTTGTCACCCTGGTCACAAAGGGGGTACACGCAGATGGTGCAAACCGTTCATAAGGCTGTCCAGGTCCTCAACTTATTCTCCCTCGAACGCCCTGAGTGGGGTGTGAATGAAGTCGCGAGGCAGTTAGCTCTCTCGAAGTCGAGCACTTCGACCTTAATAGGCACCCTGGCAAAGGAGGGCCTCCTGCGCCGCATATCAACAGGACGCTATCGTCTAGGGTGGCACATTATGGCCCTCACCCAGATGCTCCTGGCGACGACAGAGTTTCGTACCGAGGCTCGCGCTGTGATGGAGCGACTGGTAGCCAGGTTCGGAGAAACCGTTCACCTGGCTGCACTTGAGTCTGGTCAGATCATCTACATTGATAAGCTGCAAGGGACACGTGCAGTGCTCGTTTCCGTGACGGGCATAGGGGTTAGACTTCCAGCCCATTGTAGTGGCGTCGGTAAATGCATTCTGTCTCACCTTCCACGGGAAAAGGTACTTCATATTCTTGAGAGCCAGGGAATGCCTGCACTGACAGCAAACACGATCACTGATGCGGAGCAGTTCCTGGTAGAGCTAGAGCAGGTGCAAACACAGGGCTATGCTTATGATCAGGAAGAGGGTGTCTTGGAACTCTGCTGCGTCGCCGCCCCCATTCGGGATCATACCGGCGACATTGTGGCGGCGATGAGCCTATCAGTACCCGCTTACCGCTTCTACCCGAACAGAGAGCAATACCGTGTGGCGATTATCACAGCAACGCAGCACGTTTCCGAAAACCTGGGATGGATTTCGACTGGGTGTCAGAAAAGGAGCCAGGTAAGTGCATCTAAATTCGGCTGATAGTTCTTTACGCTGCATCAACCTCACGCATATACTTGACCGTGGCTTCCCCGCTCAAAACCACCGTCCCAAGCTGGTTGGTGCAAATGGTATGGAGCGTGACGATCCGCTTATCCTCACGCAATCCAATCACTTTGACAGTGACGGTAACGGTATCGCCGATATGGATGGGGGCGAGAAACCTCAACGTCTGGCCCAAATAAATGGAACCAGGCCCAGGAAGATCATTGCCCAGGACCGCAGAGATCAATGATCCTACCAGGAAGCCGTGGGCAATGCGCTTCCCAAAGAGCGATCGCTCGGCATATTCGGCATCCAGGTGGATGGGGTTATGATCTCCGCTAACCACTGCAAATAGCCGGATATCGTCCTCGGTTATAGTACGAGAAAGACTCGCCTGAGTCCCTAAAGACGGGAGAGGTGCTAAATTATGAACATCATGACTCACCTGGTTTACTCCCTCCTAGATGGGGAAACTAAAAAGGATACCTGTTAGATCAGCCACCCACCTCTCCAGCTTCTCACCTCCATGCTATGGAACGAATCGTCGTCCTGATCTGATGAAAAATGCATCTAAATGCATTTCGGTAACAGATTACTATAGCATCTATATGCATAATACATGTATTGACGAGATTTGTCAAGTACACAGGTCGGTTCCTTATTCAGGAGGGGTGATCTCTAGAAATCCATAGCCGAAAATGTGAGAAACTTATCGTTTTGATAGCGATGTACACTTCATCCTCGTGGTGGCTTAATACATTGACAATCTCAATCCTATCTACAATAATTGGAACAGTTATTTTCTATTTCGCAGTAGTTCCATATTCATTGCCTATTATTCATCATTGCACGAAGAGTGCGGAAAGGCAGGGTTACTATGAGCACAAACCCAGGTCCTATTGATAGATTTGAATTGCGGGAACAATTGGGACAGGGTGGCATATCTGAGGTCTGGAAAGCCTTCGATACCCAATTGCACCGCTATGTCGCCATCAAATTTCTCCATGCTAATCTACAGGCTGATCCCGCTTTTGTGACACGTTTCCAGCATGAAGCGCAAATTATAGCGTCCTTACGCCATCCCAACATTGTGCAGTACTACGACTACGCAATCTCCCAACTCCCTGCAGCCGGGAGCATCACAGCCTACATGGCGATGGATTACGTGGAGGGTGGAAACCTTGCGAGCTACATTCGAAATACTTCTCGCGCCAGGAAGTTTCTCCCCAGTGGCGATATTCTTCACCTCTTTAGCTCTATTGGTATGGCTGTTGACTATGCTCACCAGCATGGAGTAGTACATGGTAACCTCAAGCCGGCGAACATCTTACTCAATAACCGCAACATCTCGCTAAACGCCATGGGTGAACCTATTGTCACCGATTTCGCCATAGCTAGACTCCTGGGGGTTACCGCCGGTAGCACAAGTGGCTGGCAAAATGATGCACCACTCTATATCTCACCGGAACAGGTCATGGGCTCTTTCGTCACTGAGCGCAGCGACATTTACTCCCTCGGCATCATGCTCTACGAAATCTGCACAGGGACACTACCTTTCATTGGGAGTAACCCTGCCACGATCATGATGCAGCACGTTAATATCATACCTGCTTCACCTGCGTTGATTAATCCAAACTTGCCTCCTGCTCTAACGATGGTCATCATGCGCAGTATTGCTAAAGACCCATCGGCACGTTTCCCTACCGCCTCCTCTTTTGTCGCGGCTCTCGCGGATGCTTGCAGACAAGGCGAGAAAGAGGCAGTCATAATGCCCATCTCTGAGAACGTGGGTCAGCCTGCTTACCTGGATGATTCTATGAATTTGCCGACCGTCCTTAGCACAAGGCAGTCTACTCCACCAATAGGAATGACTCCACTGCCCCCCACGCCTTCAACAGCTGGCATAAGTGGCTCTTCGCTCCCCATACCTCCTTCACCATTGGCGATACCCGGAAGTGGCGGAGGGGGTACTCCCTATTACAACAGCGCACCCTTTTATGGCGCTGTTGAAGCTTCGTCCCCTGAACGACCAGCCACAAATATACCTGTAGTCGGATCATCGCAACCCTACCCGACGGTTCAGCCTGGCGGGCCAATCACCCCTATGCCACTTTCATCCACAAACCCGGCGCAAAATCTCCCTGCTGGCATCTCCGTTCAGCCTCCCACTTCACCAGGGAAACCCGGGAGACGAGGTCTGTTTTTCGTCCTGGCTGCTCTATTGATGATTCTAGTAGTGATTGGTTCAAGCCTGGGTGCCTACTTTGCTTTCTTCTCGAAAGGCACTCCTGCCACAGCACCCGTGATAGTAGGACATACTTACTTTAGTAGTAGCGGACTTTTGAGTCCAGACAGCACACAAGGCATCACCGACCTGTTACAAATCAACCTGGATAATATTCCCCCTCCCCAGTCAGGCAAAAGTTATTACGCCTGGTTACTGAACGATATACACATGGATTGGAAGCCAATCTTCCTCGGACCATTAACCGTCAACCATGGCATAGCAGACCTATCTTATCCAGGTGATGCACTGCACTCTGACTTGCTCGCGACCAATAGTCGCTTTCTTCTTACCGAAGAAGACGCAGCCGTGCCACCCAGTAATCCTTCCCTTGACTCTAGCACATGGCGCTACTATGCCGAGTTCTCTCAGATACCCAATCCCGCAGATACGGTGAACCACTATAGCCTGTATGATCATATTCGCCACCTGCTTGCTGACGACCCCAAAGTCAAAGCGGCAGGATTAACCGGGGGGTTAGATATCTGGCTCTATAGGAATACGCAAAAGATTCTGGAATGGGCCGGCAGTGCCAGGGGCTCCTGGAAATATAACGACGCGGGAAGTTCAGCTTTCATACGCCGCCAACTCACACGTATCATGGACTACCTCGACGGCACATACTATATCCAAAAAGACCTACCAGGCCAGGACTTGCTCGCCAATGCAACTATTGCGAAAGTTGGTTTGCTGACGTTTGATCCGCAGACTCAAAATCCACCTGGCTATGTGTATCATATTGGCAAGCACCTCCGTGAGTTAACCCAGATTCCCCAAAGCAGTGCACAACAGAGAGCTCTTGCTATTCAGATCAATCAGGCGCTTGATAGAGTGAACCTCTGGTTACAGGCCATACGTACCGAGGTCCTGCAACTCTATCACATGAATGATGCCCAGTTGTTTGGGAACGACGGCCGCACCCTGCTTGACTCCGTGGCAACACTGGCGAACACCACATTTGTCGGCCAGGTCGACCCAAATACCGATCAGGTAACAGACGGCGTCGTACAGATTCACTATAACATCCAGCGCCTGGCAACATTTGACATTAGAGTGTGTACGGCGAGCAATCCCTGCGTCATTAAGTGACAGCATGCCAGGCTCCACAGTATGCTCCTACAAGTAGATACTTGAGTATGTGCAAAGAAGAGGAGACGACAATGAGCACAGAATCGCTTAGACGTCTAGGTAAATATGAACTACAAGAACGCCTGGGGCAGGGTGGCATGGCCGAGGTCTGGAAGGCGCTCGATACGCAATTGCAACGCTATGTAGCTATCAAGCTGCTCCATACGAGACTGCTTGAGGATCCTAACTTCATTACTCGTTTCGAGCATGAAGCACAACTCATTGCTTCCCTTCACCACCCGAACATCGTGCAGATTCATGATTTCCAGGTGTCCCGTCCCCCTGATTCAGACAGCCCAATTGCCTACATGGTCATGGCCTACATTGAGGGGCAGACATTGGCTGACTACATCTCCAGCACCTCTGCCAGGGGTAAAATTCCATCCCCGGTCGAGATCGTCAACCTCTATACGTCTATCAGCCTTGCCATTGACTACGCCCACCAGAAAGGTGTGATTCACCGCGATATCAAACCCGCGAATATCTTACTGGACATGCACGATAGAACGCGTAATCCCATGGGTGAACCCATTCTCACCGACTTTGGCCTTGCCAAACTACTAGGAGCATCCGCCGGCATCCTAACATCTAATCAGCTTGGTACGCCCATCTATACCTCGCCTGAGCAGGCCAGGGGCTATCCTGGTAACGAGCGCAGCGACTTATATTCACTTGGCGTCATTCTCTATGAAATGGTGACGGGCGCGCCGCCTTTCCGGGGTGACACACCGATTGCTGTCCTCTCGCAGCACCTCAATGCCACACCAACTTCTCCCGTCCTTCTTAATCCGAATATCCCGCCAGCGCTGACCATGGTCATCGTGACGGCTCTGGCGAAAGACCCAAACGCGCGTTTCGCCAGTGCCGCCACCATGACGGCTGCTATTGCCGAGGCACTCAACGTCCCGGTCCCTGAGAGTCTGGGCCAGCCTGCCTATCCCCCGGATATACAGAATATGCCCACCTATCTCAGCTCACCTCCTTCTCATGTTGGTGCAGGCATGACGCCATCTTCTACGCCATCTTTTGCAACGTCTTCCCCCTCTGCATCACCACTTCCCAGTGGCAGCCCCCCTACCCACAGCGTCACTCCTGTCAACTCAACGCCTCAACCCGCCACACCAACTTCCTGGCAACAGCACTCTGTGTCCCCAGCTGGCGGACCAGCGCCGGTAGGATCTCCACAAGGCACCCCCTCCTCCGCCGAAAATGCTGCAATAAACAGGCCGGCTGCCCTGACTCCAGCAGTTACTCCCCCATCCTCAACCCCGCCTGCGCCTCCCTCACCTCCTCCACCAGGGAGACGATGGAAAAGCCTGTATACCGCCCTGGTCGCTCTGGTTATTCTCGTGTTGCTCGGTTCGAGCCTGGGCGTATATCTCGCGTTTTTTAGGCAGAATCAGCAGGCAGCTGCAGTCTCAGGCGGCCAGGCTTTCTTCTTGAGTAGTGGGCAGTTAAATCCTACCAGTGCTCAAGGCATCGCCGATCAACTGCAAATTGAACTGCATAATATCCCTAATCCTCAGCCCGGCAACAGTTATTATGCCTGGTTGTTGGCGGACAGGCATCCACATGTAGAACAGCCCGCACTAGAACCTCCACCACAATTTACGCTGCCCCTGCTGCTCGGGAAATTAAACGTCATTAACGGAGGCATCAGTTTCTTTTATAATGGAACTCCGCAGCACGACAACTTGTTCTCGATATCAAGTCGCCTGCTGATTACCGAAGAGAATACGAATGGAACGCCACGCGGTCCAGCCGCAAACCACAGTGCCTGGCGCTACTATGCGGTGATTCCTCAAACACCTTATGGCAGCTCTCAGTTAAGCGCACTCGATCATATACGCCACCTTTTCTACAAAGAAACAAGGGTGGCTGTCCTGGGACTACCGGGAGGCCTGGACGCCTGGCTCTTTAGAAATACGGAAGCGCTCATGGAAGCGGCCCTCAGCGCACGAGACGATTATCATACACAAGTCTCAGACATAACTGTCATACATAGCCTCTTCGTGAGCATCCTGGATTACCTGGATGGATCACCAAATGTACATCTAGATGTGCCAGGCGGTGTAGTCACTGCCGACCCTGTTGCTTCCAGAGTCGCGCTGCTTTCAGTAGACAAAGCACAACAACTAAAGACGGACGTGGCACATAATCCTCCCGGCTATATCGATCACGTTCAGCTTCATCTGAATGGCATCGTTCAAGCACCTGATGCTACACCGCAGATGCGTGAACTCGCCACCAGGATCATTCATGCACTGAATAACGCGGGACAATGGTTAGCACAGGTGCGTATCCTGGCACGCCAGCTTGTCAACATGGATGCGGTTCAATTATCGCAACCCGCAACACTTACATTGCTCGATAAGCTGCTGTCTTTTGCTACCTACGCCTATATTGGTAAGCTTGATCCAACGACCAACCAGGTAATACCCGGTATTCTACAAGTGCACTACGACGTACAACGTCTTGCGACTTTGACCATTACACCCAATCTACCACAGAGCATCTGAAGAAGTTCAATCTGAGAGGAACAACCATGAGTAAGGAGCAAGAACGGCTAGGAAAATATGAACTTCTAGAGCGCTTGGGACAAGGGGGCATGGGTGAAGTCTGGAAGGCTCGTGATACCCAACTGCGACGTTATGTGGCGATAAAGTTCCTTCACGCTAATCTACAGGACAATCCTGATTTTGTCATGCTCTTCACGCGCGAAGCCCAGTTTATCGCGTCTCTCCATCACCCCAACATTGTACAGATTCACGATTTCCAGCTCACTAACACACGGGGATCAAGCATCGCAGCGTACATGGTAATGGACTATATCGAAGGTGGTACCCTGGCAGACTACATTCGTAACACCTCACGCAAGGGTCTCTTCCCCCCGGCTGCCGACATCGTTTTTCTCTTTAGCGCGATTAGTCTCGCCTTAGATTATGCTCATCAGAAAGGCATGATCCACCGCGACATTAAACCCGCAAATATCCTGCTGGACAGGCACACTACAACGGGCAAGTCCATGGGCGAGCCAATCCTGACCGACTTCGGAATCGCCAAATGGCAGGGAGGGGGCGCTTCAACCCTTACCCGTGCCGGCATTGGCACGCCTCTCTATATCTCACCAGAGCAAGCGAAAGGCCTTCCAGCCGGTGAACGCTCCGACCTTTATTCGCTCGGTATCATCCTGTACGAAATACTGACTGGCATCACGCCTTTTCGCGGCACTAACCAAATCGCTATCATGATGCAGCATCTCCAGGAGTTGCCCACCCCACCCAGCCTCATCAACCCCAATATCTCTCCTGAGCTCTCTGCCATTGTGCTACAGAGCATCGCCAAAGACCCGGAAGCGCGTTTCCCCACCGCCTCTGCTATGACCGTGGCGCTGGCCCGGGCGCTTAAGGTGCCAGTTCCTTCCAGCTTGAACAAGCCCGAGACCACGAAAGAGCAATCTGCTTACAATCCTCTCCAGCCATCCAGGCTTTGGCCGGACATGTCCCCTTCTCCCCCTGCTCTTACAGCCTCACCCCCTGCTGCACCGTCTTCAACTGGTTATCCAGGGGCTCAAATCAACACTCCCTCACATCTGACTCCTGCGACAAGCGATCATGGGGAGGGTGATCCGCACGCTGGAACCGCTGCACCGCGATCCACTTCAGGTCCCGGTTTATCGCGCCTCAACAGTTCCTACGGTGATCACCCGTTACAGTCAACACCATTATCTCCATCTTCCTTGCTACCGGTGCAACTACGCCGCAGAGGCCTTTATATTGCCCTGATTGCCTGTGTAATACTTCTACTGATTGGCATAGTTGCATTCTCTGTACGCCCACTGCTTTCCTCGCAGAATACCACCCCCACGCCGAATCCACCGGGCAGCGTGGTTGGACACATTGTATTTACCAGCAGCCCGAACACCCCATACAATACTTTCGACCAATTGCAGATCGATCTAGGAAATATCACTTCTCCTCCTGCTGGCAAAACATATTTTGCCTGGCTAGAGAATTCCAACAACGAGGCAACAGCAATTCCACGTTTGGAATTACAGATCTCAAACGGTGGCGTGCACGTCATCTACCACGCCGTTCCGGCACATAGTGATTTATTTGCCCCCAACAATCGGTTCCTGATTACTGAGGAGGACACGGGTACCTCATCCATTATTCCCTCTCCTGACCTCAGCACACACCTCTATTACGCCATTATCTCTCACACATCTTCCTCATCTCCAACCTTCCCTGTCATGAGGTGCCCACCGAGCAGCACAAATAGTGCAGGGAATCCCTGCCGCTAATCCTCATCGTTAGTGTCCGTCCTCACGGAGACTCGTTTGCTATGCTGTCCCCGCACAAGCCACAGGATACCAAGTAGAACCACGATCAGCAAGGCAAAGCCGATGAGTGCGATAGCGGTGCTGATCGTGGTTCTGTACACCGCTCCCCCGAGGTGCATCTAGACTGTAAGAACACCATGTGGTAGACTTGCCAGAAGGAAGCAGAGATTAGAGGCTTTCCAACCCTTTTGCCGTAAGTGGATTGGGGTCCAGGGCACAGTCCCGTTTCGTGGAACCTCCTTTCCTCAGCGGCAGCAGTCCGCCAGGTAATCTTGCCCATGCCTTCGCACTTCTTAACTAAAAGCATACAGGGCATCCATCGCAAGGAGTCACGTTATGAATGTATATGAAGATGTAATGGATACACTTAGAGCAACCAGCCGGACATTCTTCATTCCCATCTATCGTTTACCACCAGGACTGCAAGAGGCAGTCGCCTCGGCCTATCTTTGCATGCGCGCCATTGATGAAATCGAAGATCACGCTCAACTGGGAAGACGTGTAAAGATCCGGCAATTACGCTCCCTCAGCCAGCTCTTGCAGGCACAGTCAGAAGTAGATACCTTCGCCCGGGATAAGTTCTCAGCAGCATTCGCAGGACAGCAAGACATGCTGCCTACCGTGACGCTTGGCCTCGCCGAGTGGGCCTGCTACGCACCGAAATCGATTGCACCCCGTATCTGGGATGCAACGGCAGCCATGGCTGAACGCATGGCATACTGGGTGGCCAGGGGCTGGAAGATACGGACTGAGGCTGACCTGGATTGCTATACCTTTAGTGTAGCGGGTGCAACCGGCCTGTTACTGTGCGATATATGGGCATGGTTCGATGGAGGGCAACTCAGTCGCACCCATGCCATTCATTTTGGCCGCGGCCTGCAAGCCGTCAATATCCTGCGCAATCGCACGGATGACCTGGCACGAGGGGTCGATTTTTTCCCAGTTGGTTGGACGCGGGAGCATATGCATGATTATGCCTACCGGCAGCTCTCAATGACCGAGGCCTATACAAGAACACTTGCCTCAGATCCTTTCGCCTACTTTATCAAAATACCGCTTGATCTGGCCTACGCTACGCTCGATGCGCTTTCGCGCGGCGAAGCCAAACTCAGTCGTGGAGCAGTGCTCCAGATCCTACAGCACATGAATGATGCCTGATGGGTGTGGCAATGCTTACTCATCTTGTAAGGTGACAAAGGGGATGGTTTATGAGTGAAATATATGATGTAGTGATTGTGGGAGCAGGCCCGGCCGGCTCAGCAACAGCCCATTATCTCGCCAGAGAGGGGCTCAACGTACTGCTCCTTGACAAATTCAACTTCCCTCGCGACAAAACCTGCGGTGATGCCCTGACCCCCCGTGCTCTACACATTCTGGACGACATGGGTATTCTGAACGATGTACAACAAGTTGGCCACCGTCTCGACAAGGTAGAGTTCATTGCGCCGAAAGGCCATGCAGCCGTAGCCCCGGTTCCGAAAAAAGAGCATAGGGGCGATTACCTGCTGTTTGTTCCCCGGCTCCTTCTCGATAACATCATTCTCGAACGCGCCCTGACGAGTGGAGCGAGCTTCCAGGCTCCAGTCCGGGTGATAGGCATTGTACAGGAAGACAATGCCATGCTTGTCAAAGGCGTGCAGCGCGATAAGGAAATTACGTTTCGAACACGCATGGTCATTCTTGCCATCGGTGCAAACACGAACCTGCTTCTCCGTATGGGTTTTTTCAAGAAGACGCCACAGATGGTGTTGTGCGCTCGTACTTATTATGATGGTATTACGAGCACGATCAATGCAGCCCAGTGCCGCCTTGACGGCGTTCCACTCCCCGGCTATGGTTGGGTATTTCCGATATCCAATACATCCGTCAATGTGGGCGTAGGCTTATTCCATGCAAGCTTCGCAGCACGATGGATGCCAAAGACGGCTCATGCAGCATTTGATACCTTTATTCAAAGCCAACCGCTACAGCAACTGCTTGCAGGAGCCACACGTACAGGCCCGATTAAAGGATATCCTTTGCGAGTAGACTTCGCGCGTTCACCCACGTTTGGTGAGCGAATCATGCTCGTAGGAGAAGCAGCAGGGCTGGTGAACCCGGTCACCGGAGAAGGCATCGACTACGCGTTGGAGTCCGGGAAGATGGCAGCTGAACATCTATCCCATATGTTTGCAACCGGTAACTTCTCGGTCAAACAGCTCACAACCTATGACAAATTGTTGCGCCAACGCTATCAGCGCCTGTTCGTCCTCTGCGATAGATTGCGGGTATTGTACCTCAATCCCCTCTTCCTGAACCAGGTCGTGAGGGCAGTTGCCCGTAACGATGACCTGATGACTCTGTTGATGAATATTGCGATTGATAATCAGGATGCCTATCAAGGACTTGCTCCCAGGACCATTGCGAAGGTTATCTTCGCAGGCATACCGCGTCGAGGGTAACGACACAAATGATACAGCCTGGCTGGAAAATTACAACAGGCTCCCCAAAAAAGGTGAACTCCCAGCCTCTCACGTTCATAAATTACTGTATTCCTCTTGCAGGTATTACGCGTGATACATCAAGGATGCAGATATGATTAAAGCGATGGATGATCTCCGGAGGAGACAAGTAGAAGTTATGCAAACGAACGTAAGACGCTTCTTTGAGGAGAGGAATATAATTAAAGCCAATCCTACCTTAACAACGCTGCGTACAGCATGCTTTTTTTTGCTTTTTGCTGTTGTATGTATGTTGGCCCTGCTTATAGTTTTCTACTTGATAGATGTCGTATTCGATGGTGGGCAGCATTTTTCAAGGAGTCTATCATTCTTTATGCCTCTCCTGGTGGTCAATATCTTCAACCTTGCTATGAACATCTCGCAATGGCGGTACTGGAAACGTATTGAGCAACGTCGTTTCGCAGCAGTGCAGGGGGATCGAACCTTACTCGCTGCCGAGCAGCCTATGCTGTATGCCACTTCAATGGCAATGCCCATGACCATCAAGTTACGTTACAGTAAAGAGTTTTATCTTTTGATGACAGGAGCAACATTACTGATGGCGTTGCTCTCCGCTGCAATTCTTCCCTTGTACGATAATGGTCCTTTGCTTTTTACGTCTAATCGCCTGCTCTTTTTTCTTGTGATCTTCCTAATACTTGTCGTCTTGATACTAGTTATCTTAGCTATTTTAGGTCGTCAGCAGATTGAGGTGACAGAGAGCGGGCTGACTGCACGCTATGCAGGTAAGGTCAGTGGTATAACCTGGAACGAAGCGCGTCTTTTTGCTATGTACGGTGCGTTTGGTGTACAGAAAAGCGGAGCAGCTCTTATCTATGAGCTGTCCAGTGCAGGAGCTATAGTGCGTTGGACGTGGGTACGGCGTAAGACGTACTTTGTGGGACTGGAGCCAACGGTTTCCATTGATGAGCACTACGGGCAGATGCAAGTCCTGGCAGAGCTTGTCGCGGCAAAGACGGGGTTGCCGTTGTATGATCTGAGGTCATAGGAGGACAGGTGTATGCTCCTGCTAGAGCAGGCCAAGGCTGCGTGCCCTGCCCACCGCTTGCGTGCGATTGCTCACTCCCAGTTTGGAGAGGATACTGCTCACATGGCGTTTGACGGTATCGAGCGTCACGACCAGCGCCTCAGCAATCTCCTGATTGGAGGAGCCCTGTGCCAGCAGGCGGAGCACCTCCCGTTCGCGCGCTCAACGGGTCAAGCAGCGGGTGCTGCGCTGCAGGCCGGTCTATCCCGGTTTGCGGTGCAAAGGAACATATCTACTTTTTTGTGTTACCAAACAGCGCTATAGGCAATGGCGCTGTTTGGTAACGGCTCTGGTCTACCTGTCGAGGATATCCCGGGAAAAGTGTGTTGAAAGCCTCTCGTATGAGGTTTGTAACACTTGTAACACTTGCATCACTTGTAACACTTGACGCACTTGTGTCATTTGTATCATTTGTATCACTTGTGTCCGTTGTATCGCCGGGTTATCCGGTGATAACAAAGATACGCACTGGCTTCCTTTTGCGTTTCACTCCGCTGTTTTATTGAAAACTGCCAAATACGGATAAACGTAATTGCATAGAGGATCTCAAAAACAACTTTGACAGAGATAGAAGGCGGGATGGTATGCAATACAACTTTGGCGACATGGTCGAACTCAGTTACACTGACGGCATCATCGTCCTGCATCGGGGTGGGAAAGGTGCTAAGGTGAAGTCTTACTTCCCAAAGTAGCGCTGCGTAAACGTCGCGATAAAACTAATTTCGATGGTCAGGCCGATAATGGCCTCGCACGCGGCAAACACCGCCATCGGAAGCGTTGGGAGAAAACCGCCGGGAAAGAAACCACGCCCATGAAACGAGATGATGCTGACGATGAGGGCGTACAATGGAGAAATCGATACCCGATACCCGGCCAATAGGCCAAGTGCAAAATAGATGATTGCAAAGCTGAGGATCGTCGAAATATAGGCAATCACGGTGCGGCCTGGCTTGTAGCCATAACCGGCCAGCACATCAAGAAAGCACGAAAAGAAGTATGATCCATAGGAGCGGGCGCCGCTCCGCCACAAGACTCGTCTCTGTAGCACATGGGCGCGATAGGCAAAACGATCAGCCGCTTCATTCAACCCCTGGGCGCGCAAGACCACCGCGAGCTGCCTGTTCGCGCGCACCGCGGCCCGGAATCGCTCCAGTTCAAGTTGCTGCTGTGTCTCCCGTGGCGTCCGCTCCTCTCGCGCTATCCGTTCGCGTAACTTTTTCGTCAGGGAAGGCGAGCGCGTGACATAGCTCACGACCACATCGCTGATCTCTTGCGCCCGCAGCAACATATCTACCGCTCGTTCAGCCCTGGCGGGCAAACCTCGTTCGCCGGGTTGCGCACCTTCCTCCTCCTCAACATTCAGTGGGCGAGCGATCGTCTCGTCGCCCAGCTGTTTCAAATCTGCCCAATCGACAACGGTGAGATTCACGTCGCCCCAGTGAACATCGGCCAGCGCAATATACCCATACTCATCGTCGCCAACATGAATCCCATCGAGATGTGTGCGATTATTCAGGTAGACTCCTCGCAAGTCTGCCGCCGGCAAGACCTGCGGGAAGTGCGGCATCCATGCGCGCAGGCGTTTGAGTTCATCGACACCGAGCGCTTTGCCCTCAAAATGCGTATCCAGCAAACTTGTCCCTTCCAGATAGGCGCCAGCTAACCTCGCCCCCTCAAGATGAGCCTCAAGCAAGTTCGCTCCTTCCAGGTAGGCTCCTAGTAGCATTGCTCCTTCAAGATGGGCCTCAAGCAGCGTTGCTCCTTCCAGGTGTGCCTTCGTGAGATCAACTCCCTCCAGGTGTGTGCCCGCGAGAATGGCCTGTTTGAGCGAAGCCTTGCCGAGATCGGCTCCTTCCAGGTGCGCCTCCACCAGCACAGCCTCGTCCAACGCCACCCAGCTTAATTGCGCCCCTTGTAACTGCGCGTTGCTCAAATCTGCTTTTGCCAGGTTCGCCGCCGCTGCCCTGCTTTGCTCAACAGTCGCGTGACGGCCCTCTTCCAGCGACAGCCCCGTGTGCAAGCCCATCAAGGGCAGATCGCTCAAATTCACCTGTGACAGGTCAACCCCTCTCAAATCAAGCCCGAACGACTTATGCTGATTGCCGCCTTTGCCACCACGCGAACTCAGCTCAGCACTTCTCGGCTCTTCCATCGCCAACAGCCACTCGACATCCGCGCGGCTTAACCGCACTCCCTTGAAGGGATACATACCTCGCTCGATATCAACACCCCCCTGGTAATAGCTCCACAGTCGTTGTTGCCGCGCCTCGTCGATTGCCGGCTCGGTACGCCACGGCTGCCCCTGCTCTTTCCAGTAGGCTTTCCACGTCTCTGAGTCATTTGTATTAGAGGGTAACGTTGACGATGAGGGATGATCTTGCATAAGGATTTGCCTCGATGATTCAATCAAGTCAAAAAGGGTCGGCGTAATCCCTGTGCAGCTATTGTAGCGACTGATGAATTAAACGTCAAGAATCGAGGCACGCTTATTCACAGCACTATAGTGACCCCAATCCGAGCAAAAAGCGGACGGAAAATTTCCGCTTTTCGTGTTAGAGTGAGCAGAAACAGCTCCGATGGTTACTCAAGAGCGAAAGGAGGAGACGATGGACAAGACCACGTTCATCAATACACTCAAAGAGAGACGGGCGCAATGGGAGGCACTGCTGGCACAGATTGACAAGGAGTGGATGCTTCAGCCGGGCGCAGCAGATAAGTGGTCGGTGAAAGACATCATCGCGCATATTGCATGGGGCGAACAAGAGACAGTTCCCGTCATGCAAATGCACGTCATGGCAGGCTCTGAGCTGTGGAACCTGTCTCAAGATGAGCGCAACGAGGTGGTGTACCAACAGAACCGAGATCGCCCTCTGCATGAGATCATGACTGAAGAGCAGGGGGCATACGCTCAGTTCCTCCAAGCAGCTCAGGAGTTGAGCGAAGAAGACCTGAACGACCCGCTTCGCTTCAAAAATATGCCAGAGGTGTGGGTGCCTTGGCAAATCTTCGCAGGCTGCTCATTCAGGCACTACCAGGACCATATGCCCTCTATGCGTGAATGGCTGGTGCGTGGAGAGCAGAGGGTGTAGGCAATCAGGTGTATAGGTGTTCTCACCTCTTTTTTCTGCTCAAGTGGAGTGATGATGCACTAGAGAGCGTCAGCGACCCCCGCGTAAACGCGGGGCTTGCTTCGGCTGTTCGGATTCCTTTCAGCCTTCTTCTGAAGAAGATCATAGTGGTTTCGTTAAGGCAACGCGAGGCACGACTTTACTAATCTCTCCATTGAATTGTCTGTATGACGACACAGCTTGAAATAGTGTATGATAGTAGCATTGTTCACCTTTCCGCTTTTAGCAGCTCGCCCGGGTTCTCATCTTTCGGGCAAAGGAGATAGGCCGTATGACCGCTACAAAGACCAGCTACGCAACATGTCCGCTGTGTGAAGCAACCTGTGGACTGGAGATTGT
>Ga0207646_10002814_pt1 | contig 20248 bp, 28 predicted proteins | sample KBSK5502metaG_FD_184343 | JGI IMG/M metagenome (GOLD analysis project Ga0207646, IMG submission 184343) | Corn, switchgrass and miscanthus rhizosphere microbial communities from Kellogg Biological Station, Michigan, USA - KBS K5-50-2 metaG... | ecosystem: Host-associated > Plants > Roots >...
CCCCATCCGGGTAACCTCAGCGAGAGCTTCACGCTCCTCGATGTTCAGGCCCTCATACATATCGCCGCTGCCGCCGGGTTCCAGCGCGTCAACGATGGAAGGAAACTTGTCGCGCAGGACCCGCATAGCATGAGCCTGCACGGTGAAAAGGTTAGGGATGCTCACGGGCGATCCCATGACGTAGGGTAGAGCACCGTCCCAGATGCCGGGGGCGTTCTCAAAACAGGCAAGGGTCTTGTAAGCGCCGCCGCTGCCGCCGAACACATAGCCATAAGGACGATGCGGGCCGTACATGTCGGCGGCTACCACCCGTGAGTACCTGGCCGACGCGGCGCTGGCCCGATAGTTGATGGTGGGGTCATCGCCGGGGAACATGGTTGTGCGACCCTGGTTCGACTCCACGAAGTAGGCTCCGGCCTCTATCGTGAATTGTACGGAGTTGGCTATCATGAAGCCTTCCATCGCTGGCTCGGACGCAGCCTTCTCCATGCCTGAAACGGCCATCAGGTGCTGATAGAAACGTCCTTCATAGATTTCGGCAGGCGGAAAGTAATAGGAGAACTTGCACTCGGTGTCTTCGAACCCGCCATGAACATAGCGATGGCGGACGGGTTCGTCCCGCCACTCATCGACGTCGATATACGGCGTCTGATACAGGGGATCTTTCGATCCAGCAGGAAAAGCCATCGAGCCTATTTTGTCCATCTTGTGAATCTCCCTTTCTTAAGAAACGTGTGTGTTCACCTGGCTTACTTGACGACGACTCGTACTCTGGCGAGGTGAGAGGTCCGGGCAAAGGGAGTCTTGAAGTTCCCTTGCCGTTGTGACCAGGCGCGCGCGTGCCGGGAAAGAGGCGCCATCCTCATTGGCTGAGACGCTGAACAGGCGTACCCAGGCCGTACAGTTTGCGTCCTGGCACCAGGAGACCTTTACGGTTCCCTGGTCCGTATTCCCATAGGTCCACGATGAGCTGACGAATCTCCGGGAGCAGCGCTCCCCAGACGGGAACAGGCTTTGCATCCCGTCGCGTTCAAACTCATCAGCTCTGCGGGACAGCGTGCGCTGGGGGACATCGATTTCATTTGCTCGCTCCCCTGCGGTTTCGTGGAACAGGACGAGAGGTTTGATTTGCTCGTAAAGCTCCTGTCCAGGCGGAAGCCGTCCATTGCTTAATACTTGCCCACTCATCGGTGCGCTCGCGGCGATGGCGTTTCGATCCACGCATCTCCCCTTGCCTTTCCGAGACAATGATGCGTGTTTCAAGCGTACCGAATCCCCCAAAGGTTGGCAAGGATTCAGAGCATTCTTAGCCAGTTTGGACTCCCAACGGCGTAAAGGATGTTCTTGTTATAAGGTGGTCTCATCGGCGACACGTCAAAGGGTATCGTTCTCGTGTATGAGCCAGTTCGCCGGAGCCTCCGATGATCAGATCATATCCAGATGACAAGGATGCGGTGTGTGAGGTCGCGAGCGGTTTATTTACAACATTCTTTGCTGACACCCCAGATGTGGAGCGGCTTGCCCAAGTACATGCGTACCAGTGCTCATGATTGAGGGCAAGTGCTCACGTTTGAGGGCCAAACCTGCTCACTTGGTGGCTGTTGCCCACTTTGGGGGCTTAGTGCCCGCTTGATTCTATCTCTTGACACGTCATGATCTAGTCCCTTCAGAAATGCCTCTCACAGCTCGTCTTTTTCTCAGAAATGAGGTCGTGATGGAAGGGAGCGTCCTGCTCAATTTGCCAGAAGGGATGCGGCTCGATCAGATCCAGATCACTGAACAGGGTTTGCTGATCGAGGTTCGTGCCACCTCTCCCACCTCGTGTTGTCCACTGTGTTTTGAAGTCTCATCGTCGATCCATTGTCACTACTCCCGAACCCTGCACGATGTGCCCTGCGCAGGTCGCCAGGTTCAACTTCGCCTCACCGTGCGCAAATTCTCCTGCCGCAATCCCTACTGCAAACGAAAAGTGTTTGCCGAGAAGCCATAAAATTTGTCAAGCCCCCTTTTAAACCCGGCCATTGCAATGGACACATTGTGTCTCCCTTGCGCAGCCCATGTATGGGCTGCGTGCCCCATTGAGCCCGGGTTGGAGTGGGTATGCTGGCTGTCTAGACAGCCAGCATACCCACTCCAACCCGGCTTCGATCATAGTCCTGCTGTTCGTGTTTGAGCAAATAGACCGTGACGGCTAGCATTTTGCGCATCACCGCCATCAAGGCGGAGCCCTCCAGATGAATGCTCCGCAAGGCGGCCAAATAGAGTGTCTGCCGCAGCAACCCACTGCCGCGTTTGGAGAGCTTGGCCTGGCCCTTCCACAAGCCGCTTTCTTTGATCTCGACATCCAAGCCAGCATAGGCAATCACCTGGTCGGTGCGCGGCATCCGCGATCGACATCCCCCAGTTCCGCCCGCAGCACCGCCACCGTCTTGCTCCCAAACTCAGGGAGAGGCTCGCAAGGCTTTGACAGCAGGATCGTTGGCGAGCAGGTGCTCCAGTTCGCCTTGTAGTCGCTCGAGATTCTTCTGCGTCTGCTCCAACTGCTCACACACGATGCGCAGGCTCAGCGAGCGCCCTGCTTCCGCTCGACCACTGCTGACCGAGGTCGCGGCCAGACTGAGCAATTTCTTGGCGGTCGGATGCCCATAGTGGGCATGCTTCCGGGCATGCAGAAGTGCATAGAGCGCTTTTTCCCCTGCCTGCGCCATCGCTTGAGCGCTGGGATAGGCTTGGAGGACGGCTAAGGCTGAAGACAAGCACGGTCGAGCCTCCACCTGGGTGAACGAGAGGCGAAGAGGACCACGACCAGGGCATGGATCTGATTTTGATAGCGCGCTGCCTGCTCGCTCAATTGGCTGTGTACGCGCACCAGTTCGCGCTAGGTGGCTATCAGCTCGTTGGGGATAGAGCCGGCCCGTGCCTCGCCGCTCAGGAGCACGCGGGCAATGGTCACTGCATCGAGCCGATCCGTTTTGGCTCGCAGTCCTTGACGCTGGTGAAACTGATGCGTTTGTCCGGGATGTAACAAGCAGAGCTGATAGCCTCGCCGCTCCAGAGCGTGCTAGAGATTCTCGCTGTAACGGGCAGTCGCCTCCATCCCGATCAGGATCTCACCGGGAAGCGCATCCAGGTGACTCAGCTTGTCCAACAACACGTTCCATCCATCCTTGCTATTGGCGAAGGCCGTGTGCTTGACCACCAGACTTTTGTCCGGTCGGCAGATACAGCCAGCACAGGATTGGCTTCCGATGTCAATCCCACAGACCTACTTGATCGCGACTTCCTCGCAGGAGGAAGCCGATAGGGAGCTACTCATCTTACACCTGCTTTGCTGCTTCTTCTCATGACGCTGGTTCCCTCCCGGTGCCATCTGGCACCGCAATCAGTGAGCGAGAAACCCGGCCAACCAGGGCGAGCGTCAGCTCATACTGGATAGGCAATCTGACCTCTACGGCTTCTCCATGGGAGCCGCAGGCCGTTGCAACAAGCCTCATAGACCCTTTTGACCCTGGTGGACGGGGAGCTGTCTCGGCAAGGAGGTCACTGTTCGCAGAACAGGCCTCAAACGGCTACTCAGGCTCTCCCGCTGCTTCCATCAGTAGACCCCCTTGCGGGGTCATACTTCTGCTCTGCTGCTCCCAAATTAGTATATGAGCGGCTCCCCGACTTTGTCGAGCCTTTCGCCAGAATGACGATCCGGCACTGTCAGCAGATCAGCCCCATTGGACTGGCAACGTGCGGCAAAGGGGCATCCCGCCTCGCCACCCGCTTGGGCATACGGACCACCCGTCAGACGATCCTGCGCCGCATCATGGCTCTGCCTGATTTCCCCGCCGAATCGATCCTCTTTCTTGGCATCGACGACTTTTCCTTCCTGCGCGGGCGCCGCTTTGGCACGATCTTGGTCAATCTGGAGACCAGGCACGTCGTGCATCTTTTGCCTGACCGCACAGCGGAGACCTCGGCAGCTTGGATGCGCCACTATCCTGACCTGATGGCGGTCAGCCGAGACCGGGGAGGCGACTATGCATCGGCTGCGAAGGCTTCGGCTCCACAGGCGACGGAAGTCGGCTGAGAGATTCCATCTGCTCAAAAATTTGGGAGAGGCCTGAGAAGGCGTGCTGGCAGGCCATCTGGCCGCTCATCGCAGAAGCCAAGCCGAGAAGTCCTCGGCCACGCCTCTGGAAGAGGTGCCATCGCAACAGCCACCGCAATTGAGTCCAAAGGAAGCCGAGCTGAGCCAAGCCAAGCGAGAGGAGCGCCTCGCCCAATACCAGCACGTCGTGGCCTTACGCCAACAGGGCTTCTCGCAGACAGCTATTGCCGACCACATTGGCATAGGCCATGCTCCCGTCTCGCGTTGGTTGGAACGTGGCATGTTTCCCGAACAACACCTGCGCCCACGAAGGACACAGCTTGATCCACACCTGCCCTTTCTGCGCGCACGGTGGGAAGCAGGCTGCCACACTATCGCTCAGTTGTATCGGGAGCTGGTAGCCCGTGGCTACACCCGCTCGTATCGATCGGTCTACAAGCAGCTCGTTCGCTTGCAGAAGGACGGAAAAATCCCGAGGGTCCGAGTCTTTTGCCGCGACCTCCTCTTCTGGCACGACAAGCGGTATTCCTGTTTCTTCGTCGACCCGAAAAACTGACGGTTGAAGAACAAGAGACCTTACTTATCATTCGTCAGTTCCATTGCGAAGTGGATCTGGCTTATGACCTGGTCCAGCAGTTTGCCCAGATGCTCGGTGAGCGCTTGGGAGAGCGCCTTGATGGCTGGCTGGACCAGGTGAACCAGAGCCGAATCCCCCAACTTGAGTCCTTTGCCGCAGGAGTCGAGAAGGACAAAGAGGCGGTGAGGGCCGGGCTTACTTGGTGGATCAATAACGGCGTAGTGGAGGGCCATGTCACCAAGCTCAAACTCATCAAACGGCAGGGATAGGGGCAGGCTGGCTTTCCACTGCTGCGGAAACGAGTGCTCCACGCTTTCTGAGCCATGCATCGAAGGAGAGCCGCTAGCGCATTAAGCATCCACGCCGTCCTCTTTAGGGAGACGGACCAAGCTATTGCCGCTATTGAGACCCTTCTGCAGACTCACTGCTCTTAAAAACAGGGCTGGATTTCCTAGATAAGCAAGAGAAAACCATACTCCTTGCTGCTTTTTCATCAGGCAAGCGAGGGGTAAGCCCCCAAAGTGGGCAACAGCCACTTCGTAGGGCATTTACCAACAGACTCTGCCAATGGATACACAATAAACGAGTGCCTTCATTCAAGAGCGTTTTAGAGTGTTGTTATACGCTGGGTATTTCTCCGCTTCAAGCCATGGCGAGCGACCCAGCTGCATTGAAAGAAATACTCGGGGAGAAAACGACTGGCCGAACACTCCACTTTGATAAGCGGATGTGCCGTTCCGTGGACCGCGAGCGCGAGAAATCCTACAAGAGGTGATCGAGGGTCGCGTACCACCCCGATCTGTAAATCAGATCGAGCGACAAATGGGGCTCGGGCAGGGCAGCCTCTTGTACTCCTTTCGCTAAGAATGCCGCATGGTTTCTGCTCAGTATAGGGCTATCTCTATCGAGCGGTCAAAACAGCGGGTTGCGCAGGAGTGCGCTGAGGTCCAACTGGTCACCCGAACACTTTATGAGCAGGCAATATTTCCGACCTATAAGCAAGTGAGGGCACGACTCTCAAATCCCAATCTCATGCGCAGACCAGAAGTTCGAGCCAGCTGGCATACTGCTCGGCGCGAACTAGGATTGGAAGGTTGATGCCAGGGAAGTTTTGCTTTTCTGCAAGCGCAACGAAAGTTTTGCCGCGCTACAAACTCAAGCAAGTTTCGCCGCGGCGAAACTCATGTTGAATTTGCAGTTTTGCGGATTTAAGATAAGTTCTGCCGCATTCGCAAGGAAGTTCTTCCGTCTTTGACGCTCACGCTCCGACCCTAAAATCCGAATTCATAGGGAAAGTTCTGCCGTGATTCCCAAAACTAACGGAAAGCTTTGCCTCGACTTTTGTATGTTTCTAACTTTTTAATAGCCTCCGGTATTCACAAAAAGCAGAGACTATCGATGGGTTAAGAACTCTATTATGTTGTCTTGCTGCCAGGATAGGAGAGCTGTTCCCGCTGGGTTCCGTTCTCTCGCCGCGCTGGATGGAGCGGTTCGCGTTCGCTCCCGGTCAGGCATCGAGCAGTAAAACAGGCAATCTTTTGGAAGATCACCCTGCTTATAAGCCTGTGGAATGGTTCGCGCTCGATGCGAGCCAGGGAAGTGATCTCCCACTCGCGGTAGTGCTTCAGGGCCTCTCGCCTCGTACAGAGACGTTCAAGCTGTCGCTCAAAGTACCCCGGCTCATGCCTAATAGAACCAGGGCGTTTTCCTTGCTTGAAACTACTCTGCTTTCCCAGTTGACCTGGTAGTAAGCGTATCGCGCAAAAGCGAGATGGATTAAGGTTTCTCTGGTAGACGCGCCAGGATTTGCGTCAGTAACGCTTTTACATGGTCAAATCGTCTGGTATGTTCACCGAGCAGCACTGTCTGCTCAGTGGACTGTGTTTCCAGTCGGTCTAGGCGATCCTTGATGCTGCTGACATCCGCTTTTATGACCCTGATATCCCCTCCCTGGCTGGAAGTGACACCGAGCAGAATGGTGATATTTTCGTTGATCTCTTTCATATGGCGCGCCTGTGTAGGAGGGAGAGCCTCTTCTACTTTTCTTTCATCTTGAGAACGCAATAGTTCAAGCATCGCTACTTTGCGCTCGGGCGCAGCGATGCGGTCTTCCTGAGTTGGCACTGGCACAGTATCCTTTCCGGTATAATGTGCCTCATTTCTGCGCATTATACCATACGTTGCCGATGGTCAAGACCCTTATTTTGATTGCCGATGGTTTAAATGGCAGACACTGTACAGGGCTGCATCTGGCTTGAGCCCGCTTTTCCCTTGTGTCAGACCGGTGTTAAGAACAGATCTAGGAGTACTATGGGGGTGGTCGCTGATGGCGCTGCGGACCGCTTTCAAGATTGTGCGGGCCACGTTGCCAGCTATCCCTCCCGAATAGCCCCACCTCCTTGATGCAACTGTTGTATCTCGCCCTTAAAGCTCCACGCCACGGCAAGCAGAATCGACTTTCTTACTCTGAGGACGACAGCGCGGCAGGCGACACGGATTGGTGCTGCGCCTGGATCAAAGCGAGCAGGGCCCTGAGCGGAAGTGGTAATTGCCTCAGGCACAATGCTGGAAACGCAGCTTGTGCCAGGCCAATGGCGTCCCGGCCTGCAGTGGTGAGAACAACGATGGGAAGTCCCAGATCCTTAGCAAGATCACTTAGCCTAGCAAGTATCTGTCTCCCACGCTCGTCCAGGATCAGCTCGAGGAGTAGGACTTCGTGTGGCGCTCCCCCTCGCCGCGAGGCAGCGGCCGCGAGCCCCGAGAAAAGATCCTGCACCGCGGGGTACAGCGTGACCGCGTGGTCGGCGAGGCCAAGGGCGGTGACAAAATATTCGGCCAGGGCCGCGTTCGAGGCGAACAAGCCAATCCGCATGGGCGCGCACACGTCGTCAAATATTTGACGACCTTGCTTTCCCATGAAGACAACTTCCAATCTTGCCTGTACTACTCGTTGCACTGAAAAAAGAGAACGCATCCAAAGAACACCCTCGCCTCCTGGCGTGCCAGAATGCCGTGCCTGGTAGCACTTGTGACAGTGGCATCGCCGCAAGGGGGGGTTACGCTACTAAGATAGAGTAGCAGATGACCCTCATCGCTCCATCACGAGAATTCACGATGTCCTCACGAGCATTGCAGGAAGAGAACGGGCGGACTGTCTTCGACATTTTGTACAATTGTACAAAATGTCGAAGACGGGGCAGGAGGAAAGCGGCGCACAGAAGATGTTCTCCTCTCCCGATACGCTGCTTATTTAGCGTGATGAACGGTAATGCCAAAATGCCGATCGTGGCGATGGGACAAGAATATTTCGCCGAGCAGACGCGCCGACAGCAACTCGTTGTCGGTCAGGCCGATGCCATTGAGTTGCTTCCAGAACAGCAGAAACGCTCCTATTGGAATGGCAGCCGATGCTGCATCAAGTAGTTTGTTATCATGAAGCACTCTCTCCAGCGATAATCACCGTAAAACGAACTCTTCCCATCGCTTCATCTTAGGAGAGCACGTGGAGGGATGCGTCTTCGTCCTCGTCTTCTCGGGGGGATCTCACTCATCCAACAGATGGAGCATGATCTCGCCATCCGTTCATCGGAAACACGCCAGACCGTGGGCAGGGTCATAGCTCAGGCACACTCTCATGGAGAAAAGCCCGGAGGAAGAAGAGCACACTCATTAGCATTGCGCTCCTGCTTCCTCATCGTTCTGGGCGCTTCAATCCCAATTGGTTGGCGACCACGGCTCCGACACGCCGTTTGGGAAGCAGTCGGGGGATGATCCAATTGAAGAACGGACGCGGCACGACAGCATAGCCGTACCGAGCAGGGGGGTGAGGAGTGGTCAGAGCCTGCCAGACGATCTCCCCGAGGCGTTCGGGTGGGTATCCTCTCCGACCACCCTCGATCATGTACGTGCGGTAGGCCTCGACAGTTTGCGCATATTCGGTGTCGCGATACGCAGAGGTATCCACCTGCTCTGCTTTGTCCCAGATCGCTGTGGCCACCGCTCCCGGTCCAATCACAATGACATCGATGCCATGCACCAGCAGTTCGATGCGCAGGCTGTCTGAGAACCCCTCCATGCCGAACTTGGAGACATGATAGGCGCCAAGAAAGGGACCGGCGAGCTTCCCGCCAATGGAACTGATGTTGATGATCCGACCAGGTCGGCCACTTCGTCGATGATCGGCCCCCAGCAGATCGACAAAGGCCTGGGTGACGATCAAGGGACCGACCAGGTTCACTTCGAGTTGCTGACGATATTCGTCAATGGGCTGATAGATAAGCGGCGCGGGAACGGCGATCCCGGCATTGTTGACTAAACCAGACAGGGTGTGACCTTGCAGACGTTCAGCAACCTGAGCCGCAGCCTGCCGCACGGTCTGCTCGTCAGTGATATCGAAGAGCAGCGGGGTAAAAGCTTCTCCCCATGCGGCGCTGAGCCGATCGGCATCCTCGCTCTTGCGAACGCTGCCAAAGACCTGAAACCCATGTTGGATCAAGACTTTGGCCGTTCCCCAGCCAATGCCAGAGGAAACGCCGGTGACGACAACCGATGGCATGACAAAACCCTCCTCTTCGCGGGGACACGCGTGCAACAAGGCACGGAGAGCGTCCCCGCACACTCGTACATAATCCGAGAGGCCATGAAGGTATACGATGTATACCTTCATGGCCTCCAGTGTATATCTTCCATTTTTCTTTGTCAAGAGCTATACTAGAGCAATATGCCGTATCCAGCCAAAACCAATGCGCAAACCATCCTGGAAGCCTCGATCGAGCGCCTCGAACGGGACGGGGAAGCGGCCCTTTCGATGCGCGAGGTAGCCAGTCGCTTAGGGCTCTCTCCTCGTGCCCTCTATCGGTATTATCCTGATCGCGCTGCCTTAGAAGCGGCGATGGCAGAGGAAGGGTTTCGTCGGCTGCGCGCGGCTCTTCTCGAGGCCGTGGGTACGCTTGAGGGAAAGGAGGCGCTTCGAGCAGGGGCAACTGCCTATCTCGCCTTTGCACAAGCTCACCCCACCTGGTATCCCCTGCTGATGCGATTTCACCAGCAAACACCGGGCCTTGTGCAGGCAGAACATGCGCTGTGGGACTTTGTGGTAGGGCTTGTTGAAAATGCGGTAGGGCAGGAAATGGCAGCGAGTGCAGCCGTCGCCTTATGGGCCTTCTTGCACGGGTTCATTCAACTCGAAAGCGCCGCTATCCTCGGTGAGCAGAAACCCCAAAGCGGCTTCCAGGTGGGTCTGGAAGCCTTTCTCGCCGGACTGACTTCACTCTCTTCCAATCCCTCGCTCTAACCACCTTGAGATGAGTACTCCGGTATGTCAGCTAGCTAACAGGATTGGCACACTGCAAGAGCTGTCATCAGAAGAGATGCACTTGAAGCGTCAAAGATGGCATGCGAAAGCAATGACCTTCCAATCTCACTCGGGTTTCGATGAAGCCTGGGTGACTATGCCATCGTTGTTTCATTGGTCAAGCGTTCTCCAGTTTCTGCCATACACTCGCGAGCAAAGAAGCGCAAGGTATCCAGGTGTAGGATATCGGGGAACCCGAGGATGATTTCCTGGACGCCGATTCCTTCCAACTTTGCCAGACGCTCTCGGATCGTTTCCGGGCTGCCAATCAGCGCCCCCGCGGCCACAGGGCGGTCCAGGAGTGCGGCGGGGAACTTGGCCCGCGCTTGCTCGTCGGTCTCGCCGATGCAGCAGAAGGCCCCAGCCGTGCGGTGGATGCTCTCGTAATCGCGCCCGACGGCTTCACAGTGGGCTTTGAGTACGGCGAACTTGTGCTTGATCGTCTCCTCATCGCCAAACACGTTACAGGCATCGGCGTACTGCGCCACCAGTTTGAGGGTCACCTTCTCGCCGCCACCGCCGATCAGGATGGGGATATGCGGTTGCTGAACGCCCTTGGGCTGGTTGATCGCACCACGCACCTGGTAGTAGCGGCCCTCGAAGACGGCTTCTTCCTGCGTCCACATGGCCAGGATCACCTGCACGGCCTCGCCGAGACGACGCAGGCGCTCAGCAGTATCGGGAAAGTCGTAGCCATATCCGCGGTACTCGTGCTCGTGCCAGCCGGCCCCGATGCCGAGAGTGAGTCGCCCCTGGGAGAGCACATCGACCGTGCTGGCCATTTTGGCGAGCAGGGCGGGATTGCGATAGCCGGTGCAGGTGACCGTCTGGCCGATGCGGATACGCCTGGTATCACGCGCCACGGCGGCGGTGGTCGTCCAGCACTCAAACGTGACTTCTTGCGAGGGCCGTGGGGTCGTATGAAAGTGATCGACCAGCCAGGCGGACGCGAACCCGACTTCGTCGGCAGTCTGGGCCACCTTACCTCGTAGGCTTCCACGGAGTCCTTGATGCCCGCCAGTTCCATGTTCCAGCCTTGCGGCAGGGAGAGACCAAATTGTAGAGACATAGACACCTCTCTCGCTTCTGCGAATACGGGAAGAAATTGCTTCCCCCTCATAGGAGCACGCCTGGCCGCCCGGATGCACGTGACCTCTTGACGCCGGTGCTCTCCTTGAGTATGCTCTCTTCGTGGGACGCGTACCAGAGTGTGTTGATCATAGGTCTCGGACTACCAGGATAAGGAGCAACGAGAGATGCTGAAGAGCGAGCAGAGGGAGGCCCTCGCCGACTTTTTGCGCAAGCGCCGGGCGAGCCTGTCTCCCGGTGAGGTGGGATTGCCAGCGGGGCTGCGACGCCGCACGCCGGGGCTGCGCCGTGAAGAGGTGGCGCAGCTGGCCAATATCGGCATCTCCTGGTACGTCTGGCTGGAGCAGGGACGCGAGGTGCACCCTTCTGCCCAGGTCCTGGAAAGTCTGGCGTGCGCGCTCAGGTTGACGCCCAATGAACGTCGGCATCTGTTTCTGCTCGCCGGGCAGCCACTTCCTCCTCCTCTTTCCCCTGCGGAGGAGAACGTCGGTCCGGCGCTCCAACAGCTGCTGGACGACCTGAACCCGGGTCCCGCGTATATCCTGGGACGACGGTATGACTATCTGGCGTGGAACAGGGCTGCCGATGCTCTCTTCGCCATTTCGGACATTCTTGCGGATACGTCGTCCCCCTACGCGCGTAACATGGTCTGGCGACTCTTCACCAACCCGGCCACGCGGGCGCGCCCCAACTGGGAAGCGGTAGCGCGGGCGACGCTCGCAGAGTTTCGCACGGCCAGCGCTCGCTATCCGGGCGATCCCTGGTTCGAGGGGCTGATTGAGGATTTGAAGCAGCTCAGTCCTGAATTTCGTCGGTGGTGGCCCCACCACGACGTGCGCAGCGCGCTGGATGGTCACAAGGTCATCGAGCATCCGACATTGGGGTACCTGGAGTTCGAGCATCTGGCTTTGCAGGTGCTAACCAACCCCGATATCAGGATCATGGTCTACACCCCCAATGCCGTGACACGCACAACACTGCAACACTTGCTAGCGACAGCGACCGGCAGCGACCCCAATAGCGGTGCTTCAACGCGCCAGCAGAGGGAGAGGAAGGAGACGTAGCGCTCGCGGACTGGAGCGCTTCGGCGTAGCGTTGCATGCTGTCCTGGTTGTGTCACAAAAGTACGTCCCGTTGCGCAACCCGTGGGCAATAGAAGAGGGTGAAAGCAGAAGCACCCTTTCGAGGAAGGACTTTCACGCCTCTCCCTTGATTTCTCGGAAGGAGAGTCATGCTTATCTTTGATGAGGACAGACCGTCCGACTCGCCTGTCGTCGAAAGGATCTGGCATTGCCATAGTGAGGGCACTCGCCCTTTTCTCTCGATTGCTCAGAGCCGGTGCGAGCTGGTGTTCAGCAGACTGCATGGCAAGATCACCCTGACGGTGCGGGGGCCAGAGACCAGAGCTACGCCGCTGGGCGACTGCCCTGCCGGCGGGGAGTGGCTTGGCATCCGGTTGCGGCTCGGTGCGTTTCTGCCGCCTCTGCCCGCTGCCACGCTGGTGAATGCCTCGGTGACCCTGGAAGTCTCTTCGAGCGCCACCTTCTGGCTGGGTGGCTCTCCCTGGCAAGTTCCTGACTATGGCAACGCCGATACGTTTGTTGATTGGCTGGTGCGTGCGGGACTCCTCTTTCGTGAACCGCTTGTTGATGCTGTCTTACAAGGTCAACGGCAGCGCCTCTCACTGAGCACCATCCAGCGGCGTTTTTTGCGGGCAACCGGAGTCACGCAGGCCACGGCTCGCCAGATCGAACGTGCTCGCTATGCGACTCTCCTCTTACAGCGGGGCACCTCGATCCTGGACACCACGTATGAGGCCGACTATTTTGATCAGCCGCACCTGACCAGGTCGCTCAAGCATTACATCGGACAGACTCCTGCTCAAATACAAGAGAAAAGCCGACCTGAGCAGATGCCGTTTTTATACAAGACAACGCCCTTTTCTTGAGTCATACTACCTCTGTCTGATGAACACCCAACGGGAGAAATGATCATGACAGAGAATACGCCCCAACGCTCAGATGAAATGAACAAGAGCAGCCAGTGCCTCTATGCAGAGGTTCACGGCCTCACGATGTATTACGAGGTGCATGGCGTAGGCTTCCCCCTCGTCCTGCTTCACGGCGGTTTGTCTGCCATCGGCACCTCGTTCGGCAAGCTTTTGCCGGATTTAGCCCGCTCGCGGCAGGTCATTGCCATCGAGCAGCAGGCTCATGGACACACCGCCGATATTGATCGGCCCCTCACCTATCAGCAGATGGCCGAGGACACCGTCGCGCTGCTCTCGCACATCGGGATCGAGCAGGCCGACTTCTTCGGCTATAGCATTGGAGCCGGGATCGCCATAGAGATTGTTATCGATCATCCATCGCGGGTGCGCAAGCTGGTGGCCGCCACGCCCATCTTCACTGCAGACGGCTTCCATCCAGGGGTTCTCACCGGAATGGAGGCGCTCCAACCCGAACACCTGGCCGGGTCTCCCTTCCAGGAGGAATACGAAAGAGTGGCGCCACATCCGCAAGATTGGCCTCAGCTTATCACCAAAGTGAAGCAGCTGAATCGGGAGTTTGTGGACTGGTCGCCCGAGGCCATTGCCTCGATCAAGGTACCCACCCTGCTCATTGCAGGGGATTCCGATATCGTCCGCCCTGAACACGTGGTCGAACTGTTTCGACTGCTTGGCGGCGGCGTTCCCGGTGATAACGTCGGCCTCCCGCATGTGCAGCTCGCTGTGCTGCCAGGGACCACGCATATCACACTCGTGGACCGTACCCAGTGGCTGGTTCCGATGATTACAGGCTTCCTCGACGCGTCTGGTCCCGTCTAAAGATCCCTTTTCCTTGCAGCAAAATGGCGAGGAAGAGAGCTCCATCAGAGAAGGAGGAATGCACAACCATGATTGCCAGGATCTGGCGCGGAGTGACCTCCGCCGAGCAGGCTGAAGAGTATTTTGCGTACCTGATGGAGACGGGCCTCAAGGACTACCGTGCGGTGCCAGGAAATCGGGGTGTTGAGATCTTGCGCCGCACCTATGAGGGAAAGGCAGAGTTTCTGCTCATCTCTCTCTGGGAGTCGTATGAGGCTATTGGTGCCTTCGCGGGCGAAGACATAGAACGAGCCGTCTATTATTCCAAGGATAAAGAATTCCTTTTGGAACTGGAACCAAAGGTCACGCATTATGACTATGAATCGCATACAGAATGAGAAGTGGCCGTGGATTGCCGCCGCCCACGCGATGCGCACGCAGTTATTCGAGAGCTTGAGCGACGCTGATCTGGCGTTTTCTCCCGGCGGGCAGGCGATGACATTCGGCGCCTTGTGCCGCGAGATGGGTGAAACCGAGCATTCGTACACGCAATCGTTGAAAACGTTGCAGCAAGAGTGGTCTTATCGTCATCCAGAAGCAGATGTGGCGAGTCATGTTGACCATCTGAAGACCTGGTTTCAAACGCTGGATGGTGAGATGCAGATGGCAATTGCTACTTTCCTGGAGGATGGGGAGAAGACCATTGATCGTGGTGGCCCTGTCACAGTAGAATTTCAACTCGATACCTACTTACAGGCTGTATTGATCTTTCTGGGGAAGGCAACGATCTATCTCAGAGTGATGAACAAACAACTACCTCCGTTCTTTGAGGAGTATATTGGATAATGTCGCTTCACGCATATGAGGACGCTCGGGAACAGCGCAGCACGTTTCCCCACGATCTGCTGCAGAGCCACTCGCTGGTCGGCTGCAGGGAACTCACGAGGAGCAAACGAACAGACTATGGCCAGAACCTTTCCTTGGAAAGTCAGCGACGAGTGGTGGAGGCAAGTCGAGCCGACTTCACCCCCCAACTCCGTCGCATGCGAAAGGGGGCCGCCCGCGCATGTCCGACCGACAAGCTTTTGCAGCCATTGTGTCTGTGCTGCGAACGGGTATTCCTTTGGCTCTGGTTGTCGATGGAGCCAATCGCCACGGCTGCAAGCTGCTCTGTGCCACTCTGGATGGGATCGTCATTGCTCGTCCTCCATCGAGCCGAGAACATCCACAACACAACACCTGTGTCTGGATGCTGGCTATGATTCCCCACTGATGCCTCTCCTGGTCCGCGCCCGGAGCTATCTCGATCATATCCGCAGCCGCGGGCAGGAGAAAGCGGCGAAAGGTGCACTCCCTGGATACCGGGCACGACGCTGGGTGTGGAGCGCACACATTCTTGGCTCAATCGCTCTCGTCGTCTGTTCGTTCGATGGGAAAAGAAAACCTGCAACTACCTGGCATTTCTCCTCTTTACTAAGGTTTTCGGATAAGGTCTTACTCCTCTTCATTCAAGGCCTCGCCGCGCTGCAGCTTCAGAGCATTTTGCGTCGAGAAGAGCACGTTGCGGCGCAGGCGTTGCGCGACCATGTAGCGAGTTGCCGCAACCAGGGCGAGACGGCCATCAGGATGATCTGCTCCCAACACGGCGTGTTGATGCAGCGCGGCATCCACCATCTGGAACGTGTGGAACGTGGCATCCTCGCGCAGCAGCGCCTTCCCCAGCGTCGCTTTCAACTCAGCGAGTGGATAGCGCTGTTCCTGATAGTGATGCACGATGGCGGCGGCTTCCTCCACCTGCTGGAATTCTGCACAATACAGCAGGCGCTCCAACAGCGCGGATTGGTCATGGAGCTGGGCGGGAATGGCGGACTTGCCGCGCTCGGATGGCAGGGCGGCGCGTGGAATGTTCAGGAAATGGGTCAGATAAACGAACATCGCGCCATGGGTGACGGCTTTCATTAAGGCGACATCTCCCTCCAACGAATGCCCGGCGTTGCGGCGAGTCAGGGTGTCGATTGCGTTGGCATAGCTGATCACATGCAGCACATCGTCCCAATCCTCCTCGTTCTGGACATGGAAACGCGCAACACGGTGAATACCCGCTCGCGCCAGCACGCTGCTGAGGGCATCGACCGATGCTCCCTGCTCTAAGGCGCCCTGCAACGCCTGTGTGATTTCTTCCGGCTTCCCCGCGAGCAGCACGTCGCGCAGTTTCTCCGCTCGCCCGCTCGCCTCCCAATGAGGATCTCGAGGCCGGGTCAGTAACGCGGGAAGCAGAGCGAAGAGCGCTTCCTGCGGTTCAATCGTTTCCTGCCAGTCGGCATCTTCCTCGTGGCGAAAACCCATTGCCATCGGGCGAACCACCGATGAGAGCGTCGTCGCCAGCACCTCACGGGCGTCGGTCTCGCCGTGGGGTAATGCGGCCTCCGCCGTCATTACAGCATAGAGCTCGAAGGCCTTGTTGGTGAAATCGACGACGTGGCCGGTGCTGAGGAAGTAGTGATCAGCTGCGCCTGCCAGGAGCAGCTCGATCACATCCTCGGCTGCATACCCGGCGGCAATAGCAGTGCGTAGAACGCGCTCGGCTCCCGCGGCCTCGCGGTCTTCGATGAAGAGGCGGAACCAGTGTTTGAGCTGCGCTTTGCTGGTGAACTGCGCGGTGGGAAGGGGGCGCAGCATACGCCGGGGCGGGCCTGCGAAGGAGTCGCGCGCGCAGTTCAATAAGGCGTGCACATCAGCCAGCGCTTTCTCATCTTCCTGCACATCCGCTATCAAACGCCCCATACAGGTCAGGATGGTCAGTCCCATCGAAAAACCGCCCTGGCGGAAACGCAGGCCGTGCATGGCTCCCACGCTCAGGATATCGCGATCGGCAACGCCGTTAGCGCGCAAACCGGCCACCGCTTTGGCAATCAGGAAGGTATTGCGTTCCTCCATGCCCTGGCGCAGATCTCCCAGGAACTTCTCGGTGCGACGGCGCTGATAGCCGTCCAGTGGTGTCGGGCTAATCCATACCTCCTCGCTGCGAATCTCGAGAGGAAAGACGGCAACATCATCCCCACCCTCGGTAAAGCAGCCGCCGGAGGCCAGGTCAAACCGCCAGTGGTGCCAGTGGCAGCGCAGCACCCCATCTCTGATGGTACCCTGGGAAAGTGGATAGCCCATGTGTGGACAACGACTATCAAGCGCGCGGATTTGTCCGTCCGCACGCAGCAATAAAATATGGCGATCTTCGATGGTGACGACTTTGAATGGTCGTTGTTCCATTTCGGCTACCGTGGCCACTTTGAAGAAATTGCCATCGGATTCGAAACGATTGTTCTGTGTATCGCTGGAGAGTGTCTGCATGCGGGTCTGCTCCTTTTTGTATGTGCCTTCAAGTGTGTACGAACTCGCTACTGCAAACATACCCTATGAGAGCAGCAATACACACTGTTCTAGAGGACAGATTGGAGCGACGACAAACAGAAAGAGCCGAAAAGTGTCTTTCAAAATCGCTTCCCGGCTCTTCTCTTGAACGTCAAAGGGAAAGGAAATTAGACCATTGCCATCCCCCCGAGGACAATATGCAATTGGCAGGAATGTTTGGCCGCTTTCGCCCCGCGGTAGGACCTCCCTACCTGGTGGATGGGCAAACCGGTGACCTCTTTGACGCAACGTCACTCTTCCCGAACGAACGTGGGAACTGTCCACCCCCCCTGCACACGAGAGTTGTTTATGCTTGCGACTGCAGCCAGCGCTGAATCATCTCTCCATGCAGTTCATAGTGTCCAACGGTGTTGCCCAGCGTGTAGCCTCCCAGTGGGATGTCGTTGTCTGCCCAGGGAAAGGGCTCGTTCAAGGTTTCCCAGCTCAACGCCTGGGTGGCGGCCAGCACGCGCTGATAGGAGGCGCGAAAATCCGCGAGGACTTCGGTCAGCGGGAGGTCTTTGAAGCGCTGGTAGTAGTACTCGTTGATGTCATCCTCGGTCTCTAAACCCGGCGCGGGATCAGGCGGTTCGACCCCCTCCAACACCCCTCTTGTCTGGCCGCCTGGTAGTTCTGCCAGGCGGTCAGGTGGGCCAGGTTGTCCTTGACCGACCAGGAGCCATTGACACCGGGGATCGTCATCTGTTCCTCCTGCAACGAAGCCAGCAAGTCTTCAAACTGCTCGTAGCCATCCCGGATGATGGCCAGCAACTCCGCCTTATCGGCGGGTCTGACGGGTTGCGACATGCTGGTGTTTCCTTTCTGCTGAGCGTGACCGATCTTCTCTAAGGGTATCACAGAAAGCGGGAAAAATCGATCCTGAAAATCCGGCCCTTCCCGATACTCTGGAGAATCCCCTCTCATACCAGGTTGCGATCTAATGGGGCAATGGGGTCAAGACAGAGCAGATGTTCGGGCCACGAGGAAGCCCTGGGCGCGCAGGGTGAACACTGTTGAGCTCTTCACAAAGAGCATGGCTCTGGAAGCCGTTTCTCGCTCTGGATGGTGGGAAATTTCCCCCATATGAGAAATTGGGGGAGCTTGTATGTTTTTGCTTGTGAGCCTGTTACCTTTGTCTTGCTACAACCGCTTCTGCATAGGCGAGCTTCACTTCTTGTAGTGTTCCGCTCATGCGTGGCTCATAGGAGGTTCAACTATAGACAACCCTTCATCACAAGCAAAGCGAAAAAGAACAGCAAAGAAGTTGCTGATCACTGGAAGTTGTCTGTTGGTGCCAGCCCTTGGGTTTTTTCTCTGGATGAGCAGAGTTGACTTTGGCTGCCCAGCATACCACTGCGAGATGGGGGTGTAGGAACTGATCTATCCTTTCTATCTCGCATGTCTCCTCGCAGTCATTGGAATGCTCCTCTTGATCAGTAGCCTCATCCTGTACTTATTGTCATCTTGATCGGTAACCTCGTCGAAAGCGGCGCTCGCATCACCCGCGTTTCCAACGACTCATCAGCACCATCCGCCTCTCTCGCGGTTTTCTATGTAGGCCCAAACGCGCGTTTTACCACGCGTAGGGAACTGGACTTGTACACGTGAGGTGAGGGACATTGTCGGCTTCCGAGGTATGATAGAGGGTGCTGAACCAGGATGATCCCACCAGGAAGGGAGTGGTTGGCAGACGCACTACATGGCGGACATTGTAATCAACAACGCTCCTCTGCGTGGCAAACGCACTATCGGCGACAAGCGCTTCTATATCCTTGTTCCAGGCACTGCCCCTGATCGCAACTGCCGCTCCCATCGAATACGCCAAAGGGCATAGAGATCAAGCGGCCTCCTTCTCTTGGGATGGATAATTGTTTCCACAATAGCGAGGGCCACCGTGACGAGAATACCGAGCACTCCGATACTACTCCCCAGGCTGCCGAAGATGATCTGCTTGCGTGAAGGATGAGGTATAGGTATAGGTCGCAGCTGAAACATCGTTTCACCTGAACGTTCTCGCCCGCTCCTCATGGGGCTGGGCGCATGAAGCGCACTGGCTCAGGCGATCTGATCGGTCAGCCTGCCAGTGGTCGCAAGCCAACGGGCAAACTCCAGGCGACGCTGGTCCGCAAGAGCCCGCGCCATCGCCTCTTCAGTGTAATCTCGACGAAGCCTACATAACTGATCGATTTCTGACGAAGTGAACCCGGCCTGGCGTAACCCGTCACGGCCTATTAGGCCCGCCGGAGAAATTTACAACGCTAAGCCCTCAAAAAGCCCAGAAGTGCGAGATATCCACAAGCGCTTTGGCCTTTCGTCAGCCTCGTTAGAACGGCGGAGACGTTGTCCATAAGGGACGCAGTTGCCCGTTCCGCTTTTTGGGGGGCCTGCAAATCCAGATGATGTGAGCCATGCAGGTTGATATGGGCCGAGGTAATCGGTGAGAGGTGTTCCAGATCACTGTCCTGGACTGGATACCCGCTGGCTCGCAGGTGATTGAGTGCCGCCTCCATGTAGCGCGTATTCCAGACGGCAATACTATTCCAGAGGTCATTGCTCCGCCGCTCTCCCCCATGGCCTGTTCACCGCGTCTGCGCGTGCGAGAAACCAGCGTCATGTCGAGATACTATCGGGTCGGTCATTTAGTACAATGTTCCTGGCTCGCAGGGGTGTCCGGTTCGGGGCATTTGAACGGTCCAGACGAAACACGAGGCATCGTGGAGCGGCCTGCGCGAGCGCCTGCATATGACATGGAAGGGGTCGGCATATCCAATCCTGCTCTTGGATATGCTGACCCTTGTAACACGCTACTACTTCCAGCGAGTCAGAATGGTTTCGCGCTGAAACAGTTGGGCAGCGCCCCAGGTCAAGAGTATCGCGAGAGGGATCAGGATACCGGTGGCAATGACCGCCACGAGGACG
>Ga0207646_10002815_pt1 | contig 20246 bp, 16 predicted proteins | sample KBSK5502metaG_FD_184343 | JGI IMG/M metagenome (GOLD analysis project Ga0207646, IMG submission 184343) | Corn, switchgrass and miscanthus rhizosphere microbial communities from Kellogg Biological Station, Michigan, USA - KBS K5-50-2 metaG... | ecosystem: Host-associated > Plants > Roots >...
CTAAGGTTGCTTCGCGACATTTTCTTGATCGCGCATCCACCCCTCCTTTTCAAGGAGGGGAATAATGCCTGATTCCAATTCATTCACACTTTCTCAGCCGTAGTTTGTATTGTTCATGAACGCAAGCCCCGGAGGGGCGGCAGACCCACATTCTGTCGCCCCTTCAGGGCTTCGCGTTAGGAATCAATCTTACCCAGGGCTTACGCCCTGGGCTATGTTCTAACGCCGCTCCGCGGCTGAGGAGAAAAACAATGAAGATCCCGGTCGCCGCGATTGCGGTACTGATTGTAAGTTCCACTTCGCTGTTCGCACAGTGGCCGAAATTCAAGGAGACCGGTGTTCCACGCGACGCCGAGGGCCGCGCGCTAATGGACAGCCGAACGCCACGCACACCCGACGGCAAGCCCGACCTCTCGGGCGACTGGATGCGAGCGGACCGTGATCCCTTGCCGCAGGAACTTGCCGGGATCGCCTCGGCACGCGGCGAAACCAATCGTGGTGGGGTTCCCGTCGAGCGGGCGGCTGCGGCGTTTCCACCGGATCCGAACGCACCTCCTCTGGCGACGTTCTTTGAACTCGGCGCCAACGTTCCGGGCGGCTTGCCGTTCACGCCGTGGGCGGCAGACCTGAGGAAAGCGCGGATGGCCACAAACGACAAAGACAATCCGGACGCGAATTGCATGCCGATGGGTATCACCCAGTTCCACATGCAGCCGCAGCCTCGCAAGATCGTTCAGACGCCGGGGCTTATCATCATCCTTTACGAAGCCAATTACGGCCTTCGCTATATCTACACCGACGGCCGCAGTCTTCCGCCGCAGGGAGAGCCCACGCCATGGTACTACGGCTACTCGGTCGGCCGATGGGACGGTGACACGCTCGTCGTGGAAACCAACAACCTGCGCGGCGCCGAAGACGGTCCCTACGACGGCTGGCTCGATGTTCGCGGCAGCCCCTACAGCGAGCAAGCCAGGTTTGTCGAGCGATTCCGCCGTCCCATCTTCGGCAAGCTGGAAATCGACGTGACGGTAGACGATCCGAAGTCTTATACGAAGCCGTTCACCGTACGGATCAATCAGCGGTTTATGGCAGACGAAGAACCCATGGAATTTATCTGCAACGAGAACCAGCAATTCCGGAAACGCATCAAGGTGGACTGAATGTGCGATCCATCTGGCGAGTAATCGGCATTCCGAAACCAGCCACGCTTCGGGATATTTTGTTGCTCGCTCGGCCTCCCTCCTTGCGGTGGCGCAAGGAGGGGAATGGCCTCGCGCATCGGCATCAGAAGTCGAACTGTGCTCCGATTCTCGCGAACCGCGCCGGAATGATGGTTAGCGGCGTCAGCCATGACGTACCGAACGTCTGCTGATAACTGTCGGCGACGCTTGTGTTGAACACGTTGTAGACATCGACCGAGAGGCTGATTCGCCTGCTCTCGAATCTGACGGTCTTTGCTACACGCACGTCGAACTGATTCAGCCGGTCGCCGTACAGCACACCGGGTTTGACGATGTTCACCGTTGTAACCGGGACTCCGCCCGCGAGCCCACGTCCGAGGGATGTCGCCACCTGAGTGCTGCTTACGACCCAGTTTGCAGCCAGACTTTCGCTGGCAATGCTTGGAAAGTTCTGTCCCACAGTCGGCTTACTTTGAAATGTTCCAGAGAGCTGAAGGTTCACTCGAGGAACCGTGTAGCTGGTCAGCCCTTTGATCTGGGTGAGGAACGGCGTTTGAAGATCGCAGAATTCCCGAGGTTGACGTATACCGGCGACCGTGAGTACTTCAGGAATTTTGGTTACCAGATCGCAGTTATTTGTTGCCTTGCGCCCGGTGGTGAAGCCCCCCATGACGATGACGCTGTCATTATGCAACCGTGCGTCGAGAGTCACGTCGACTCCGTTGTAGTTCTCGGTTTGATTCCCGTAGTTGCGGGCAAAGGTAACAAAGTTGTCCGTTTGGCCAAACTTTGCCGGCTTCACATCGTATACAGTCATGCCGTACCCGCCGCCTCCCGGCAGCCGTGAATCATTGGGTGCGGTGAGGGTGAACGTATCGAAGTCCGCAGCAGTGACGGCCTGGTTGTGAGTCACTGTGAGATTGCCCCACGTCCGCCGGATATAACCTACGGTTAATGAGGTACGCCGCGCTAGCCGTTGCTGGGCGCTGACACCCAGATCCCAACTGAATTCACGAATGTTCCATCCGCTGAGGACGTTGGGATCATACGTCGTGGCAGGCGCAAGTTGGCCGAAGCTTTGATTCGACCACGGCCCGCATTCGAAAACCCCGTTAACCTGCGTTCCATTTGCGGCCGGATTCATCAAATCGCAATGCGGGATGAAATCTCTCTCATAATTGTTCCACGCCCGATCCGTCGAACCGGCGAATCGTGTAACGGGGTTTTGCGACCCGCCCCAGAAACCCAACCCGCTTGCAGGACTCGGATAACGTCCGAAGCTTCCGCGAATGGCCGTTTTTCCATTTCCGAATACGTCGTATGCGGCGCCAAATCGCGGATTGATGTCTTTCGCATGAACTCCCGAATCCTGAGCGGGGAATACGATCGCAGTTGGAATGAAGCGATCGGGTCCCACTCTTTGCTCGGGGAAGTGAGTGCCCAGACGTTCGAATCGCAGTCCTGCCTGCAGCGTAACGCGATGCAGCGTCCACTGATCCTGCGCATACAACGCGGCTTGACCGGTGCGTGTTTCGATTCGGGCTCCATGAAGTCCGAACATCGTGAGCTGGTTGGGTGTGCCGTTTTGGAAACGGTAGGCGAGGCGATCATCGTTGTAGAAGCTCACCGACGTGTTCATGTAATACGCGTATGAAGCGCCGACCTTCACATTGTGAGAGCCGGTCACATAGGACGCCGAACCACGCCAGGTATGCGTCGCGCCCCACGGCCGCGACCAATATCCTGCGGCATTCGTTCCGCCGAATGTCGTTGGCGCGCGATAGATCAGCCCGGGAAGGATGCCGCCCTGTTCCTGCACGCGAATCAACGCGTGGTTGTTGTCCGGCCGGTCAGTGCCACCGTACAAGACACGCGGGCCTAAACCATAGCCGGCATCGATCACCAGGTGGGTCGTCGGAGTAAAGTTCCACGTCACCTGTCCCATCTGCTGCGGATGATCTTCAATCCGTCCGGCCGCCTCGGGCGACAGCAAGAATGGCGTGGTATCGCCTCCTTCATTGCAGTGCAGACATATCGACTGCTCATCCCACCAGAAGTTCAGCTTGTTTGCGCGCGAGACCTGCCACGTCAGCCGCAGGCTCGAGTTCTTCCACGTGCCGTCATCCAGAGACTGATGCGAAAAATCGGGATCATAGGTCCACTTCGTCACATCGCCGGCATTCTTGTTTCTCCACAAAGGAAGATATTTGCGATTGCCCTGGTGACGAGCTGTCCAGTAAAACCACAGCCGGTCTTTCTTGATGGGACCGCCAAAGGCCCCGTTGACGTCCCAGACCGCTCGCAGCTTGTTGGGAGCGCGCAGACCAGCGTTCCGCAACTCCTGCGTGAAATTGCCTCCTTGCAATCCGGCCCATGCTCCGTTTGCCAGCACGCTTCCGTGGAATTCGTTGCCGCCCACTTTCGGAAGAATATTCATTACGGGTCCGCCCGTCGTTGCTTCGCCCATGCCTCCCATGATGGTGAAGTTGACTTCCTGGGCAGTGCTCACCTCGGGTACGTAAGAGGAAACACCCAATCCCTGAAAGCCCATGCTCAAACCCTCGACATGAACCTGACCTTCATCGCGCCGCCCGCCGTGCGCCTGAAAGACGCTGAAGATCGGGCCCTGAACGCCGCCGACATCATTTCCCTGTGTATTGAGCGCCGGCACCAGAGTTGTCAGGCTGAAATATTGGCGGCCACTCGGGATGGAGTTGATGATTTCGTTCACCAGTGTTTCCTGGGTCTTTGTGCTCTGCGTATCAACAACCGGAGTTTCGCTGCTGACCGTAACCGTCTCCTGCAACGTGCCGACACGCAGCTCCGCATTCACGTTTGCGACAAAGGTCCCTGATAACTCGATGCTTTCACGCAATACCGCAGCGAAGCCGGGCAGCGTGAATGTCACTGAATATGTGCCCGGCCGGAGACCGACAATCCGGTAGCGGCCGGTTTCGTCTGTTACCGAAGAACGGACTTGTTCGATGAGTGCCGGGCTCCTCGCCTCGACCATCACTCCCGGCAACACAGCCCCGGATGTATCCGTGACCACGCCCGTCAGCGCCGCACCCGCCTGGGCAAACATCACGGTAGGAACAAGTAAGAGACACACTGACAGCATCAAAAGCTTCGCCCACACACGCATGACATGCCTCCAATTTTTTGCCGCCGACTATAGCAGAGGTTCTGACCTTTGGAAAAATCCCCATCAGCGCGATAATGTGCAAACCAAAAAATGAGGTGCGTATGAAAAACTTTTTGTTCGTAGTAGCCGTGGCTTTGTTTTTAGCGGCGCCACTTATGGGGCAGGGGAAGATCAATCCGACGGATCCGCAACCGACGTGCAATATGTGTCCGGGAACGTACATCCCGCTCGCGGAGTTGCAGGCTTACACGCAGAAGGCAATTGCCGAGAAGCTGTTAGATCAGCAGGTGAGAGATATCGAGATCGGGAAAGCGCATGTTGGCATCGGCATGGTTCACCGCGGCAAGCTGGACAAGCCGTCGGCGAACTCGGTGGCCGAACATGATCTGGTGAGCGAGGTCTATCACATCATCGACGGTACAGCGACGCTTGTTCTCGGGCCGGATATCACGAACCGGCAGCGGCGTCCGTCAACGCTGCGTACGGTTGTCGAATTCAACGGTCCCGGCAACAACGGATCGGAGATCAAGAACGGCGTTGCGTACAACCTCAAACCTGGCGATGTCGTCGTGATTCCGGCAGGAACCGGCCACTTGTTCACGAAAATCGACGATCACATCGATTATTTAATGGTACGCATCGATCCGGACAAGGCCACGCCGCTCAGGAGCGAAGCGCAATCGAAGGAGTACTTGTCTAAGCCGGCGCCGCGCGATCAGCAATGAAGCGATAAAGCTTTCGCGGATTCACCACAAGGATCTGCCTTAACAGGTTCGGATCCTTGTGGGCCGCAGGCCAGATCCAGGAGTTCGCGATGTCGCCGTCGTTCGGCATTTTGTTGGGCGGGTTGCCTCTGCCGGTAACCACGACTGTGTTCATGTTCGGATGAGGCCGGTCTGTTCCGCTGATCACATTACCCGGAAAACGCCGCAGCAACTCGTGAGCAAACGGAAGAACGATGTCCCAGTCCTCCGGGCGCGCGGAGCGCGTGTAGCGGTTGGGTGACGTCACTTTCCAGAAGATGTCGTTCCGCCGGCTGCCCACCTCGAGCAGGCGCTGAAAGTAATCGTTCTTCTCGACTGGAATTTTGACGTCCGGCCTTCCCATGTGGTCGATGATGACAGGCGTCGGCAGCGATCGGATCAGCGGCTCCATTACTTCAAACGTATCCGGCAAAAAATAAAGATCGGTGTGCCAACCGAATGGTTGAATCTTTTCGGCGATGCGCAGGATCACGTTCGCCGGCGTCGTCTCGCTCGCGATGTGCGGGAGGAAAGCGAAGCGCACGCCTCGCACGCCGGCCGAATCCAGACGCCCCAGTTCTTCCGGGGTGACGTTCTCGTCGACGCTCGCCACGCCCGCTGCTCTTCCATTCATATGATGCAGCGCATCGACGACCACGCTGTTGTCAGTTCCGTGACACGTGGCCTGAACCACGACGAAGCCCCAGAAACCCATCCTGTCGATGAGAATTTCTTTTTGTTCCTGCCAGGCAGCAGCGAATGGTTCGTACTTGGTTTTTGGCGACAACGGGAACCGATCGAACGGACCGATCACATGCATGTGCGCATCGATCGCGCCCTCGGGCATCGTGAATGTAAGTGGAGTGGGATTCGGGTCCTGCCTGAGGTATGGTTCGGTGCTCATATCAGTTGCGCGACCCACTATCGCACAATGTTCAGCCGCAAAATAGCTGGGTGATGTAGATCTTTCCGTCGTCTGGAATCGCGACGCCGATGCCCGTCTTGGAGTACTCGCGTTGAAGAATATTTTGTCTGTGGCCCGGACTGCTCATCCAACCCTGGACGGTACTGGTCGCCATCTCGTCCAGTGAATTCCAGTAGTAGGTTTTTAGATCTCCTCTGATCTGGACGCGCGAATATAAATTGTTCTGAAAGATGTTTTCGCCGACGATCTTCGGGCAGTTGTAGCCTGCCAGGCGGACGCGGTCTCGCGGACTCTTTCCATCCGGATTGACGTGGTCAAAGAAACCACGATTCGCCATGTCCTGGCTGTGAGCGCGAGCGATTTTCGACAATTGTTCGTCGGGCGCCAGTGGGTTGATTTTTCTCGTCTGCCGTTCAGAGTTGATGAGGGTGTGTATTTTCTGTTCGAGCCCGGGGATGCTGATGTGGGAACTTTCAAGTAATACGATCGCGAGAACGAGTCCCGCCGTCGTCATAACCTCGCGACGAGGCGGAGACTGTTTACAGCGTCTTCCACATTTTTTCTATATATTCCATTTTCTGGATCTAGAGTTCTTATTTCCAGATAACCTCGCAGGATCGCGGCGCCATCCATGATATCTATGTTGTGCTCAGACTTGGCGAGTTCCGTGGCTCGCTCGAGAAGTTCTTCCGGAGAAATCGTGGTACTCATGTTGTGTTTTTAAGCACGGCCGGCACCATTCCGCCGGTGCGCCGTCTGATAAATTGTTCATAAATTCTTTCAAACCTAGCAAAACAAAGGTCTGAGAAGCACTCGTATCATGTTAGGATTGTCGCCCGGAACCAAATCTGAAGAAGGTGGAGCGTTCCGAATGGAACCCGTCAGTAAAATCGTGTACCTGCCGAAGCCGCGCGGGTTTTGCGCAGGGGTTATCCGCGCCATCGATATTGTTACCATCGCGTTGGAAAAACTGGGGCGACCGGTGTACGTGCGCAAGGAGATTGTACATAACCGCTTTGTGGTGGATGAGTTGGCCGCTCAGGGCGCCGTCTTCGTGGAAAGTCTCCACGAAGTGCCCGACGGTGCGGTCACGATCTTCAGCGCGCATGGAGTCGGACCCGAAGTCTGGAAAGAAGCTAAAAAGCGGAGATTGCGCGTCATCGATGCCACATGTCCGCTTGTTACAAAAGTTCACATCGAAGTGATTCGCTACGCGCGTGAGAATTACTCGATCATTTTGATCGGACACCGGAATCACGACGAGGTCATCGGCACTTTTGGAGAAGCACCGGATGCCATTCACCTGGTGTCGAGCGTTGCAGACGTTGACGCCCTTCAGAATATAAACGCGGACCGGGTGATCTATGCGACGCAAACGACGCTGAGCCTGGACGACTCGCAGGCGATCGTCGAAAGGTTGAGGCACCGGTTTCCGAAGATCATCTCTCCGCCGAGCTCGGACATCTGCTACGCCACACAAAATCGTCAGACGGCAGTCAAAGTCCTTGCCAACAGAGCGGACTTGATTCTCGTCGTCGGCGCTCAGAATAGTTCGAATTCGAATCGTCTCGTCGAGGTCGCTCAGAGTGGCGGAACGGATGCCCATCTGATTGCGACCGCGCACGACATCCGCGAGCAGTGGCTTGAAGGACGTCTTTCCGTCGGCGTGACCGCGGGCGCTTCCACGCCCGAGGTACTTGTACAGGAGGTTGTAGACAGTCTCAATCTGCGCGGCTTCACGCGCTTGGAAGAATTGGAAATCATAGAGGAAGACGTTCATTTTCCTCTTCCAGCACCGCTGGAGAAATTTGATCGCGTGGTCTCCTGATGAGCGGGGCAGCGACGTAGGCGCGCAGCCAGTAAAAAAGCCAGGAATAACCAGTAATAAAGCCAGTAATAAACGGTGGGCCCGACGTTAAAGAATGGCGTGTGTGGGCGCGACGCTAAAAAAAAATGATGCATAGGCTAGAACTCGCAACCTCACCATCCCATCTGCCTCGGCCGGCGGGCGAGGACCGGCTTGACGCTGCAATCGAGAAGGCGTCGATTTACTTAAGATCGCTTCAGCACAAGGACGGCTATTGGCTCGGAGAACTCGAAGCCGATACCACGCTGGAATCCGACTACATTTTTTATCTTCATGTCCTCGACCGGTTCGAACCAAAACGAGTCGCAAAGCTTGCCGAATACATCCGCCGTCGGCAACTCCAGGATGGCGGCTGGAACATTTATGCAGGCGGTCCTTCGGAAGTGAACGCGACCGTGAAGGCCTACTTCGCCTTGAAACTCGCCGGCGACGAGCCCGAATCACCGCACATGGTTCGCGCTTGCCGGCGCGCGCGAGAACTCGGCGGCCTGGAACAAACGAATTCGTTCACACGTTTCTATCTCGCGATGGGGGGCGTTGTAGATTGGGAAATGGTGCCTGCAGTGCCGCCCGAACTGATGTTCCTGCCGCGATGGTTTCCCATCAACATTTACGAGATGTCGTCGTGGACGCGCGCCATCGTTATCCCGTTGACAATTCTCTACGCGCGCAAGCCTCGCTGGGAAGTGCCGGTGACGCTCGATGAGTTGTTCACCCGCGAACCCGCTTGCTCGGCCAGGGGTTTCAACTGGCGAAGGTTCTTTCTGACGCTCGACCAGGCGCTGAAGGTCTACGATCGTCTGCCTTCCAAACCCGGACGCGGCCGCGCCGTGCGTCGCGCGAGGACGTGGATGATGCAGCATTTCGACCGTTCGGAAGGTCTTGCCGCGATCTATCCGGCAATGATGAATTCAATCTTTGCCCTGATGGCGCTTGGGTATTCTCGGGACCATCCGGTAACCGCACGGCAAATCGACGAGTTCTCGCGCTTCGAAATCGAAGAACCCGACACGATTCGTTTACAGCCCTGCCTGTCACCCGTGTGGGACACGGCGATTGCCGCGTTTGCGTTGTTCGAAGCCGGCGCTTCGCCGGCCGACGGCAGCCTGCGAAAAGCGACCGAGTGGCTGCTCGAGAATCAAATCCTCGGCGGCGGCGATTGGCAAATCAAGAATCGTGATGCGGAACCCGGCGGGTGGGCTTTCGAGTTTCGTAATGACTTCTATCCGGATGTGGATGACACCGCGTTCGTGTTGATGGCGCTTCAGAACGTTTCATATACGGATCAGCCGCGGCTGGCCAAGGCCATCGAAGTGGGCACGAAGTGGATGATCAGCATGCAGAACAAAGACGGCGGCTGGGGCGCGTTCGATCGCGACAACGATCGTACATTCCTCAATCAGATCCCCTTCGCCGATCACAATGCCATGCTCGATCCGTCCTCGCCGGATGTTACCGCGCGTGCGGTGGAATGCCTCGGCCAATTCGGCTGGCGGCTGTCGAGTACGCGCATTCGGCGCGCGGTGGACTATCTGTTGAAGGAGCAATTCCCCTCAGGCGCATGGTATGGACGGTGGGGCGTAAATTATGTGTACGGCACAAGTGGTGTTCTGCGCGCCCTGGCCGCTGTAGACGCGGCTGCTTATCCGAAGGCCGAAGCAGCGATGAAACGTGGTGTCGATTGGTTGCGATCCGTTCAGCAGGATGACGGAGGCTTCGGCGAATCGATCGCCTCATACGATCACCCAAACCTGATGGGCCAGGGCGAGACGACGGCGTCGCAAACTGCATGGGGATTGCTTGGCCTGATTACGGTGTTGCCGCCCGATGATCCCGCTGTGCGGCGCGCAGTGGACTACCTCATCGAAAGCCAGAACGACGAAGGCTCGTGGGACGAAGAACCGTTTACCGGAACCGGTTTCCCGAAGGTGTTTTATTTGAAGTACCACCTGTATCGACATTATTTCCCATTATTCGCACTCGCGCGCTACCGGAGGATGAAGTGAGATTTCCGCTGTCCCTGACTGCCGGCATGTCGAAGTACATTGCCGGCAAACGCATTCGAGGTGTAAAGAAGTTTCCGCTCGTGATGATGCTCGAACCACTGCACGCATGCAATCTCACGTGCACCGGTTGCGGCCGGATTCGCGAGTATGCGGATACGATCCGCGAAAAGCTCACCGTCGAACAATGTCTCAATGCCCTGGATGAGTGCGGCGCGCCGATCGTTTCCATCTGCGGAGGCGAGCCGTTCATTTATCCCGAACTGGGACGCCTCGTCGAGGAGATTATCGCACGCAGGAAACATATCTATCTCTGCACGAACGGGATGTTCATTCGCAAGCGGCTTCATGAATTCAAACCGACGTCGCGGCTGTTCTTCAACGTGCACCTGGATGGTCTCGAAAAAACGCACGATATGTGTGTTGAGCGCGATGGTGTCTTCAAGGCTGCCATCGACGGCGTCAAGGCAGCAAAAGCGGCGGGTTTTCAGGTCTGCAGCAACACCACGATCTTCAGGGAAACAGACCTGAATGAAATTCGCGAACTGTTCCAATACCTCACCACTCTCAAGGTCGATGGATTCATGGTTTCGCCGGCATATTCGTATGCCGCCGTGCAGACGAAAGAGATATTCATGCCGCGAAGCGAGATCCGGCAGAAGTTTCAGGAAGCGCGAAAGCTGCTCGGCGAATTCAAGCTCATGACGTCGCCCATCTACCTGGAATTCCTTTCCGGCGAGCGCGACATGATGTGCACAGCGTGGGGCAATCCTACGTTCAATCCGCGCGGCTGGAAGGGTCCCTGCTACCTCATGACGGACGCGCATCACGCGACGTTCAAAGACCTCATCGAAAAAACGCCGTGGGAGAAATACGGCCACGGCCGCGATCCACGATGCCAGGATTGCATGGTGCACGCGGGCTACGAGCCGTCGGCTGTTTTAGGAGCCGATCGGCGGTTTGGCGATACCTGGAAGTTGCTGAAGTGGCAACTGTCGAATTCATGACGACGCTCGTCACCGGGGCAACGGGTTTCGTGGGTTGGCATGTCGCCCGGTTCTTAACCGAGAGGGTTGGCTGCGTGCGCGTGCTCGTGCGTCCGACCAGCCAGTTACACCCCGCCAGGCAACCTGGGGGTTTGAATGTCGAGCCTGTTCAGGGTGATCTTCGCGATCGCTCTTCGTTGAAGAAAGCTCTTGAAGGCGTGACTCAGGTTTTTCATGTAGCTGCGGACTACCGGCTGTGGGCCAGGAATCCGGATGAGATTTACGAGAGCAATGTGCAGGGCACCGGGAATCTGATCGATGCTTCACGGCAGGCAGGCGTCGAGAAATTTGTATACACGAGCAGTGTAGCTACCATCGCAGTGCCGGCAAGCGGTGGATTGCCCGATGAGCGGACCAAAGCGCGTCTCGATCAAATGATCGGCCATTACAAGCGATCGAAGTTCATGGCAGAAAATGTAGTGATGGATGCCGCTCGAAACGGTTTTCCTGCAGTGGTGGTGAATCCCACCACTCCCATCGGTCCGGGTGATTGGAAACCGACGCCGACGGGGCGCATCATTGTCGATTTCCTCAATGGCCGAATGCCGGCTTATGTCGATACGGGTTTCAACGTTGTCGGCGTTGAGGACGTGGCCGAAGGGCACTGGCTCGCAGCGAAGAATGGACGCATCGGCGAACGCTACATCCTCGGCGAGCGCAACATCGCGCTCAGAGAGTTTCTTGCCATTGTCGCTGCCGCCACGGACCGGGCAGCTCCGCGCGTGCGGCTGCCTTATGTCGTGGCTCTCGCCGCCGGTCACATGGAAAACCTCTGGTGCTCGGTGATGGGACGCGAGCCGCGTATTCCGCTGGAAGGCGTTCGCATGGCGAAGCACAAGATGTTCGTCGATGCGTCGCGCGCGACGCGCGAGCTGGGATTCCGGCCGGCCGGCATCGAGGCCGCGGTCGGCCGCGCGGTGCGTTGGTATATCGAGAATGGATATGCCGCAGCAACGCACTTGCGGAGCAGTCAGGTTGCCTAGGATAATCGTCACTTTTGCGGTCAGGGCGGAATTAGCGCCATTCCGCCGGTTGAGTACTTCGAAAGGTGTTCGGCCAGTTCTGACCGGTATCGGCGCACGAAATATTGAGACCGGGTTGAAGAAAGCACTCGAGGAAGGCGCGGATCTCTGTGTGGCGTCCGGGCTGGCCGGAAGCTTGAGGAAAGAACATGGGGTGGGAACGATACTCGTCGCCAAAGCCGTCAAACGCGGCGGCATTCACACAATAATGAAGAGCGATGAATCTCTGGTGCAGGCGGCCATCGAATGCGGCGCAACTCCGGTCGAATACTTTTTAACCGCCGATCGCGTCGCGAATTCAGTTTCGGAAAAGGCGCGACTGGGCGAAACTGCTGAAGCCATCGAGATGGAGAGTTTTCACATTCTGAACAAAGCGCGTCACCATGGCGTGCCGGCGGTTGCCGTGCGTGCGGTTTCGGACTCTGTCGATCGTGATATGCCGCTGGACTTCAATCTCGCAATCACCGGTAACGGAGAAATCGCTTTGCTCCCCGCGCTCTCTCAGGTTGCGGCAGCACCTGCTCGACTTCCGCAAGTCTTCCGTTTTGGATTCGAAAGCGCACTGGCAGCGAGAAAACTGGCCCATTTTCTCGATCGGTACCTGAAATGTCTCATGGAGACTCGATGATTGAAACCATGCGGGCGGGCGTTTATCGCGGTTCGAAGAAAGTCGTGCCGGAAGACGTGCCCGTGCCGAAAATTTCCAACGGCGAAGTGCTCATTCGTATTGCCGCGTGCGGCATTTGCGGCACGGACGTGAAGAAGGTGCAGCACGGACTCGTTCTGCCGCCCCAAATTCTCGGACATGAACTCGCGGGAACGGTGGTGGACGTGGGTGCCGGAGTCGAACGGTGGTCGATCGGCGATCGAGTCAGCAGTTTTCATCACATCCCTTGCGGGAATTGTTTTTATTGCGGGCGGCAGTTGTACTCCCAGTGCGAGAAGTACAAAAAAGTGGGACTCACCGCGGGCTTTGATCCAAACGGTGGCGGCTTCGCGCAGTATGTGCGAGTGATGCCATGGATTGCGGAACGCGGCATGGTCCGGATTCCGGATGAGGTTGCATTCGAGGAAGCCACGTTCATCGAGCCCGTAAACACGTGCCTGAAGGCGATACACAAAGCTCGCATCGTTCGGGACGAGGTGGTATTTGTCATCGGCCAGGGTCCGATCGGATTGTTGCTGACGTTCCTGGCGCGTGAAGCCGGCGCGACGGTTCTCGCGAGCGATCCGATTTCATTCCGCCGGGAAATGAGCGTGCGTTTTGGATCGGGAATGTGTTTTGATCCTGGGTCTGTTGATGTCGCCGCCGAAACGCGAAGCTATCGTGGTGGAATTGGAGCCCTGGGAGCCCCTGGAGCCGATGCCGTGCTGTTGGCTGTGGCCGATCCGAAGCTGGTTCCCGTGGCATTGAACATCGCGCGTCCGGGCGGAAGAGTATTGTTGTTCGCTCAGAATGATCCGGTGATGCAGATCCAGTTTCCAGCGGCGGCCGTGGGCATCGAAGAAAAAGAGATTCTGGGAAGCTACAGCGCGTCGGTCGATTGGCAGGAGCGATCCGCTGAACTGGTTTTTGCAAATCGAGATTTGTTCAGAGAACTTGTTTCGCATCGTTTTTCACTGGAAGCCATCGGTGATGCCTTTGAAATGGCCTCTCATCCGGCGGAGAACTCTCTCAAGTTGGTGGTCTTGCCGTGAAAGCAGCGCACAACGGACACATGATGGCGGCCGTCTTATACGGCCGCGAAGATCTGAAAGTCGAACGGGTGGCGATTCCGACCGTCGGCGCCGAAGATCTCCTGGTTCGCGTCAAAGTGGCCCTTACCTGCGGAACGGATTTCAAAGTGTGGAAGCAGGGTTACCACGCTCGCATGATCAAGCCGCCGGCGCTCTTCGGCCACGAGCTGGCCGGGGAGGGGGTGGAAGAAGGCGAAGCGGTTCGCGATCGGTTCCGGCCCGGCATGCGCGTTGTCGCGGCGAACTCCGCGCCGTGTAACGAATGTTTCTTCTGCATGAAAGATCGCGCGAACCTTTGTGAAGACCTTGTCTTCAACAATGGCGCATACGCCGAGTACACGCTGATTCCCGGACGCATTCTTCGCCAGAACGTCATGGAGATACCGCAGCACCTGCCGTTCGTGGACGCTGCTCTGGTCGAGCCTCTGGCATGCGTCCTGCGCGGAATCGACGAGACCGGCATTTATCCCGGCGATACCGTCGTGGTCATCGGCTGCGGGCCCATTGGTTTGAAATTCACGAGGATCTTGTCTGCCCGTGGCATTCGTGTAATTGCGGTCGGTAAGCGAAGCAGTCAGATGAAAGCTGCAGAGCGGGTTGGCGCCGCGGCGACGATTGATTGTTCGCAAACCGAAAACGCCATCGCCGAAGTGCGTCACCTCACGCACCGCCAGCTCGGCGCGGATGCCGTCATCGAGGCTGTCGGCACCCCGACCACCTGGCAATGGGCGCTACAGATGGTCCGCTGCGGCGGGACGGTGAATCTGTTCGGCGGTTGTCCGCGTGGAACCAGGGTGGAGATCGAGTCATCTTTGCTTCATTACTCGGAAATCACCATCAAATCCAGCTTCCACCACACGCCCCGGTTCATTCGCGAAGCTCTCGAAGCCATCTCGCGCGGCGAGGTGTCCGCTCGCGATTTCGTCACCGGAGAAATCCGCCTGAGTGAACTGCCCGATCTGTTCCAGCACATGAAAAACCGCAATGGCCAGCTTAAAGTTGCCGTCATGCCGTAGTTATGGAGCAGGAAGTACCGCCGGCGGGCTGCACCGTAGAACAGGCCGAGCAATACACGCGCTGGCTTGCAACACACCACTACGAGAATTTCACTGTTGCATCGGTTTTCCTCCCGTGTCACCTCCGCCAGCATTTCTACAACGTGTACGCCTATTGCCGCTGGGCCGACGATCTTGCCGACGAGGTGCCGGATCGGGCGCGAGCTTTGCAGTTGCTGAACTGGTGGGGCGATGAATTACGGCAATGCTACGCCGGATCGCCATCGCATGCGGTGTTTGTTGCCCTCGAAGGAACCATCCGGAAATTCAATATTCCGATGGAGCCGTTCGACGACCTTCTCAAAGCTTTCCGCCAGGATCAGACCGTACAGCGCTATGCGACGTGGGACGGGGTCATCGACTATTGCCGCTACTCCGCAAATCCCGTCGGCCGCCTCGTCCTTTATTTATGCGGTTACAGGGACAGCGAACGCCAGACGCTTTCGGATTTCACATGCACGGCTCTTCAACTCGCCAATTTCTGGCAGGATGTTTCACGGGATCTGGACAAGGACCGCATTTATATTCCCGCCGACTTGATGGCTGAGCACGGTGTCAGCGAAGCCGAACTTTTTGCCAGACACTTCGACGACCGTTATGCCGCGCTCATGCGCGTTCTCGTCGATCGCACTCGTGAATTGTTCCAGAAAGGTATGCCGCTCGCGCAGACGGTGGTCCCCACGCTTCGCGTCGACATTGAATTGTTCAGCCGCGGCGGCCTGGCGGTGCTTGACGCGATTGAATCGATCGGTTACGACACTCTCCAACACAGACCTTCGCTTACCGGCGCGACGAAACTCAAGCTGATCGGGCGCGCGCTCGGTGGGCACGCGCTTACCTATGCCAGACGATAAAGACGCGAAGCGCAAGCGCGATAGCGCGCAGCCTCAAGAATTGGTCGCCTCTTACGAACATTGCCGCCGTCTCGCCCGCACCGCGGCGCGCAATTTCTATTACGGTTTTGCGCTGCTGCCCGGCGCCAAGCGCGACGCGCTCTGTGCGCTGTACGCGTTCATGCGTCACGCGGACGACATCTCGGACTCCGAAGGGCGCGTTGAAGACAAGAGCGAAGGTTTGAAAGCGTGGCGTGGCGTGCTGGATCGAGCGCTGGGAGGCGACTGCAGTGGAAACCGGATCCTGCCTGCGTTTCATCACACGGTGCAGCAATTTGGAATTCCGGCTGCGTACTTTCACGACTTGATGTCGGGCGCAGAAATGGATTTGACAGTAAAGAGCTATCCCACGTTCTCCGTGCTCGAGCGCTACTGTTATTGCGTCGCCGGTACGGTGGGCTTGTGTTGCGTTCACGTTTTTGGCTTTCAGGATCCGAAAGCGCTGGAACTGGCCCCGAAACTCGGTATCGCCTTCCAGCTCACAAACATTCTTCGTGATGTTCCCGAAGATTATTCAATGGGCCGCGTCTATCTTCCGGAGGAAGATTTGATCCGATTCAATTGCACAGAGGCCGATCTTGCCGGCAATACAGCAAGCCCGGCGTTTATCGAGCTGATGCGGTTCGAGGCCAATCGCGCCTGGCAATACTACGAAGAAGGTACGCCGCTCCTCAATCTCGTCAGCAGCGACAGCCAGGCTGCGCTCTGGACTTTGATGCGGATATACAGCGGCATCCTCGAGAAGATCGAGGCGATCCGGTACGACGTGCTCGCGAAGCGGCATCCGGGATTATCGAGTGTGCAGAAAGCGTGGATCATGCTGCGCGCGGGTACGGGACTTTGGAAACCGGAACCATGCCTCCGCCACACGTAGTCGTGGTCGGCGGCGGCCTGGCGGGATTGGCCGCTTCGGTCGCGCTTGCCGATCACGGAATTCGCGTATCTCTCCTCGAAAAGAATCCCCGGCTCGGCGGACGCGCGACATCGTATCGTCTGCCGTCAGGTGAATACATCGACAACTGCCAGCACGTGACGCTTCGCTGCTGTACGAACCTTGAAGACTTTTATCGCCGCGTCGGAGTGGCCGACAAAATCCGGTACTTCGACCACTTCGTGTTCATGGATGCGAAGCGCCGGCGGGGGACAATCAAACCATCGCGGCTCCCTGCGCCGTTTCATCTGGCCCCGTCGTTCGTGACATTTCCTTTGCTGAGTCTGAAGGACAAGCTTTCGATCGCACGGGCGATGCTTCACATCATGCGCCGCGGCGGCAATCCGGCGCTTAAAGAAGGCGTGTCGATGCTCGATTGGCTCCGTCAGCACAAGCAAACAGCCGGAGCGATCGATCGCTTCTGGCGGGTTGTGCTCGTGAGCGCGCTGAATGAGGATCTGGAGCGGACCGACGCGCACTACGGCATCATGGTTTTTTGGAAGGCGTTCCTCTCGAGTGCGTCTGCGTTCGGCATCGGCGTGCCCGCAGTCCCACTCGCGGATCTGTATGCCTCGTGCGGGGAAAACATCGAGGTTCGTACGCGCTGCACGGCCGGCGAGGTTTGCTTGGCGGATGGCAGGGTCTCCGGTGTCCGCATTGAAGGCGGTGGGGAAGTGGCGGGCGACTACTATCTTCTGGCCGTTCCTTTCGATCGACTGCTGAAAATCATTCCGGCAGATCTGCGTGAGAAAGAGGAGTTCGCCAAAGTTGCAAATCTCTCGGTATCGCCGATTACGGGCGTGCACATGTGGTTCGACCGCGAGATCATGAAGGAGCCGTTTGTCACACCGGTGGATCACACCATCCAGTGGGTCTTCAACAGGACCGGCTCGTACGTGCAAATCGTGATTAGCGCATCGCGGGAATTGTCAAATCGGTCGCAGCAGGAGATCGTGGATATCTGCCGGCGCGAACTGACGGACCTGTTGCCGGAGGCGGACAAAGCGCAACTCACGCGAGCCGTGGTCATTCGTGAAAATGCCGCGACGTTTTCGCCGGCGCCAGGCAGCGATCGATGGCGGCCATCACAAAAGACGTCGATTGCAAACCTGTTCCTTGCCGGCGACTGGACCCAGACCGGCTGGCCCGCGACCATGGAAGGGGCGGTCCGCAGCGGTTATCTTGCCGCTGAAGGGATTCTGTCCGCGGCGGGATCGCCCGTTTCGCTTCTTCGGCCTGATCTGCGACGCAGCGAATGACTCGCTAAAAGTCGCCTGGCATTTACCCATCACAGCTGAGCAATTGATCGACACTGCGGCGTTGGAGAGTGATCGTTCGCGGACAAAGCTTACGGCACGACAACGTAGGAGAGTCGGCGGGTCAGGCAAAAAAATAAGGCGACGAGATGACGTGGCGGATATCGAGGTTGCCTGCTGGGGGGAGCGCGGGGAGATCGACGTCCGGATGGGCTTCCCACTATTCCTTAAAGAAGTTCTGCAATACCGGTTCGGAATAGATGCGCACGAATTCCTCTCGAAGGGTACGATTGAGCAGGTCCATATCGCTCGCATGGACACCAAAGCTGTCGTGCACCATCGCGAAATGGTGTACGCCCTCGGTGTGAAGGCGATTGACGGTGAGCATCATGTGTGCGGCATCCAGAGAATGAACGAGGTGCGCGACGATACCATCGGCTTGCTTCCTCGAGTCGATCTTCCGTGTTTCATCCTCTTGATACACAATTAACGTACGATCCGATGTGGCGATGCGTTGTGTTTTCGGTTCCCGGGTTTCATGAACGACATGAAAACCGGCCGGTGTTGTCCACACCATGCCTCGATTCGCCTTCGCCAGAACGCGAGCAAGCTCGCGAAGCCACTTCATGATGTGGCCGGCCTCAACGGCCACCTGGGGAATGCATTCCTCTAACACTTTGGCCAGATACCTGGCACATTTCTTCGGATCTTTGCAGGACTTCGCGGGCTCTGCCTCGATGAGTTGCTTGCAAATCGTCCCCCGCGTGACGCCGTATGGCGTCGTCATCGTGGCGTGCTTGACGACGGACCGTTGGATTTTTCCACGCAATTGCCGGGCTGAATCTTGATCGTTCCCTCCGGAGTTTGCAGCGTCTCTCCCGACACGGCGGCTGACGTGATCGGCGACTTCCTGATAAATATCCTGAGGTTCATTTGCAGGTACAAGGTTGGTTGCGTCCGCCAATCGGATCGCGCCCCAGCGCACTGAGATGCTGGTATCCGTTACAAGTGCCGTCCATACTCACCGGCAAATGCGAGCGAAAATCGGGACCTTGCGCTCGATAGCGTTTCCACTCCTGACAAGCAGCTAAGAAGCTCCACGGTTTATCGGCTTCATCCCAAAAGCGGTGAGCCCGAAGGGGATCGTCCGCGAAAGCGATGATTTCCGGCTCATGCCGGTTCACCCATGCCAGGCGGTCGTCGAAAGATACTTTGTTCTTCTTCCAGTAGCTGTTCGCCATGTCGATCGCCAGCCAATACGCTCCACGCTCTCCAAGGGGCTTGCCTTCTGCGAATTCCAGCAGGGACCTTCCGATATCGTCCGACTGCGGGTTGATGAGTTGAGGCACGGGATAAGCGCGTCCCCGATGGTCCAACTGGTAGGGAAAATAGAATCGCGGTTCATCGAGCAGCCGCTCCGCGAGCGATAAACGGAAGGCCATGACTTTCCTGAGGCCTTTAATGCGGTTGTTCAGATTGAAGGCGTCCGCGCGCTGGCGCTTCCGTTCGGTTATCTGTTTGGGATCGGCGTCGTCGGGCAAGCTGGGAGGGAGCTGCGCAACGTTGTGAGTCTCCAATCCGAAAAACCGATGGCCCGCATTCCACGCCTTCCGCATGTCCCGGTAAATCTCCTTGTTGATGCGGAAAGCCGTACCCTGCATCGCGTTTACGGCCGAAAAAACGATCGCCAGGTCGGCGTTTTCAAGCAGTTGTTGTGCCCGCCGGTTGGCTTGGCGCTTCAGCAGTTTCAAGGGAGTGACCAGATACCCACCTTCAGAAAGCGACGCCCAGGGACGAGGTGGAATAATCATCGGCAGATAAATCGGACTCGACAAGGACGCCAGCGTCGACGCGTGGGTGGCGATCCACTCACTGGCTGCCGTTGTGAGCGCAATCCGTTGCGTCGTTTTTATGCCCTGGGCGGAACTCTCTCGAACACTCTTCGACTCAAAGATCGGCTGCCCGTCGAACTCGGCAAAACGGACTGCCAGCGCGATCAGTTTTTCTCCCATGTGAAATGAGCGGTAGTTCTTTGCCCAATCCTCATCGTCATCGAGCTTTCGTGCCAACTCTTCAGCGCGACGCCCGGCGTTTCGGTTTCGATTCCGGGAACGCAATTCATAAGCGATATCCACTTCGCGGTCTCGAAGGCAATCAAAGATTCTTTCAAGCCGGCAGCGCTGGCCAATTTCATAAGCGACGGCGGTGGCGCCAGGCGCCAAACCGTCCTCAAATTCGGACCGGGTGATGGCGTTCAACAACGTCCCGAGAGTGATCAGAGCGAGTTTTTCGCAACCAATTGATAAAAGGGGCGTTCCATAGTTGGGCAGCCGCTGGAGTTCCGGCCTCTTCAAGGCCAGTTGTTCGGCAAGGATTGCGTCCGCCAACGGTTTCAGAGAATCCCCCACCAAATCTCGGACCGGCTTGGAGTCGGTTGCCAAC
>Ga0207646_10002818_pt1 | contig 20234 bp, 19 predicted proteins | sample KBSK5502metaG_FD_184343 | JGI IMG/M metagenome (GOLD analysis project Ga0207646, IMG submission 184343) | Corn, switchgrass and miscanthus rhizosphere microbial communities from Kellogg Biological Station, Michigan, USA - KBS K5-50-2 metaG... | ecosystem: Host-associated > Plants > Roots >...
ACGAGCGTGCACCAGCAGTAAGGGCGGCGCGGCCGTGCGAGGCGCCGACTACGTCATCAAGCGCGTTGCCTTCGCGCTGCTGACGGTCTTCATCGCCGTCACGATCAACTTCGCCCTCTTCCGGCTGGCGCCCGGGAGCGCGGTCACGAACCTTGCACGCGTGCCGCACGCCACCCCCGAGACGCGGCTTGCGCTCAAGCGGCAGTTCGGCCTCGACAAGTCGAAGCTCGCCCAGTACGGCATCTACCTGAAGCAGCTCGTGCGGGGGAACCTCGGCATCTCCTTCGAGAACAGCCAGCCGGTCCGCGCGAACTTGAAGACGGCGCTGATCAACACGCTCCCGATGGTGCTGCTCGGCACGGTCTTCGCGATCGTGATCGGCACGCTCACGGGGGTGCTTGCCGCGTGGCGCCGGGGCACCGCCGTCGAGGCCGCGAGCGTGACGACCGCGCTCGGCTTCTATTCGATGCCGACGCACTGGCTCGGCCTGATGCTCGTGATCCTCTTCACGGGCATCCTGCCGACCGGCGGGATGTCGAACGACTTCCTGATCAACCCGTCGTTCTGGACGCACCTCAAGGACCTCGCCGCCCACATCACTCTTCCCTCGCTGACGCTGGGGCTCGTGCTCTACGGCGAGTACACGCTGATCGTCCGCTCGGCGATGCTGGAGACGCTCGGCGAGGACTACATCCTGACCGCCCGCGCGAAGGGCCTGCGGCCCGGGGCGATCCTCCGGAAGCACGCGCTGCGAAACGCGATGCTGCCGATTGCGACCCTGGTCGCGCTCTCGCTCGGCTACATCGTCGCGGGAGCGATCCTGGTCGAGACGGTGTTCTCGTGGCCGGGAATCGGGCGCGCCGTTTACGACGCCGTCCTCGCACGCGACTATCCGATGCTGCAGGGCGCCTTCCTGCTGTTGACCGTCTCGGTCGTCTTCTTCAACCTCGTCGCCGATCTCCTCTACTTCAAGCTCGACCCGAGGATCACCGAATGAGCGTCGCGCTACGCGAGCCGGGCGCCGTGATCGAGACCGAGCCGATCCGCTCTCGCCGCGGCCTCGTCTGGGAGACGATCCGGAGGCGGCCGTCGGCGGCGGCTGGCGCGGTGATCCTGCTGCTCGTACTTCTCGCCGCCGTCCTCGCTCCGTGGATCGCACCATACGGCCTGCACACGCAGGTCGGTCCGGTCTTCGGCCACCCCGCGTGGAGCCATCCGCTTGGGTTGGACGACGGCGGCATCGACATGGTGACGCTGCTGATGTGGGGTGCGCGGATCTCGCTGGTGGTCGGCTTCGCGGCCACGCTCGTCTCGATGCTGATCGGCGGGACGATCGGCGTCCTGGCCGGCTATTTCGGCGGCAAGACCGACACGATCCTGATGCGGATCACCGACTACTTCCTCGTCATCCCCGACGTGCCTCTGATGATCGTCGTCGCGGCGATCTGGGGACCGAGCCTCTTCCACATCATCATCGTGATCGGGATTCTGCTCTGGACCGGGACCGCCCGCGTGATCCGCGCCCAGGTCAAGAGCGTCCGCGAGCGCGTCTACGTCAAGCGGGCCCGATCACTCGGCGCCTCCCACCTGCGCATCGTCGGCCGACACGTGCTACCACAGGTGGCGCCGCTCCTGATCGCGAACACGGTGCTGACGATCGCGGTCGCGATCTTCGACGAGACGGCACTCTCGTTCCTCGGGCTCGGCGATCCGTCGCGGATCTCGCTCGGCAAGGTGATCGAGAACGCGTTCCAGCGGGCGGCGATCTCGACGGGCGCCTGGTGGGCAATCGTTCCGCCGGGTGCGCTGGTGGCGCTGATCATCCTGGCGTGCTCGCTGATCGGCGGCGCGCTCGAGGACGCGTTGAACCCCCGGCTGCGCGTCGCGCACCTCTCTGCCCGGACGTTTCGGCTGCGGCCGCTGGTCGGCCGCGGCAAGGACGCGTTGTGAGCCTGCTCGAGATCCAGGATCTGCACGTCTGGTTCGACCTCGAGGACGGCGGCGAGCTGCACGCCGTCCAGGGAATCTCGCTGTCCGTCGACGCCGGCGAGCGGCTCGGCCTCGTCGGCGAGTCGGGGTGCGGCAAGACGACGACCGCGCTCGCGGCGATGGGCCTCCTGCCGCCGAACGCAAGCGCCGCGGGCCGGATCCTGTTCGGCGGTGAGGACATCCTCGCGGGCGGCGAGGAGACGATCCGGCCGCATCGGTGGGTGGACCTCGCGATCGTCTTCCAGGGCGCGATGAACGCGCTCAACCCGGTACGGACGGTCGGCTCCCAGATCGTCGAGGCGATCGAGCTCCATGGCCGCGGGCGGGGCGCGGACGCGCGCAAACAGACAGCGGAGTTGCTCGAGTCCGTCGGCATCCCGGCCAAGCGCGCCGATCGCTTCCCGCACGAGCTCTCGGGCGGCATGCGCCAGCGCGCCGCGATCGCCATGGCGCTCTCCTGCAACCCGAAGGTGCTGATCGCGGACGAGCCGACGACCGCGCTCGACGTGATGGTGCAGGCGCAGATCCTGGAGCTCCTGGACGCCCTCTGCCGCGATTTCGGTCTGGCGCTGATCCTGGTCACGCACGACCTCCCCGTCGTGGCTCAGCTCTGCGACCTCGGCGCTGTCATGTACGCAGGCGAGATCGTCGAGCGCGGTCGGGTCGACGCGCTCTACCACGCGCCGGGCCACCCCTACACGCGGCTGCTCTTCGCGGCCACCCCGGATCTCGGCGGCAACGGCGACGTCGCCTCGATCCCCGGCGCGCCGCCGCGGCTCGACCGGGAGCTCGAGGGCTGCCCCTTCCAGCCACGCTGCGACCGCGCCTTCGAGCCCTGCCCGACGATACGTCCCGAGTTGAAGGCGATCGGAGACGGGCACGCCGCCGCCTGCCACCTGAACGACGTAGGCACGGTTGCGGCGCCGTGAGCGCCAACGGCGACAAACCGTTGCTCGAGGTCGAGGGCCTGGTTGTCCGTTACCCGGTCGGCCGGGGCCTCATCGGCGTGGTCGCCCGGCGGCCGAAGCGGAGCGTGCATGCAGTCGAGGGCGTGACCCTGACTGTCGCAGGCGGCGAGCTCCTCGCCCTCGTGGGTGAATCCGGCTGCGGCAAGACGACGACCGCCCAGGCTGTGCTCCGGCTCGTCGAGCCGGCGTCGGGCTCAATCCGTTTCGAAGGGCGCGAGATCACGGGGCTCGGCACGCGCCAGCTGCGCCCGTTGCGCCGGCGGATGCAGCTCGTCTACCAGGATCCCTACGAGTCGCTCGACCCGCGCCTCCGCGTGCGAGCCACCGTCGAGGAGCCGCTGCTGATCCACGGCCTAGGCGGTTCGAAGGCCGAGCGCGGCGAGCGTATCCGGGAGGCGCTCGCCAAGGCCGAGCTCTCGCCGCCGGAGCTTTTCCTCGATCGCTATCCGCACGAGCTCTCGGGCGGGCAGCGCCAGCGCGTCGCGATCGCCGCGGCGCTCGTGCTCGACCCACGGCTCCTCGTCGCCGACGAGCCGGTCTCGATGCTCGATGTCTCGGTGCGCGCCGGTGTTCTGCGCCTGCTGGACGGTCTCCGGCGCGAGGGGCTCGGAGTCCTGATGATCACTCACGACCTCTCGACGGCCGCCCGGTTCGCCGACCGGATCGCCGTCATGTACCTCGGCCGGATCGTCGAGGAGGGACCGGCGAGAGAGATCGTCGCAAACCCACAGCACCCGTACACGCACGCGCTGCTGTCGGTCGTGCCCCGCCGGGATCCCCGCGATCGGCACCGGCCGCAGATCCTCCGCGGCGAGACGCCGGATGCGGTGCGAATTCCGACCGGCTGCCGCTTCCACCCGCGCTGCCCGATCGCGATCGAGGACTGCAAGCGGATCGACCCTGAGCTCGAGCGCCCCGGCGCCGCCCGGGTGCCGACCCATCGCGCCGCCTGCATCCGCGTCTGACCTGGGACCGTTCCTTCCGGGCGTGTCCCGGTGCCTGGCACGAAATCGGGCTGCGGACACGTCTCGCGATTTGCGCGGTTCTCGCCTCTTCCCAGCGGTTTTGGCGCTTCGGACGTGTCTGCACGCCTGGCACCAGGACACGGCATGGCCGGGCGCACCGTTGACATTGTTAGGGTCGCACCGTGGCCGTCCAAGCGCCGAGTCAGATCGACCGCGAACGCATCCGAGCGCTGACCGAGCGCGAGGAGCGGACGCTGAACGAACGTACGCCCAATTCGCGCGCGCTGTACGAGCGGGCACGAGCCTCGCTGGTGGGCGGCGTCGCCTCGTCGTACCAGCTGCGCGAGCCGTGGCCGATCTACCTCGAGCGCGGCGAGGGAGCACGGGTCTGGGACGTGGACGGCAACGAGCTGCTCGACTTCCACAACGGCTTCGGCTCGATGACCCAGGGCCACGCCCACCCCGCGATCACGAGAGCCGTCGAGCAGCGCGTTCGCGCCGGCACCCATTTCGCCGCCCCGACGGAGGACGCGGTCACTGTCGCCGAGGAGCTGCAGCGCCGCTGGGACCTGCCGAAGTGGCGCTACACCAACTCCGGCACCGAGGCGACGATGGACGCGATCCGCGTCGCGCGTGCGCTGACCGGCCGCGACACGATCGTCAAGATCTTCGGCTCCTACCACGGCCACCACGACGCGGTCATGGTCTCGACCGGCAACGTGGACGTCTCCGGAATTCCGCCGGACGAGCTCCCGTCGGTCGGCTACGGGGCGGGCCTGCCGCGGACGGTCGTCGAGCTCACCGTGGCGGTCCCGTTCAACGACGTCGCCGCGATGGAGCGGCGCATCGACCGGCTCGAGTCGGAGGGCCGCGTACCGGCGTGCGTGATCATGGAGGCGGCGATGATGAACCTCGGGATCATCCCGCCGGAGCCGGGATATCTCGAGGCGGTCCGCGAGCTGACCAAGCGGCGCGGGATCGTCCTGATCTTCGACGAGGTCAAGACCGGGTTCACGATCGCGGCCGGCGGCGCCACCGAGCGCTTCGGCGTCCAGCCTGATCTCGTGACGCTGGCAAAGTCGCTCGGCGGCGGGCTGCCATCGGGCGCGATCGGCGGCACCGACGAGGCGATGCGCGTGGTCGAGGACGGGAGCGTCTACCAGGTCGGCACCTTCAACGGCAACCCGCTGTCGATGGCCGCGGCGCGGGCGAACCTCGAGGAAGTCCTGACCCCGACCGCCTACGAGCATCTCGACCGCCTGAACGAGCGAATCCTCGAGGGGTGCGCTCGCGTGATCGAGCGGCACGGCCTGCCAGGGTATGCGATCGGAATCGCGGCCAAGGGCTGCGTGACGTTCTCGCCCGAGCGGATCGTCGACTACGGGAGCTTCAGCGCCAGCCAGGACGCCGAACTGACTCATCTGGCCTGGCTCTATTCGATGAACCGCGGCATCTTCATGACGCCCGGTCGCGAGGAGGAGTGGACGCTGTCCGTCGCCCACGACGACGCCGCGGTCGACCGGTACGTGAACGTCTTCGCCGAGCTCGCAGTCGAGCTCACCAGCTAGATTCGTCCCGCCTCACGGAGCAGCCCGAGCACGGGCTCGTGCGGGAGCGCCCGGATGAGTCGGCCTTCGCGGCCCGCGACGTCCTCTGCCGCCCAGAGCGAGTTCAGGACCGACTCCTCGGTCGCGTCGACGACGGCGCCGAAGAACGGATTCAGGTCGCGATCGCGGACGGCGTCGCCCTCGGCGGTTGCGAAAGCGACGAAGATCTCGCCGCTGCCGTGGTGACCGATCGAGCCGGTACGCCCGAGCCCGAGGCCGGCGCGGCGAGCGAGACGCGTCAGCTGATGCGTTCCGAGCGCGGCGTCAGTCGCGACCACGACGATCGAGCTGCCGGCCGGATCATCGCGGCCCGGCGGAGGCGAATCGAGCAGCCGTCCGACGGGAACGCCGTCGACCCGTAGCTGGTCGTGGGTGCCGAAGTTCGTCAGCGCCAGCACGCCGACATGGGCGTCGCCGACGCGACGGCTCGCGGTGCCGATCCCGCCCTTCCAGCCGAAGCAGATCATGCCGGTGCCGGCGCCGACGGCGCCTTCCGCGGCGTCCTCGCCCGCGGCGTCCAGAGCGCGCTGGACATCAGCCGCATCGACCTGAACGGTGCGGGCGTCGTTGAGCCAGCCGTCGTCGCATTCCCCCACGACCGGGATGACGAAGTTCTCGGTACCAACCGACGAATCCGCCGCGACAGCGGCGGCGACGGCGCCGTCGTAGACACGCCCGACCGCCATCGTCGAGGTCAGGTACACGGGCGTCTCGATGCAACCCCACTCGCCGATCTGCAGCGAGCCCGTCAGCTCGCCGGCGCCGTTGAGCACCGCCGTGCCGGCGGCGATCGGACGGCTGACGAGGCTCTCCAGCGGCCCCGGCACGATCGCGGTGACGCCGGTCCGCGCCACGCCGCGGCCGTCCGGCGGGTCGGGCTCGTCCCGCCGAACCGTCACGTGCCCGACCGAAACGCCGGCGACGTCCGTGATCGCATTCCGCGCCCCCGGTTCCAGGTCGCCGATCCGCAGGCCGAGATCTCGCAAACGCTCCATCAGAGCCTTCCCGCGGCGATTATGCGCTCCAGGAACTGCTGCGTCCGCGGCTCGCGAGGGCGCGTGAAGATCTCCTCCGCCGGCCCCTGCTCGAGGATCCTGCCGGCGTCGAGGAAGCAGACGCGGTTCGCCGTGTCGCGCGCGAAGCTCATCTCGTGCGTCGCGATCACCATCGTCATCCCGGCGTCTGCCAGCTCTCGGATCACACTGAGCACCTCGGCGACGAGCTCCGGATCGAGCGCGCTCGTCACCTCGTCGAGCAGCATCAGCTCGGGCTGCATGGCAAGCGCCCGCACGATCGCTACGCGCTGCTGCTGGCCCCCCGACAGGCGGTCGGGATACTCGGCGCGTTTGTCGGCCAAGCCGAAGCGCTCCAGCAGCGCGGTCGCATCGGCCTCAGCCTCGGCTCGTGGCTTGTGGAGCACGCGAGTCGTGGCAAGGGTGACGTTGCGCAGGACGGTCATGTGCGGGAAGAGGTTGAAGGCCTGGAAGACGATCCCGACACGTCGGCGCACCGTGTTCACGTCGGCGTTCCGGCGCGTTATCTCCTCTCCGTGCAGAAAGATCCTGCCGGCGTCGATCCGCTCGAGCAGGTTGATGCAACGGAGCAGCGTCGACTTGCCCGACCCGGAGGCCCCGATCAGGCAGACGACCTCGTGCTCACCGACGTCGAGATCGACGCCGCGTAGCACTTCGGCTGAGCCGAACGACTTGTATACGCCATCGAGCCTCAGCGCCGAGACCTTCGCGCTCACCGTGGACCGCCCGCACTCTGCCGGCGCCGGTCCCGCGCGATCAGCCAGTCCGTCAGCCGGGCCAGCGGGATCGTCAACAAGATGAAGAGCAGCGCGGTCGCCATGTACGGCGTGTAATTGAAGGTCGCCGCAACGTCGATCTGGGATTGGCGGAAGGCCTCGATCGGGCCGATCAGGGCGACAAGGGCCGAGTCCTTCTGCAGCCCGATGAAATCGTTGAGGAGCGGGGGGATCACCCGCCGGACCGCTTGCGGGACGATTACATAGCGCAAGGTCTGCGCGCGGGAGAGCCCGAGCGAGCGCGACGCAGCCTCCTGACTGGGGTGCACCGACTCGATCCCGGCGCGATAGACCTCGGCGACGTAGGCCGAGTAGACGAGCACGAGCGCGGTCACGCCCCAGAAGAGCGGCGAGCTCGGAACCCCTGAAAGCTGGAGCGCCGGCGCCCCGAAGCCGAGGATGTAGATCACCAGGATCGTCGGGATCCCGCGAAAGAGGTCGGTGTAGAGCACTGCCAGTAGCCGGAACGGGAACAGCACCGGCCCTGGCAGGCCCCGCAGGACCGCGAGCGCAAGGGCGAAAACGAGGATCAGCGCCTCGGCGATGCAGAAGATCCGGATGTTCAGGAGGAAGGCGTGCCCGACCTCCGGAAACGAGTTGCCGAACAGTGTCCGGTCGAAGAACGCCTTGCGAACCTCCGGCCAGCCCGCCGAGTTGACGATCACGACGGCGACAATCGCGAAGAAGACGACCGTGCTGGTCAAGGCGATTCCGATGTTGCGAGCGCCGCGGAGATCGCCCAGGATCCGCGAGCGGCGGTCGCCGCGGCCGGTTTCCGCGCCGACGCTCACGCGGCGACGCGCGCTACTTCAGGACGGGAGCGTTCGCCTTGCTCGACAGCCACTCCTGCTGGATCTTCGCAAGCGTCCCGGCGCTCTTCAGCGAGGCGAGCGCCTTGTCGACGCATGACGTGAGGCTGTTGCCCTTGGCGAGAACCATGCCGAAGTGCTCGGGGGTGCCGACGGTCGGGAACTGCCCGACGATCGTCGCCTGCGGTATCTGTACAGCCGTGATGTAGAAGGCCGTGGGCAGGTCAACAACGATCCCTTCGATCTGGTGCGCCTTCAGGCCCGAGTTGACGTCCGTGGAATTGTTGTAGACGGAGGGCTGCTGGCTCGGCTTGATGTTCTTCGTGACGTAGGCGTAGCTTGTCGTTCCGATCTGAACGCCGAGCTTGTACTTCTTGACGTCAGCAATGCTCTTCGTCGAGGCGATCGGCGCTCCCTTGAAGCCGACGAGGGCCTGGTTGACGTTGTAGTACGAGTCGCTGAAGTCGACGCTCTTCGCGCGCGCGGGCGTGTACGAAATTTGGTTGATGTCGAGATCGAAGCTCTTCGATCCCGGCTTGAACGATTGCTCGAAGGGGACGACCACCCAGTGGACGTCGCCCTTTTTGAAGCCGAGCTTTCCGGCGACGGCGTAGGCGACGGCGCTCTCGAAGCCCTGACCCGAATTCGGGTCGCTGACCTTCCACGTCGACCCTTTCGCGGGGGTCCCGCCAAACCAGGGCGGGAAGGCCGGGTTGTCGGTGCCGATCGTCAACTGGCCCTTGTGGACGAGGTTGAGCTGGTCGACAGAACAGCCGGCGCTCTTCGATGCAGCCGATCCTTTCGAGCCCCCACCGCCGCAGCCGGCCGCGACGACCGCCAGCAAGGCGGTTGCTCCGATTAGCAGGATCGGCGTCAGCCGCACCGGCGCGAGGCTAACACGCCCGGCAGGCCGGCGCGCAAGCGAATCCTTCTTACCGCCGTCACATTAGTGACGCTGGTCGGACTTTCGCGTTCGCGAGATCACGGTTCTTGTTGGTCGGCGAAGACGAATGTGGTACTAAGGCCCTGGGACCAAGGCCAATACCAGAGGAGGAAGGGTGAAGAACGTACGCTGGGCGACAGCGGCTTTGGCCGTGATCGTCGCCGCCGGGCTGCTCGTCGCCGCCGCTTCAGCGCGGGTCAGCTCTCCAACCAAGCAGGCCGCGTCGATCCAGGCGTGCGCGCTGCTGCCGGACACGACGTCGTCGACGCGCTACACGCTGTTCGACGCGCCGTATCTGAAGGCCGCCTTCAGGAAGGCCGGCATCGCTGCATCCGTGGTCAATGCACATAACGACCCCCAGAAGCAGAAGTCGCAAGCCCAGCAGTGCCTTGCGCAGGGGGCGAAGGTGATCCTGCTCGACCAGCTCGACGCCACATCGGGCGCTTCGATCACCAACTTGGCTGTTTCACAGGGCGCCAAGGTCATCGACTATGACCGCCTCGTCGTCCACAGCAAGGCCGCCTACTACGTGTCGTTCCAAAACCCGGTGGTCGGCAAGCTGCAGGCGAAGGGCATGATTGCCGCGCTCAAGGCCAGGGGCCAGTACTCCAAGCACCCCGTGATCGCCGAGCTGAACGGCGACATCAAGGACAACAACGCGAAGCTCTTCAAGAGCGGCTACGACTCGATCCTCCACCCGCTCTACAACAGCGGCGTGTTCAAGCTGGCCAAATCCGGCGATCAGTGGACGCAGTGGAGCGCGACCGTTGCTCGAACGGAGTTCGACCAGATGCTCGCTCGCAACGGCAACAAGATCAACGCCGTCCTCGCAGCGAACGACGGCATAGCTGGTGCCGTGGTCACGTCGCTGAAGGCCCACGGCCTGAAGTCAATTCCGCTCACCGGCCAGGACGCGACGCCGACCGGCGTCCAGTACATCCTCGCCGGCTGGCAGAGCGGCACGGTCTACAAGTCCGTGCGCAAGGAGGCGAACGCGGCCGCCGCCGCGGCGATCGCGATCATCAACAAGAAGCCGGTGCCGGGCGTCAACGGTACGACCAGCGGCACGAAGTCGATCCTGCTGACGCCGGTCTGGATCACGAAGTCGAACTACAAGCTCCTCTTCACGGACGGCTTCCTGAAGAAGAGCCAGGTCTGCAACGGCATCTACGCGAAGTACTGCAAATAGATGACCTTCACGGTGGAGGCGCTCCTGCGAGCGCCTCCACCGTGGTAAAACCCCGCTCGTGAGCGCGACGCCGACGCCGACGCCGACACTCGAGCTCCGCGGGGTGTCCAAGAACTTCGGATCCGTGCAGGCGCTACAGGACGTGGACTTCGAGGTTCGAGACGGCGAGGTGATGGCGCTCGTCGGCGACAACGGCGCCGGCAAGTCGACGTTGATCAAGTGCGTCGCCGGCATCTATTCGATCGACGCCGGCCAGATCATCTTCGAAGGCGAGCCGGTCACGATCCACGGGCCGAAGGACGCCGCGAGGCTCGGGATCGAGGTCGTCTACCAGGACCTGGCGCTTTGCGACAACCTGGACGTCGTCCAAAACATGTTCCTGGGCCGCGAGACCCACGATCCCGTTTTCCGCCTACGCGAGGCGCCGATGGAGCAACGCACTGCGGAGACGCTGAAATCGCTCTCCGTGACCACGATCCGCTCGGTGCGCCAACCCGTTGCAACCCTCTCGGGAGGCCAGCGCCAATCCGTCGCGGTCGCGCGCGCTGTGCTGTGGAACAACCGGGTCGTCTTCCTCGACGAGCCGACCGCTGCGCTCGGCGTCGCCCAGACGCGGCAGGTGCTCGACCTCGTCAAGCGGCTCGCCGAGCAGGGGCTCGCGGTCGTGCTGGTGTCCCACAACCTCGTGGACGTTTTCGAGGTCGCAAACCGGATCACGGTCCTGCGACTAGGGCGGAACGTCGGCGTCTACGAGAGGAGCAAGACGAACGAGCAGGAAGTCGTAGAGGCCATCACGTTCGGCGCGCCCGCTCCCGAGGAGGTCGTAGCGTGAGCTCGGCCGCGCCGGCCGAAGTCCAGGCCGCCGCCGAAGACCAGAACAGCATCGCCGCGATCCTCCGCGCCCGCTGGACCGCTATCAGGTCGGGGGACGTTGGCAGCCTGCCGGTGATCATCGGAATCATCGCGATCGGGCTCTTTTTCAACTCGAAGACGTCCATCTTTCTCAGCGCCGTCAACTTCCAGAACCTGATCCAGCAGCTGGCCGGCGTGACCGTGATCGCGATCGGCGTCGTCTTCGTGCTGCTGATCGGAGAGATCGATCTCTCGATCGGCTTCGCGAGCGGCCTCGCGGGCGTGGCAGTCGCCTACTTCCAGCAGGCCGGGACTGGCCATCAATATCCCGGTCTGGTCGCACTCGCGCTCGCGATCCTGACCGGCGCGGTGATCGGGCTCACGCAGGGGTCGATCATCGCCTTCATCGGGGTTCCCTCGTTCGTCGTCACGCTCGCGGGGCTACTCGTCTGCCAAGGCCTGATCCTGCAGATTCTCGGCACCCAGGGCGTGATCGGGATCCAGGACGTGCAGATCAACGACATCTCGAACTACGTCCTGACGAAGAACACGGGCTGGATCGTCGCGATCGTCCTCACACTGACACTCGCGGCCGCAGCCTCCGGCTCGTATCTCAGCCGCCTGCGAGCAGGCCTCCCTACCGGCAACCTCCTTCTCACCGTCGTCCGAGTCGCCTTCTTCGGAGGTCTGGCGTTCGCCGCCGTCGATGTCTGTAACCAGGCGAAACCTCGACCCGGTCTGCCGCTGGTCGGGCTGATCGTCGTCTTCCTCGTCGTGCTCGGGGGCTACGTGGCCAGCCGGACCACCTTCGGCCGTCACGTATATGCGGTCGGCGGCAATGCTGAGGCAGCGCGGCGAGCCGGCATCAACGTGAAGCTGATCCGGATCCTCGTCTTCATGATCTCCGGCTCGATGGCGGCCATGGGGGGCGTCATCCTCGCTTCCCGCCTCAACGGCATCAGTCTCGAAAGCGCCGGTGGCGGCACCATTTTGCTCGACTCGATCTCTGCAGCTGTGATCGGTGGCGTCAGCCTCTTCGGCGGCCGCGGCCGGGTCAGCGGCGCGCTGTTCGGCGGCCTGATCATCGGCATGGTCGCGAACGGGATCGACCTCGTCGGCTATTCGGACGCGATCAAGCTGATCACGACCGGGGTCATCCTCCTCGCCGCGGTCACGCTCGATACCGTGCTGCGGCGCCGCCAGGCCGCGGCAGGACGCTAGTCGGTCCAACGTTTTCTGTAACGCCTCCGCCACCGGCGCGACTGAACCCTCACACACCGAGGGGTCGGAGGAGAGGCAAATGCAGAACGACACTCAGGGAGCCGTCTACCTTCAGACGAACGACGCCGAGAAGAACGAGATCGTCGCCTACGCCCGCGCGGCTGACGGCTCGCTCAGCTACGTGGGCGCCTACGAGACCGGCGGGCGCGGTACAGGCAAGCCGCACCTGCCTTCCCAGAAGTCGGTTCTCCTCGCCGAGGACGGGCAGTGGCTGTTGGTCGCCAACGCCGGCAGCGGCGAGGTCTCGCTGTTCGCAGTCGAAGACGGCAGCGCCCGGCTCTCGGACACCGTCTCGTCCGGCGGCTCGACGCCGACCAGCGTCGCCGTGCACGAGCAGCTGGTCTACGTCCTCAATAACGGCTCCGCGAGCATCGACGGGTTCGTGATCGCGGACGGAAAGCTCGAGCCCCTCGCTGACTCCAAGCGCCCGCTGAGCGACGAAGGCGCCGACGGCGCGCAGATCGCCTTCAGCCCGGACGGCAAAACCCTGGTCGTCACCGAGCGCGGCACAAACAGCATCAGCGCCTATGCGATCGACGACCGTGGTTACGCGGACGGCCCGACGACGATCCCGTCTGCCGGGCAGACGCCCTACGGTTTCGACTTCACCGATGACGGCGCCCTCGTCGTCACCGAGGCCTTCGGCGGCGACACCGGCAAGGCCGCGGCGTGCTCGTACGCGATCGTCGCGCCGGGACGCCTGAAGCCGGTCAGCGGATCCGTCAGCGACACGCGCAGCGAGGTCTGCTGGGCAGCCGTGACCAAGGACGGCCGCTTCGTCTACGTCACGAACTTCGGCGACTGCACGATCTCGAGTTACAGCATCGGCGACGACGGCGGGATCGAGCTCGCCGAGGCGGTCGCGGCATCGACGCGCCTGGGCAAGGCGGGAATCCGCGACGAGGCGATCAGCTCGAACGGCCGCTTCCTCTACGCGCTCGACGCCGACGCGCAGAGGGTGCACGGCTGGAGCGTCGACCCGAACGGCGGGCTCGACGAGATCGGTGCGTTCGAGGGCGTACCGCCAACGGTTGCGGGGCTCGCTGCAAGCTGAGAGAGTCGCGGCATGCCACTGATTTCACGCGGCTTCCACGGGCGGCAAAGCGAAGGGCCTTCGGACCGGATCCCTCCCGGACAGCACCTGGTGGACGACTTCCCGGTGCTCTCCGCGGGCCCGACGCCGCATACGCCGCTCGAGGAGTGGACCTTCACGATCGAGGGCGCCGCGGCACCGGCGAGCTGGACCTGGGAGGAGTTCCGGGCACTGCCCAGCGAGGAGGTCACGACCGACATCCACTGCGTCACCAAGTGGTCCAAGCTGGACACGGTCTGGAAGGGCGTCTCGCTCGACACGCTGCTCGGGCTCGTCGATTACGACGCCGGCTATCTGCTCGCTTTTTGCGACGGCGGCTACACGACGAACCTGCCGCTCGAGCACGTCACGGACGGCAAGGCCTGGATCGCCTACGACTACGACGGCGAGCCCCTCGAGCCCGAGCACGGCGGGCCGGCGAGGATGCTGGTGCCGCACCTCTACTTCTGGAAGAGCGCGAAGTGGATTCGGGGCTTCCGGCTGCAGGACGAGGACGAACCCGGCTTCTGGGAGTCCAACGGCTACCACATCCTCGGCGACCCGTGGCTGGAACAGCGGTACTGGGGCGATTAACTTGGCTCGTCACCGAGGTGACGGGAGCGGTCGAGGAGACGCCACGGGTTCGCACGTTGCTGCTCGACGCGGACGGCTGGCCCGGCCACCGCGCCGGTCAGCACCTCGACGTCAGGCTGACCGCCGAGGACGGTTACCAGGCCGAACGCAGCTACTCGCTCGCCTCGGCGCCGGGCGACCAGCTGGCGATCACGGTCGAGCGGCTCGAGAACGGCGAGGTGTCGCCCTACCTCGTCGAAGAGGCGCGTGAGGGCGACGGTTTCGAGGTGCGCGGGCCGATCGGTGGCTACTTCGTCTGGAAGGACGACGGCCGGCCGGTCTTCCTCGTCGGCGGCGGCTCCGGCATCGTCCCGCTGATGGCCATGATTCGCTCGTCCTCCGGATCGACGCCGATCCGCTTGCTCTACTCGTCGCGCACGCTCGAGGACGTGATCTACCGAAAGGAGCTCGACGCTCGCACCGGCCACGGGCTCGAGATCTTCCACACGCTGACCCGCGAGCGGCCGCCGGACTGGACGGGCTACGCGCGCCGCATCGACGACGAGATGCTGCGAGAGGTCGCCTGGCCGGCCGCCGACCAGCCGCAGGTGTTCATCTGCGGGTCGACCCGTTTCGTCGACGCCGCGGCCGACGGCCTGGTCGCGCTCGGCTACGAGCCTCTCTCGATCAAGACCGAACGTTTCGGAGCCACCGGTGGCTGACGAGCGACGACTCGACGGCAACGCGATCGGCGGCCTGATGCTGGAGCTGTTCGGGATCGAGATGACAACCGCAACCGAGGTCTGCCGGACGTGCGGCACCGCAGACGTCGTCGCGCGGCTCGAGGTCTACATGGACGCGCCGGGCACGGTCGTCCGCTGCGCTCACTGCAAAGCGGTCCTGATGCGTGTCGTTCGCGGGCCTGGACGGACGTGGCTTGACCTGAGCGGGTTGCGTTGCCTCGAGGTGCCGGCAGTCGATTAACCTTGGTCGGACCCGCCTAGGCCGTCCCGCGACCGCGCTAACGTCCGGCAGGCGAGCGGGTGAACGGACCCGTCTCCTGACACGCGTGATCACTCCCACCACCTGCGCCACGTGTTGTTGATCGCGCTTGCGAGTGCCGCGTCGCTGGTGACGATTGTCCTGCTTTGGACTCTGCTCCGCTCGCTGCGCGATCGCGAGGCGGAGTCGCCGCCTCTTCGTGAGCCGCGCCACGAACGGCGCCGGACACACGCACCCGCGCGCGACGCGCGCGAGGCTATTGCGCTCGTCGGCGACGCTCTCGCAGCGACTCACAATCCGCGCGCCCTCGTCCCCCTGATCCTCGAAGTGGTCACCGAAGCGACAGGCGCCCGCGGAGCGCAGATGGTCCAGGACGGCGAAGAGGTGGGATGGTTCGGCGACGTCGGCGGCAAGGGCCGGCCGCTGACTCTGGAGCTGAGAAGCGAAAGCAGCGAAGTCGACGCAAGGCTCGTGCTCTACCCGCGCGGCCGCAGCTTCGACCGCGAGACGCTGAAGCTGGCCGAATGGATCGCCGCTCAGGCGGGAATCGCGTTCGAGAACGCGAGGCTCCACGACGAGGTCCGCCGACAGGCAACCACGGACGAGCTGACGGGTCTCGTCAACCGGCGGCGCTTCATCGAGGCCTTGGAGATCGAGCTCGAGCGGGCGAGGGTGTTTGGGACGCCGCTGACCGTCGTGCTCGCCGACCTCGACGACTTCAAGCGCATCAACGACAGCTTCGGCCATCACGCCGGCGACTATGCGCTACGTGCCTTCGGCGAGCTTCTTCGCAACCACGTGCGCGACGTCGATGTCGCCGGACGGATCGGAGGAGAGGAGTTTGCGGTCTTTCTGCCCGAAACGAGGCTCGAGGCGGCGGCGGCGGTCGCTGCGCGGATGCGCGAGGCCCTGGCATCGTCACGTATAACGCTTCCTGAGGGAGTGGAGATCCGGCTGACTGCAAGCTTCGGCATTGCCGAGTCGGTAGCCGGCCAATCGACGGACGAGCTCCTACGGCAAGCCGACGCCGCGCTCTACGATGCTAAACGCGCCGGAAAGAACCGCTTCACCGTCGCTGAGCGCGCGGAACCCCGGTGAGTTCCGTCTGACGGGGCCGCGATACTGGGCGGGTGCGCCGATATGCCACTGGGTTGCAGCTTGTCCTGCTCGTCTGCGCCGGCACCGCATCGGGCTACCTGTGGCGCGCGGCCCTGCATCCACGATCCACCGTTGCGCCTACGTTCCTGCTTCAAGGCCAAGAACCGACCTGGCTTCTGGTCACGCCGCACGTGGCCCCGGCCCACCCGCGCGTTCGAGCCCAAACAAAGCGCTCCGTCCACCCGCGCCTAAGGGCGAAGCAAAGCTCGCCGGCCGTGACGCGCCAAGTCGTGCATCCGAGCACGGAACTTGCCTCGGTCGCGGTGCCCAAGCACCCGGCGGCGTCCAAGCGCCCTGTGGCCCAGACCAAAACGGTGCCATCCCGACGAAAGACACGCAGCCCACGCAGTGTGTCGCCGCCACCACCGCCTGCAACTCCGTCGCCCACTCCTTCTCCACCCTCATCCCCGCCGGCCCCCGCTGAGCCAACGCCGGCGGTTTCACCGCCCAGCCAACAGGCGGCAACTAACTCCTCAACGCGACCGGGATGGGGAAACGGCGACCGCAACCATGACCACACCGGCCCGCCCGGGCAGTCGGGCCAGGGCGCGAAGAAATAACCGCGCACCCGTCACTCGCGGTCTGCCCCGTCTGCGGCGAGACCTTCGATCCCTGGCGCTATCAGATCCTCGTCTCCGCTCTCGACAACGCAGCCTTCAATCGGATCGAATGCGCCGATGAAGCGCTCGCGGCGCAGAGGTTGACAAAGAAGCGCCGAACCCGCCGACGTCCTCGTCGCCTGAACGCGCTCTAGCTCAGGCCGCGACGGGGGAGAACTGCGGGATGATCCGGGCGCCGTAGGTGGCGAGGGTTTCTTCCTGGCCGTGCGTCATCAGGTAGATGTTGAACTGGTCGACGCCGATCGACTCCAGCTCGCGTAGCTTCTCGGTTGCCTGCTCGGCATTGCCGAGGACGCAGAAGCGGTCGCAGATCTCGTCCGTGACGAACTCCCCGTGCTTGGCGCCGACGCGGCTGTGCTCCTTGTAGTCGTAGAACTTGCGCGCCTTGACGAAATCGGTCAGCGCCGCCGGGATCTCGTCGGAGTCTGCTCCGTAGCGCTCGATCAGGTCCATGACGTGATTCGAGACCATCGCCGGGAACCAGCGCACCTGCTCGCGCGCGTCGGCGAGGTCGTTCGAGATGTGGCTTGGCGCGCAGACGATGCACTGGAGTGTGTCCGGGTCACGGCCATCATCCACGGCCGCCTTGCGCGCGGTCTCCATGATCCACTGGATGATCTGGGGGTCGGCGAGCTGGATGATGACGCCGTCCCCGACGCGTCCCGCGACGCCGAGCGCGCGCGGGCCGTAGCCGGCGACCTGCATCGGAACATCGGGAAGCTCGTCGCGGACCCACTCGAGCTGGAGCTCCTTCTCGTTCCAGTCGACCTTCCGGCCGTTCATCAAGTCCTTGATCATCCGGAGCCGGGCCTCGAACTCGGCAACTCGGACCGGCTTCAGCCCGACGACGCGGCGCGACGAGTCCCCCCGGCCGATGCCCATCACCATCCGCCCGTTCGAGATGTCCTGCATCGTCGCGTACCAGCTGGCAGTCACGGTCGGGTCGCGGATGCCGGGGTTCGTGACGCAGTGGCCGAGCTTGATCTTCTCCGTCGCCGCGGCGACGAGCGGCAAGGTTGCGTAGGAGTCCTGCCAGAGGATGTGCGAGTCGTACGTCCAGCCGTACTCGAAGCCGTGCTCCTCCGCCTTCTGCATCAGCTCGATCAGCCGCGTGTAGGGCGGATCGGGCAGGACGGTGACGCCGAAGGTGAGAGCCATTGGAAGACGAGCATACGCCGTTGCTGGGAGACTGGAGGCCGTGATCACCCACTTCTGGGCGTTCCTCGGTGTCTCGGCGGTGGTGATCGTCACGCCGGGTCAGGACACGGCCCTGACGATCAGGAACACCCTGCTCGGAGGCCGGCGGAACGGCGTCTTCACGGCCTTCGGAGTCTCGGGTGGGCAAGCCGTCTGGGCGCTCGCGACCAGTGCCGGGGTCGCTGCGGTGCTGCAGGCATCCGAGCCGGCGTTCGTCGCGGTCAAGCTCGCCGGCGCGGTTTACCTCGTGTTCCTCGGCCTGCAGACGCTGGTGCCGGCACTGCGCTCGCGCGGATCGACGCCGAAGGCTTCTCCGCGCGGACGCCCTCTCCGGCAGGGACTCGTCAGCAATCTCGGCAACCCGAAGATGGCGGTATTCTTCACGAGCCTCTTGCCTCAGTTCGCGACGGAGCCGTCCTTCGGCGCGTTGCTCTTCCTCGGCCTCGTCTTCTGCTCGCTGACGCTCGTCTGGCTGACCGCGTATGCGTTCGCGGTCGCAAAGGCGGGCGACTTCCTGCGCCGCTCTCGGGTCCGGCGGGCAATCGACGGCCTCACGGGCGTCCTGCTCGTCGCCCTCGGGCTGCGCATAGCGGCCGAGCAGCGCTAGAGCGTGTCGATCGTCCGGCTCGCCAGCCGGTCGAGTGCCTGCACCGAGAGCTCGAGATGCTCCTCCTTCGTGTCCTCGAGCTTGGTGTGCGAGAGCCCACGCAGGCTCTGGACGAACAGCATCACGGTCGGTACGCCAGCCCGGGCGACCTCGGCCGCGTCGTGGAGCGGGCCGCTCGGCAGCCGATGTGACGAGGCGGCAACTTCCCTGATCGACTCGTCGGCGAGCTCGATCAGCCGGCCGTCGAAGACGATCGGCTCGATGTACCAGATCCGCTCCCATTCGACCTCGAGGTCCTCCTCCTGCGCAAAACGTCGCGACACGGCCTTCGCGTTGTCCAGCATCTCCGCCAGCTTCACGGCATCGAGATGCCGCTGGTCGAGCAGGCACTCGGCGGTCTCGACAACCGAGGTGACGATGCCCGGCTTGGTGACGACGCCGCCCATCGTGCAGACGGCGCCCTCGCCGACCCGCGCGGCAATTTCTCTCAGCTCGAGCTCGAGCTTGGCCGCGCCGGCGAGCGCGTCGCGGCGCTTGTCCATCGGCGTCGAGCCCGCATGGGCAGCCTGGCCGCGGAAGGTCACCTGGTGGCGCTCGACGCCGAACGTCCCCAGCACGACCCCGAGCGGAAGGTCGAGCGATTCAAGCACCGGGCCCTGCTCGATGTGGAGCTCGAGGTAGGCGGCTGCGCTGTCGAGCTCAGTTCGAGCCTCGAGGGCGGTGTCGAGATCGACGTCGAAGCGCGCGATCGCATCCGGCAGCGAGACGCCCTCCGCGTCTTTGCGCCGGCGCAGCTCGTCCTGGTCGGCCATCGAACCGGCCGCCGCCGACGAGCCGAACAGCGAGCGGCCGAAGCGCGCGCCCTCCTCGTCGGCCCAGTCGACGAGCCGTACGGTGACCGGCGGCGTCCCCTCCTCGGCGATCCGGCGCAGCACCTCGGCGCCGGCCATTACATTCAGCGATCCGTCGAGCCAGCCGCCGTTCGGGACCGAGTCGATGTGGCCGCCGATCAGCAGCGCAGGCTCGGAGTCGCCGGCAAGCGTGAACCACTGGTTGCCGGCAGCGTCGATCGTCTCCTCGGCGCCGGTGCCGGCGAGCTTGCCACTGAGCCATTCGCGCGCCTGCTGCCAGGTGTCCGTCCAGGCGACCCGTTGCGCTCCGTTCTCGTCGCCGGTCAGCTCCTGCAGCTCGCGGAGCTCCGCGACCGTCCGTTCCGGTGACAGGGCCACCGCGCGAGCTTAAACTCGTGACTGATGTCGATCCTGTTCAAGGGCGGCCGGATCATCACCGCCGCCGACGACTATGTCGCCGACGTCTACGTCGAGGACGAGCGGATCTCGCTGATTGGCGAGTCGCTCGACCAGCCGGCCGACAAGGTGATCGACGCGAGCGGTAAGTACGTTTTGCCGGGCGGCGTCGACCCGCACACGCATCTCGACATGCCTTTCGGCGGCACGGTCACGATCGACGATGTCGAATCAGGCCAGACCTCGGCCGCCTTCGGCGGCACGACGACGCACGTCGACTTCATCATCCAGCCGCAGGGATCCTCATTCGCCGATGCCCTCGAGGAATGGCGCGCGAAAGCAAAC
>Ga0207646_10002820_pt1 | contig 20216 bp, 13 predicted proteins | sample KBSK5502metaG_FD_184343 | JGI IMG/M metagenome (GOLD analysis project Ga0207646, IMG submission 184343) | Corn, switchgrass and miscanthus rhizosphere microbial communities from Kellogg Biological Station, Michigan, USA - KBS K5-50-2 metaG... | ecosystem: Host-associated > Plants > Roots >...
TCAACCGTCGGGCGGCTGAGGAGGGACGCCAGGGGGATGCGCTTCATCGATCGCTTCACGCTGGATGACGTGAGCGCCAAGGTGTGGTGGCCGTTCGCCATGGTGCTCCTCGTTCTGTTCGTGTTGACCTTCCCCGCGGAGCACCGAGCCGTCGCCGCACGGCACCGCGACACCGCGGCCGCCGACGCCGACCTCAGCCGACGGGTGATCGAGCCGAACGTGGTGTCCGCTCCCGCGTCGTTGCCGATCACGGGATCGCTGAGCGATTCCCTGACCGAGGAGGTCCGCGACGAGATCCTCGTGAACGACGCCCGGATCAGAGCGGTCCGGATCTGGTCCCCGCAACACTTCCTGTTGTGGTCCTCCATCCACGAGCAGTTCGATTCCGCCTCGCTGAACGAGACGGACATCAACGCGGCGATCGCGGCTGGAGGGGCGCCGACGTGGGTGGTCACGCACCGGACGCCGACGAACGAGCCGGGGCCTGCCACCTTCTACTCGTACACGGCGATCGGCAGCGGCCAGCCGCTCATCGCGCAGTTCGAGTACCGCGATGGAACGCTGACGTCTGATGTTCGCGCCTCATGGCTCGGCTACCAGATCGCCATCGGGCTCGGGCTGATGTTGGTCCTCACCCTCTCGTTGCTCTCGATGCGAGAGCCCGCGGCGAAGATCGGGACCGGGGTGCCGTTCTTCGCTGGGTCGGTGCCGGATGACCTCGCGTTGATCGACGTCGACCGCGCGGTCGAGATCGAACAAGCGGGCGATCGGATCAAGGAGCGCCTCGCCTCGCTCCAACACAAACTGGATGTCAGCGAGGCCGCGCGCCTTCGTGCCGAGGGTCGGCTGCAGCAGGCCCTGGCGGCGCTCGCGCAACCGGGGCGTCGGAGTGTGATGCCGGTGCCTCAGCCGCTGCCCGTCGTACCCGAAGTTGTGGAGGTTCCCGAACCAGAGCCCGTCGTTGCACAGCCGGAGGCTGAGGCCGTGGCCGTCGCGCGGGCCAACCCGGCTCCAGCGCCACGCGGCCGTTCGTTGGTCGTCGCGAAGAAGAAGCAGCGACCACCGAGACGTACGTCGAAGCCGAGGCCGGTTGCGGTTCCAGCTCCGAAGCCATCCGCGCCCGAGCCCGTCGTCGAACCCCCCCAGCCCGAGCCTTTCATCGAGAAGCCCACGCCCGAGCCCGTCGCGGCGCCCCAGCCAGAGCCGGTTATCGGAATGCCGCAGCGGGAGCCAGCCGTGGAAACGCCACAGCCCGAGCCGGCCCCGATCGTTCCGCCGCCGGAACCCGTCCCTGCGCCGGAGCCGATCACCAAGCCGGCGCCGATCACCAAGCCGGAGCCCGAGCCCGTTCCCGTCGCGAAGGCCGAACCATCCGATGTCAACGCGCCCGAGGTCGTGGTGGTCCCGGAGCTGCAGCCCGCGCGGGCGTCGGCCGGCCCGGAATCGGCCTCGGATCTGCTCGACCGGCTGGTGGAACCCGTCGCCGACCACGGTCCCAGCGATGCAGCGAACGATCTGCGCGCGAAGCTCGCGCGAACCGCCGCGATCAAGAAGCCGGGCTCGAAGGAGCGCCGCGAGGCGGACGAGCAGCACCGATCCTGAATATCTCCGTGCGTGGAGGCGCGCCCGCGAAGTGGTGCTGGCACCACTGTCAGCCGCCAGGTCCTCTGCGACGCTTGACGTGGAGGCCCAGATGGTGGTTCTGGAGACCCAGATGTCCGTTCGCGTGTTGATCGTCGATGACCAGGAGCCCTTCCGCCTCGCGGCGCGCATGGTCGTCGACGTCACGGATGGCTTCGAGGTCGTCGGCGAGGCCGAAACAGGGGAGGACGGCGTTGCGATGGCGGCCGACCTGGCACCCGACCTCGTGTTGATGGACGTGAACCTTCCCGGGATCGACGGGCTCGAGGCGACCCGTCAGATCCTCGGGGCCGATGGTCCCCCGGTCGTGTTGTTGCTCTCGACATACGAAGAAGAGGAGTACGCGCCGCGCGCCGCGGAATGTGGCGCAGCGTCGTACATCCCCAAGGCGGTTTTCGGCCCGGACCGCCTGGAGGCGGCCTGGGTCGAAGCCTCCGGGTCCTGATCGGCCGAACCCTTACGCGACCGGCACGCGTCCGCCGACGGTCGAGCCCTCCCCGGGAACGCTCCGGATCGTGAGCGAGCCCCCGATCGCAGCCATCCGGTCGGCCATCCCTTGGAGGCCGGTCCCGCCGCGTGCTCGGGCCACCTCGAACCCCGCTCCGTCGTCGTCCACTTCGAACGTGAGGTGACCGTCGGCCTGCGCCAGCGTGATGGTGGCGCGCGTGGCCCGCGCGTACTTCGCGATGTTGTTCAACGCTTCGAGCACGCAGAAGTAGACGGCCGATTCGATCTCCTGATGGTACCGACCGACGCCGTCGGCCTCGACCGTCGTGGGGACGGCCGCCTTGCGTGACTGGGCCTCGAGCGCCGCGCCGAGGCCCTTGTCCGCCAGCAGCGGCGGGTAGATCCCACGCGCGAGGTCGCGCAGTTCCTCGAGGGCGGCGTTCGCCTGGGAGCCGAGCTTCGCCGCGAGCTGGCGGTCCCGCTCTGGATCTCTCCCCGCGTTCTGCTCCAGGAGCCGCAGCTGGACCGCGAGCGCGACCAGCTGTTGCTGCGCGCCGTCGTGCAGGTTCCGCTCGATCTTGCGTCGTTCGTTGTCTTGCGCGGCCACCAGTCGTTGCCGAGACGCGCGAAGGTCCTCGATCAGCGCGACGTTCCGGAGCACCGGGCCCGCTTGGGCAGCCAGATCATGAACGAGCTTCTCGCGAGCCGGGTCGATCGGGTCGTTCGCCGGCATCGTCACCTCGAGCGCACCCAGCTCCTCGCCCTGATGGACGACCGCAACGACGAGGTCGCTGGAGTCCGCCACGTCCCCGAACGATGCCGCTTGGCGCCGGTCGCTGCCGATCGAAAGCACGACCCGAGCCGACGACGCTCCGGTGCCGCGTGCCATGACCTGAGCCATCCGGGGCAGGACGTCGTCGGTGGCGTACGTTTCGCCGACACGACCACCGAACTCGGTGAGGACCTCGTACGGCGTCGCGCGCGTGTGATAGACCACGCGGTCGGCGAGTCGCCGGGCCAGGCGACCCAGAGGACCGAAGAGCGTGCCGATCGCCACCCCCACGATGAAGAGCCCTCGCTCCCACGCGGTGAGACCCGATCCGACCACCACGACCGGGATGAGGAGCAGGACTCCGAGCGAGATGATGGTCAATCCGCCGGCGACGAGGCCGAAGACCAGAGCCTTCTTGATCACGACGTCGAGGTCCCAGAGGTGATACCGGTAGATCGCGATGAGGTAAGCGCCGGGGATCCCGATCACGACCATCGCCACCAGCAGGCCGAAAAGAACGTTGAACACGTTGACGCCGCCGAGCGTGAGTGAGTTCTGATGGAAGAACGTGTCGGCGATCACCCCGCTCGTGAAGATGACCGCGAACAGGATGCCGGCCACGGTCGTCACGAACACGAGCCAGCGGAGTTGCTGCCGTTCGTCGCCCGTCGCTCGCTTGAAGCGCCCCCGCACCCCGAAGATGGTCCCGATCGCCAAGATCAACGCAACCGCTCCACCGATACCGGTGACCCCGGGCGCGATCCCCGACAGGGCCTGCACCCCAAGCGGGTTCATGTACAAGACCCCAAAATCCACGAAATTGTTCAGGGGACCTGGGGTGACTACGTACGCCAACAGCGCGATCCCGACTGCGACTAGGAACCCCTGCACTGCCCACCGCCAGCGCTGCGAGGGCGGTCGGCCGTCGGGGAAGAGCAGCCAGAGCAGGGGCAACAGCACGAAGGGATACACGGCGTACTCCCCCGCCACGGCCCAGAACGACACGAGCGGGATCCCTGCGTGCGCCCGCAACGCGGCGAACACCAGGATCTGGCTGAGTCCCTCCACGACGATGAGGAAGCCCAGACCGAGGAACACCCACCCCGCCAGGTTCCGAGGCTGACGGGACACGATCACGCTTCCGGTTCCCATCCAGAGGAGACTCACCACGAGGACGACGATCGCTCCCGGTGAGTTTGCGGTTGTGATCAGCTTCTGGCCATGGGCAACGCGATCCTCCTCGTGCGCCATCACGGCCGGCGCGTCGGCGAGGGCCGGGTCGGTGAGGGCCGAGGGATCGTTCCGGAGAGCCGTCGCGGCATCGGCGACCCGGCCGGTGAGTGCCTGCGGTATGACGACGATCTCATGGGGGTCCGCACGCGACGCCGTGGTGCGGCTCACGGAGACCGCGATCGCGATCATCACGAGCCCGAGCCCGATCACGGCCCGAGAGACGAGCTTCGCCGTCCGCGGCGTCATCGATCCTCACCGGCCGGGACCCGACCGGTCACGGTCGAGCCGATGCCCAGGCGGCTCTCGACCCGCAGCGCCCCTCCGATGGCGTCCAGCCGGTCGGCCATCCCTCGCAGGCCCGTTCCGTAGCTCGCCGTTTCCGCATCGAAGCCGCCGCCGTCATCCGTGACCTCGAACTCGATGTGTCCGTCGCGCTGCGACAACCGCACGACCGCTCGAGTCGCCTCCGCGTACTTCGCGACGTTGTTGAGCGCTTCGAGGGTGCAGAAGTAGATCGTCGATTCGACGTCCTGTCCGTATCGCCCGATGCCGTCGGCTTCGACCGTCGTTGGCACCGCGGCCTTCCGCGCCTGGCTCTCGAGCGCCGCGGCCAGCCCCTTGTCCGCGAGCAGGGGCGGATAGATCCCGCGCGCGAGGCTGCGGAGGTCCTCGAGGGCGGCGTTCGCCTGGGAGCCGAGCCTCGCGAGGAGTTCCCGCTCCTTCTCGACGTCCTTCCCCGCGAGCTGCTCTGCAAGCTTGAGCTGCACCGAGAGGGCCACGAGCTGTTGCTGCGCTCCGTCGTGCAGGTTCCGCTCGATCTTGCGTCGTTCGTCGTCCTGGGCGGCCACGAGGCGCTGTCGCGACGCGCGGAGCTCCTCGATCAGCCTGACGTTCCTGAGCACCAACCCCGCCTGCGCAGCCAGGTCCTCGACGAGCTTGCGTTTGGTGGGATCGATGGGATCGGACGCGGGCATCCCGACCGACAGCGCACCCAGCTCCTCACCCTGATGCACGACCGGGACGGTCGTCTCCTGGGCCGGCCTGGCTCCTTCCGGGAACGTCGCCGCAGGCCGGACGTCGTTCGCGACCTTCAACCACACCGTCGCGACCTCGGCTCCGGTCCCATTGGCCAGCACTCCGGCCATCCGTTCCAACACATCCTCGGCCGCGTACGCCTCACCGACCCGGCCGGAGAAGTCCGCGAGCACCTCGTACGGGGTCGCTCGCTTGCCGTAGACCAGGCGGTCGGCGAGCTTGCGGGCCCGGTCGCGCGCCGGCGCGAAGAGAACCGCCAAGGTCGCTGCGGCCGCGAACGATCCGATCGTCGAGCTCACCTGGGTCGTGAGGAGGCCGACGATCGCGGCGTAGACGGCCGTGATGAAGAGGACCAGCAATCCGAAGACCACGGCCTTGCGGATCACGACGTCGAGGTCGTAGAGGTGGTACTTGAGGATCGCCACGCCGCATGCGATCGGGATTCCGCCGAGGAGCGTGAGGAACAACACCGTGAACAGGATGTCGCCAACGGCATTGGAGGCGCTCGAGCGATCGCCCAGGATCATCGACAGGACGACGCCGACCACGACCTCGACCAAGAAGGCGACCGCGACGAACGCGAGCCACTTGATCTGTTGGCGAACCTCGCCCGAAGCGCCCCGGAACCGCACGACGATCGCGACACCCGCGAGGAGCGCGCTGATGAAGATGCCGATCCCCGCGACCTGCGTGGCGGCGTCGATCCAACCGGCGGTAGCGTCGACGCCGAGTGGGTTCGTCACGGTCACCTTCGTGAGGTCGGAGAACGCGCCGGTCAGATCACCCGGGGTCACCGCGAACCCGATCACGGTGACCGTGGTGGCGGCGATCGTGAACCACAGGACGGGTCGCCACCGACGCGACGGGAGCTTCCCGTCGGGGAACAACAGGAACAGTGGGATGAAGATCGCGAGGACGGGGACGATCAGCCAACGGTCGAACCAGGCGGCGGCCCGACCGAACGGGAGCGAGCCTGGGTGGGTGACGAGCGCCTGCGTCGCGTAGTCCCCGACGACGAAGCCGAAGATCCCGAGGATCGGGATCACCATCAGGAGCCATCCGATCGTGTTCCTCGGCTGTCGGGTCACGATCGCCCACCCGACCAGCAGGATCAACGCGGAGAAGGCGATCGTCCCCACGCCGTACACCAGGTCGAGGACCCACCCCGGCTGGTCGGTCAGGCTGCCGGTGGCGAAGCCCAGGAACAGGCGGACGATCCACAGCGCGACGAAGACGGTGACCAGACCGATCGCGACCCGCCTAGCGACCACGCGTTCGCGGTCCGCGTTGCTCATCGGGCCTCCTCCAGCTCGTGGGAGGGCATTCGCACGGCGATCCGCGTCCCCCGCCCCGGGTCGCTCGTGACCTCGAGGGTTCCATCGAGCGCGTCGATCCGATCCTGCACGATCTGCAGGCCCATCCCGCGAGGGGTCGCTGCGACGTCGAACCCGGGCCCCTCGTCGCGGATCTCGAACGCGATCGCGTCGTCATCGCTGGACAGCGCGACCACGCACGGCGCGTTGTTCGCATGGCGGATCACGTTCTGGATTGCCTGGAGGCAACAGAAGTAGACGCCGGCCTCGGTATCGGCGTCGAAGCGGCGATCGGCGAAGCCGATCGCCGCTTCGACGGTTGCATTCGCGCCCACCTTGCGGATGTGCGCCCGGAGCGCGGCCACGACCCCCTGGTCGGCGAGCAGGGGCGGGAAGATCCCGCGCGCCAGGTCGCGGAGCCCATCGAGAGTCTCGTTCGTGTGCACGTTCAAGGCGTCCAGTTCTTCGGGGTCGAGCGGCCCTTGGAGTCGCTGGCGGATGTCGAGGAGATGCCGCTCGGGTCCCTCGTGGATGTCCCGCTGGAGGCCGCGGCGCTGCGCGTCGCGCGCGGTGACGAGGCGCTCGCGCGACACGCGCAGCGCCGCGGCCTGCTCGTCCAGTTCCCGAAGCCGGATCTCGAGCTCTTCGGTCAACCGCACGTTGTGCAGCGCCAACCCGGCCTGCGCGGCCAGATCGCGGAGGAGGGCCTGCTCCGCCGGAGTGAGGGGATCGTTCGCCGGCTTCGTCACGGCCAGGTCCCCGACCGGTTCCCCTTGATACCCGACCGTGACCGTCCACGGCTCGGCAACGCGGTCCGGGTTGACCTCCGGCCCCGACCAGCGCTCGGTCCGCTCGAGCCCGCCGGGCAACCGGACCCGCACGGACGCTTCGACCGCTCCGACCCCGCGTCCAGCCGCCTCGGCCATCTCCGGCAAGACCCGATCCGTCGAAACTGCGTCGGCGACCCGCTCGGAGAAGCCGGCGATCACCTCGTACGGCGTCGCGCGCTCGCCGTACACCAGTCGGTTCGCCAGCCGGCGCGCACGCACCCGCACGGTCTCGAACAACACTGCCACCAGGACGGTTGCGGCGATCGAGAGCGCCGTGCTGGTCGTGTTTCCGGCGAGCGTCCCGATACCGACCACGATCGCGACGTAGACGACCGCGATGAACACACCGAGCAGCCCGAAGATCACCGCCTTCGAGATCACGACGTCGATGTCATAGAGGTGGTAGCGCAGGATCGCCACGCCCGCCGCGACGGGGATCAGGGGCGTCAATAAGGCGAAGACCGCCGCAGGCCCGCTCGGGATCATCACGATCCCGATGGCGAACCCCAGGGCCGCCACGACCGTCGCCGCAGCGAACCATTTCAGCTGTGCGCGCTCGTCGCCACTTGAGCGCCGATAGCGGAGCACGATCTCAATCGCACACGCGATGAACACGAGCACGTTCGCCATCCCGGCGAAGCCGTCGAGCGCCGTCGCCGCGCCAGCCGACAGCAGCTGGAGCGGGTGCACGACGCCCGGGAAGTTCACTGGGAACTCGGGCACCACCCCGAAGGCCGAGATCGCGAAGGAGAGCGCTGCGGTGGCGATCGTGAGCCACACGAGGACGCGCCAGCGCGGCGAGAGAGGCCGGCCCGTCGGGAACAGCTGGATGATCAGGAAGAACGTGAGCGAGAGCCCGATCGACGCCTGGAAGAACCAGGCCGCCCAAGCGGCGCCAGGGAGACCGTGCTGGATCGCGGCGTACGCGTACGCCTGCACCGAGCTGCCGAGCGGGATCTGGAGACCGACGAACGCGAACAACGGACCCAGCGCGCCGCCCGCCCGCCGCAGGACCAGCAGCGACCCGACCGTCGCGCACGCGAACGAAAGGGGGAGCCAGATGATCGGATCCGTGACCGACCTGTCCGCCCAGGCGTTCAACGCACCGGACGCCAGCAGCAGCGAGACGGACACGATCGGGACGGCGAGCGCAACGATGCGCCTCATCGGACCCGCTCCGAGACCGGGACCCGTCCGCGGACGATCGTGCCGCGGCCCGGCGACGACTCGATCTCGGCGTCGCCCCCGAAGACCGCCATCCGGTCGCGCATCCCCTGGATCCCCGTCCCGTTGCCGTTCGTCTCGGTGCTGAACCCCACGCCGTCGTCGGCGACCGAGAACTCGAGGGCGCCGTCCCGTTCGCGGAACCCGATCGTGATCACGGAGGCGTGGGCGTACTTCGTTGCGTTCTGGAGAGCCTCCAGCGTGCAGAAGTAGACGGCGGCCTCCAGCTCGATCGGATACCGACCGATCCCGTCGGTCTCCATCCGCACAGGAAGTTCGCTCCTCGTGTACTGGGCGGCGAGCGCGGCCGCGATCCCCTGTTCCTCCAGCAGCGGCGGGTAGATCCCGAGGGCGAGCGACCGCAGCGTGTCGAGGGCCGCGTCGACCTCACCGCGGATCTCTTCGAGCATCCGTCGTCCGTGGTCCGGATCCTTCTGCAATGCCGCCTTCGCGAGCCGGAGCTTGACCGCGAGCGCGACCAGGTGTTGCTGCGCTCCATCGTGGATGTTGCGTTCCAGCCGCCTCCGTTCCTCGTCCTGCGCGGCGACGATCCGCTGCCGGGAGGAACGGAGATCGGCGGCCTGCCGCGCGATCTGCATCAGCCGAGCCTCCAGGTCGGCGGTGAGCCGCGCGTTCGCGAGCACCAGCCCCGCCTGCTCGGCGAGACGGTCGAGGAGCTCTGCTTCCCCGGCGGTGAGCGGTTCGCTCGGGGGCTTGGTCACCGCGATCGCACCGAGGAGCTCGCCCTGATGGCGCACCGGGGCGACCCGGTCGGCATCGATCGCCGGGAGCTCGTCGCCATCGATCGCGACCGACGACTGCGGCTCGCTGACCGGCCAGGAGGCTGCGAGCGTGAGCCGGTCACCCAGTCGGAGCCAGACGTCCGATCGGGCCGCGGCGGTTCCCTCGGCGATCACACGCGCCACCCGTGGCAGGACGTCGTCGCTCGCGTAGGTCTCGCCGACGCGCTCGCCGAAGCGAGCGAGCACCTCGTACGGCGTCGCCCGGTCGCCGTAGACCAGACGGTTCGCGAACCGGTTCGCGCGGTCGCGCACCGGCTGGAACGCGACTGCGACCAGCGCCGTCGCCGCGATCCGCAGGAACAGCGTGTCGCTGAACAGCGATCCGAGACCCACCACGACCGCGACGTAGACCACGGTGATGAACACGGCCAGCACGCCGAACACCACCGTCTTGCGGATCACGAGGTCGACGTCGTACAGGCGGTACTTGAGGACCGCGACCGCGATCGCCGCCGGGATGCCGACCAAGGCGCACACCAGGAAGCCGCCCCATCCGATGCCGGAGATGGGGCCCGGGACACCGGACAGCCAGAAGAAGATGAATCCGATGGCGGCAACGAACACGAGCAGCCGCAACTGTTGGCGTTCGTCCCCAACCGCGTGTCGCCATCGGACGAACAGCGATGCGATCGATGCGATCGTCGTCGCGAGCAGGCCCACGCCTCCCACGAAACCGAGGAACGACCCGAAGCCGACCCCGAAGGGATTCGTCGCGTGGTCCGTGTTGCTCACATCGAGGGCACCTGGTGTCAACATGAACCCCGCGACGAACAGGATCGCGGACGCCGCCCATCCGCGGAACACCCACCGCCACCGAGCCGACGGGATGCGGCCGGTCGGGAACAGGAGGAAGAGCAGCGGCAGGAGCGCGAGCGCCGCCGTGCCGATCCAGCGATCGACCCATTCCGCATAGACCACGAGCGGCAGGGAACCGGGCACCGTCACGTTCCCACGCAGGACGTAGTTGTCGGCAGTGATCTGGATGACCGCCACGACGGCGAACGCAGAGAAGATCAGTCCCACAGGGTTGTGCTTGCGCCCCGCGATGAGGATCCCCAACCACGAGAAGACGACCAGGATCGCGCACGCGGCGAGCGCGCTGAGGATGTTTCCCGTTTCGCGTTGCACCGCGGCGAGCACAAGGCCGCCCGTGCCGACCACGACAACGACCACGATCGCGAGTCGGGCCAATCGGGGGACCCATCGATCCCGTTGCACGTCTCTGCGCGTCGCGACAGCGTTCATGCGGACACCGTCCCGACGATCGTCGTGCCGGCGCCTGGCGCCGACCGCACGATCAGCTCGCCTCCGACGGCGGCGAGTCGGTCCGCCATCCCCTGCAGGCCGGTGCCGTAGCCGGTCGAGGTCGAGTCGAAGCCGCGTCCGTCGTCGGTGACCTCGAAGCGGAGCTCGCCGTTCCCGTTCGCGAGCCGGACGGTCGCACGGCTCGCGCCGGCGTACTTCGCGACGTTGTTCAGCGCCTCGAGCGTGCAGAAGTAGACCGTCGCCTCGATGTCCTGCGGGAACCTGCCGATCCCCCCGGCGTCCACCGTGACCGGCAGTGCGGCCTTCCGTGCCTGCGCCTCGAGCGCGGCGGCGAGGCCCCGGTCGGCGAGGAGGGGCGGGTAGATCCCGCGCGCCAGATCTCGGAGGTCGTCGAGCGCAGCGTTCGTCTCGAGCTGGAGCTCGGCGAGCATCGCGCTCGCTCGTTCGTCGTCCTTCCCGATGAGCGAGGCGGCCAGCCGTTGCTTCACGGTGAGCGCGACGAGCTGCTGCTGGGCGCCGTCGTGGATGTTGCGTTCCAGCTTGCGACGTTCTTCGTCCTGTGCACCGACCAACCGTTGCCGCGACGCATGGAGTTCTTCCAACCGCATCCGGAGCTGTTCGGTCAGGGCGACGTTGCGCAGGACCAGGCCGGCTTGCGCGGCGAGGTGGTCGACCAGCTTCGACTCGTTCGCGGTGAGTGACTCTCCCGGCATCTTCTCGATGCTCAGGGCGCCGAGGAGCTCATCGCGATGTCGCACGGGAACGAAGCCGGGAGGCAGGGGCTCGGCAGGGATCGCGTCCGTGGGTTCATCGGTGTCGGGCCAACTGGCCGCAACCCGAAGCGTCTCGCCCACATGCAGCCACACGTCCGCACGTTTCGAGCCCGTGCCGTCGGCGAGGATGCGCGCCATGCGTGGAAGGACGTCTTCCGGATCGTAGGCCTCACCAAGTCGGCTCGAGAACTCCGAGAGCACCTCGTAGGGCGTCGCCCGCTTCCCGTAGACGAGGCGGTTGGCCAAGCGTTGCCCCCAGCGTCGAACGGGCTGGAACGCCAGCGCCACGATCGCCGCCGCGATCCCGGAGAGAACCGGGTTCCCGCTCGAGCCGACCGCCGTGCCAACCCCGACGACGATCGCGACGTAGACCAGGGTGATGAACACGGCCAGCACGCCGAGCACGACCGTCTTGCGGATCACGACGTCGATGTCGTAGAGCCGGTATTTCAAGATGGCAACGCCGATCGACAACGGGATCAGCACGAGAACGAATCCCTGGACGAAGTCGGTCCACCCGCCGTTCCCATGGTCAAGCGGCAGCCCGAACCAGATCACGGTCGCGGCTCCGGCGAACATCAGCCACTTGATCTGCTCACGTTCTTCCGGGTTGCCTCGTCGGAAGCGGACCACGAGCGATGCCACGGCTACACCCATGACCACGATGAACAGCAGTCCGAGGACCAGCCTCGCTCCGTCGAAGAACGGAACGAGGCCCCGGATCGCGTAGGGGTTGGGACTCGGCCGGCCGAGCGCGTCGGTGTAGTCATGTCCCTCCAAAGCGAAGCTCATCGACCAAAGCACCGTGAGCACGACGGTTGCCCAGGCGAACGAACGCCATCGCGGGGACGGCAGGTGCCCATCGGGGAAGAGGAGGAACGGGAAGGTGACGAGTAGCACGAAGATCGGGACCCAGATCCAGTTCCCCATCCACGCCGCAAGCGTGGCGCCCGGCGTCGCCGCATCGGTGATGGCCGCCCACCGCGCGAACTCGCTCAGCGCCCCGAAGATGATTCCCGCCCCCGCCCACACGGCGAGGTAGATCCAGCCGAGCGGGTTCTCCGGTTGATGCCGTGCGACCACCAGCCCGATCGTCCCGACCGCGAAGAAGGCGACGACTTGCGTGAATCCATTCCACTGCCCCCCCTTGCCGTCTGCGATCCCGAACGCCGCGGCGACGACGATGCCCGAGATCCCGAGCGCCCACAGCCCCCACGCCAGCCGCGCTCTCATCCGACCGCCCCTCGGTCCAGCGGGAGGCGCCCGGCGACGGCCGTGCCGTCGCCGGGCGCCGAGGTCACCACCAGCTCGCCGCCGAGGGCGGCGAGCCGGTCCGCGATCCCTTGCAGACCGGTCCCGTAGCTCGTCGCGGACGGGTCGAACCCACGTCCGTCGTCACTGACCTCGAAGCGCAGCTCGCCCGAGCCGTTCGAGAGCCGGATCGCGGCCGCGTTCGCCTCGGCGTACTTCGCGACGTTCTGCAACGCCTCGAGGCACGAGAAGTACACGGCTGCCTCGATCTCGGGCTGGAAACGCCCGATCCCGTCCGGGTCCACCGTGACGGGGACGCTCGCCTTGCGAGCCTGAGCCTCCAGCGCGGCCGTCAGTCCCTTGTCGGCGAGGAGGGGCGGGTAGATGCCGCGAGCGAGGTCGCGCAGGTCCTCGAGAGCTTCGTTCGACTCCTGCTGGAGCTCGGCGAGCAGCTCGTGCGTCTTCTGTGGGTCACGTTCGACCATGCCGTCCGCGAGGCGCAGCTTCACCTGCATCGCGACGAGCTGCTGCTGCGCGCCATCGTGGATGTTCCGTTCCAGCTTGCGCGCGCGTTCGTCCTGCGCCGCGACGATCCTCCTGCGCGACCCGCGGAGCTCCTCGATCAGCCGGACGTTGCGAAGGACGAGCCCCGCTTGCGCGGCGAGGTCTTTGATCAGTGCGTCCTTCGTCGGGTTCATCGGGTCGTTCGCAGGCATCTCGACCGAGAGGGCTCCGAGGACCTCGCCCTGATGACGGACGGTCGTCGCGTCGATCGGGATCGCGTCCGGTTCGGGGGAGGCCGGCGGCCAGACCGCCGCGATCCGGAAGCCCTCGCCCACCCGCAGCCACACGGCGGCCGATGTGGCGCCGGTCCCCGCAGCGAGGACCTGCGCCATCCGCGGCAGCACGTCGTCCGTGGAGTACGTCTCCGCCACTCGGTCGGCGAACGTCGTGAGGACCTCGTAGGGCGTCTCACGCCCGCGGAAGACGATCCGGTCGGCGATCCGGGAAGCCGCGCGCCGCAGCGGCCAGATCGCGAACCCCATCACGACGCCGGCACCGATCAGCAGCGTTCGGTTGTTCGAGACGGGTCCGACGGCCAGGCCGCCGACGACGAAGATCAGCTCCGCCCCGACGAGCACGATCAGCGCTGCGAGCACGGCGTAGACGATCGTCTTGCGGATCACGACGTCGATCTCGTAGAGGCGCAAGCGGAGGATAGAGATCCCCACGACGATCGGAAGCGAGATCAAGGCGAGCCCGCCGAGCACCTGGAAGATCGCGGGGGCGACCGTGAAGAGGACCGACGGGATGAACAGCACCAGGATCAGCACCACTGCGTAGGCGAACCACCGGAACTGGAGGCGCTCGTCGCCGCTTGACTTGAGGAGGCGCACGAAGAAGTTCGCGACCGAGTACACCAGCACGCCGAGGAGGCACACGAACCCGAGGCCCATCACGGGTCCGGACACGACGCTCGGCGGCTGGACGCCGATCGGGTTCGGAACGTCGGGGTAGCTGTAGAGATGCGGCTCGAGGAGCCCGGCGAGGATCGACACGGTGAGGCCCGCGACGGCCCCGACGACGACGGCGTTCCTGCGGCCGCGGGACGCCGGTCGGCCCTCTGGGAAGAGCAAGAACAGGAACGCGGTCGTCGTGAACAGGAACGGCACCCAGAGCGCGTCGCTGAGTAGCGCGAACCAGGCGGCGCCCGGCAACGTCCCCGGCCGGGTGAGCGTGTCGTAGACCGAGGAATAGGAGCTGGCGAAGTTCTGGAACGCGACCAGAACGCCGTTCGCGCAGAAGAGCCAGCCGATCCAGTTGTCCGGTCGGCGGGTGGCGATCGTCGCCCCGACGAACGAGTACGTGAGGATCAGGAGCCCGAGCACGACCGTCGTCGCGAGGCCGATATGGCTCTGGGACGCCTCCGTGCTCCCCGTGCCATGGACGACGGCGAGGCCGACCCCGGCGGCGCCGAGCGCGACGGAGATCACCATCGATCCCCACGCGAGCCCGCGCACCGTGCGGGTCGTCATCGATCGCCCTCCAGCGGGAGGCGCCCGGCGACGGCGGTGCCGTCGCCGGGCGCCGAGGTCACCACCAACTCGCCGCCGAGGGCGGCGAGCCGGTCCGCGATCCCCTGCAGCCCGGTCCCGTAGCTCGTTCCCGATGGATCGAACCCCCGGCCGTCATCGCGGATCTCGAACCGGAGCTCTCCCGAGCCGTCCGCCAGATGGATGCTGGCGGCGCTCGCGTTCGCGTACTTCACCACGTTCTGCAGCGCCTCCAGGCACGAGAAGTACACTGCCGACTCGACGTCGGCGGGGAACCGCCCGATGCCGTGGGCGTCGATCGTGACCGGGAGGACCGCCTTCCGCGCTTGCGCCTCCAACGCGACGGCGAGCCCTTTGTCCGCGAGCAGCGGCGGATAGATCCCGCGCGCCAGGTCGCGAAGGTCCTCCAGGGCGTCGCTCGCCGAGCTCTGGAGCGTGTCGAGCAGCGCGTCGGCCTTCTCCGGGTCGCGGTCGATCATCGACCGAGCGAGCTTCAGCTGGACCGCGAGCGCCACGAGCTGCTGCTGCGCCCCGTCGTGCAGGTTCCGCTCGATCTTCCGGCGCTCGTCATCCTGCGCCGCGACGAGCCGGCGTCGTGAGGAGCGCAGCTCCTCGATCAGTCGAACGTTCCGAAGGACGAGTCCCGCTTGCGAGGCGAGGTCCCCGATCAGTCGCCGGCCTGCCGTCGTGAGTGGCTCCGTCACCGGCATCGCCACCGAGAGCGCGCCCAATCGTTCCCCCCGGTCCTCGACGTCGACGAGGTGATCGATCGGGGCGTCGGCACCGTCGGGCCACACCGCCGCAGGTTGGAGGTCTCCTCCCGGATCCAGCCAGACCGCGGCGGACTCCGCGCCCACGCCCATGCCGAGGACCTGGGCCATCCGAGGCAGAACGTCGTCGGCGGCGTACGCCCCTCCTACGCGGCCGGAGAACTCGCTCAACACTTCGTAGGGGTTCGCGCGGTTCCCGAAGACGAGGCGGTCGGCGATCCGCGTCGCGAGCTTCCGCAGTGGCCAGAACGCGAGCCCGATCGTGACGCCGACGAGGACGAGCGACACAGGGTTCTCGCGAGGCCCGCCGGACCGGCCGACCGCGGCGACGCCGGCGAGCAGCAACACCAGGACGACGACCGAAAGGAGCAGCACGACGAGGACCGCGTACCTCGCGGTCTTCCGGATGATCAGGTCGATCTCGTAGAGACCGTGGCGGAGGATCGCGACGCCGATCGCGATGGGGATCAGGGAGAAGGAAAGGATCACCAGTATCTGCGCCAGTCCGAGCCAAGCCGGCGTGTTCCCGCTCGTCGACCCGATCGAGAGCAGCAAGATCACGAGGTAGCTGGCGGCGACGGCCGCAGCCGCGAACGCCAGCAGCTTCAGCTGGTCCCGCTCGACGTCACGCGATCGGCGGTAGCGCACGACCAGGCTGGCGGCACTCCCGAGGATGCAGAAGGGAAAGAGCACGATCAGCAGCTGGAGGAACTCCAACGCCGGAATCGCGAACGGGTTCTCGACGTTCGGGAAGCCGGAGTCCGCCATCGTGGGCGCTCCGACGAGGATCGAGACCGACGCCAGGACGAGGACCACGCCGCAGACCCACGCGAACCACCGCCATCGCGGGGACGGGAGGTGGCCGTCGGGGAACAGCAACAGGGTGAACGTCCCCATAAGGCCGATCGGCGGAACCCACAACATGTCCGTGAACGCGAGCGTCCACGTGTCGAGGGGCAGGCGGGAGACGGCGACCCCGTACGTGCCGTACCCGGTGAGCGCCTCGCCGAAGTACCACGCGAACCCGATCGCGAGGAGCAGCCATCCGATCGCGTTCTCCGGCTGGCGCAGTGCGATCAGGAGGCCGACGATCGGGAACGGAAGGAGCGAGACCGCGAACAAGAGCCCCGACAGGAACCCCCCGCTTCCCGTCCATCCGGATCCGGACGAGAGGACGGCGTCGCGCGTCAGCCACGCGAACCAGCCCGCCACCAGCAGACTGACCAGATCGACGACGAAGATCGTCCACGCGAGCGCGCGCTTGTTCACGACGCCCCCCCGACCGGGACGCTCCCGGCGACGGCAGTGCCGTCGCCGGGAGCCGAGGTCACGGTCAGCTCGCCGCCGACGGCGGCGAGCCGATCCTCGATCCCCTGCAGACCGGTGCCGTAGGACGTCGTTGCCGGGTCGAAGCCGCGCCCGTCGTCAGTGACCTCGAACCGGAGGTCGCCGGCGCCGTTCGTCAGCCGGACCCGAACCTCGCGCGCCTCCGCGTACTTCGCCGCGTTCTGCAGCGCCTCGAGGCACGAGAAGTAGACGGCCGACTCGACGTCGGCCCCGAACCGCGCGATCCCGTCGGCGCTCACCGTGACGGGCATCGCCGCCTTCCTCGCCTGCGCTTCGAGCGCCGGACCGAGACCTTTGTCCGCCAGGAGTGGCGGGTAGATCCCCCGGGCCAGGTCTCGGAGGTCCTCGAGCGTCTCGTTCGCCGTACCGCGCAATTCCGCGGCGCTCGTTCGAGCGCTCGCCGGGTCTCGTTCGATCTGTTGTTCGAGCAACCTCAGCTTCACCGCGAGCGCCACGAGCTGCTGCTGCGCACCGTCGTGGATGTTGCGCTCGAGCTTCTTCGCCCGCTCGTCCTGCGCCGCGACGATCCGCCTTCGGGACGCGCGGAGGTCGTCGACAAGTCTCACGTTCTGTAGCGCCAGGCCCGCTTGGGAGGCGAGCCCGATGACCAGTCGCTCCTTCGAGGCGTCCATCGGATCGCTCGTGGGCATGCTGAGGGTGATCGCTCCGAGCAGCTCCCCCTGGTGCGACACCGGGAAGGCCGAGATCGCGGGCCCGTAGACGGGCATAGCGTCATCCACCAGCTCGACGGACGGCGCGGGCGGTGTGTCCGCGGGCCATCGCGCGATGTCGATGAGCGAACGATCGCGACGCAGCCAGACACGCACGTCGTCCCCGCCGGTGCTCGCGGCGAGCAGCTGGGTCATCCGTGGAAGGACGTCATCGACGGAGTAGGTATCTCCAAGGTTGGCCGAGAATTCGGAGAGGACCTCGAAGGGGGTCGCGCGCTTCCCGTACACGACCCGGTCGGCGAGCGCCTTGGCCCGCCGACGGACCGGATTGAACGTGAGGACGAAGATCACGGCGCCGGCGATCGCCCCGATGCTCGTGAACGCTGCGAGGGCCAGCGCCCCCAGATAGAGGAGGGTGATGAAGGCCGCGACGATCGTGAAGACCACCGTTCGCTTGACGACGATGTCGAGGTCGTAGAGGTGGTACTTGAGGATCGCGACCGCACATGCGGCTGGGATCCCTATCCCCAGACAGAGGAAGAAGAGCAGGAACGAGAGGTCGTTGGCTGGGCTCGACGCACCTCCCTTGAGGCCGATGCTCGTCAGGAGCGTCAGCACCAGGGACACGCCCATCAGCGCCGCGATCGCGGCGAGCCACCGCAGCTGCTGCCGCTCTTCTCCGCCCGACCGACGGAACCGCTGGACGAGCCCGATCACGGCGGCGATCGACAGGCCGGCGAGCCCGAGCCCTGCCGCCCAGGCGACGACGTCGAGCAGACCCTGCAGTGAAGGGACGCCCAGCGGATTCTCCACGTGGGTCGCTGTCGTCACTTCGATAGTGCCGGGTCGGAACATCACCGCGAGCGCCAAGAGGGCCAGGCACGCGATCAGCGCGCCGGGGAACCAACGCCACGCGCGGGACGGGAGACGGCCGGTCGGGAACAGCAGGAGGATCAGGGGCACCACCCCAACCACAAGGAACGACCAGTTGTTCAGCCAGGCAACCCCGATCGCGAACGGAAGCGAACCGGGGGCGGTCTCGAGGGCGTACCTGGCGTATTCCTCGGAAGCGCCGCCCCAGAGGACGCCGAGTCCGGCGAGCAGGAACAGCCAGCCGATCGGGTTCCGCGGCACTCGCCGGACGAGAACGGCCCCGACGCCCGCGTACGTTCCGAGGAACGCGACGCTCAGGAGCGTGAACGGCTCGCGGGTGAACGTGTGATTCAACGTCGCGAGGACCATCGCGACGACGAAGAGCCCCCCGCCGAGGCCGACCAGCAGCCAGACCGCCGGCCGCGCGCCTCCGTCTGGTTCCGCTCGTCTCGCCCGGTCCATGACGTCGATGCTTGCACCCTGGCGAACCGCCGGAAAGGGGGTCAGACCTGCTGGTTCGCGTGCGGGAACCCCACCCCCCGCCGGGTGCTGGCACCACGGCCGGATCCACATGGTCGCCGGTTCGGATCACTGGCGCCAACGGCCTAGCGTTCTCATCGCAGAACGGATGAGGAGGCACAGCGATGACGACGATCCTGGTGGGAACGGATTCTTCGGCAGCGGCGGACCTGGCCGTGGATCACGCGGCTCGGCTCGCGCGGGACCGCGAGTCGGATCTTGTGGTCCTGCTGGTTCGGCCGGACGGCGATCTCCGGTCGGTCGTGGACCCCGGCAAGGCGGCGGATCCCGACCGCTACCTGGCGCACGTGGCCGAGCGGTTCCCCGGCCTGCCGACTAGCACGCGTGTCGAGCACGGTGAGGCGGCCGAGCGGATCGTGGCCGTGGCGCAGGAGCTCAACGCGGACACGATCGTGGTCGGGAACCGGGGGACACACGGATCGTGGTGGCGTGTCCGGGACAGCATCCCCAACCTCGTGCTGCGGCACTCGCCGTGCAGCGTGTTCATCGTGGATACGAGGCGCGCACAGTGAAGAAGTTAGGCATGCTCGGTCTCGCGGAGGAACGCGAGCACCGCCATCACGCGACGGTGCACGTCGGTCTCCTCCGTGAGGCCGAGCTTGTGGAACATCGAGTTGATGTGCTTCTCCACGGCTCGTTCGGTGAGGAAGAGCTCTTTCGCGATCGCCGCGTTGTTCTGGCCTTGAGCCATGTGCGACAGGACCTCGCGCTCGCGTTCCGTGAGCTCCCCGAGCGGCGAATGGGCCATCCGGTCCTTCGCGGCGACCAGCGCCTCCACCACCTTGGGATCGAGGACCGAGCCCCCCTTGGCGACCTCGTTGAGCGCGCGGGTCACCTCGTGGACGTCGGCGACCCGCTCCTTCAGGAGGTACGTAGGCGTATTCCTCGTCGGCGAACTGCGACAGGACGACCACGCCGATGTCGGCGTGGTCGGCCCGGATCTGTTTCGCGGCGCGGATGCCTTCGTCGGTCCCCGACGGAGGCATCCGGATGTCGGTCAGGACGGCGTCGGGTGCGAGCTCCTCGACGGCGGCGAGGAGCTCGTCGAAGGAAGCGGCGGTCCCGACGATGTCCACGTCGCCCGCGTCGGTGAGCAGGGCGACCGTCCCCTCTCGAACCAGGTAGTTATCCTCCGCGAAGACGACGCGCAACACGCGCGCATCGTACACGGGGGGTTGGCCGCGGCATGACGATCCGGGTGGTGCTCGGCGAGGACAACGTGCTCGTCCGCGAGGGCGTCCGTGCGCTGCTCGATTCCTACGAGGACATCGAGGTCGTGGGGGTGGCTCAAGACGCACCCACGCTGATGGCGGCGGCGGCCGAGCACGTCCCCGACGTCGTCGTCACGGATATCAAGATGCCGCCGTCGTTCC
>Ga0207646_10002821_pt1 | contig 20211 bp, 21 predicted proteins | sample KBSK5502metaG_FD_184343 | JGI IMG/M metagenome (GOLD analysis project Ga0207646, IMG submission 184343) | Corn, switchgrass and miscanthus rhizosphere microbial communities from Kellogg Biological Station, Michigan, USA - KBS K5-50-2 metaG... | ecosystem: Host-associated > Plants > Roots >...
GGCTCGGTTTCCGTCGGCCGCCAGGAGGGTGACGCGTCCGTGGATCGAGAACACAGCTTCCCGCCCGCGTGCCGCGCGGGCCGCCGCCAACGGCGGGGTAGTCGGGGTCTGGAACAAGATGACCAAGCCCGTGCGAGCGACCGTCACGAGGTCCGGCTTGCCATCGCCGTTGAAATCGGCGACGCCGGCGAATGACACGTCCTCGTGCAGGGTGGTGAACGGTGAAAAGGCGGCCTGGCGGAACCTGCCGGCGCCGTTTCCGAGCAGGACGGCGACGCTTCCGTGCCGCTCGTTTGTGACCACCACGTCAGGCTTGCGATCACCGTTGAAGTCTGCTGTCGCGACACCGTGCGGATAACCCGCGACGACGATCGGGGAGCCGGCGGCCGGGCGGAACGCACCGCTACCCGTCCCGAGCAGAACAGTGATGTTGTTGGTGTACGGGCCCGCGCCGACGAGGTCGGCCTTGCCGTCGCGGTTGAGATCGGCGACCGCGAGCGACCCGCCGTAACTTCGGCTCGCGACGTTCTTCGCGGCGCCGAACCCGCCGGCGCCGTTTCCGAGCAGGACGAAGATCCCCTTGGCCTCGGTGTTCGACACGGCCAGGTCGGGCCTCCCGTCACGGTTGAAGTCACCGACCGCGACCGTGTCGGAGCCGAAACGGTCGATTCGACCGACGGGCGAGGCCGGAACGAAGCGGCCTGACCCGTCGCCGAGCAGGATCGCCACCTGCCCTTTCTGCTGGACGACGACAGGGACGGCGAGGTCGACTTGCCCGTCGCCGTTCAGGTCCGCGGCTTTCAAGCGGCCCGCATAACCTCCAACGGCGACCGGCGAGCCGGGAGCGGCGCTGAAACCACCTGTTCCGTCTCCCAACAGAACCGTCACGTCTTGCGAGCCCTCGTTTGCGACCGCGAGATCGGCATTGCCGTCGCCGTTGAAATCCGCGCCTGCGAGCGCGACTGGCCGCTCACCGGTCTGGGCGACCGCGACTGCTGTGCCGAACCTGCCTTTCCCGTTGCCGAGAAGGACACTGATCTCGTTCGAGTGCGTGCTCATGACGGCGAGATCAAGTGCTCCGTCGCCGTTAGCGTCGATGACCTGGGCGGCGTTCGGATTCGCGACCCCGACAGCGCTCGGAGCGAACGACGGATCGGCGGCACGAGCCGCGCCGGCAACGAGGACCCCGACCAGGACAACCGGCGTGAGAACGGCCCGGCTGCCAGACCAGCTGCCGCCAATGCTGCGGTGTCGCGCGATCATCTCGCTCACGAATCTAGTCGCCATTTGTTGCGAATCCGTCAAGCCTGCGGGCGCGGCGTTCCCGCGCGGCCGGGCCCTACAGGGACGACCGGAGAGCCTCGACGACGCGCTCCTGATCCTCGCCCTCGATCTGCGTGAAGAACGGCAGCGCGAGCGTCCGGGCGCACGCGTCCTCGGCGACCGGGAACATGCCCTCGCGGAAGCCGTACTGCTCGCGCATGAACGGCTGCAGGTGGACGCAGGGGACGTACTCCGCGGTGCCGATCCCCTGCGCGCGGAGGTCCGCCATCATTGCGTCACGGTCCACCCCGGGTGCGAGCTTGACCACGTAGACGAACCAGGAGCGTTTGTGATCGGCGTCGTCGGCGAGCGGCGGCTCGACGCCGTCGACGCCGGCGAGCAGCTCCTCGTAGCGCGCAGCCGCCGCCGTCCGCAGCTCGAGGATCCGATCGAGCTTCTCGAGCTGGGCGATCCCAAGCGCGGCCTGAATGTCCGTCCAGCGGTAGTTCCAGCCCAGCCGCACGTGGTCGAACCACGCGCCGGTGTCGTAGGTGCGGCCCTGGTTTCGCAGGCTGCGGAGCAGCTGCCATTCCCGTTCGGAGTGCGTGACGACGACGCCACCTTCGCCCGTCGCAATCTGCTTGTTCGGATAGAAGCCGAAGACGGCCGGCGGCCCGTGGCCACCGAGGGGCGTGCCCTTGTACTCGGCTCCGAGCGCCTCCGCCGAGTCTTCGATCAGCGCCAGCTCGTGGCGCTCACACAGCGTCCGCAGCTCGTCGAGCTCGCAGGGATAACCGAACATGTCGACCGCGACAACGGCCTTCGTCCGTTCGGTGATCGCCGCCTCGACCGCGGCCGGATCGAGGTTCAGCGTTCGCGGATCGACGTCGGCGAAGACGGGTGTCGCGCCCTCGAAGATGAAGCAGTTGGCCGAGGCGACGAACGAAACCGGTGACGTGATCGCCTCGTCTCCGGGGCCGAGACCGGCGATGTGGCAGAGCAGGTGCAGTCCCGCGGTCCCGCTCGAGACCGCCGCCGCGTAGGGCGCGCCCACGCGCTCGGCGACCAGCTCCTCGAAGCGATCGATCGTCGGCCCGAGCGAGAGCCGGCCCGAGCGCAGCACCTCGAGGACGAGCTCCTCCTCCCGCTCGCCGATCCAGGGGCGCGCGAGCGGTATCTCCCGCGTGCCCGTGCTCAAGCTTCCGCGGGCGTGAGGTCGGCGTACTCGAGCCACTGCGCCCAGCGCTCACTGCGCCCGCGCACGGTGTCGAGATATGCCGCCTGGAGCTCGAGCGTGACCACGCCGACGCCGAGCTCGACGTCGTCGACCTCGCGGAGCGGCGTCACCTCTGCGGCGGTGCCGCACATGAAGGCCTCGTCGGCGAGGTAGAGATCGGAGCGCATCAGGCTCTTCTCGACGACGCGATAGCCGAGATCCTGCGCGATCTGGATCACGGTGTCGCGCGTGATGCCGGGCAGGATCGACGTCGAGAGGTCGGGCGTGTAGATCACGCCGTCCTTGACGATGAAGACGTTCTCGCCCGAGCCGTCGGCGACAAAGCCCTCCGCCGTCAGCAGGATCGCCTCGTCATAGCCGGCCCGGTTGGCCTCGGTCACGGCCAGCATCGAGTTCAGGTAGACGCCGGTCGCCTTCGCGACGTGCGGAATCACGTTCGGGCCGATCCGCTGCCAGCTCGAGATCTTGGCCCGGATGCCCTTCGAGAGACTGTCCTCGCCCAGGTAGGAGCCCCACGGCCAGCTCATGATCACGACGTCGACCGGATTGCCGACCGCCGAGACGCCGAGCTCGCCGTAGCCGAAGAAAGCGATCGGGCGCAGGTAGCACTCGGGCAGTCCGTTGACCGCGATCAGCTCATGCGAGGCCGCGCGCAAATCGTCGACCGAGAAGCGAAGGCCCATCCCCAGCAGCTTCGCGGAGTTCTCCAGCCGCTTGAGGTGGTCGGTCAGCCGGAAGACGGCGGTGCCGTTCGGCGTCTCGTAGGCCCGGATTCCCTCGAACACTCCCGAGCCGTAGTGCAGCCCGTGGGTGCCGACGTGGATCCGTGCATCGTCCCACGCGACCAGCTCGCCGTTCATCCAGATCTTCTCGGTCTCACGCATGCGCGACCCTCCTTTCTCCAAATGTTATGTGTGGGGTTCGACGGCGTCCATCGGTTCGGCACGGGAAAGCCGCATCAGCTCCGTCGGCGCCAGCGCCGCCATGTGTCTCGTCGAGCCGGCGCCGATCCAGACGAGCTGGTGGCCGAGTAACGAGCGATCGAGAAAGACGGCCTCCACCTGCTTGACGGGGAACGGCGCCACCGCGCCCGGATCGAAGCCGGTCGCAGTGCGCACCTGCTCGGCGCCCGCGATTCGCGCCTTCGAGCAGCCGGCGGCCACGGCGACCTTGGCCCTGTCGGCGCGCCGGTCGCCGGGAACGAGGACGAGAATCAAGCGGCCGTCACAGTCGAAGACGAGCGACTTGACGATCTGGGCGAGCTCGCAGCCAACCGCCTTCGCGGCGTCCTCGGCGGTCGGCGTCCCCGCGGAGAACTCCTCGATCCGGGACTCGGCCCCCGACTCGCGCAGGTACGCCGCGACCCGTTCGACCTCCTCCGGCCAGGAGCGCGTAGCCACGGCGCGAAGCGTAGCCACCGCAACCGATCCACAGCTTGGGCCGTTCCGCGCGGCGATTGGGCTTGGTCAGCCAAGCGTGATGAAGTGGGCGTCGTCGACGAAGCCCTCCGCGAGCACGTCGTCGACCAGGCTCTTCGGCGGCGGCGAGTCCAGCGAGAGCGCCATCAGCGCCTTGCCGCCGCGGCGCGAGCGCGAGACGGCCATGTTGGCGATGTTGACCCCCGCCTCGCCGAACAGCGATCCCAACCGCCCGATCACGCCGGGAACGTCGTCGTAGCGGAAGAAGACGAGCAGCGGCGCCAGCTCCATCTCGAGCTCGAAGCCGAGCGCGCTGACCAGCCAGAGGCGGTGGTCGTTGCCGATCGTCGTGCCCGCGACGCGCACCTCGTCGCCGTTCGAGCGGACGATCACCCGCAGCAGGTTGGTGAAGTCCCGGCTCGCGCGCCGGCGCTCCTCGCGTACCTCGATGCCCCGCTCGGCCGCGATCAGAGGCGCGTTCACGTAGTTGACGGGTGTGTCGGAGCGGCCCTGGAAGGCGCCGTTCAGCGCCGCCACGGTCAGCAGCCGGGTGTCGTAGCCCGACAAGCCGCCGTAGTACGCGAGCGTCAGCTCGTCCGCGCGCCCGTCCGCCAGCTCCAGCGCCAGCCGGCCCAGCTTCGCCGCCAACGGGACGAATGGGCCCAGGGCCTCCATGTCCTCGGCGCGGATCGCCGGAATGTTGACCGCGTTCGTGACGAGCGCGCCCTCGAGCGCCGCAGCGACCTGCTCGGCCACGATCAGGCCGGCGCGGTCCTGCGCCTCCTCGGTCGAGGCGGCGAGGTGCGGGGTGACGACGACGTTGTCGAGCTCGAGCAGCGGTCCGGTGTAAGGCTCCGTAGAGAAGACGTCGAGCGCGGCCGCTGCAACCTTGCCGGACTGCAACGCCTCGAACAGCGCGCCCTCGTCGATCAGCTCGCCGCGGGCGGCGTTGATCACGCGGACCCCGTCTTTCATCAGCCCAAACGCCTTCTTACCGAGCGAACCGCGCGTCTCGTCGGTCAGCGGCAGGTGGAGGGTCAGGAAGTCAGCGGTTTTCCATACTTCGCCGGGGGACTCGACGCGCTCGGCGCCCAGCTCGCGGAAGCGCTCCTTCGTGACGAATGGGTCGTAGGCGACGATCCGCATCCCGAGCCCGAGCGCCCTCCGCGCCACCTGCTGGCCGATCCGGCCGAAACCGAGCACGCCGAGCGTCTTGCCCTCGAGCTCGATGCCGCCGTAGCGCCCACGCTCCCAGCGTCCGTCCTTCAGCGCCGCGTGGGCTTGGGGGATGTTGCGCGAGAGCGCGAGCAGAAGGCCGATCGTGTGCTCGGCCGCGGAGACGACGGTCGACTCGGGCGCGTTCGCGACGACGATGCCACGGCGGGTGGCCGTCTCGACGTCGACGTTGTCGACCCCCACTCCGGCCCGGCCGATCACCTTCAGGCGGTCGGCACGCTCGAGCACGTCGGCGGTCAGCTTCGTCGCCGAGCGGATCACGATCCCGTCGTAAGCGCCAATCTGCTCGGCGAGGTCGCCGTTCAGCCCGATGTCGACCTCGAAGCGTTCGCGTAGGAGCTCCACGCCCGCCTCCGCGATCGGCTCGGCGATCAGAACGCGCTTCACACGCGGGCGCGCTCTTCGTAGGCCTCGAGCGCCCTGGTCACCGCGACGCCGCGCTCGATCTCGGCGCCGAGGTCGGCGAGCACGAGCTCGACTGCGGCAAGCGCTGTCGTTATGTCGAACACGTCGAAGTAGCCGATGTGGCCGATCCGGAAGATCGCCCCCTTCAACGCGCCCTGGCCGTTCGCGATCGTGATCCCGAACCGGTCGCGCAGGCCGGCGACGAGCTCCGTCGCGTCGATCCCCTCAGGTGTTCGGATCGCCGTCACCACGGCCGAGCGGTCCTCGTCTGGCGAAAAGAGCTCGAGACCCATCGCCTTCGCCCCCTCGCGGCAGGCGCGCCCGAGCCGGACGTGCCGCTCGAAGACCGCGTCGAGGCCGGTGTCGAGCAGCATTCCGAGCGCGACGTCGAGCCCGGCGATGAGCGAGACCGGCGGCGTAAACGGCGCGTTGAGCGCGGCCTGTCCCTTCCGCGTTCGCTCCCAGTCGAAGTAGAAGCGCGGCGATTCTCCGCGGGCTGCCCACGCTCGCTCCGAGACCGAGACCATCGCCAGGCCCGGCGGCGTCATCAGCGCCTTCTGCGAACCCGAGACGACGACGTCGAGACCCCAGGCGTCGGTCTCGACCGGGACGGCGCCGAGGCTCGAGACGGCGTCGACGACGCTGAGCGCTCCGTGCTCGTTGACGGCGCCGGCGAGCGCTTGAAGGTCGCAGACGACGCCGGTCGAGGTCTCCGAATGGGTCAGGAAGACCGCCTTCGCGCCGCCGAGCTCGCGAAGACGGCCGGCGACGTCGTCGGCGGCGGGAATCTCGCCCCAGGCGTACTCGAGCGTTTCCACGTCGGCGCCGTACGCCGATGCGATTGCCTGCCAGCGCTCGCCGAAGTGACCGGCGGAGACGACGAGCACCCGCTCGCCCGGACAGGACAGGTTCGCGACCGCCGATTCCATCGCGCCGGTTCCGGCCGAGCCAAAGAGCAGCACCTCGGATGCGGTACGAAAGACGTCGCGGAGGCGCGCCAGCGAGCGCTCGTATACGGGCTTGAAATCGGGCCCGCGGTGATGGACCACCGGCTGCGAGATCGCGGCCAAGACCTCAGGCGGGACCGGCGTCGGACCCGGGGTCAGCAGATAGTGCTTCTCGCTCATCTGGGCTGAGCCTAGCTCAGCGAATGGCCGGAACGGGATCGACCGCGGCGCCTCGCACCCGCACCTCGAAGTGCAGGTGCGGGCCTGTCGATTCGCCGCTCGAGCCGACCCGGCCGACTCGCGTCCCCGTCGCGACCGATTGACCGACCCGAACCGCCAACGCCGAGAGATGCGCGTAGATCGAGACGACCCCGCCGCCATGCGCGATTTCCACGACGTTGCCGTAGCCGCCCGCGTCGTAACCGGCGAAGATCACGTTTCCGGGGTCGGCCGCGCCGACCGGCGTCCCCGGCGGCGCCGGCAGATCGATCCCGGGATGGAAGCCGGTGCCACGGGGGCCGAAGGGGCTGCCGATCGGTGCCTGCAGCGGCCAGGCGAGCATGATCGGGCAGAGCGGCAGCGGCGCCCGAAGCGCGCGGAACGTGCTGCGGCCGGCGACACCGTCCGCCGTCAGGTGCGCCCAGCGCTGGAACTTGATCAACGCGCGCTCGGTGTGGCCGCCGAAGCCGCCGTCGATATTGGCGCTCGCAAACCCGTGCCAGGCAAGAGCGAACTGGAGCTCGGCGACATCCCAGCCAGCCGCGCCGGGGGCGAGCTGCCGGGAGCCGAGCACGTGCTTCGCGAACCGGCCGAAGGCGCGACGCGTCCTCGGGCCGACGACGCCGTCCGGGCGCAGCCCGTGACGCCGCTGGAAGCGGATCACGGCTGCCGTCGTCTGCGGGCCAATCAGCCCGTCGACTGGACCCCGATAGACATGGTGGTGACGGAGCGTCACCTGCAGCGCCGCGACCGCCGGACGACCGGCGCCGTGCGCGGGCGGCGCAGCGAGGAAGATTCCGCTTGCGATTGCGGCTGCGAGCGTGGTGGGGCCGAGACGAGCCATCACTCGAACGAGGGATCGGCCGGTTCGCGAAAATCTTTAGAGCAACCTAGTCTCCCGACCCTTTTTCCCTTTTGCAAGCCCGGTAGCCGCTGCGCGTGCTGCCGAAGCTGCGCGGCTGAGGGGCCGCCGCGGACCTGGTCCGGGGCGTGCCCCCGGACCAGGTCCGCGGACAGGGCCTAGCCGTCCGCCTTGTAGAGCCCGACCAGGTGACCCTCCGGGTCGGTGAACATCGCGAACGTGACCATCTCCATCTCGGTCACGGGCACGACAGTCTTGCCGCCCGCGCCCTCGACCTTGTCGAGCGCGGCCTGCGGATCCGGGACACCGACGTAGAACGTCGCGTGGCCCGGGCCGCCCTGGGCCTGGCCGATTCCGCCGCCGATGCCGGTGTCGGACGCGTCGGTCATGCCGTAGTTCATCTCGGGTGCCGGAAGGTTGAACTTCCAGCCGAAGACGTCGCCGTAGAAACTGCGCAGCTTCTCTCCGTCTTGCCCGACGACCTCGAACCAGCCGACTTGATTCGCCATCTCTTCCCTCCTCGCGACCCCATGGTTTCCCCGCTTATTACCTGAGACGAACGGGAGCGGATCTTTTCGACTACGCCCCAAGCTTCTCGCGCAGGCGCTCGTTGACGACCTTCGGGTTCGCCTTGCCCTGCATCTCGCGCATCACCTGGCCGACGAAGAAGCCGAGCAGGCCTTCCTTGCCGCCGCGATAGGCCTCGACCTGCTGTTCGTTCTCGCTCAGGATCCGGTCGATGACCGGGTCGAGCTCGGAGGCGTCGGCCACGGTGCGCTCGCGCAGGTACTCGTCAGCCGAGAAGCCGCCGCTGGCGCTCGCCGCGACCGCGGCGTCAAAGGCCTCGCGCGGGATCTGGTCGCGTTCGCGCAGCACCTTCGCGAGCTCGGCGCCGTCGACGCGGGCCAGATCGACCCCATGCGGAGCGACGTCGTTGAGCACGAATGCCGCCGCGGTCTTCACCTCGATCTCGGCAGCGCGGAGGGCCTCGAAGAGGGTCACCCGCGCGGGCTCGAGGTTCAGCGCCTCGGCGTTGCGAAGGTCGAGACCGGCGGCGAGAACCCGCTCGAGCCGCGCTGCCGGAGACTCTGGCAGCTCTGCCCGCAGCTCTTCGAGCGACCACTCGCGCAGCGGCTCGATCGGGACCAGGTCGGGCTCCGGGAAGTACCGGTAGTCCTGCGCCTCCTCCTTCGAGCGGAGCGGCGGTGCATCCTCGCGGCCGGGATCGAAGTGCAGCGTCTCCTGATCGACCTCGCCGCCAGCTTCGTAGATCGCGATCTGGCGCTCGATCTCGCGCTCGATCCCGCGGGCGGCAAAGGCGAAGGAGTTCATGTTCTTGAGCTCGGTTCGCGTCCGGAGCTCGTCCGATCCACCCGGACGGACGCTGACGTTGACGTCGAAGCGGAGCGACCCCTTCTCCATCTCGGCGTCGGAGATTCCGAGCTCGACGACCGTCTGGCGAAGGAGCTGCAGGAACCGCCGGGCCTGCTCGGCCGTGCGGATGTCAGGCTCGGTGACGATCTCGACCAGCGGCGTCCCGGCCCGGTTGAAGTCGACCAGCGAGGCGGTCGCGCCGTGGATCCGCCCTTCCGCGCCGCCGACATGGAGCGTCTTGGCGGCGTCCTCCTCGAGGTGCGCGCGGGTGATCCCGATCTCGGCGCCGCCGTCGGGGCCCGGCAGCCGCAACCGACCGTTCAGGCAGAGGGGCTCGTCGTACTGGGAGATCTGGTAGCCCTTGGGATTGTCCGGGTAGAAGTAGTTCTTGCGGTGGAAGATCGCGCGGTCGGCGATTTCGCAGCCGAGCGCGAGCCCGAGCCGCAACGTCATCTCGATCGCCTGTTTGTTCGGGACCGGCAGCGTCCCGGGAAACGCCAGGCAGACCGGGCAGGTGCGCGTGTTCGGATCGTCGAGCGCCCCGACCGCGCAGCGGCAGAACATCTTCGTCCGCGTCTTCAGGTGGACATGGATCTCGAGGCCGATGACCGCTTCCCAATTCATCTCAGGCGCTCCGGGACGAAGTCGAACCCGAGCGCCTTCTCCAGTGCGTGGCCCGCGCGAAAGAGGGCGTTCTCCGAGAACTGGCGCCCGACGAGCTGCAGCCCGACCGGTAGCCCTTCGGAGAGCCCGCAAGGAATCGAGAGACCGGGCAGGCCCGCCATGTTCGAAGGAATCGTGAGCACGTCCGAGAGGTACATCGCCAGCGGGTTCTGGGTTCGCTCGCCCAGGCGGAAGGCAACCGTCGGCGAGGTCGGCGACGCAAGGAGGTCGAAACGCTCGAACAGCGCGTCGTGCTCCTGCTTGATCAGCGTCCTCACCTTCTGGGCCTGGCCGTAAAAGGCCTCGTAGTAGCCGGCCGAGAGCGCGTAGGTGCCGAGCATGATCCGGCGCTTCGGCTCGTCACCGAAGCCCTCGTCGCGGGTGCGCGCGTAAAGCTGACGGATGTCGCCGTCGCCCGCACGAAATCCAAAACGGACGCCGTCGTAACGGGCCAGGTTCGAGGACGCCTCCGAGGGCGCGATCAGGTAGTAGCAGGGCAGTCCGAAGTCGACCGAGCGCGGCAGGCTGCACTCCTCGACCTCGGCGCCGAGTTCCTTCGCGAGCGCGAGCGCGCCGTTCACCCGCTCGCTGACGCCGGGCTCGATCCCCTCCGTCTCGTTCAGCTCCTTCGGGACGCCGATCTTCAGGCCGCGGAGATCCTCTGCCTCGGGCAGCTCGACCGGCTCCGGCAGGTCGACCGTCGTCGAGTCGCATGGGTCGCGGCCGGAGATGATCCGGTAGAGCAGCGCGCAGTCCCGGACGGTCTTCGTGATCGGGCCGATCTGGTCGAGGCTCGAGGCGAAGGCGACGATGCCGTAACGGCTGACGGTGCCGTAGGTCGGGCGAAGGCCGACGACGCCGCAGAGTGCGGCCGGCTGCTTGATCGAGCCGCCAGTGTCAGAACCGAGCGCCCACGGCGCGAGCCCCGCGGCGACCGCGGTCGTCGAGCCACCCGAGGAGCCGCCGGGGACGCGCTTGGGATCCCAGGGGTTCCGCGTCGGGCCGAAGCCGGAGTTTTCGGTCGACGAGCCCATCGCGAACTCGTCCAGGTTGGTCTTGCCGAGCAACGGCAGCCCCGCCTGCTTGCAGCGGGTGGCGACCGTCGCGTCGAAGACCGGCTTGTAGCCGGCGAGGATCTTCGAGGCGGCCGTCGTTTCCACCCCGAGGGTCGAGATCAAGTCCTTGAACGCGATCGGGACGCCCTCGCCCTCGACCTCGTCGACGGTCGTCAGAAACGCGTGCAGCTCCGGGTCGCGCGCGTCGATTGCCGCCCGGTATGCGCGGTGGAGCTCGGCGGCGGAGACGTCGCCGCGCTCGAGCATTCCGGCCGCGTCCTCGGCGGTGAGGCGGAGCGTCTCGATCAAGCGCGCCACCTCCCCAACCCCCTTCGGGGGTGCAAAAGCGCCCCTACCGGAACGCTAACGAGCGACAGCGCACGCTGGGGAGACGCCTTTGCGCCGGAAGCGTGGCTTTTCGCGGCCCGGCCCAACTGCTCACCCGGCGGGCACGCGGAACAAGTCGCCTTCGCGGTCGGGGGCATTCGCAAGCGCCTCATCGACCGAGAGTGACGGCCGTGGCTCGTCGTCGGCCCAGGCGTTCACGAGATCGAGGGGGTGCGCCGTCGGCTCGACGTCCGACAGATCGAGCTCGGCCACCTTGCCGACCGCCTCGAGAATCGCGTTCAGCTGCTCGCGGAAGCGCTCGACCTCCTCCTCGGTTAGCTCGAGCCGCGCCAGCCCCGCCACGTGCAGAACTTCGTCTCTTGAGATTGCCATGACGCAATCCTCCCAAAGCTTGGACAGGACAGGGCTCGGAAACACAACCGACTGCCGGCGGAACCAGGCTCCGCCCGGCGGGAGCCGAAATCGCGAGTCGCATTGCCCCGAGCAAAAAGGAGGGGCAAATGGGGGAACCATGGGGTTCCCCCATTGTTAAGCGGGCCCCTTTTCGGAGCCCGCTCGCGTTTTCGGTTCTGATTTGTACTAGACGGCCTGGACGTTCACGGCCTGCAGGCCTTTGTCGCCCTGCTCGACGTCGAACTGAACACGCTGCCCCTCGGTCAGCGACCGATAGCCATCCATCGCGATCTTGGAGTGGTGGACGAACACATCCTCTCCACCCTCACGCTCGATGAAGCCGTAGCCCTTCTCGTTCGAGAACCACTTGACGGTGCCCTCAGCCAACTAATTACTCCTTCCTCACTGCAAAACAAACGACGGCCCGGGCACCGAGCCGCCGACCTACATTTGAAGCGGCCGAACCTTAGCGTTACCCCTTGGGGAACGCAAGGAGCCCGCGGCGATAGCGCGCGGCCTTGACCGTGTTGCGCAGCAGCATCGCGATCGTCATCGGCCCGACCCCGCCGGGCACCGGGGTGATGAACGCGGCCACGTCCGCCGCGTCGGGCGCGACGTCGCCGACGATCCCGCCCTCAGTGCGGTTGATGCCGACGTCGACCACCGTGGAGCCCTGTTTGACCATGTCGGGCGTCACCACTTCGGCCGAGCCGACTGCGACGACCAGTACGTCGGCCTCGAGCGTGTAGCGCGCCAGATCGGAGGTGCGCGAGTGACAGATCGTCACCGTCGCGTTCGCCTGCAGTAGCAGATGTGCAATCGGCTTGCCGACGATGTCGCTGCGGCCGATCACGACGGCCTCGGCGCCCTCGAGCGGAATCCGGTGCTCGGCGAGCAACGCCATGATCCCGAGCGGCGTTGCGGGCACGAGCCTCGGCCGGCCGAGGTAGAGCTCGCCGGCGTTGAACGGGTGCAGGCCGTCGACGTCCTTGACCGGCTCGATCGCCCGGATCACGCGCTCCTCGTCGAGGTGCGGCGGGAGCGGCAGCTGGACGAGGATGCCATCCGCGCCGTCGTGGGCGTTCACCTCGGCTATCAGCGCCAGCAGCTCGTCTTCCGAGACCTGCTCCGGCAGCTTGCGGTCATCCGACGAGATTCCGGCCTCCGCAGCCGCCTCGTGCTTCAAGCGCAGATAGATCGTGGAGGCCGGGTCTTCGCCGACTTGCACGGTCACGAGTCCGAGTCCGCCGAGCTCACGGACCTCGTCCGCCACCTCCTTTCGGATCCGCTCCGCGAGCGGCGCCCCTTCCATCAGCGTCGCCACGGCGGCGGAGGCTACCGGTCGAATTCGTAGTCGAGCGCCAGCCTGTGCGTTCCGTCGTCGTCGACCGAGATCGAGCCCTGGCCGCGCAGGCCCTCGAGCTCACCGGTGCCCGAGTCCGGAACCACCGACGCCGCATTTGCCGAGCCTGTCTCCGAAACGGTGCCGTGGTGCGCCAGCACGAAGGAGCCCGAGCGCTCCCCGAGCCGGCAGGCGATCCGGTCGAGCGCCAGGTAGGTCGCAGAGCCTGCTTCCGTTCGGGCCGTCAGCAGCTCGGCTGAGCTCTCGCCCTCGAGGTCGCCTTCGAAGGCCCGCGTGATGTGGATCCGTCCGAGCACGGTCCCGTCCCGGTCGTCGTACGGCTCCTCGGCGTAGGTCGTGTTGACGAAGGTGGCGCTCGCGCGAGGCACTAAACCGGCAGCTGGACTTCGCTGACGTCGAGGCCGAGTGATTCGGCGAGCCTGACGCCGATCTCGAGGTCTTCCTTCAGACGCTCGATGTCGCGCGCATGCATCGCCCGGCCGATGAAGGCGCGCTCCTTCGGCCGCCAGAGCGCGTGCTCGACGAAGGTCGGCAGCAGCCGGTTCGCGGCGTCGACCAGCTTCTGCTTGGTCTGCTTGGACGCGTGCTGGAGCAGCACCTTCTCGTACGCCATGCCCGCAGCGTGGTGGATGCCGTCGTCCGTGGTCAGCCGGTTGCAGAGATCCTCGAGCACGGTGCCGCGCGACGAGCGGGCGATCAGCCGGAAGCGGGAGATGATCAGCCGCTCGTAGAAAACCTGCATCTGGAAGACCTTCTCTTCGAGCGTGTCGGCCTCGAGCGTCATGTGCGCGAGCGTGTCGAGATGCGGGTCGCGCTCGGCCGTTCCGCCGATCTCGCCCGAGAGCCGCAACCATGCCTCGGTATGGCGCGACTCGTCCTGCACCATCGTCGAGTAGTAGAGCTTCGCCTCGTGGTCGGGCGCGATGTTGAGGAGCTGTGACGCCATCTCGCACGCAAGCTCGTCCGCCTGCAGTTGCTGCGTGATCACGGAACGCCACATGTCTCGCCGCCGAGCCACTTTCTGCGGCGCGCCTTTCGTCTCGCGGATCGGTGGGATCTCGCCCCAGGGCATGTCGCGCACCTGCCACTCGGCGCGCTTGGCCAGCTCGTAGAAACGGAGGACGCCCGCATACGCGGACGAGTCCTCATGCTGCTGCTCGACTACTTCCTCCGTCGCCATCGCGGCAGATTATCTCCCTGCCGAGAATAAGCTGCGCCCGTGGAGCTACGCCGCTGGCCGCGAAAGAACGATCCGGACTCGATCAAGAGCCGGCAGGATGAACTGCGCGCGCTGACGCAAGACGGCGAGGTCTTCTCGCACGACCTGACCCCCTTTGCGCAGGCGCAGGAGGCGGTTACCGGTGTGGCCGTGATACCGGTCTCCGTGATCGGCCCGCTCGAGATCGAGCTCGGCGAGTACGAGCTCGAGGAGCCGTTTGGGCGGCTCGTCGAGACCGGGCGCGCCTCCGACCGGGTCTACGTGCCGCTTGCCCACACGGAAGGGAGCCTCTCGGCCTCGCTCTATCGCGGCGCGCGCGCCGTCTCGGAGTCGGGCGGCTTCAAGACCTTCGTGCTCGGAGACCGGATCACCCGCGCCTCGTGCTTCGTCTGCGGCTCGGCCGAGGAGGCGGTGACGCTCTCACGCTTCCTCGACGCCCACGTCGCCGAGATGCGGCGCTGGCTCGCCGAGCGGGTCGAGGCGGATTCGGCGCTCTCCAAGTACGCGAAGCTGCGGGAGGTCGAGACGCACGTCGTCGGGCCCATGTGCCACGTCATGTGGGCGTTCACGACCGGCGATGCCTGCGGGCCGAACATGATGACCCGGAACGCGTACGCGCTGAACATGGGCTACGTGATGGAGCAGGCGCCGGTGAAGCCGGAGCGCGCGATCCTCGAGGCGAACATGGGCGGCGACAAGAAACCGTCGCACCGCTACTTCGAACGCGGGGGCCACGGCAAGACCGTGATCGCCGAGTGCACGCTCAGCGAGGAGGCGGTGCGGCGCGTCCTGCGGACCTCGATCGACGATCTGCTCGAGCTCTCGTGGGTGGGTACGCACGGCGCGGTTGCCTCCGGGATGCAGTCGGTCGCCTTTACGCCTGCCTCCGCGATCGCCGCGATCTTCGCCGCCACCGGCCAGGACCTCGGCATGGTCGGCACGAGCTCGATGGCGCACGGCACCGGCAAACGCGTCGAAGGCGGCGTCAACTGCACGATCCGGCTGGCCGGGCTCGAGGTCGGCACGGTTGGCGGGGGCACGACCCTTCCCTACGCCCGCTCGTGGCTCTCACTGATGGGCTGCGCAGGCGCCGGCAAGGTCTACCGCTTTGCCCAGATCGTCGCCGCGGCGACGCTCGCACTGGAGATCTCGGCCTCGGCGGCGATGGCGACCGCGGGCTCGCACGAGTTCTTCAAGGCCCACCACGAGCGCGGCGGCCTCCGCTAATTCGGCACGAACTTGTTGCCAGTTTGCGCAACAGTCGAACCTCACCGGCGATATCGTTCCGGTAGGGGCGCTTGTGCGCCCCCCATGGGGGTTGGGGGGCAACCGTGAGCGAGGGCGCGCAGCCGCAGGTGCCGCCGCACCACGATCCGGCCTGTTGGGGCTGCGGCGACAACCCCTTCGGGATCCACTTGCGCCTGCCCGAGAGCGAGGGGCTGACCGAGTACGAGTCCTACCTCGAGTTCGACGAGCGGCACCAGGCCGCTCCGGGGCTCGTCCACGGTGGGCTCGTCGCCGCCGCGCTCGACGAGGCCTGCGGGCTTCTGGCCTCCTGGTACCGCTTCCCGACCGTGACCGGGAGGCTCTTCGTCCACTTTCGTTTACCGGTGCCGATCAACACCGAGCTGCTGGTCCAGTCCCACGTCGAGCGCGACCACGGCCGCCGGATCCACATCGCCGGCGAGCTGGTCGATGGCGATGACATGCTCGCGCAGGCCCGTGGCGCCTTCGTCCACGTCCCGCTGGAGCACTTTCTCGGCACGCCGGAAGGGCAGGCGGCCGCGGAAGAATGGCGGCGGCGACTGGCGGCCGACGAGAGCTAGGCGGTGACGTCTTGACCGTCGAGCCTTTTGGCCTTCGACCTGCAACGCGTGACGACGTTGCTGCCATCTCAACGATGCAGAAGGCCTCGCTTCTTGAGACCTATGAACCCTTCCTCGGACGCGTGACCGTGGAGGAATTCATCGCAAATAGGAACGTCGAGCGCTATTTCGCGGAGCATTGGCGGCAAGCGACGGTCGCCACTCTCGGCGACGAAATCGTCGGTGTGCTGTTCTCGGCGGCGCCTTACTCGACCTCATCTGGGTGAAACCATCGGTGCGGTCGAAGGGCATCGGGTCCGTGGAGGGTGAATCGGCGCGCGGTGGATTTCTACAAACGCCTGGGTTTCTCAGTGAGTGGTACGACAGAGGACCCGTCACGGGCCTCGAGAAGCTCGTCATGCGGCGGAATACGAGACAGACAAGTTAGGTTGAAGCGGACATGAAGCTCGAAGGCGTCCACCACGTGACGGCGATCACGGCCGACGCGCCGCGAAACGTGGAGTTCTACGCCGGGCTGCTCGGCCTCCGGCTGGTCAAGAAGACGGTCAACCAGGACGACCCGACCGTCTACCACCTCTTCTACGCCGACGAGCAGGGCGATCCCGGGTCGGACATCACCTTCTTCGAATATCCGGGCGCGCGCCAGGGCCGCGCGGGCGCCGGGATGGTTCACACTGTGCGCTGGCGGGTCGCCTCGGAGGACGCGCTCGACTTCTGGCAGAAGCGGCTCGACAAACACGTGCTCTGGCGGGAAGACGGACGGCTGACGTTCGTCGATCCCGAAGGCCTTCGGCATGAGCTCGCCATCGTCGAGACCGACGACGAGCCGCTGACCGCCGAGCACCCGGAGGTGCCCGCCGAGCTGGCGCTGCAGGGCTTCGACGGCGTGCGCGCGTTCTCGGCCGATCCGGAGCGCAGCCGCGAGTTCCTCGAGAAAACGCTCGAGTTCGAAGCACGCGGCGACGCCGGCTGGGAAGCGCGCGGCGAGCGGCGAGGCGGCTTCTACGAATACGACGCCGCGCCCGAGGGCGCCGGCATCGGCGGCGCCGGCACTGTGCACCACGTCGCGTGGGCCTCGCCCCTGGACGCGCATGAGGCCTGGCATGAACGCGTCGCGGGGGCCGGGGCGCACGTGACGCCGATCATCGACCGCTTCTACTTCAAGTCGATCTACTTCCGCGAGCCGAGCGGCGTCCTCTTCGAGATCGCGACCATCGGCCCCGGCTTCGCGACCGACGAGCCGATCGAGCACCTCGGCGAGCGGTTGTCGCTCCCGCCCAACTTCGAGCACCTGCGCGCACAGGTCGAGCCGGTCCTGACGCCGCTACCCAACCCGCGCGAGACCGCCGCCGCGCGGTGAGCGGGCTCGACTCGCTCGCCTACAGGCTGCGACCGGCCGCCGGTGAGGCCGACGGCGCGCTCGTTCTCTTTCACGGCCGCGGGGCGGACGAGAACGACCTCTTCCCGCTGCTTGACTTCCTCGATCCCGAGCGCCGCCTCGTCTGGGCGACGCCCCGTGCGCCGCTGTCGCTGCCGCCCGGCGGCGCGCACTGGTACGTCGTCCGCGAGATCGGGGCTCCCGACAAGGAGACCTTCGACGCGAGCTACGAGCTCGCTGGCGCGTGGCTGGCCGGCTTCGCCGAGGAGACGGGGGTGCCGCCCGAGCAGACGGTGCTGGGCGGCTTCTCGCAGGGCGCCGTGATGACCTACGCGCTCGGGCTCGGCCGAGGCAGGCCGCGCCCCGCCGGACTGATCGCACTCAGCGGCTTCATCCCGACGGTCGAGGGCTTCGAGCTCGACCTCTCGCCGCCGCTACCGCTGGTCGCGATCGGCCATGGAACCTACGACCCCGTCATCTCGGTCGAGTGGAGCCGCCGCGCGAAACAGCAACTCGAGCAGGCGGGCGCCGACGTGCTCTATCGCGAGTACCCGCTCCCCCACGCGATCGACCCCGACTACCTCTCCGAGCTCTCCTCCTGGCTGGCCGGCCTGTCGCCCTCGCGGATGCGGGCGAGCACGGCCGAGTAGTCGGCGTCACCCAGCCCGGCGTCATCGGCGTCGACAAGCCACTCACGCGCGCCCTTCGTCACGCGCAGCTCGATCCCCCTCTTCGCGGCCGCCTCGAGAATCAGATCCGCGTCCTTGCGCGCGAGGTAGAGGGCGAACCGCCGCGGGAACTCGCCGCTTTCGACGGCAGGACGCCGTCGTTCGGCCTGCTCCGCAAGCGCGGTCTTCCCGAGCACTTCGAAGGCCGCATCGCGCGACAGCCCGAGCCCCTCCGCAAGTGCGAGCGCCTCGCCGAGGATGCCGATCACACCGACGAGCGTGGTGTTGGCGACGAGCTTCGCCGCCGTCCCGGCTCCCACCGGCCCGAGGTGGAGGACGGTGCCGAACGTCGAAAGCAGTGGCATCCAGCGCTTCACCGGCTCCGGCTCGCCGCCGACGAACACGTTCAGCGTCCCGGACTCGACCTCGAGGATGCTCCCGAGCACCGGTGAGTCGATGAGCGCGTCGTCGGGAAGTAGCGCCGCGAGCCGCGAGATCGAGTCGGGGCCGACCGTCGACATCTGGATCAGCGTCGTACCCACCCCCACGCTGGCCACGACGCCCTCCGGCCCCTCCGTCACGTCGACCAGGGCGCGTGGGTCGGCGACCATCGTGACCACGGCCTCCACCCTCTGCGCCACGTCGGCCGGGGTCGCCGCCGCGACGGCGCCGGCTGCTACGAGCGGCTCGGCCTTGGCTGGATCGCGGTTCCAGACAACGAGCTCGTGGCCCGCGTCTGCCACCCGGCGCGCGATCCGGCTCCCCATCGCGCCGAGCCCGACGACCCCGATTGTCGCCATCGGTTACGCCGCTCGCTCGACCCCGTCGAGCAGCCGCCAGTTTGCCTCGAGTGCCCGTTCCGCGACGGCGGCGAGCTCCGCTCGCCGGGGCGCCGGCGCCTCGGCCAGCGCCTCGCGGGAGGCCCGAGCGTGCTCGAGGTCGAGCTCGGCGTGCAGCCGGAAGTACTCGGCCGCCGGATCGGCGTCGTCGAAGCCGTAGTGCTCGACGAGGCCGGCGAGCTTCGTCCGCGAGATCGCCGGCTGCGCCGACTCGACCGCGTAGAGGACGGCGAGCGCACGAAAGCGCTCGTCCGGCGACCAGGCCGCGGCGCATTCCGCCGTCTCCGGCGTCGGTTCCCGGTCGACCGGCGCCTCGACGGCTGCCGCGAAGTCATCCCACAGCGCGACGTGCTCGGCCTCCTCGCGCGCGTGCTCGCCGTCGCCGGCGGCGGCAGCCGCGTGCGCCACGGCGACGACCGCGTGCCGATATTCACCTGCGTAGAAGGCGAGCTCCTCAACGGTCAGCTCGCCGCGCTCCCAGCGCTCGTAGAAAGGGTGCTTCAGGACATCCCAGCGCTGCCGGGCCTGGTCGATACTCGCGCAAAGCTCCATCTCGCTCCTTCACTCGAAAGCGACCCCGCGGGCTGATCCTAGCCGCGCCTCGCGCGCGAAGAGCCGCGAGCGCTGGACGCAGCAACCGGACACGCGGGTTTCGAAAGGCTCCAGGCTCGCCGCCTTCAGGGCCGGAGCCGCCGAGCCGGTCGCGGTGATCATCGGCCCAGGCGATCAGAGCCTGACCGTCCTCCGCCGCCAGGGCAAGCGCTGGCTGAAGACGCCGCTCGCCAGCCCCCCTCGGCGGCGACCTCAGCGTCGGCTGGCCGGGACTGACGCTCGATCGCAGCGGCCTCCCGGTGGTCGCGTACACGCGCTGGCACTCGCGCAGCCTCTTCAGTCAGCTGATCCTGACGAAGATCGACGCGCGCGGGATCGCGCACACGCAGCGGGTGACGGCCGGCGGCTGGCCGAAGAGCTACACGCCGCCGCCCGCGGCACCGGTGATCGTGTTGACCGGCAGCGTCCACGTGGTCGAGACCTACGGGGTCGGCGGCCGGTCGGCACGCTCGAGTGGATCCCGCGGTCGCACACGTGGATCGGCCTCTTCCTCTCCGCCGGCCCGGGGCGGCTTCCCGATCGGGCCGATGTTCGCGGTGCCCGGCCGTGGCGCCATTGTCTATGAGGCCTGGACCGAGGAATTTCCTGGCTCCCTCTTCGGCGGCTTTCCGGTCGCCCTCGCCACGCACGGGCGCGAGATCACCGAGAGCATCGTCTCGGAGCGCGGCGTCGCGACCGGGCTGGCGATGACTTCCCACGGGCCCGAGCTGGCCACGAACGAATGGGTTGCCGGGGACAACTTCTCCTTCTCGTTCCCGCCGCCCGACGCGGTCTGGGCAGGAACGGTCACGGGCAGCGGCGGCAGCGAGCTGGGCGGGAGGCTCGCCGGGCTGGCCGCGGTGCCGCACAGCGGCGCCCAGGCTGCTGCTGCTGTCCAGGCCCGACG
>Ga0207646_10002822_pt1 | contig 20206 bp, 20 predicted proteins | sample KBSK5502metaG_FD_184343 | JGI IMG/M metagenome (GOLD analysis project Ga0207646, IMG submission 184343) | Corn, switchgrass and miscanthus rhizosphere microbial communities from Kellogg Biological Station, Michigan, USA - KBS K5-50-2 metaG... | ecosystem: Host-associated > Plants > Roots >...
AGGCTCTATTCGGCTGCCTTTAGCGTGCTCGTCCTCCGACGGATAACCGACGCCACCAACGGCTTCCGGATCTTCACGACTGACCTCCTTCGCGATCCGGCGGTCGATCTCGAACAGGATTGGCTCGCGAGCTACGAGCTCGAGCCGTACCTCCTCTACAAGGCGATCCATGGTGGCTACAAACTTCGCGAGGTTCCGTGCACCGTGCGCTACCACGTGGGCGAAAGCCACTCGAAGATGCGCGGCCTGCGTGACTGGTGGCGGCTCTTCCGCCCCGCGCTGTTGCTGCGCGTGGGGGTGCGGCGATGACGTTCCCAACTCCTTCCATCGATCGCGCGTTCGCGGGGCGCCGCGTACTCGTCACGGGTGGGGCGGGTTTTGTCGGCGGAGCCCTGGTTCGTCGACTCGTCCGTGCGGGCGCAAAGGTCACCGTACTTGACGACTTGTTCACGGGCGAAGCAGAGACCGTTCCGACCAGCGCCCAGCTAGTTGTCGGTTCCGTCGAAGATGAATCGCTTGTGAACGACCTCGTCAGCGAGGCGTCTGTCGTTTTTCATTTGGCAGCCCGGAACATCATCGCGTCGACGAGGGACCCAAGGAGCGACTTCTCAACGAACACCGGCGGCACGCTCAACGTGCTCCTCGCTGCGCGCGCCGCCCGAACCGAGCGCGTGGTTTACACCGGGACGACATCGGTTTATGGGAACCCCAGGTCGATCCCGATCAATGAAGACGACCCAGTGGTGCTCCTTTCTCCCTATGCCGTCAGCAAGCTGGGTGGTGAGAACTACTGCCACGCGTTTTATGAGAACTACGGCGTGTCCGTGGCTGTCGTGAGGTACTCCAATGTGTATGGCGAAGGCCAGCGACCGGACAACCCCTACTGCGGCGTCATCGCCAAGTTCTTCGATGCCGCATACGGCGGGCGACCGCTACAGATCCACGGGGACGGTCAGCAGACACGTGACTACACGTACATTGAGGATGCGGTCGACGCAACGCTCCTGGCGGGTATCCAACCCCGAGCCGAGGGGGAGGTCTTTAACGTCGGGACGGGTATCGAGACATCCGTCAATGAGCTGGCCCGGATGATCGGCGAAGCGGCAGTTCGTCCTACCGAAATCGAGCATATTGACCGCCGCGACATCGACAACATTCGCCGCCGCGTCGTCAATATCGAAAAGGCGCGCCGAATGCTGCGCTGGACACCCACGGTTACGTTGCAGGACGGCTTGCGCAGGACTGCGTCGTGGCTCGAGCGGTTCGGTGACCGCAAGCGTGTGGGCGATCCCGAAGAGGCGATTACAACCGCGACCCACGATTGACAGCTCTCATAGAGCTCCCGACAGTCGTGCGCGTCCGGAACCCGCTCGGAACCCTCCACGGGACGGATGGACTCAGCGGGGCGATGGCCGCCAGCAGTAGCGCCAATGTGCCCTGATGGATCACAGGGGAGCCAAACACAACGGCTACCACCATCGCGCCGAATGTCAGCCCTGGTCGGCTACGCATTGCGAAGGCGAAGACCAGTGCTCCGGCAATCACTAGCGGACTGACGGCAGCTACCAGTGCGTCGGGTGCTCCCAGCGCCCGAGCGATGCCGGGAAGGCTGATGCTGGTGGCACCGGACGTGCGAGTCTGGCCCACGACCCCGAGATAGGCGATCGCGTTATTCCATCCGGCGCCCACGATCGTTAGGAACAGCAGCACGGCGGCGGCGCATAGGAATGCGACGGCCGCTCGCCAGTTCCTCGTGGCAACGAACCAGGGCAGCAGGAGCACTGGCAGAAGTTTCAAGCTGGTCGCGAGCGCGGCCGCAGTTCCAGCAACCATCGGCCGATCCTTCGCCGAAGCCCACCAAACAAGCACGAGGAGAACGACGAGGTAGGCATTCACATTGCCCGACACCGCGGAGTCGGGGATCCCCGGGAACACTGAGAACCACGAGGTGGTCCAGCCAGTGACGAGTGCCACGACGGGGTACGCGGTGAGCATCAAGATGATGAGTCGGACTTGGAGGCGCGATCCGGTCCAGATCATCCAACTCGTGACGGCGATCATGAGCACGAGAGCGGTTGCCCACCATGCGTACATCGCGATCGGCCCAGGCAGCGCGAGCACACGCCAGATGACCGCAATGGTTGGTGGCGACAGCAATGGGACGCTGAAATATGGCAGAACTAGGGGTACAGGCCTGTCCGATGGGAGCAGCGGCCCGTACAGGGAGTGACCCGCGTTCAGCCGAAGCCCCGCCGCGTAGTAGGTCGAAGGATCAGTGCCGATCGCCGTTGGGTCGTGGAGCCACGGCTGGGCGGCAAATTGGGCCAGCACCTCAGCCAGCAGTAGTGCGGTGAGACACAGTCGTAGGAGCGCCTCTAGGCGCCCGCGCGCTGGCTGATCCACGTCCCTAAGGCGGCGCGCCGAGCCAGTCCGCAATTTCAGGCACAGCTTCGGGTGCCTCAACCTCGAGTTCTTCTAGTGCTTGCCGATGGCGGTCAGCAATGATCGTGACCACTCGATCTCGTTCCTGCATTCCGCGCCTCCGTGTCCCGATCGTTATGTACTCGCGCAGCTGATCCGAATACGCCTCCATCGTACCGTTGGGTGCCGGATGCGGGGATATCCCGGGGTTATCTGACTTGGTGCTCCGTAGTCGGATCGGGCGAGACAACTAGGCAAAGCCGCGGGCGTGTCTAGGCGCATGATGCCCACTGATCGTGGAATCTCGTGGTCGGAATGCCCCCTGGTTTTTGGCGTGGTCAAACCTCGCAACCTCACGTCGGCATTGGCAGGGGTGGGGCCGCTGGCTGCTTGTGGCTTGGTTCGCCGTTTGGTCCGCGTACGTGGCTTTGACGGTCCCCTTCTGGGGCGGCCTCGGCGGAGATGCACTCATCTACTACCGAGCTGCAGCGGCATGGGTCGCAGGTGGCAACCCGTGGACCGCCTCCGTCACCGCGATCGGAGGCGGCACGACGTTCCACTTCTATGGGCTACCGCCGACGGTCGTATTGCTCGCGCCATTCACGGTGATTCCAGAGGCATGGGTGCCCGCTCTGGGTATCGCTATCGAGGCGACGGCAGCGTTGTACGTTGTCCGGAAGCTGCAACTACCCATGTGGTGGCTGGTCTTCCCGCCCATCGTAAGCGGGGTTCTATCGGGCAACCCGAGCGTCGTGCTGCTCGCAGCGCTTTTGGCATCGAGCCCGGTGATTCAGGCCGCCGCTCCGATTTTGAAGGTCTACGGCGGATTGCCCCTGCTCGGCAACGGCCGATGGCGAGCCATCGGCCTAGCCATCGCCGCCACTGCGTTGACCGTCCTCCTAGCGCCCGGCTTGTGGCGGCAGTTCTTCGACGGCTCGACAGCCCGCGAGGCCCAGCTGATGGGCGAGTCCGCTGGGGGATTCAGCGCGTTCCAATTCGGGATTCTTGCCACGGGGCTAACCGCGTTCGCACTGGTCGTTCTCGCCTACATTGACCGCCGCGAGGCAGGCTGGCTGGCGCCGATCGCGATCTGGCCGGCGTCGCAGTTCCATTGGAATACGTTGGCGCTACCTCTACGCAATCCGTGGCTTGCCGCCATCCTGGCCTGCCACATCCAGGGCTTGCCTCCGGTTGCCGTGATCGGTTACGTGGTATGGCGAGCGCTGCCGTCATCTAGCTCGAGGATCCCGTCAGACGACGCAGCGCAGATGACAGCGCAGAAACACGCGGTGACGAACCAGTAGTAGTTGCCAAAGGCCCAGCGGCCGAAGGCGAAGAACGCGAGATACGCCACCGCAAGGACCGCGCCGAATCCCGCGGCCTTTCGCGGTGCCACGCGGATTGCCGCGACCAGCGCAACCAGCAGCGCAACGAAGCCCACCATCGCCGGCAGCTCCCAGCCGGTGAGGGCATGGATCAGTCCGGCCAGATTGAGTGAATCCGCGCGGAAGGGCTGCCTGAACTGGAGCCAGATGACGCTCGAAACGAAGTCCTGTGGAGCAAGCACCGCGAGCGGCAGGGTCACGATAAGCGAAATGACGACAGCGACCATGACGCCCCGCAGGGCATTCCCACGCCCAGCCTTTGGCGCGAGGAAGTAGTAGGCGACTGCGGGCACGCCCACCAGGTACTGCTTGACGGCCATCAGGAGGCCCAGGGCCAGTGGCGTCAGCCTTGGACGACGGATCTCGAGCAGCATCAACAGCGCCACGAGCATCGCAGCGAACGGCTCGTTCCAGCCCACCTCGATCAGGAATAGGTTGGTGGGCACTAGCAGCAGCAGCTGCGCCGCGGCGCGAGCACGGGCCCCGCGACTGCTCACCGCAATGAGGATTGCCGTCAGCAGCATGGCCGCCAGCACCGCGTACCGATAGTCGCCGGCGACCAGGTAGCCGGCCACCGCGAACAACAGGCTCAGGGGCGGATAGGGGAAGCCAAAGAGCGTCTGGTGCCCGTCCGAGAGACCCGGCCCATAGAACGGACTCCCCGGGCCGTAGATGTCGGGGAAGCGCATCTGGTACGGGTTCGTGCCATGCAGGAGAGCGCTGGATGCGTTCTGCTGGAACACGAAGACGTCGAAGTGTGGCGACGGAGACGACTGGATCGTCCACCACCCCAGCCCCGCAACCGCGACCAGCACGACCGGAAAGCCCCAGCGCTCGCTTCCCAGACGTCCCGCCATCTGGGCGAGGACGGCAACTGAGATGGCCGCCATTCCGATGGCGTAGGGTCGGAGGTCCAGGCCCGGCGTCAGCACGATCTCCATCCCTTGGCGACCGATGAGCATGAACAGCAGCTCGGCGAGCAGCCCCAACTTCAGAGCGCGATCGACCCCAAGGCGCCGAGGGACCCGCGCCCCCGCAATGCCGGCAACGCCGGCCGCGAGGGCGAGAAAAACAAGGACGACACCCAGCGGGTCGTAGAAGCCGAAGTTCCGCTGTAGGGCCGCGCCGAGCAGCACGATCGCAGCGACGTGCCACGTTCCGCGCGAGTCTTCGGTCGCCGCAGGTTCGGAGGCGGTCGGTCCTACTCCGCCAACGGATTCAGCCAGCGTCCTGCTCCTTGGGATGCAACGCTGACGTACCCGCCAGCAGGTACGTCAGGTCGTAGATGAAGAAGCGGGATGCCACGAGGATGACGGCGACCGCGCTCGAGGCCCAGGCGAACTGCGTCCGCGACAACACGACCGCCGCGGCGATGCACACACCCGCGACGACGTAGTACGCGACGCTTGACCCGAAGAGGCCTGCCTGGCCGACATCGGTCACATAGCCGCGCATGTCGACGAAGAGTGCCGGCGCCCAGAGCAGCGCCGCCACGGCGACCGCTGCGACCGCCCTCAGCCATTGATGCCGCCCGAGGTAGGTGAGGACAAAGAGGATCGGGAAGATCTTCAACGATGCGGCGATGCCAACCCACACGGGCCCGCTACGCCGGCCGATGAACCATGCCGACGGCGCGATCATCAGCGCCTGGACATTGCCGTAGGCACTGATCCCCATGAGGATGGGAAAGAAGAAGGCGACCTGCAGCCAGGCGCGCTGGCGAGCCAGCGGCACGACTGCGAGGACGCTTGCGGCGATGAGCACCGCCGACCAGATGGCACCCGCGACCTGCACGGGAAGGAAGGTGAACGGCACCGCCAGCCAGGCCAACCACGGGGCGTATCGGTACACATCGGACGCTTCGACGTCGCTGACGACCGGATACAGGGGCTGGTTCTCGCGAAGGCGCTGGGCGGCATGCCAGTAGGCGGTCGCATCCGACTGCGTCCAGCCGGTGACGGCGAACCAGAGCTCACTGATGCCGACGCCGATGATCACCGCCATTGCGACAATCCGCGCCAGGCGGATGATCGCCGGCGGCAGCCTCATCGGCACCTAGGGAACATTGATGTTCGGCTGCTGGATCACGATGCGCGGCTGGGCGAAGGGTCCGCCGAGCGGGTAGTCCAGGATCGGCAGCTGCATCCCCGCCAGCTTCAATCCTCCACCGATCAGGATCAGGACCAGCAGGAAGAGGAGCAGGGCGCGCACGGCGACATGATGACCGCCGGGCGCAAGCCTCGAGACGCTCGTACCGTTGCTGGGGTGGGGATGCGGTGCATCCTTCGCGGGTGACCTTCGTCTCCATGGCCCAGGCCGCGCTGTTTGGCTCGCGTTCGTCGCCCCTGTGGGTGCGATTCACACGGATCTTCCTGGCGGCGCTGCTCATTGGCGTGGGCGTCGACCAGGTGGTCTCGGCCATCAGGGACTGGCCGCTCCACGACATGGACACCTACCTGGCTGCGGCCTCGCGTGTGCGGGGCGGAGCGCCGCTCTACGCCCCTGACGTCGCATACAACGCCTACTGGTACGCGCCGTGGTTCGCAGTTGCGTGGGTTCCCCTGACCTACCTGCCGCGCGAGGTCGTCGCCGTCGCGTGGTCCGGGGTGTTGCTGGCCGCCACCGCGCTCATCTGCCTCCGCGTCGCCCGCCTCGGGCCGAGCGGGGTCCTGCTCGCCCTGCTGCTGGGGCCGTCGCTATTCGCTGTCAGCGCCGGCGGGAACGTGCAGTCGCTCACGCTGCTGCCACTCATCGGCTGGCCAAACAGCCGATCCGGGCCGGTCTGGGTCGGCTTGGCAGCCTCCCTGAAGTTCACGCCAATCCTGCTTGGGCTGGTCTACGTGCGCCGCCGTCAGTGGGGACGAGCGGCGATTGCGGCAGGGATCGCCGCGATCCTCGTCCTACCGGCCCTCCCGATGGGCCTCCTCCAGGGTCCTTCGGCGCTCTCGGCGGGCTGGGGCGACTCCATTCTCGCGACGTCGTGGGTCCTGTATGTGGCGGTCGTGGGTGCTTGCGCACTGGCAGTGTTTCAGGTGCCCGCTCGTTTCGGTCCCATCGCGGCGGCCACGGCATCGGTCCTCGCTCTGCCCCGGCTTTTCGTCTACGACGCGACGCTGCTCGTAGCTGGGCTCGACAGAGATGCGCAGAGACCGGGCGACGGCCCGGTCTCACGTTGATGTTCTGCGCCGCGATCAGCTCCCGGACAGGTTCGAACCCACGTTCTGGAAGATCTGGCTGACGATCGGGCCCAGGAACAGCAGAGCCACGATCACGATGATCGCGATGAGTGCGAGCAGAAGGCCGTATTCGACGAGCGTCTGCCCTTCCTCGTCCCGTCCGCGAGGGTGACGCGCGACATACGTCGCGATGATGGCAAAGAGGTTTCGCAACGAGGTTTCCCTCCTTTCTCGTCGAGACTCTGGGGCAGGGCCAGGGACCGAAATCTAACTTGCGAGCACTGAATGTGACTAGTGCCACTTACGCACGCGCTTCGCTAGTACTTCTTACGAGGGCCGGGACGAGCACATCGTAGGGCCGATTCGGTCGGCAGCCGGCACCGGGCGGTGACTATCCTCAGCCGAATGCGGCGGGTGGTGGTCAGCCTGGTTGGTATCGTGGCGAGCGCCGCCGCCATCCTGATCCTGCTGCGATCCGTGGATCTGGGTCTCACCGCCCGGGCCATCGGTGCCGCCCAGATCGCGCCGCTCCTCCCGACACTGCCGCTGGTTGCACTGGGGATCTGGCTTCGCAGCTGGCGCTGGCAGCGGCTGCTGCCCGAAGAGGGGCAGTCCGTGCCGGTGAGACGGATCGCGCCTGTCGTGCTCATCGGGTATCTCGGGAATTCCGTCCTGCCCGCGCGACTGGGTGAGCCGATCCGGGCCTACGTGCTGGCACGCCAGGAGAGCCTCAGCTTCGCGGCGGTCTTCGGCACCGCGCTTCTGGAACGGATCGTGGATCTCACCGTGCTGGCCGTGATGGCGTTCGTCGCCGCCACGGTCGTGGGAGCCCCCGCATGGGCGCTCCAGCTCCTGGGCATCGCCGCCCTCGGAGGATTGGCGATCATCGCGGTGCTCGCGGTCTTCGGGCTGGAGCCGACATTGCGGTTCGCGCATCGGTTGCTCGCTCCCACACGCGCCGGCGCGCTTGACCGCTTCCTGGGGCCGTTGGAGCGATTTGCCCGCGGCATGGGAGGCCGATCGCGCCGCGGGCCGCTCGTCCAGGCGAGTGCGCTGAGCGTCTTCATCTGGCTGACCGACGGGTCAATCTGCTGGTTAGTCGCCTCGTCGCTGGGCCTCGGGCTGTCGCTCGCTGGGGCGGTCCTGGTCGTCGGCATCGGCGCGCTGGGAACCTCGATCCCGTCAGCTCCTGGCTACGTGGGCACCTACGAGCTGGCCATGTCGACCATGGCCAGGGCTCTCGGGGCTCCTCCCGAGGCCGCGCTGGGCTTCGCCCTCGTGCTCCACGGGATCACGCTGATCCCGGTGGCGATCGGCGGGATCGTGTCGTTGCTGGCGATGGGGAACGGGGACCTGTTCTCGCTCGTTCGGGCGGCACAGGTCGAGCAGGAGGCTCCCCGCTAAGCACGCCGTCTCAGCAAGTGCAAGAGCCGGCCGCTCTCCGGAATGGGCTCGCTCCGCACGAACTCGAAATTGGCCTGAAGAGCACTCCGGAACGTGCTTTCCTCGTACTCGCTGAAGATGTCCCCGCGGTGCGCGAGCATGCCGGCCACCATCGGGTCGGACTTGGGCACCCACTCGATAATCAACCATTCGCTCAGGCGCGCGAACAACGCGCTGATGCGGTCGAGCGGCACATTCCGCGCGATCGCCAGGTGATGGATGAGCGCCAACGCCAGGACCACGTCCGCGTTGCATCGGTCCATCAGAGACCGATGGTCCTCGAGCTCCCAGCCCACGCCCGGACTTGGATTGGCGATGTCGAGCACCAGCGGCAGGATCCGCTCGTCGCCCGACGCGCGGAGCCGCCGATAGAAGGCATCAACCGAGCCGGCGTCCGAGTCCAGAGCCACCACCTGGCGGTCGGCATCCGCAGCCGCAAGGCTGAACCGGCCGCGGTTGGCGCCCACGTCCCACACCCATCGACCGGGTGCCTGCTCAAGGAGGTCGCCGACGATCCGCAGCTTGGCCTCGGTGCCCGCTGGCGAATAACTGGAGGACGCTTCGTAGTGGGACCAGGTCGAGGTGTCCCGGGGTCGAGGCAGAGTCTCGATCGTCCGACGCAGGTGGTCGATCAGTGCCGTCCGGCCCAGGTTCGAGACCCGCGGCGTCCGCTGTTGGCGGGCGGTTTCGGGGGAGATGCTGCGGCGCTGTGCGCGCGCATGAAGATGAATGTGCGCAGCAAGACCGGCGGAGATCCGCGTTCGGAGCGGCAGCAGGGATGAGGCGAGATCGAGTGGAATTCCGCTGGGAAACGGTCGCATGAGCAGGCCCAGCCGGACGTCCCGATAGGCCATCAGAGCCAGTGGCGCCAGGAACTGCTCGCAGAACTGGCGATAGGGGAGCCAGGGCTGTTCCGGCGTGGCCGGCTCGAAGGAGAGCGTGTCGATGAGCACCGGCCTTCCGCGGACGAACTGGACGTTGTAGGCGCTCGCGTCGCGGAGGGTGAAGCCCGCTGCAGCCGCGCGGTCCTGGGCGTCCAGCGTCAGCAGCGCCGCGTCCTTCAGCTGAGAAAAGCTCCATTCCCACGGATAGGTCACGAGCTCCACGCGCTCAGGCTCGATGACGGCCGCGGCCAGCTCGTTCCAGGCAAGCTCGATCGGGGCCTCCTGGTAGTCGACGAGCAGCCCCTCGCCCACGAGCTCGCGACGCAGTGGAGATTGGTCGAACGCGCGCCACGCGTCTGCAAACGAGCGGTTGACCTGACGCAACAGCCGGCCGTCTCGCTCGAAGACGAATCCAGATGGGTCACGAAATGAGGCGGCGATCCGCCCTCGGTCAGTCGGAGATGTCGTCCTTGGCTGCCCCATGGCTCCGTCCGTTCAGGATCACGCGGACCCGGCGCGCGGCACGAGCCACGGCGGATCGGAACACGAACGGCACTGAGATTACGGCAGCAATCAGCGCCTGGATGACGAGGCTACCCGCGCCGGGGTCGATGTACAGGAACAAGAAATATTCGCCCAGGAAGCTTCGGAGTTGAGCGGAGCCTAGCGGCTTTGGCCCGGGCGCCGAATGGTACTACTGGTCGAGGCGAAAGGGCCGACGCGTGGCGTAGAGTGCCGCGCGTGTCCGCTGCCGACGAGCAGGGTGCGCCCACGTCCGGCTCCCAACAAACGCTCTGGGCCCGCGTCCCCCTGTATCCGGTCATCTTCGCAGTCGCGCTCATATTCGTGGGATATGTCGACTCCGACATCAGTGTTTTCGCGGCGCTCCGGCCGCTGCTGGTCGTCCTAGGCGCAAGCATCGTCATCACCTCGCTGGCGGCCCTCGCAGTGCGGAACCTTCAGCTTGGGGGCCTCATAGCCGCCGGCCTCATGCTGATCCTCCGAGCGTCGGACGTAGTGCATGGAGCGCAGGCGGTCGGGCTGATCCTGCTGGTGGGAATCGCCCTGTTCTGGTTTGCACGACTGCGTCGCGCAGCCATGCTGCCCAGCGCCACCAGGTTGCTGAATGTGATGTCGCTTGCACTCGCGGCCATCATCGTGGGCCAGGCGCTGTTGTCCGGGATTCCCGGCCGAATCGCCGCCGACGTTCAACTGGCCCCCGGGAGAGCGCCTGCGCCAGGAATCCCGACGACCGATCCCCCCGATATCTATCTCCTGATGCTCGAGGACTACCCCAGGGCCGACGCGCTGGTTCGCCGCTTCGGCTTCGATAATTCGGCGTTCCTGAATGACCTCCGCGCCCGGGGTTTCACCGTGTCCACGCAGAGCCGATCGAATTACGTGTTCACGTCCCTCAACGTCAGCGCCCTGTTCCAGATGCAATACCTCGGAGATGTTCGGAGCTTCGCTTCCTGGCAAGTGGGCCAGGGACCCAGGCCCTATCTCCAGGGAATCATCAACCACAATCCGGCCCTGGATCTGCTCCACGGAGAGGGATACACCATCTACTCCAGCGCCACGCGCTGGGAGACCCCATCCCTGCGCAGCGCCGACGTGTTCTGCGCCAGCGGTCAGATCAACGAGTTCGAGTTCCAAAGGATTCAGGACAGCCTGCTTGGTGTCGCGCTCGATGCTCTGATGACCGGATGGCAGGCGGATCGTGATCGGTCCGTCGTACAAGCCGAGCTTGCCTGCACGGCGTCGCAGATTCAGCAGTCGACATCGGGGCCACGCTTCGTGTTCGCCCACATCGAGGCGCCTCACATTCCCGTGGTTTTCGATGAGGCCGGGAGACCCGCGCCGAGATCGGTGTACTCCGAGCGGACGAGTGTGATGCAGGCGACGCCAAGGGAGTTCGCCACAGCCTACGTCGCTCAGCTTCGCTATATCAATGCGCGAGTCCTGGATCTGCTTGGTCGAATCCGGAACACCGCGAGACGGCCACCGATCGTGATCGTCATGTCCGACGAGGGATACAACACTGACGCAGCGCAGCCACAACCCTCTGATCTTCAGGATCGGTTCGGCAGCTTGTTCGCTGCGGCAACACCGGATCACCCGGGCCTCTTCGGCGACGCTCCCATGCCAGTCAACCTGTTCCCAACGCTGTTCAATGCCTACTTCCGGACGTCCCTTGCGACGCATTCTGCCCGCTTCTTCACCTCCTCGAGCGAGGATCCGCTCCGCCTCGCGGAGGTACGCGACCCATTTGGGCCGATTGGGCCATGAGCGACGTCGTGCAGCCGCCTGAATCGCTGGCGGAGGACCGTGCGCCCGACACCGCGACACTGCAGGCCCTGCTCGGTTGGGATCTTGATCCCCGTACCGCGCTCATCCTCGTCGTGGTGGCCACGGCCCTGGGAGCGATTGTGCGGGTCGTGCCGTTCGGTGGCCAGGCGTTTCCGCTGAACGATGGGGGCCTTCCCTACGAGCTCGTCCGCGCGGTCCTCTCACACGGGTTCGCCATTCCGTTCGACGTGAACTACAACGGCCTCGAGCTGCCGTTCGCGTCGCCGCCAGTCGCGCTGTACGTCATCGCCGCGACGTCAGGCGGGTTGGGGATCCCCATCCCGTTTGCCCAGGCGTTGGTGGCGGTGGCGGCGTCGATTCTGACGATCCCGATGGTGTATGCGGTCGGGGATCAGCTCCTGAGGTCGCGACAGGTCGCCGTGGGTGCGGCGTTCGCCTTCGCACTGACCCCGCACGCGTATGAGTGGCTCATCACCGGCAGCGGCGCAGCTCGCGGCCTTGGCCTGCTGTTCGTGCTGATGGCGATCCACCAATTCCTGCAGGCCATGCGGCGAGGCGCTTGGGTCAATGCCATCAACACTGGTGCATTGGCCGGCCTGACGATCCTGACGGTTTCGCGCGGCGCCTTCCTGCTGCTGATCTCGCTGGTCCTGCTGGGCATCTTCGAGGCCAAGCCGGTGCGGCTGCTGCGAATGGCGGTCATCGCCGGCGTGGTTGCGGCTGCCACCGCATCGGTATGGCTCGAGGTGATCATCTCGCGCCACGGCCTGCAAGCCGTCACCTCCGCGATCGTGGCCGGGAGCGACCCCGCCACATCACTGAAGACGCTGCTCAGCTTCAATCTCAGCGGCGCTCCCATCCTCGATATCCTCTCGATCCTGGGTGTCGTCGGCGCGGCGGCGCTTCTGCTCGAGCGGCGGTTCCTGCTGCCGATCTGGTTTGTGGTCCTCTTTTTGGTCGACCAACGCAGTGGCATCACCTACTCGATGGTGCCGTTTTCGATGATGGCGAGTCAGGCGGCGATCGAGATGGTCGTGCGCTGGCCGGCAGCCATTCGTCTGCGCGGCTGGAATGTCCGCCTGGACCGATATACAGCGATTGCCCTGAGCGGCGTGGTCCTGCTCGCGACAATGGTCGGTGCGCTGACCGCCGCGGTACCACCCGACTCGCCGCTTCACCGCGTCAGCCCCAACGGCCTCGAAGCGATGACGTGGGCCCGCGATCACCTGAATCCTGGCAGCCGGGTGGTGGTCTTGACGCCAGATCGCTGGGAGGTGGATGCCTACGGCTCATGGTTGCCGGCCGTGGCCGGCGTCCAGAGCGTGGCGACCGTCCAGGGCTACGAGTGGCTCGGGCTGGACAAGCTCGCGCAGCAGGTCCAGCGCCACGCGGCCGTCCAGGACTGCGTCGACCATACCATCGACTGCCTGGAGAGCTGGATCCGATCCGAGGGGATCATCGTCGACTATGTCGTGATTCCCAAGGCGACTCCCCCGCGGGCCGACTGCTGTCCGGCACCCCGTGAGTCGCTGCGAGACTCGAAGGACTTCCGGGTCGTGTACGACGGCCCAGGTGCCACCATCGCCGCTCTGGTGGCACCCAGCGCGGAGACCGAGCCGGTGCTTGTCGGCGCTGGAGACATCGCTGCCTGCGACTCTTCGGGAGCGGCAAGCACCGCGGCGCTGGTGGCCGGCATTCCTGGCACGGTCTTCACCCTCGGCGACAAAGCCTACGAGGTGGGCTCGTCATCCGAATTCGCCGATTGCTACGACACCACCTGGGGCCGCTTCCGGGACCGAACCCGACCCACACCGGGGAACCACGACTACGACACAGCTGGGGCTGCGGCGTATTTCGACTACTTCTCAGGATCTGCCGGCGACCCTGACGAGGGCTGGTACAGCTACGACATCGGCTCCTGGCACGTGCTGGTCCTCAACTCTGACTGTGCCGCGGTGGGTGGCTGCGGCCCCGGTTCTCGGCAGCTCACATGGCTCGAGGGTGACCTGGCGGCGAGCACGGCACGCTGCACGCTCGCCATGTGGCATCACCCGCTCTTTACCTCGGGCTCGGAGCTGCCGACCGGGGCGACGGCTGACTTCTGGCGCGTCCTCTACAGCGCCGGAGCGGACGTGATCCTCAACGGGCACGACCACGACTACGAGCGGTTCGCGCCCATGGCGCCGGATGGCACGCTGGACAGTGCCCGTGGGATCCGCGAGTTCGTGGTCGGGACCGGGGGCAAGAACCTCCTGCCATGGCGCAGCTTCCCGGCTCCGGGAACCGAAGTCCGAGATAACTCGACCTTTGGCGTCATGAAGCTGACGCTCCACCCGACGAGCTACGACTGGCAGTTCATCCCGGTAGCGGACGGGGCCTTCTCCGACAGCGGCACGGGGACGTGCCACTGAACCCAGCTCCAAGGCCCTGGCGCTGGCCTCGGGCTACTGCGCGGTGCGCCGCGCATAGAGCCAGACGCCCAGCGGGAAGCAGACCGCCAGGATGCCGATGGCCCAAAGGATGGCGGGGATCGCCGTCGGACCGGCGGCTCCCTGGAGGGTCAGGCTGCGGACGGCGTTCGTAACCAGCGTCATGGGCTGGCGGTCCGCGAACCACGCTAGCCAGCTGGGCATGGACTGAGTTGGCACGAACGCGCTGCTGACGAATGTCAACGGGAAGACCGCGGCGAAGATGATGCCCTGCAGGGCCTCGGGCGTACGGACCAGGGCACCCATCGTCACGCCAACCCAGGACAGGGCGAAGCCGAACAAGAGCATGAGGCCGATGGCTGCGGCAGCGCCCAGCGCCCCACCCGATGGCCGGAAGCCCACGAGCAGGCCGACGATCCACATGATCGCGATCGCCAGCGTGGCTCGCAGCACGTCGGTCAGCGTGCGCCCGGTCAGGACCGATGACTGCGCCATGGGCAGCGATCGGAACCGGTCGATCATGCCGTTCTTGAGGTCGTTCGCGAGCAGCACACCTGTGTAGACGCCGGCAAACGCGATGGTCTGCACGAAGATGCCGGCCATCAGGAAGTTGATGTACTGACCTCGCGTGCCCCCGGTCCCGCCGACGCTGATGGCGCCGCCGAACACGAAGTTGAAGAGCAGTACGAACATGATCGGGCTGAGCGTCACGTCGAGCAGGAGCTCGGGGGTCCGGCGGATGTGGATCAGGTTGCGCTTGATCATCTGCCACGTGTCGGCGAACCAGGTCATCGGCGTGGCGTGCGTCGGTGCCGGACGGGAAGGCGCCGTGTGCGCGGATGCCGCGGTCGCGCTCATGCGCGCACCTCCGCGCGCTGGCGCGCCGTTGCGTCGGCTCCGGCCTGGACCTCCGCATCGGGATGCTGGCCGGTCAGGACCAGGAAGACGTCGTCGAGTGTTGGTCGCCTGACGCCGGCGTCGTCGACCGCCACTCCAGCGGAGTCGAGCTCCCGGACGGCTCGCGTCAGCACCCCATCGCCTCCGGCCACCGGCACGCTCACCTGGCGCGCCGGAGCATCGAGCTGCGGGTCGCCCGCGAGCCGGTTCAGCACCTGGGCGGCCGTCTCGAGATGCTCGGCACGGGCCACGGTGATGACCAGCCGCTCGCCGCCGACGCGAGCCTTCAGCTCATCCGCAGTGCCGCGCGCGATCACCTTGCCGTGGTCCATGACCGCTATCTCGTCCGCCAGCCGGTCCGCTTCCTCCAGGTATTGCGTGGTGAGCAGCAGGGTCGTGCCCTCGGCGACGAGCTCGCTGATGAGCTGCCACATGTCCAGGCGGCCGCGCGGGTCGAGTCCGGTAGTGGGCTCGTCGAAGAACAGAATGGGCGGCTCCGCTACCAGGCTCCCCGCCAGGTCAAGCCGCCGCCGCATGCCACCGGAGTAGGTCTTGACGATCCGATTGGCCGCCTCCTCAAGCTCGAACCGGCCCAGCAGCTCACTCGTGCGCCGTCGCGCGTGCGCTGCGGGCAGGTGGTAGAGGCTCGCGATCATCTCCAGGTTCTCGCGTCCGGTGAGGAGCTCGTCCAGCGCCGCAAACTGCCCGGTCAGGCCGATTCGCGCGCGCACCTCCGCCGGATGGTGCCTGACGTCGAAGCCCGCGACGGTCGCCTCGCCCGCGTCCGCATGGGTGAGCGTTGCGAGGATCCGAACGGCGGTCGTCTTGCCCGCACCGTTGGGACCGAGGACGGCCAGGATCCGGCCCTCCGGGACGTCGAAATCGATCCCACGGAGCGCGTGTGTCTCGCCGAAGTGCTTCTCCAGGCCGCGGGCCTGGATCATGATCGGGTCGGAATCGGGCATGAGTGCGTCAGCCTACGGTATCTCTGCTAAACGGGCAGACCGCGTCAACATCTGGCAAGGACGACGGTCCGCGCTCATCGGCTGAACCGCGGCGCCAATCGCGCGCCGCGCTACCAGACCACCCGAACATCGCCGCGCGCGGACGCAAAGTCGTGCAGGCGCCGGTCCTTGCTGACGAGTGGCACCCGGAGGTCCAGGGCGGTGGCGTAGATGAGCCGGTCCGCCGGGTCGCCGTGGAATTCCTCGGCGGTCCACCGCCCCGCCTCCGCGGCGGCAGCGGCCGACAAGCCTGCGACCTCGACCTCACCGTCGAACAGGTCGCGAACCCAGGTGAACAGATCTCGGTCCAGCTCGATCCGGCCGAGCCGGAGAAGCGTCGAGATCTCCCAGATGGAGATCGGGCTCAACACGAGGGGCGTGGATTCTTCGATCGCACGGAGAGCTCGCCGCGAGAGCCGCCGTGCGTCGCCTTTCCACCAGAGGAGCGCATGAGTGTCGAGCAGGGCACTCAACGCGCGGGCTCGTCAGCGTTCCATGCCTCACCAGTCGAGTAGTAGGCGGCATCCTCCACCACCTTCAGCCGCACCGATTGGTCGGTGGCGTGCTCTCCGGGGTTTTCGTCAACGGCTACAACGCGCGCCACGGGCCGCCCGTGCTTGGTTACCAGGATCGAGATCTTTGTCCGCTCAACCTTGTCGAGCAGCGCCAGGCATTCCGCCTTGAAGCGGCTGGCCATGATCGTCAGGTCGTCACCCGTCTTAGTCATATGACCGTTGACTATAGTCACGGGTCATATTGCCCGTCAAAGCGATATAGAGGCGCACCTCAGCGACGCGGCGGCACCCAGCGGCGCAGCGTACCCAGACCCGGTAGGCGGGACAATCAGACGGTTTACTGAAATGGACTGACGCGCCCCCGCCTGACTGGCGCTCGCCCGGTGCAGAGCGGGTGTGCTATGCCCGCGAGCCTCCAGGGGACCTGAACGCGGCGGCGTGGTTGCGCGCGCAACCGCTTTGACCAACAGAGCCACCGAGCCTACGCTCGTTCCCTCATGGCAACCACCACGCGACCGACCCGGCGCACGCCTGCTCCCGAACACGAGGGAGCGATCGCCAGCGCGCCATACCTGCGCCATCGGCGCACGCACCGAGTCCGCGGTCACCTGCGCCCGCGTCTGCTGCAACTCCTGGCCACCGGCGGCTCGGGCGGCGCTCAGGAGAGCTACACCGGCCTCCTGCTCCACCTCGACCGCTCGCGATACGACGTCCGGGCGCTCTCCCTGAGCAAGGGCGCGGCGGTGCAGCGCCTCCGCCGGCTGGGCGTGGACGTCGACGTGATCGACGAGACCGATGACGAAGCGGCCATCCGTGAGCTCGCGGGCTATCTGCGCCGATATGAGATCGACCTCGTCCACGCTCACATGTTCCGGGCCGAGGTGATCGGCATCCGCGCCGCCGTGGCGGCCGGCACACCGGTCATGCTGGCGACCGTCCATTCGTCCCGCGTGCGCTCGCCGGAGGATGTCGCGGAGCTGGCCACGCTCAGCCAGCAGGTCGATCGGTTGATCGTCCCCTCCCGGGCCATCGCGGACAAGATCCGCTGGGAAGGCAGACGAACTCCATACTCGGTGATCCCCAACGGCGTCGACCTGTCGCGGTTTGCGTTGCCGGCGCCGCCCTGCACCTTGCGCGACGAGTTTTCGATCCCTTGCGAGGAGGCGCTGGTGGGCGTCGTCGCTCGCCTGGAGCCGGAGAAGGGGCACCGCTTCCTGATCGAGGCGTTCCCCGGTGTGCTCGAGCGCGCGCCCAGGACGTGGCTGGCAATCGTGGGTGAGGGCTCATTGGCGGACGAGTTGCGGGTCCAGGGGGCGGCTCTCGGTTCGCCGGCGCGCGATCGGATCATCTTCACCGGTCGACGAGACGACATCAGCGCACTGACTGCGGACCTGGACATCGCGGTGCTGCCGTCGCTGCGCGAGGCCCAGGGCATCTCGATCCTCGAGGCCATGGCGCGGCGCAAGCCCGTGGTCGCGTCGGCGGTGGGTGGGATTCCCGAAGTGCTGACCGATGGCGTCGACGGCATCCTGGTCCCGCCCGGCGACAGCGAGGCTCTGGCCGAGGCGATCGGCCGGGTGGCAAAGTCACCCTCGCTCCGAGAGCAGATCGGGGAGGCTGGCTATCGAACGGTTGTCCAGCGATTCAGCATCGACGCCATGGTGAGACGGGTGCAGGAGGTCTACGACGAGGAGCTCGTCCGGGCCGGTGTCGTGGCCGTGTCGGGCACCTCTGCGATCACGGAGCGAGGCGAGACGAACGGCGATGCCCCTGCCCAGCCTCGGACCCGCGCCGCCCTCGAGGTTCCGCCCCTCTAGATACCAACGAGCGGCGCATGTCGGGGACGCCGCTCGCCTGAGCTGTGTCGCGGGGTTTTGGATTTAGGCCACGGCTCGCCGGTCGGCGATCCTCAGGATGGCGTCGATGATCAGTGCCAGGATCGCGTACCCCACCATCGCCACGATGGCCGCAATGTCGATCTCGCTGCTACCCATCGGGTGCACGTGGTTGATGTTGAAAACTCCGATGAACGGGGCGACGAACGGATCGGTGATGTTGTAGATGCCGTCGACCAGGGCATTGCCCGAGTTGGCACCCAGCGCCAACAACAGGATCCGAATGATGAGCAGCAGCTCCAGGATCCCGAAAAGGGTGTCGACGACCCGGCGCGCGATCGTGACCGGAGTCGGCCCCGTGGCCACGTACGCCGGCGCCACGTACCCGGGAGCGCTCTCGTTAACGTTGACAGGCGCGTCCGGATCTCGGACAACGCGTCCTTGCGTGTCGTAGGTCATGGCTTGCCACACCTCCAATTGGTGTCGCACGCGTGAGAAGCACGATCCATGCCACCGAGATTGCGCATCCCCGATGCCGCACGTCGCCGCTATCAATAGTGGCCGTGCGGCCACCGAGACGGGCCTGCTCGGGTCGGTGGCGTCTCGGATCGTCATTTGGCAACCAGGAATGGCGAGGCAGCCACTGAGGGCCCGTTCGGCGACTCGGGACCTCAGCTCGTTGGTCGTAGCGCTCCTATTTGTGGCACTTCGGGCCCCGAGTAGGGCGGCGTCGGTTATTCCTGGAATCCGTGCTCCCCGACGAGTGGGACGAAGACCACCGGTTCGACTTCTCGCCGCGTGAACGCGGATCCGTGGCGCTCCACCAGGGTCAACCACTGCTGCTCGCGCGTCCCGACCGGCATGACCAGGCGCCCGCTATCGGGTGAGAGCTGCTCGAGCAGCGGCTTGGGGACCGATGGGCCGGCAGCCGTCACGATGATCGCGTCATAGGGCGCACCCTCCGGCCAGCCCAGCGACCCGTCGCCGACCACGACCCGCACGCGGTCGTAGCCGGCTTGGCGGAGGCGCTCCACCGCCTCGGCAGCCAAAGGGGCGTGCCGCTCGATGGTCGTGACCTCTGCGCCCACCTCGGCCAGGATCGCGGCCGAGTACCCGCTTCCGGTGCCGACTTCGAGCACCATGGCGCCGCGGTATCCACGTTCCGGACGAGCCGCAGCGGCCATGGCGGCCACCACGTACGGCTGGGAGATGGTCTGGCCGGATGGAATCGCCAGAGCCCGGTCGCCATAAGGATCGTCCGAGTCGACAAAGAGATGCCGCGGCACCGTTCGGAACGCCCGCAACAGCTCCTCGTCACGGAGTCCGCGCCGCTCCAGCTGGTCGTGCACCATCCGGGCGCGGGCCAGGGCCCACTCCGCCTCCGAGATCCCGCCTGGCCGCGATGCGCGGTCCGGGACCGCCATGCGATCCGGGGCGATCACGCCATGCGGTCGGCCGGGCGCACGAGTGACCACGCGCGATCCGCGCGGCCACCATCGGTGCCACCTCACGGTCCGCTGGGCCTGTGCATCCGGACGCCTGGCTGGGGAACCTCGCCGGGCGTCATGGTCGAATCGGCCTATTCGCCCCCGACGACGGCGCCCGCTGTCTCGGTGCTCGACGTTTCGCGTTTACGGGGGGATGCGGGGCGGGCCGTCCCGCCATCGGTCTTCGAACCTGAAGGAAATCCGCCGAGCGATGCCGCGTCGAGCAGCTCGTTGAGGAGGCGGTCGGCGCGTTGCCGGAGCAGCCTGCGGGTCTCGATTCCGCTTCGTGGCGCCAGGAGCACGCCAACGGCCAGCCCGACGAAGAAGAACCGGATGGCGATCCGAACGCGGCTGAACATGCGATGCGCCTCCGACGTGCGAAAGGGTGGTCAGGATAGCACCGGCGGATTGCGGGTCCGA
>Ga0207646_10002823_pt1 | contig 20201 bp, 17 predicted proteins | sample KBSK5502metaG_FD_184343 | JGI IMG/M metagenome (GOLD analysis project Ga0207646, IMG submission 184343) | Corn, switchgrass and miscanthus rhizosphere microbial communities from Kellogg Biological Station, Michigan, USA - KBS K5-50-2 metaG... | ecosystem: Host-associated > Plants > Roots >...
GTGGAAACCTGACGTCGTCAGCAACAGCGCGGACCTGACTCGTCAAGTGCTGTCGGACCCATGACTCATCTTTGTCCGTGACAAGAACCTCGGCTAGCGGAAGAGATTTCTTGATGTTCTCAGCCACATCTATTCGGCTGCCTACTCCCAGCTCCACAATCTTCGAAGCGCGGGTATAGTTCTCTCGGACGTAATCTACTAGATCTTCAAACATCGAACTAGGAGACTATTTCGGCCAGCGGGGCTGGAAGACACCGGAATCACCATTATTCTGTCGCATCTTCCGCATGCCTTCGAGGATGAGTTTCTGCTCGATCCCGGCCACGAGCTGTTTTGTCTCTATGACCTTGTCCGGATTAACACTCATGCTAACCGCGCCTTCTCTAACAAGGAACTCTACGACCTCGGGATAGTTCGAAGGCGCCTGGCCACAGATAGACGTGGTCACACCTGCCTCGCTACAGATCCGTATCACGTGACTCATTGCCCGCAACACCGCAAGATTCCGCTCATCGTAGATCTCCTGTATCGACGCATCGTCCCGGTCGATCCCGAGAATCAGCATCGTCAGATCATTAGTCCCGAACGAGATCCCGTCAATACCCTCTTGGACAAACTTGTCGATCAAGAGCACCGTCGCGGGAACCTCGCACATTATCCACAGCTTGAAGTCCGGACTCCTCTTCAAGCCCTCTTCCTCCATAATCTTCTTCGCGTTCCGGAAATCCTCCAGCGTCCGGACAAAAGGCAACATCACATGCACATTCGTCAGCTTGAACTCCTCCCGCACCTTCCGGATCGCCCGACACTCCAGCCGGAACACATCAGGCTCCTTCACATACCGAAACGCGCCCCGGAAACCCAACAGCGGATTGGGTCCAACATGTCCCGCGTCCCGCTCGTATTTCTCTCCGCCGGGCAGTCCGAGAAACTCGTCAGGCTTGAAATCTAGACAGCGGTAGACGACCGGCTTGGGCGCAAAGGGCGTAGCCACCTTCCGGACACCCTCCGCAAAAGCATCAACCATCTTCTGCCCACCACCCTCCTCGATCAACAGTCGCGGATGCTTGCCCACCGAGAGCATCATGTGCTCCGCCCGTAACAATCCGACGCCGTCCGCGTGCGTCTCCCGTGCAACCTTCTCCGCCAGCTCCGGTAGAGAGATGTTGACATAGATTCTCGTCGAGGTAACTGGAATTACAGTTGGGATCTGCTGGACAGCGGCGCCGGGCGGTTTGAGAATCTCCTCGACAAGACCTTGGTAGACCACGCCCGCCTTCGCGTCAACAGTATACTCCTTGCCGGTCTGCAACAGCTTCGTAGCATTCCTCGCCCCAACAATACACGGTACTCCCATTTCACGAGAAACAATTGCCGCGTGACAAGTCGTACCGCCATCTTCCGTAATGATCGCGCCGGCGATCTTCATGTAGGGAACCCAGTCCGGGTTCGTCATGCGAGTGACTAGGATATCCTTCTCTTTCATCATCCGCCCCGCATCCTGCAAGCCTACCACAATCTTGGCCCGTCCCGCGTGCAGACCTGGACTCGCTGCAAGACCCTGAACCACGACGACACGATCAAGCACTGGACTCCTTCCCTCCGACGGCGTTTTCATTCTGGCCCAGAACGTCTCAGGCCGAGTCTGAACCACATACACTTTCTGACCCGACTTAGATCGCTCGACTGCGAACTCGACATCTTGTGGAGTCTGATAATGATCCTCAATGTCCCGAGCTAGCCGCGCGAGCTCAACAACCTGTTCGTCTCCGAGGCTGGCAGCGTTCCGACGCTCTGCGGACACCTCGCGTTCCATCGTAAGCCCAGTCTCATGATTCGGAACATGCTCGACCATCTTGGGCACAATCTCCTTGTGGACAATCTGAAGAGTCCCCTTGTCTACGATGAACCGGTCGGGCCGGACAACCCCGGCTACAAGCGCCTCGCCCAGACCCCAGCTCGACTCGATAATGATCTTCGACGGGTCCCCGTTGACCGGGTCGAGAGTAAAGATGACCCCGGAGACTTCCGAGTCAACCATCTTCTGGACCCCGACACTAATCAGCACCTTCTCGTGTGGGAATCCCTTCTCCTCACGGTAGAATATGGCACGGGGAGTGTAGAGACTAGACCAGCACTTCTGGACGTAATGGACCAGCGCGTCCTCTCCCTTGACGTTGAGATACGTATCCTGTTGACCCGCAAAAGACGCATCAGGAAGGTCCTCGCTGGTAGCAGAGGATCGCACTGCAACCTTGACTTGGGAGTTCCCTGTCTTCCGTTCTAGATCACGATACGCGCTTCGAACCTCGCTGGCAATATCGGACGGCATCGGGGCTGACTCGATGATCTTGCGGATCTCTTCCGAGGCCTCCTCGTACTGTTTCGGATCTCTAGGACCCTCGCCACTAATCAGAGTCTTCTGGATAACCTCTCCAATCTTCGTCTCCACCAAAAATCGACGGAACGCATCAGCCGTAACAGCAAAGCCCGGAGGAACCGTAACGCCCTTCGCTGTCAGTTCTCCAAGGTTGGCGCACTTTCCACCCACGAGCTGAATGTCGCCTTTTCTGACGTCTTCAAGCCAGACGACAATAGCGTCGGAGCTGACCATTCAGACTAGGCCCCCGCAGTAGCAATTGGAACGAGTTCTTCGGAAGCCTCGGTCGACTCGGCCTCTTCAGGAGGCAGAGGAGCTTCAACAGCGACTGGGGCTTGCTCCTCTACAGGAACCTCCTCAATGGTTACGCGGGTCCGCATCGGGAATTTTGTCGAGGCGGTGTCTAGCGCCTTTTTCGCGACCTCTACACCATCCTCTGGCACGTAGACTATGAGTATTGACTGGCCGTCATGCACGCGTGCAGCTCTCCCCGTCGGTTTTCCAAAAGCCCTCCTCATTCCCTCTTGAAGCCTGTCAGCTCCAGCGGTTGCGATCATCTTGTTCTCTCTAAGAATAATGTGGGGATAAACGCACAACTGCAACCTGTAGCCCGTCTCACCATACTTGTCGAAGAGAACCTTGTTGGCGGAAACTCGGGCCGACTCGAGGGCGTTATGACGAATTTGGACCGCCTCTCGCGACACGAGATGGACCCTTCGGGCAAAGTGGGTTGAAAGATCCCCCATGTTGAACTTCGAGACTTTCGGACTCGGGGATCCGTGAATGTACTTCATACGGGTGTAAGCTTGACCCGAAGGGGAACGATAGTTTCTGCCTTTCAAGTGAGATGCCTTTGAACATCTACGCTTCTCCGGCTAATATACTATAGTATTCCGTGGTTTACAGAAACCTATCCTCTGACCATTCGAGCTTGATGAATGTCCCCTACTTGGGGACTGAAATAGAGAGTGAAGACATTGTTCGCCAATGTGAGTATTGTGAGCAGGATCCCAACTGGAAAACCAATCGCGTATCCTGTGGGAACGATGAGCCATGGTAGGAGCATTGAGGACACGGCCCCCGAAGCATACATCGCCCGCACATTGTTCGGAGAAATGGAATTCAGACTAGCCTTGTCGATCTTCAATCCGAGCACCGGGACCGCTCTTAGCAGATTGGACGCGATTGGCAGTCTCATCTTCGTTATCGCCGATCGTCCCAGGAAATAGTAGCGAAAACTAACGCCGACAATTCTTCCGACAATATGGTGCGCGAGATCGTGTGAGAAGAACCAGAAACAAAACCAAGCGGCGAGGATGAATAGCGCATCGAGAGGAAACAATCTGATACGCGGACCTACAATGAGCAGAGCTAGACCTAGTAACATTCCGAAGATGCATAGAGACGCGCCTTGCCCTAGGCTTAGCCTGCGAAAGTGTCTAGACAACTCTCACGCTTCTCTGCTCTTGGTTCGAAGCTGATCGAAGAGCTGAGGCTCAAGATCCTTGATCGTGGGTATGAAAGCTCGCGCCCTCGAAACCTCGTCAAGATCAATCTTGCAAGGCTGGTAATCCTCAAGATCATACTTGCACTGGACAAGTACTGATCCGTTTGGAGCGACGACTCTGCTACCCCCCCAGAACTGATTCCCATCTTCAATCCCGACTCTGTTGACGTAGGCGAGATAGACTGCGTTTTCCATTGCTCGGCTTAGGCAGAATCCTTCGAAGAATCGGCGCCTCAGTCCCGGGCTGGCCGAGATACAGACTATCAGCTGCGCGCCCGCTAACGCTTGGAGCCTTGTCAGTTCAGGAAAGTAGAGGTCGTAGCAGATCGTCAGGCCGATTGTTCCGAGGGGAGTCGAGAAAACTGGAGCTTCTTGGCCGGGACGATAGTAGCGTCTCTCTTCAAAGACGCTGTGCGTTGGGAGGTGGATCTTGCGATACTTGCCCACAATTCCGTTGGGCCCCACGAGTACGGCTGTGTTGTGGATTACTCCTTGGACAGCGCTTTCTTCCGGCATTCCGAATACGATGTGTAGTCCGTGTTCTTTGGCGAGCTTCTCGACTTTCTTGACGCTGGGTCCCGGAATCGGCTCGGCCAGACTGTACACCTCGTCTTGCATCGTATAGCCGGTAAGATGGAGTTCAGGAAATACGAGAAGCTCGACGTTTTTCTTTCTTGCCGCATTTGCCTGAGAAGCGATTGTCTTCAGGTTCTCTTCCTTCTTCGCTAGTTTCGGGCTGGATTGAGCTAGAAGGAGAGTTATCGGCTTCGTGGACGCGTCCCCTGATTGAAACTATTCCTTTTTCGTCTTATAGATGTGCCTAGCGTGGGAAATTAGCCGTCCTCGAACGTTTCCGAGTTACAGTACGACTTTATGGCCGCCGGGACGGTTTCCACTCGTTTCAAGCCTAAAGGGGCTAACTATGCTATTCACGAAACTAGCTCGGCTCATCATCCGGCATAACAAGGCCGTGTTCGTAATCTGGCTAGTGGCGCTGGTCCTCAGTATCCCCGCAATTCTGCAAGTTCAAAGCGTCATCGTTTACAACGAGACCGCCTTCAACCCGAAGAACTCCGAGTCAAGCAAGGCTCAGGACATTGTTAGTAAGGAGTTCAGCATCGATCAGGGAAGCAGCATCATCGTCGTCATAACCGCGAGTGATATCAGAGGCAACGACGTCCGAGACTTTACGCTAGCGCTAAACAAGACATTGCACAATGACGGAAAACTCTCTAACATCAACAACATCACAAGCATCTACGACATCTACGGCCAACTATTATTGGGTTACACCAGCGTAGTGCATCTGCAACTATACCAGACGAAGAACGCTACGACACTTGCCACGAACATCGAGTTCGGTATTCCTAGCGTCTACGTGAGTCAGTGGATATCGCTGGTCAATTCAGGCTCTGGAACCGTCGACCAGACACAGCTCGCAGCCTACAACAGTCAAGCATACAACTCAAGCTGGCCCATCGTATCGGCTCAGACGCCAGCAGCCTATCAGAAGATTGCTTTCAACTATCTGACCCTCTTCTACAAGTCCTGGAACCAGACATTCACGGCCACAAGCTACACCCCCCTACAGCTATTCGTGGGAGCCTTTGCGCGCGCTCAGAATGTAACAAAGGGCAGTCCGCTTCTGGCGACCCAACCATCTTACTACAACATCACTCTACCCTTCGTTGAATCGCTTCCGCTTGACGCTCAGGCGGTGAGTCTCTTCGTCTCCGCGGCAGGATTCTTCAACATCTACAGCCCCGGCTCGGGAAGTGGATGTACCAACAATAATTGTTGGAACGACCAGAACGCAATACGAACCTTCACCATAAACACCGTTGCTCAAACTGCAATGGCCAACTCCGTACAACTTACGATAATCAGCGAAATCTATGACCTAGGCGCGTCAGCCACCGGCTCCGACCTCTCTGGTCTAGGGCTGCAGATCCTCCGCAACTACAACATGTTGACCTATCCGGTGCAGCCTAGCAGGGACGTGTATTCTCAGTTCGCATCAGCTAAGAACGATACTATGCTGGTGGTTATCGATTTCAGGACGAACGGTCCGGACCCGATGACCAGTGTGCCCGAGATCCGGCATGATGTTGGAATTGCTAACATAATCAGCAATGAGAGTCTGGTCGTCTACGTCACCGGTGCGCCAGCTTTCAACTACGACATTCAGACGCAGACTGTAACAGACATTGAGCGTATCGATCCGATAACGATCACGTTGATCCTGGTCATCGTTGGAGTGTTCTTCGCCTCCCTCGTCGCTCCTCTGATTCCCATCGCGGCCATCGGTCTCTCGATAGGAATAGCCTTCGGCCTCGTATACCTAGTCGGCTCGCACGTCACGAGCGTCCACTATCTAGTTCTTACTCTTCTTCCCGTCTCAATGTTGGGGGCGGGATCTGACTATTGCATTTTCCTCGTAAGCCGGTATGCCGAGGAGCGCAGGTTGGGCAGAGGAAAGAAAGACGCGGTCGAGAGGTGCGTGACTTGGGCAGGGGAGAGCATTGCAACGAGCGGAGCGACCGTCGTTATCGCCTTTGGCACCCTAGCTTTCGCGAGCTTTGGTCTGCTCCGCTCAGTGGGCATTGCCGTGATGCTGGGAATCTCAGTTGCACTGCTGGTTGCGCTAACACTGGTCCCCGCAGCGCTGTCACTCTTCGGTGACCGGATCTTCTGGCCCCGAGGGCTGGGCTTGTGGAGGAAGAAAAAAGCAGCTGGCGGCGGCAGCTACTATGCGCGCGCAGCACAATTCACCGCGAGACATTCCAAACTGATCCTTCTTCTAGCCCTGGCCATCTCACTCCCCGCCGCGAGCACCGTTCTATCCTCACAGACAAGCCATGATCTGATCGGACAGATTCCGTCTTCTCTTGAGAGCAGGAACGGATACAACATCATGAGTCAGGGCTTCGGTGCTGGAACAGTCACACCTACCTATACTATCGTTCAGACTCCCGTCATGCTGGTTTCCGGCGGTTGGATCAATGTCACAGCATTGAATGCAATATCTCTCGCAGAAAATTCGACTGCCCAGATTCCAGGAGTTTCAAAGGTATATGGGCTGACTCATCCCTCAGGGAGTCCTATTCCTTTCGCTAGCTTCAACCAGCTGAACTCGGCCGAGCAACAGGCTATGATCCGGAGCATGAAGCCGTTTCTCGGAAGCACTGGTAGGTCGGCTATGGTCTGGGCTGACTTGGATAGTGAGCCGTATTCTGATCACGCAATTGCGACTGTTGCCCGGATTCGTGCTAATGTGAACGTTTTGAAGAGCCAGATCCCGCTGTTGGCCTCGTCCACGATGCGTGTTGGTGGAGCGACCGCGTCGGTCAGCGACCTGGCCTCTTCGAGTGGTTCTGACTACTTCAACCTCACCGCCCTGGTTCTCGTAGGGGTCTTCATTGTTCTCCTAGTTGCCTTGGGCTCTGTCTTTACGCCTCTACGGTTGATCTTCACGATCCTTCTCAGTATATCGTGGGCTATGGCGGCAACGGTCTATTTCTTCAAGACGTATTTCTCTACAGAACTGATCTGGATACTCCCGATCATGCTCCTGGTGATCATGGTTGGACTTGGGCTCGACTACGATATTTTCCTGGTGACTAGGATTCGCGAGTATGTCGCTGGTGGTGCGAAGGATGAGGAGGCTATTGAGACGGCTGTTGAGCGGACTGGAGGGATAATCACGGTGACGGGTCTGGTTACTGCGGGGGCGTACGGGACGATGATGCTGTCGCAGATTCCTATGCTTCAACAGCTGGGGCTGGCGATCTTCATCGTGGTGCTGCTGGATGCGACTCTTACCAGAATCTATCTGGTGCCTTCGATTATGATGATGATGAAACGGTTGAACTGGTGGGCTCCGGGTCGGCTGCGGAGAGTTCCGCCTCGTCCTGAGGACAAGTTGATCCCGCCGATTCCGTTCAAGACGAAGTTTGGGGTGATCGTGGAAACTGGCGCGATTATTGGGCTCTTGTCTGCGCTCTATCTTGACTATTCGAACAATCCTTTCCTGCAGGACTATGTTGGTAGGACAACTTCGGCTATACTGTCGGGCATCAACGTCTGGACGGGGGCTATCCTGGGAGTTACCTCATTTCTCGCTACCTACTTCCTATTGCAGGACAGATCGAAGCCGAAGGGCTCGAGAGGTGTAGCGATCCGGCTTCAGCAGTGGACTAGCAGACTTCGTATTCGGCCGAGGAAGATCGCGAAGATTGCTCCTACGGTATCAGGACTGTCGCTTGGTCTACCGTCTATGGAGCCACCGCCTGTAGCTACCGGTCTAGGTGAAGGGATCCCGGTTGAAGGTTCCAAGAAGCCAAGCTCTTCTGAGAAATAACTCAGTTCGCCGACGGATCTAGCCGAGACTCACTCTCGCGTCGCGAGAATAATATTGTTGGCCCTCTTTTTTCTGGAGGGCTCTCGCCAGGGAACGTTTCTCGTCGAGGATTCTGTTTTACGGCACGGAATGGGCTTGGATGATGATCTTCGAAACGGTACTCTTCCCCTCGGTAGAAGCGTGGAACATAGGTAGTCACTGGATCGCCTGCCCTGATTTCCGGATAAGGGATTATTCTGCGCTTGTCCGGTTTCAGTGTAATGGTCTCCGATTTCTTTAATGAGAGTCAGAGGGGGATTACCAGAATAAACAGGGTCTGAACAATGAAGTATTTCGACACTGAAAAGATGAGAGAGACCCGGGAAGAACTGGACAGAGAGATTCTGAGGTGGCCAGGAGTCTCGAGCATGGAGATGATGGGATGCCTCTGCTACCTCCATGGAAAAAACATGATAGCGTTCCTCGTAACTGATGGCATTGTCATATCGAAGCTTTCTGAACAGGAGACGAATGACTTGTCGAAATTGAGCAAGAGGACGGCTTTCAAAATGGGCGGGAAAACTTTCAGGAAGCCGGTATGGGAGCTGAAAACTCGAGAGAACCTGCAGACGATTCTACCGTTCATAAAGAAGAGCTACCAAGCTATAGGCAGCCTCAAGAAATAGCGCGCGATTTCTATCCGATGTATCTCGGAACAGAAGACTCTTGGAACGACTTTAGAACCCTCAGCAATGTCTCCTCTGCAGTGCTTCTGTCAGCGTAATGCTCCTTCAGCGCAGAGGTCCAGAGGTGGTAGACCATTCCTCCCTGTTCGGCCGCCTGGAAGAAGCCGAGCTCTTCGAGAGACCGAGACAGCTGCATGATCCTATCCGAGAGAATTGAAAGACCGGCAGTTATCGTCCAGTCTCCTGTCTGGTCAAGCATTACGTGTACTATTCCGTCGGAGAACGTTAGCGATATGCTTCCACCCGGTCTGAGCGAGGAATCCACTAGGCCTGCCATCGATAGGGGGTCCATGGCATCGCCGCGCTGGGTGGGCGCGTTCGCTGTCATGGTAGCTGCCCGGCTTCAAGAACAGGCTTAACACTCGTGTAACTCGGTCCCGCAAACGCTTGGAACTCGCGAACGAATTCTGGACATTTATATCGAACAGAAGCCTCTCCCAGGCTTCCCTCAGGCTCAACCATGTCCATGTATGATCTGGAAGAGGATAGGCTCCTAGCAGAGATAACGAGTAGAGGTGCCCGAAGGTTACTGATACAGCTACCTGACGGGCTCAAGAACGAAGGCCCCCGACTCGCCAGCCTCGTCCGAGCGAAAACAGGCGCTGAAGTGTTAGTCTCAGCATCCTCAGCCTGGGGAGCTTGCGACTTATCCCTCGACGCAGCAGCCCGTCTGAAGGCCGATCTTCTAGTCCATTACGGGCATAACGAATTTCTACGCGACGGGTCCAACGGCATACCCGTCGTCTACATCCCCGCCAGAAGCAGACACGAGATAATCCCGGTCGTCGAGAAAGCACTACCACTCCTCCAAGGAACACGTATCGGACTCGCCACCGTCGTACAACACCTTCACACTCTACCCGAAACTACCAAGTTCTTGGAAGAGAAAGGATTCAAGGTCCAACTTCCCGGACGAGGACCCTGGGCCCATGAAGCAGGCCAGGTACTAGGCTGCGACTATTTCGGACTCAAACGAATCGAACCCCAAGTAGACTCGTTCCTAATCGTAGGAAGCTACTTCCACGGGCTCGGAGCAGCACTATCCCTTGAGAAGCCAACAATACTCGCGGACCCCTATGACACGACCGTACGATCACTAGATCAAGATCGAGCAAGAATCATACGCCAGAGATACGCCATGGTCGAGAAAGCCCGACAAGCTAACAGTTTCGGAATAATCATCTCCACCAAGCCTGGTCAATCCAACCCGACGATCGCCCTAAGCATCCAGCGTCAGCTCGAGGAGAATGGCAAGAAGGCAGTCCTCCTCTACGCCGACGAAATAATACCCGAGAAACTACTGGATTTCACTGACGTAGAGGCTTTTGTTGATACGGCTTGTCCGAGACTGGCTTTGGACGATCCTGAGAGATTTTCAAAACCCATCGTCTCGCGAGACGAGATCATGGTTGTGATGGGCACTTGGACCTGGGGACAGCTTCTAGAGCGTGGCCTTGTCCGGCTCTAAAATGGTCGACAAGAAGCAGCCCTCAAAACGTCGGCTAGAAATCCGGCTCGACAGGCTGAAAATCCTCGACAAGCCCGACCTCAAACTAGAACAGTATCCTGTGTCTTCTGGAGTAGCCGCCGAGCTCCTTTACATGGCCGGCTTCGAACACAATGATCTCGATGGTCGAGTCATCGACCTCGGTACTGGTACCGGACGGCTCGCCATCGGGGCCTCTCTAATGGGAGCGGACGAGACTGTTGGTGTAGACGTTGACCAGCGAGCTCTGGCAATAGCTAAGGAAAACGCCGAGAAAGTTGATGCAAGAGTTGAATGGGTTTGTTCTGACATTGAGAAGATCAACGGGAGATTCGACACGGTGATAATGAATCCTCCTTACGGGACCCGTACATCTCACGCGGACACGCGGTTTCTAGAGAAAGCGTTCCAGCTTGCTCCCGTAACCTACTCCATTCACAAGACAGCAACGAGAGAATACCTAGTCCAGTTCTTGACTGAGTCAGGCTGGAACGTCGACCAAGTACGGTCAATCAGGATGGATATCCCCCACCTCTTTGAGTTTCACGAGAAGAAGCGTGGGATCGTCGAGGTTGACCTTTACAGAATCACTCGAAAAGGCATCTAGTCCTTCGTTGACCTCGGCGAGCTTTCCGAGTTTCGTGCAGTGTGCAAGAAGGTTTGTGCCATGCTGTAAGGATCCACGTACGGCTTGACCTCTACCTCGGTGAACCCGTTTTTCTTCAGCATGTACTCGATGATCCACGGAGCCCAGAGGTAGGTCTTGTAAACGTCGTGTTTAGTTCGGCTGTAGAGACGTTCGAAGTATCCGTGTCTAGCGTTGTGGGTGTTGGCCTGGAAAAGGCGTTCAGGTCGTCAAAGCTGTAAAGCCATTCAAGTCTCAAGACATGTCAAGCAGGAATCTCTATGGGTTGCGGTAATGAGGGCTTCCGGGTGACTACTTCTCGGACTGCCCCATTCTCCATCTCGATAACAGTGTCCGCTTCCACTTCGAGGTCTCCCACGTGGCTGATGAGGAAGATCTGTTTGAAGTTCTGGGACAGTTCCTTGTGCATTAGTTCGAGTATTCCTTCTCGCCGGACCTTGTCCGAGCTACCGAGAGGCTCGTCTAGGAATAGGAATTCGGGGTTACGACCTTTGGCTTGGGGAATTAGGGCGAGCGCGAAAGCGAGCCTCATAGCTAGAAGTAGTTGGTCCTCAGTCCCGCCGGAGAATACTTCCTTCGGCCGAAATTCTCCGGCCTCAGGATCAAAGACCCTCACAGTGTAGTCATCTTCTAGCTGGACCGCTTTGTATCGGCCGGAAGTGATGACGGGTAGAATCTGACTCATGTAACGTTCGACTTGTGGCTTGACCCGGTTCCTCAACGATTCAGAGGTCTGTTCTAGTCCTTTGATAGAATACTTGACCACTGCGAGTTGCTTCTGCAAGAGCAGAACTTTCCGTTTCTGCTCGTCAACCTGTTCCTCTAGTCCCTTGTTTTCTTCGAGAAACTGTTTCAGCTCGATGATCCGCGTCATTGACTCTTCGATCTGGGTCTTGACTCGGGACACTGATTCGTTTAGGCTGTCACGCATCTGGCCGGCCTCTTCGAGCAACTCCGGCGAGAATTCAACGCCTGCAGGCAATGACGGGAGTGGAGTATTCTTCAGTTTCCTTTCTACCGTTGCAATGTCGAGCTGGGCTTGCGCGAGCTGTCGTTTCAGCGTAGGCTCTTCTCCCAGCCGTTTCTGGAGCATGTTGACCCGCTCTGTTACTGCACTCAGCGATTGTTTGTCTTGGTTATAGATCGATGAAGCTTGCTCTACAACCTCCTTTGGGTCCGTCAACCCTTGAAGGTAGCTGGAGTAGGATTCGATTGAACCTAGGACCTGCAGGATCTGATTGGATCCTTGCCTAATCGTCGAATCTGCTGTGTCGCGGTCTTTCTTCACTTCCTCTAACTCGTCGTTCCATGATACGACTAGTTGGGCGCCGGCTAGTCGTTCTTGTTGCTGCCTGGTTGCTTCGGCTTGTTGCGAGAGGGATACGATCTGTCGGGTCAAGAGGAGGAGCGATACGACCGCAAGAGATCCGAGAGCGATAGATAGTGCCGCAAAAGTCAGTAGGAATGAGAGAACTGCTCCGGCGCCGAAGGCAGCAGTTGCAATCAGGTAGGTCCATATTCTTCGAGGTCTGGTCGACGACACGATCTGCGATTCGTCTGCACTCGTGACTCTCCTGTTTGTCTCGGCGATCTGTGATTGTAGTCTCTGTTCTCGTTCTTCGAATTGTGCTTTCTGAAGCTCTGCACCGCGAACCTTTTCGAGAACCTCTGAAGCTCGGGTTATTGCCTTCTCGGCTTCGGCGAGATCGGCATACTTCTTGACTTCTGCCTCAGCCCGCGTGAGCTCGGTTCGTTGTGTGTCAACGCTGGCGAGCTGTTGCTGAAGATTGTTTGTGAGGAGACTCTTGTCCTCAATCTCTCGCTGAAGAGAATCTCGCTGTTTGACGGCTTCCCCATACTCGTTGAGCGCCTTGTACAGATTGTCTGTATCGACAAACTGCTTCTCTTGATGCTGTTGGTCTCTCTTGAGCTTCTCAATCTTTACATTCAGATTGTCTAGTTGAACGCCTGTGTCTTTGTACTCGTTCAGCTGTTCGTTGAGAGTCTCAAGCCGCTCTCTCTCTACTGTGAGGTGGCCCGGTGTCCTGCTGGTTCCTTCGATTCCGTTTCGTTCGGTATCCAGCTGGTCTTGGACCTTATTGAAGCTCTCAAGGTTGAGGAAGACGTTGATGACTTTCCTTCGATCGTCGAGCCGTTGTTTGATCAGCCGCTCAAGGTCCTTCTGGGCGACAACGCTACTCGCAACAATCTCATCGTACGTTATCCCTCCTAACAACCGCTCGATCTCGGCCGTGACATCTTTGACGGAGCTGGCGAGAGTCTTTGTCGTCCCGTTGGGTCTCACCTCGACTAGCGTTGCTCGGTTGGGTCGGGTCTTGTGGACCTCCCGGACCACGCGATACCTGTTCTCGCCTATGTCGAATTCGAGGCGCACTTGGGCTTCGCCATTCCCGTAGCTGATAATGTCCTCGTTGCTCGGCATCTTGCTGGGACGAATCACGCGGCCGAACAGTGCGTAGAGGACGGCGTCTAGTATTGTGGATTTGCCGCTCTCGTTGAGACCGGTGATGAGAATGATGCCTTCGGATAGCGGGAGGGGCTTGCTGATTTTCAGTTTCTTGAAATTCTGTGCTTGAAGACTAACTAGTCTCAACCCACTCCCTCCTCTTGTAGTCTTGCAACTGTCGCTTTCCACGCTTCGTGGACGAGTGGGCGTTCCTCTTCCTTCACGTTGGAGAGAAGAGATTGGAATGAGCGGCCGAGTTCTTCAAGCGGGGTAGTCCTCGGCAGTGATTCAATCGCCTCTGTCGTGAGAACATTGAGACCGTCTTCGTCAAACTCTGTGTGGAAGAAGCGTTCCTGGCAGTATGATTGCAGGGCTGAGCGTTTGTATGTTGAAAGTTGATCCAGTGATACTCGACCGGTTATTCGAATGCGCAGAATCTTCTCCGCGCCCCGCCTCTTCTCCAGAAGATCTTGTATCTGTCGGGTTAGACTCCCACCCTCACCAGTGACCCGTGAGTCTAGGGTTTCCATCGGCCGGGCAGGTGTCGAGTGAAATTCCTGATGCACTGTGCCGGTCTTGTCGAGTTCAAGCCAGCAGAATCCTTTCTCCTCTCCTTCTTCGTTGAAACTAACCCGCTCAGTACTACCTGGATAGATGACCGGTGTCCCATTGATCGTGTTCTTCTGGTGTCGGTGCAGGTGTCCCGACGCGAAAAGCTGGAAGTTTCTAGGAATCGAAGATTTTCCGATGTGTGTCTCTTGTCCGAAGTAGCCTTCGAACCCTTCGATGGGATAGTGAGTGAGAAATATCTTCACATCGCCATCCCGGGACATTTCTTGTCCTGCCAACGGATCCTGATCTGGACCCAGCCCGGGACTGAGACTCATGCCTGTCACGTTGACCATCTCACTTCCGAAATGGAACATCTTCGGTGTTGGCTTCGGCTCTTGCAGGAAGTAGACGTGTCCCGTCTTGGCGTGGACGGATAGTGGTGAGACTCCTTGTTCTATGCTTCTCGGAGTGTCATGGTGTCCGCTGACGAGAACTATCTTGATCTCTTTCTCGTGAAGTCGTTTGAACTGTTCGGCTACGTAGGCTCTTGTCGGATTGCCGGGTAGTATCCCATCATAGAAGTCGCCTCCGATCAGGAAGAGATCTGGCCGGTTCTCTAGGGCAAAGTTGACTAGGACATCGAAGGAGTGTTGAAAGTCTCGTTTCCTCTCGAACCTTCGTGGGCCGTACTGAACAGCGGAAGGGTCGAGATGGTTGTCGGCTGTGAGAAGAACGTGAACTGTCATTATCCTCTATGTTCCCAAGCGACTAGAACAGTCCGAATACTCGCCGCCACCTAGTTCCATATTAAATCTGGAGGCGGTCGAACGTGAGCGTTCGGGCTGTAACTCCGCTGTCCTAGCCAAGGTTTCGACATAGCAATATCCCGTTCCTATAGCGATAGTCTTTCCAAGTGTAAAAGAATGACAGATTCAACCTCGAACAAGACTTGGGGCGCCTTCACGCCTGTCATGCCTTCCTTCATCCGCCTCGTCGTCGGCGTCATTGTACTAGTGATCGTCGAAGCGGTCGTACTCGGATTTCCGGGAATATCAAACAACATCACGGGATCAACCATCTCAGTCGCCAACATCGTCGTCTTCATGATCGGCCTCACCGTCTGCTTCATAGTCCTCAAATTCGGCACCCAGCTCGCCAACACTGTCCAAGATGCATACAAGAACTACAAAGCCTGGACACCGCTACTCGCGTTCTTCTTCCAGATCGTAGCAATCGGAATACTCTACGCCGTAACCGCCGGGATCGCAGCACCATACTTCGCCACCAACCCGTGGGCATTCCCACTGATCTTCCTACTCATTGCACTAATCCCAACAATCAAAGCCGTCACCGGCATCGTGCACGCCCTCGAAGGAACTAGTTCCACGAAACATAGCCAGGCTTAGTCAAGCGAACCGCCCCTCGAAACTGCGCAAGTAACTTTCTTTCACAGACTCTTTACTTGAGTCTGTGTTTTATTCCTCTGAACTAGATAGACTACGAGCCCGACAATTACAGCCAGCGCAACAATCCCTGCAATTATCCCAAGTATCAGAACCTCTGGGAGAAAGGAACTAAGCGCTCTACCGGGAATAACTTGCTGCAAGGCTATTGACGCCCAAGCCGTGTCTAGGGCATTGGACCCGGATGAGGATCGAGTGCTGTCTCTGAATCCTCCATCCGAGTTCTGATGTGAAAGTATGAATGCTATTGCATCATTTGCGTCGCCTGTTCTACCAAAGCCATAGAGCGCTAGGGCTGAGAGCGATGCAGAATAGACCGCGTTGCTGTCATTCGCTATCAGTGAATATTTTGAGGAGACATCGGTCAGGAAGTTCAACGCCTTGGCGACGTGATTATTAGCATCCGTGTAGGATGCGTCTCTCAAGGCGAGCAGCACCAGGGCGGTCATACTCACTGGCTCAGGCCCCTGGGAATAATCTAGTGCGTAAGGTTGGGTATCGGTCAGGTTGAAGCTTCCGTCAGAGTTCTGCAGACCGATCAGATAGCTGACAGCTAATTGCTGACTCGATGCGTTGATAGCTCGGGCACTAACGAGACCTCTGAGGGCCTCGGCTGTGTCAACGCTGCTTGTGACTGGGTTGCTGGCCCCGTTTGGCCAGAATCCTAGGAAGCCCCCGTTTGATTGTTGAAAATCCAAGAAACTGGAAGCGACACTAGAGACGTGAACGAGCTGCAGATTTGAGCTAAAGGCAAGACTGTACAGGGAGACACCGGGTATGTCGAACTCGCCGTAACCTCCCCAGAACCAGTTTGTTGAATTGTTCAGTTGCGCTGCAAGCCAAGCGTAAGCAGAGGCTGCCTTGGACGAATGTGTATCGTTGAGCCATAAGGCGTAGGCGGCTGCAGCAGTGTAGGGAGGAAAGCTTTCGCCATACGACCCGTCAGGAGATTGTTCCTCGGCGAGCCAATGTAAGGCCGCTGCTAAACCTGAAGAAGCTGACGAGACTAGAACAGGGTGAGACGCGGGTGAGGTACTTGCCAAGATAGCTGGACTCATGGATGAGATGGAAATTATTACAAGTAGAACGACAAAGAGGATAGCCTTACAGGCGGGCAAAGTTACCCGCTTAGTTCAGGACTTCGAATATAAGCATTAGCACGGAAGCTCTGCAGGGATCACGAGCAGGAGTTCACAGTTTTTGCGTTCGGTATGGGGGGTTCTGGACTGTTGCTTGAGGATGAAGCTCCGTAGGCCCAGGCTAACGTTTTGCCATTTGCTAACGAGATCATGTCAACTCCGACTTGGGAGTATGCCCAGGCGTTCGTGTGTTGACAGAACATCCAAATGCTCCAAGAGAAGCTGCCTTGATTGCTGACTCCGTTTATTGCTGTCACGAAGTGTTCGTTCAATGGGGGTCCATAGAACCTCGCCTGAACATTGCATTTCGCCAGATACATTGTTAGCGCGTAGGCATTCCAGCTGGAAGGAACCGCTGTTTCGTTGTACCATTGCATTGTGCCGTTGCCATAGCTGATCAGAACATTTGCTGAAATCATGCTTGCTCCCGCTGGACCACTTGTCAGATAGTTGCACAGTGCTGATGAATTTGAGACTGTACCATCGTTAGACTTCTCAAAATAGTAGTATGCGCCAACCTGGGCCAACGCGATTGTGAGAGCTGTTATTCCCAGAACGAGATAGAAGACTCGGTGGCTATTCGTTCGTGCTCACGGAATCCTCTGTTGAATATGTAGTCCAACGCGTTTCGCGGCTGCTATCGCAGGGGGGACTACGGTCGCGAAAAATACCAAGTTGCTTGCCTCGTGGAGTATCGCGAAGGGGACTCCCGTTATCACTCCAATAATGAGCGCTTGATAGAGTGAACTGGTCTTGAATACCCAAGACCCGAAGTTTGTCAGGACATCATAGGCGAATGTTGCTTGGAAGCCGATCAGTCCGAATAGCAGACTCATCCGTCCATACGGACGAGCTTTGTTGAGCAAGTTCAGAGCGCGCGTCTTGATTCGGGGAAGGCTCCTTGTCTGCTGATCTACACGGTATCTGATTGACTGTTTTTCAATTGCTTTGGCTTGAATTTGTTTCGCTATGAGTTCTCGGGCCACTGAAGTGTGGCTAAGGAGGGCACCAGCCACGGCGTACAAGCATTCGCCACTCATGAGGAAGAGGAGGAGCGTGAGGTCATCTTGGCCGTAGGGGTTGATGAACCCGTAGACGGCCCAGATCGAGATAGCCGTACCAAGCCCGACTTTTAGCCCAAACAGGAAGGCTGCGATGAAGACAAACGCGTCCATCAGCTTGACGTTCGGAATATCTATCATGGCATAATTGGTAGCGAGAGACAGGGCGGTGAAGACTGGAATTAGGGCCGTCCGCGCTAGGGGTGATGAGAAAGACTGATGGCGTGTGCCGGGTTCGAGCAAGCTAAGCGGGCAAAGTTACCCGGTGGCTTATATAGAATTTCCTGAGTATGCATAGAGGTCAAGTTTGCAATCAGACCCCGACGGCGAGCAGCAATGAGGATAGCATCTCTTATTCCCAGTGCGACGGAGATCGTGTTTGCATTGGGGCTCGGAGACGAAATTATTGCTGTGTCCCATGAGTGCGATTATCCTCTCGAAGCCTCCAACCGCCCTGTCCTGACCAAATCCGCGTTCCATCGGAAGATCCATAGGAGTCTTGAGGTTGACCGGGAAGTGGAGAAGCGCGGAGGAGACATTTACGAGATTGATGAGAAGCTACTGGAGAAGCTTCAACCCGATCTGATCCTCACACAGGAGTTGTGCGCTGTCTGCGCGGTGTCCTACACCAAAGTCAAGGAAGCAGCAAGGGTCCTGGAGGCGGATACTAGGATTATTTCGCTAGAGCCTACAAGTCTTGAGGAGATCGTCGACAATATTCTGCTCGTCGGAAAGATCACCGGCAGGCTAGAGAGAGCCCAAGAATTAGGCTCTCAGCTATTATCCAGAATCCACGCAGTCAAGAGCAAGACACACGACCTAAGATCTAGACCGCGGGTCTTCTTCATGGAATGGCTTCACCCTCCCTGGGCCGGAGGGCACTGGATACCTCAGATGGTCGATTACGCGGGAGGGGTCGAAGGCCTGGGAAGGTTGGGTAAACAGTCCCACAGAATCGACTGGAGTGAGGTACTCGACTATCAGCCCGAGATCATCGTCCTGTCGCCCTGCGGGTTCGACTTGAACGGAGTTATGGGAGAGCTCCGTGAGCTAGAGTCCTACCGTGGATGGGACAAGATACCCGCGTACAAATCTCGTAGTATCTATGCCGTGAACGCCTCAGCCTACTTCAGCAGGCCAGGACCTCGAATAGTGAATGGTCTGGAGCTGCTGGCCCACATGATTCATCCCGAGTTATTCCCTGAAACAATATTGGCCCATGAGATGAAGAGGATCGACCTCAGCTTTCTCAAAGCCTAGCGTCCTCTCGCTCAATCCGCTCAAGAGCCTCCTTCTCCATCTGTAGGGTCACATGCTCTATCCCAAATGATTCCTTCAACTTCGCGGCCACCTTCCCGATAATGACAGAGCCGTCACTAATCCTGTCTGAGTCCAGGGTTACGTGCCCGCTGAGCGCATAAAGTCCAGACGTGATAGTCCAGACATGTAGGTCATGGACCCCTTTGACACCGTCGACGCTGCGAATAGCCTTGGCAATTTTCTCGAGTTCCAGATGTCTAGGCGTTGCCTCCAACAGAATGTTCGTCGAGTCCTTAACGAGACCGTATGCACTTCTCATGATCAGAATCCCGATCAAGACTGCGGCTATCGGGTCCAACCCGGAGTAGCCGGTGAATACCACCACCAGACTACTGACTATTACAGCAATCGATGAGACCGTGTCTCCGGCAGAGTGAAGGAAGACTCCACTGACATTCAGACTTGTCTTCCTAGTCCGAGCTAGAAGCCCCGTCGTGGCCAGATTTCCCAAGAGACCCAGTGAGGCGACCCCGAGTACGAGCGGCCCCTGAACTCGGGTCGGCTGCTGAAGTCTGAGAAACGCTTCATAGATAATTAGAAGGGCTACTGCGATTAGGGTAGAGCCGTTGACCAATGCAGCGAATATCTCGGCTCTGTGATAGCCAAAGGTCCGTCTTGCGGTATGCTGCTTGCGTCCGAGCCTTAGTGTGAGGATGCTGACGCTAATAGCGAGAACGTCGGTCAGTACATGGCCTGAATCGCTCAGCAGTGCGAGGCTCTGGCCCAAGAATCCTCCGGTGAACTCGATGACGACTATTATTGAGGATACTGCAAGGGCGATCCAGAGGCGCCGCTCAGCGTTCTTTGAAGGGGCACTCAGATCGATGAGCAACGAAACGACGTTACAGCGGTCTGCGAATAGCAGTATTAGAAATGGCCGGGCGGAATTCCAATATCTAGGATGCTATAGTTAGCTGGTTACGGTCAGCAGCAAACTGAGAACTATCGGGAAAAAGAAAAACGGGTAGGGACTGGGCGTTCGATGCCCTGGCTGATTCTACATGCCGCTTTTCTTTTTCTTGCTCTTCTTCTTTGGTGCCATATTACGTACCGTAGAGCCGAATGCTGTACGGATGTTGCATAATACATCTCCGG
>Ga0207646_10002825_pt1 | contig 20199 bp, 18 predicted proteins | sample KBSK5502metaG_FD_184343 | JGI IMG/M metagenome (GOLD analysis project Ga0207646, IMG submission 184343) | Corn, switchgrass and miscanthus rhizosphere microbial communities from Kellogg Biological Station, Michigan, USA - KBS K5-50-2 metaG... | ecosystem: Host-associated > Plants > Roots >...
CGCAACGTTGATTTTCACTTGGAGGCTATCCGCCAATTCGGCGGCAAGGTCGAGGAAATACCCGGTGGCTTTGTAGCCCACCGCACCGAGCCGTTAAAGGGGACGCACATCAAGTTGGCCTATCCGAGCGTGGGAGCCACAGAGACGTGTTTATACCTGGGTGTGCTGGCGCAGGGGCGCACAACTATTTCCAATGCCGCTATCGAGCCAGAGATTTTTGAGTTAATCACGATGCTGCGAGCAATGGGTGCAATCATTTTTACCTCTTCGGGACGAGAGATACGTATCGAGGGGGTGAAACGGCTGACTGGTACACCCATGAAAGTGCTGGGAGATCGCATTGAGGCTGCCTCGTGGGCCTGCCTGGCCTGTGCATCGGATGGCGATATTACTGTTGAGGGCATTCGACCGGAGACGCTTGGCAATTTCCTCTCCCATTTCGGGCAAGTGGGGGGAGGATTTGAACTGGTTAGAGCAAACGCCATCCGCTTTTTCCGTAGGGAGGCGCTACGTCCCGCGATTATCGAGACAGACGTGTATCCCGGTTTCTCCACTGACTGGCAACAGCCCTTTGCCATTCTGCTCTCACAGGCCAATGGTATCTCGATCATTCACGAGACAGTACACGAAAATCGCTTTGGCTACCTGAAAGCGCTCGATACGTTGGGAGCAAAAACGCAGTTGACAACGTACTGCCTGGGCGGAACGACGTGTCGTTATCGAGAGTCCAACTTCGAGCACAGCGCGATTATTATGGGGCCAACTCCTTTCACTGCTGTTGATTACATTTCCACGCCAGATTTACGAGCGGGATTAGCTTATGTGATCGCGGCAGCAGTCGCCAGCGGTACAACGACTGTAATGGGTATTGAACTTCTTGAGCGGGGATATGGCAATATTGTTCCCAGGTTGGCTGCGATGAATCTAAATATCGAGCGAGTAGTGCTGAGTTGATTGGGTGCCTGGTATACGAGGTGTCTTTTATGGCTCCTTCTGCGTCTGTTATAGTAAGGTGAAACCTGAAAACAATACAGAACAGAAGGATACCCATAGATGGCTCGTATACTCTCTTATAACATATTCGTAGGCGGCACGCGCCGTGTTGATCATATAACTAACATCATCAGAGCAGCAAATCCCGATCTCGTCGGGCTGGTCGAAGCTACGAATCCGCGAGTTGTCGAGGAGCTGGCGCAACGACTGGGTATGCAGTATAGATTGAGCGGATCCTCTACGCATACGGGCAATTGGCAGGTGGCCCTGCTCAGCCGCCTACCGATTGTGCACGTGCATTCGCACATGCGTCCCGGCATACTCACAAAACCCGTCTTAGAGGTATGCTTAGAGGAGAAGGATGGCCGCGAGTTGACGGTGTTTGTGACGCACCTGGTGGCCGCCTTCTCCCACGGTAGAGGCGGCAATGGTATCCGGCGCAAAGAGATGCAAGAAATCCGGCGCATCATGTCATCGAAACAAGGAACGCCGCACCTGCTGATGGGTGATTTCAATACGCTCGCCCCGGGTGATCGCCTGAAAGCTAGTATTCTACTGCGTTACCTGGTTGAAAGGGATCGAAGACACCAGCAAAACCCTAATGATAGTGTAGGACATCCCTCTCTCAACTTTGTCGTGCCAGCGCCCCTGCGCTTCCTCAACCCACTCCTGCGCGTCATTCCACGCAGCAAATTGCTCTCCGCCCTCTTTGACGAGGCTGGCTCATTGTACGCCCCTCGCGGCAGCATCAGACTATTGTGCAAAGCAGGCTACATTGATTGCTTCCGCTCCACGAATCCATACGCCTGGGGCTTCACCTGCCCGGCGAGCGCGCCTGCGGGCCGCATCGATTTCATCTTCGCCAGCCCGGAACTGGCTGGGCGCCTTTCAGTGTGTAAGGTGATTACAGAGGGCAACGGTTCACGAGCTGAACAGGCAAGCGATCATTTGCCGGTCGTTGCAGAATTTGGGGAAAATATACCAGCCGAACCCGCCATTTCACGCAGTCTGCGTGTATCGTCGACGGCATGTCCGTCTTGATCGTATCTCCATTTGTCCATACGCTATCACGTTTTCTCAGTTTTGTTACTGGAAAAGATTGGCGCGACATCACGCAGAAAAATCTCTGTTGTCTTTGGGCCGATGCCTTTAAATTCTTCTAAACGAGAAGATAACTCATCTATCGAATGAGACTGTTTCAGAAGATCAGTGAGCGTTCCATATTTTTCTTTCAGTGTTTTTGAAACATCCAACAATTTCGTCGCTGTTGAGAAATCATACCGGACATAATGGCCATGATCTAAAACTTCAACGAGCTTATCCCATCCAGCTTGTATGATTGCATCAGGGCTTGTTAATCCATTGTTCACAAACTCAAAATACGTTCTCTTGGCTACCTCTTGTTGAATAGGCTTGCCAAATAACAGAGACGCCAGAAACCATTTGAAATATTCTGTTTCTTGTTTTGACGAAAGGTCAATGCCTAATTCTTTTGCATATATCTTCTTCTGTTCCACTGTTTTCCCTTCCCCGCTGCATCTTTGATTGTCCAGTCCCTGGTTTACCAGGCACTAAAACAGGGCGATAGAAGGGACGCTGCTATTGCTTAAAACTGAGGGGGCGCAAAAATTGCGCCCCCACATTTATTTATTCGCCCTCTTCGGTAATCGAGTATGGCGGCTTTTCAATCGGCACGCGGTATCCGCGCATCTGATCGCCTGCGCCATTAGACTCAAAACTTTCCTGAGATGGAGCCATAAGATCAGTGCTGATAAAGCGCACAAGTCGCTCGATACGATCCCAGCGCGCCGGATAGCGATCAGCGTAAAACTTCTCTTTTCCCTCAACGTCATAGGTGAAGAAGGTGTAGTCTAGATCCCCATAGCGATAATCTACTTTGATGTAGGGGATACGCACTAACTCCAGCACCTGCAAACTGGCCCGGGTCTGGGACTTCGGATTGGCAGCGTGAGCACCCGTTGCATTCGGACTCTCGTCGGCCATTTGAGTCAATTGAACAGCCGCACTCCAAACATCCATGGGAACACCCTCAGGCGGAGCTTCAGGATACAAAGGCTCGTTGATCTCAGTATTGTAGACCAGGTCTCCGGAGGCTTTCGCCAGGCGCTGCTCGGGAATGGCATTGGCACCGACTATTCGTGTCTGCTCGCCCAGGTCAAAGCGACGCACTATCTCATAATGACGAACCACTTTGCCTGTACCCCCGCAGTGTATGCATAACTCGGTTTTTGCTCCCTGGCAGGTCGGACAAACACGCTTGCCGGTTCCACACGTGCATTCCACTTCGCCATTTTCGCAATCCGGGCAGGGTATAGTGCGCCCCTTCGTGGCAGGATCAGTATCAAGCGGATTGGGAATAGGCATGCCTTGTGAGCGTATGCCTTCGAAGACATCCGACACTTTTTCGTTGACTGAATTCGCCAGGTTTTCGGCCCGCCTCTGGAAAAATGGCTTTTTCTTCGTCGCTGTCCAATCTGCGACGTAGCCGCGACCTTTACACGTCGAGCAACGAGTTCTGGTACGTCCTTTGCAGTCCGGGCAGATCACCCAACCTCGTCCTGTGCAGGTGGCACAGAGAAGACGCCCTGTACTATTACAGGCGGTGCAAGATATAACTTCGTCCAGCCCTTCAAGGCGGATACGACTTTCTGGTGCTTTCAAACCCATAACGGGTGGCAGTTCATAATCCCACACAGGCAGTAACGGCTGCATTTTCCCTAAAGGTCGCCCTGCATAAGGTTCAGACACCACCTCCAGGCTGCGTGCCTCCCAGCGTGTCTGCACTGTAACCTCCCATACTTCGTCTTCGCTCCAGGAGACGAGGTCCATATATGTGCCCAGGTCTCGCGCAAGCTGCCAGTTCCCGAGACTCCACATATTAGCCAGGTGGCGCATGCGCTCTTCCTCGACAGTTGTGGCACGGCGAGGTACTGGGGGCGTATTGGTCTGCTGCCAATATTCACCGGCTTTATCTACGACACGCTTGATGCGCTGTTGTGCTTCACTGGTCCCTTCTATTACTTTACGCCGGATTTCTTCGATGCGCTTATCTAAGTCATCTTGATAGGGCTGCCCTGATCCTGGTTCTGAGCCGTTATCCTGCTCCCATTCATCGCCCATAATAAATTCCTCCCGTGTACTGGCGTCAGGGCAATCCTAGCAGGTGCCCTTATAAACGCCTTGTCAATAATGTGTTTCTCACCATCATATACGATGATAACAACACGAGGGTTGTAAGGTGATCAAACCAGCAGCGGCACAATCTCTTCTTGGGCGGGTATGCCAGTTACCTCAACGCCGCGCTCATGAATAAGCAAATTGACCTCACTACGTATACCAAACTCTGGTAGGTAGATACCAGGCTCCATCGAACAGCAGGTAGAGGATAACAATACCCGGTCGTCTTGTGTCTCATAATTATCGAGATTCGCCCCGTTGCCATGTACAACAGTCCCAATGCTATGCCCGGTACGATGCACGAAATAATCGCTGTAACCAGCATCGGCAATGACCGCTCGGGTAACGTCATCTACCTGACGACCCTCGACACGCAGGCCCTCCGCCAGCTGCTCGTGCACGTAAGCGATACCAGTGTCACGCGCGCGCCGCACAATTTCGAATACTTCACGCTGGTGTGCCGGAATCTCATCACGTGACCCGGCATAAGCCATCCAGGTATAATCGGCGAAGATAGCGTCGGCTTCGGGCAGATGTGCCCAGAAGTCGAATAAGATCAAGTCTCCGCGCTGAATGGGGCTGTGATTGTCGCTGGTCGGTTCATAGTGAGGGTTGCTCGCATTCGCGTTGACTGCAACATGTGGAGGGTCAGCCAGAACCAGACCGGCATGTTGTATGATAGCCGTGAAGCGCTGCACGACATTGTATTCATCGAGCGTTACGCCTGCACGCAGCTCGTCACCCAATGCCACGAAAAGCGCATCTTTCACCGCAATGAGCCGCCGTCCTGCTTCACGATGACTCTCCATTTGTGCTTCGCTGAGCTGTGCTATAAAACGCTGTGCAATGTTGGCGGAACTGACGATCTCAACGCCAAAGGATCGTACCAGTTCGAGCGTGCCGCCATCGACACGTGCCATGTAGGGGATGGCGTTCATGGGTGAGTATTCCATTGCTATACGCGTACCGGGTCGCAGGATAGTTCTCAGGTGGCTTTGCATCTCCTGCCAGGTGCGAAAGACAAGTCGCTCTCCCGGCAATGAATGGAGCACATGTGCTTCGACGGCGCTGACCAGGGCCACCGGGGCGCCATGGACTGGCACGAAGTAGAACCAGCGGCGTGAAAAGAAACTATCAATGGGTAACGACAAGACCTGGTAAGCGATGGGGTTTGATTTACGAAAGTCATAAAACAGCCAGCCATCAAGATTCTCGTTGCGCAAGGCCCGCTGAACTTGTTCGAGGTCCATAAACAAATAGCTCCTCTACAGATAGATATTTTTGTGGGTATTGTATCACGATAGCGTCGAGCACTGCACTTCTAAATTCCGTCGTCAACATGTCATATTCGTGGAGGTTCCACGAAACCTTGAAGATGACCCTCGTATGTATTATCATACATTGGTGTAAAAAATGTGTTTGAATAACTATGGGATTGCTCCGTATAAAACTTCCAGAGAGGCATAGTTTGGGAAATGGGCGATGAAGTAACTCAGAAGCGGCCATTATCACAAATACCTCCAGAAAAATTTTCCCCCGGCACACAAGAACGTAACCGCTATTCAACAAGGATGCGTATCGCTATCTACACCTTTCTGCTGCTCGTCATGGTAATTGGCGGTTTTCTTGGCTATGGTTACTCTTATTTCGAAAACTATGTACAAATCCCTCTAGAGAATTTCTTTCATTCTGTCAGCCGCAGCAGCGACGAACCATCACCTGATGACAGCGCCATTACAGGGCGGCCATGGAATATCTTGCTGCTCGGCAGCGACGACGATAATAAATATAGCTTCCCCGCCTTGTTGACACAGGTTATGATGGTTGTGCATGTCGATCCTGACAACAACAGCGTGTATTTGGTCTCTATCCCGCGTGATTCGTGGGTGTACGTACCAGAAAATGGCAGCATGCATAAAATCGACCAGGCTTTTTTTCTCGGATCTGTGAAGCACAACAGCTTTGATGATGGCGTTCGCTCGGCACGTTTGACCGTTGAGCAGGATTATGGCATCACGATTGACCGCTATGCTTGGGTGGGTTTAAGCGGCTTTGCCAGCGTTATCGATACACTCGGGGGAGTCGATATCGATGTAACGCATCCTGTTGTAGATGACACCTATCCCGATGACACGCGAGCCAATCCGAACGATCCCTACGCGGTTGAACGTATCAACATTGCGCCCGGTCCGCAGCATCTTAATGGGCTGGAGGCATTAGAATACGTACGTTCGCGTCACGCTGATCTCGTGGGCGATATCGGACGCACCAATCGGCAGCAAGAGATACTGGAGGCGCTCAAAAAGAAGTTGACCGTGCCAAATATAATTAGTCATTTCCAGCAACTGACTAGGGACCTGTCCGGTAAAGTCTATACGGACCTGAGTGCGCAGGAAATACTGGCATTCGCTAATTTTGGCCGTACTCTAGCCAATTCTGCCATATACCGTGTTTCATTGGGACCTGGTAGAGGTAATCAGGATTACGGGAAATTTGCAACAGTCTATGATTCATCGCTAAGCTCTAAGCAGAGCGTGGTTATACCGAACTGCGATAATATTCAGCCCCTGTTTAATAATATCTTCGGCGTTGGGGTCTGTAATGTCACCGGTGGATTCTAGGAGTCCTGGCAAGATCATCTCTTTATACTATGCTTGAGGTGCTTCACTTAGGGCGACGCAAGCGACCCCTACCCACACAGCACCTCCCTCGTCCATACAGGATGATGTGCTACAATACTTCTTGACAACACATTTAGAGGAGCCAACTTGATCGAGCAACAGCAAGGCGAAGTGCGGTTTATGCAATTCGCCCACTATCTCCAATTTCCCGAAATTACTCATGCTAGCTTTACAAGACTGGGAGGATACAGCAAAACACCTTACTGGGGATTGAACGTTTCATTTAGCAGCGGTGATGATTTTGAGAACGTGTTACGTAATCGTCTGCTTGCGCTACAAGCTCTACAACTAGAGACCTATCCCTGTGCCACGCTCTGGTTAGTACATGGCGCTGATGTTGCTATACTTGGCGATGACGATACATGGGAATGGCGATACGACCAACCACAGCGTATTAATTATACTCAACTGCAACAATTAGGAACAGCTAAGCCGCGATGGAAAGCCGACGCAATCATCACCAGGCAGCGTGGAGTGGCGCTTGCGCTGGCTTCCGCCGACTGCGTTCCTTTGTTGTTCTATGATCCCATAGAGGGTGCAATAGGTATGGCTCATGCCGGGTGGCGTGGTACCGCTCGTGGCATCGCTGCCGCTACTATTGACGCAATGCGTGAACAGTTTGGCAGCCGGCCACACAATATCTATGTAGGTATTGGTCCATCGATTGGGCCTTGCTGCTATGAGGTCACCGGAGCGGTACAAGAACTGTTCATGGGACAACAGCAATTTGAGACTATGCCAACGGATGTGAGGTATCGCAACCTGGTACGGGAATCGGCCGTATTTTCTGTATGGGAACTGCCCGAACGTAACAGCTTGCGCCTCGACCTCTGGGAGACGAATCGTAAGCAGTTGCTTATGGCAGGTGTGTTAGCGGAACATATTGAGTTGCCGGATATATGTACAAGCTGCGAAACACATCGCTTTTTCTCGCACCGGGGCGAACATGGTAAGGCCGGTCGCTTTCCGTCCATCCTGGCGCTGCGTAATGATAGAAGCTAAGCTATGCCGAGCAACCAATCGAGAATAAATCAGGAGCAGTTGGCTGCCAATATCGCCCATGTGCGTTCTACTATCGCAGCAGCTGCGCAGAGAGCAGGACGCACGCCTGATGAGATCATGCTTGTTGCCGTTTCAAAAACGATGCCTGTCGAACTTGTGCAAATGGCGTATAATTTGGGAGTGACTGATTTTGGCGAGAATCGTGTGCAAGAGGCGCTTCCCAAAATTGCGGCGTTCCACCCGCAGGGAGTACGTTGGCACATGATTGGCCACTTGCAAAGCAACAAGGCCGGTAAGGTGGTAGGACAGTTTAGTTGTGTGCAGAGCGTGGATAGCCTGCATTTAGCGCAGATGCTGAACCGGCTCGCCGGAGAGCATGGCATACGCCTGCCCGTGCTACTCCAGGTGAATGTTGCGGGTGAAGCAAGTAAGGAGGGCATGTCTCCAGCCGAAATACTCGAGCAGGCTCGCCAAATCGTGGAACTGCCACATATCCAGGTAGATGGACTGATGACCATCGCACCACTGGCAGTGGACCCGGAAGAAGTACGGCCTATATTTCGTGAGCTACGTATATTAAGAGATCGATTGCGTTCCATGTTGCTCGCGAGCTCGTGGCAACACCTATCTATGGGGATGACAGACGATTATACTGTAGCTATTGAAGAAGGAGCCACGATTGTGCGTATTGGGCGGGCAATCTTTGGCGAACGTGTGAATAAGAACAATTCTAAGGAAGTAGAAAACAAATGAACACCGATGATATGTTGTTCGGCCGTCGTATCCGTCAAAACCATGCCTTAGAGCATGCAACGGTAACCGTACTCAGCGGACTAATCCCTGATTTACGTATTAGCGCCCGTTCCAGTTCGCGCGGCTTTATCATTTTCGGGGACGTGGACCTTGGTCTACTGCGAAGGGCCCTGGATGAAGCGCTGCGTCGCCTGCAGGCTGGCGAAGCAGAACTTGCCATCCATCCAAATTGCGGCACTAACCTGGTTGTCGGCGTCTCACTGCTCACAGCCGGCACGTTGCTCGGCATGACCTCAAGCCACACGCGTACACGCATCGCTTCAACTGCTGTCTCTTCGGTCGCAGGATTAATGGCAGCCCGTCCGCTTGGTGAGTTGGTACAAAAGCACTTCACAACGCTGCCTGAGCTTGAAGGGGTACGCGTAACCGATATCTTCCGGCGCAAAATTCTGGGTTTTACTGTCATCGAAGTACGCACTGTTCAGGAGTAACAAAGTATGCCTGGAGTACCTTCCAATCATGGAATTCTATACGCGATTATACTCTATGGCACGGGCGCTATCATTATAGCGATGCTGGTGCGAGCAGTAGCTTCCTGGTTCCGCATTGATGAACGTTACGCCTTTATACGTTTCCTGGCACGCCTGACCGACCCGTTCATAGTGCCGATACGTCGTATTATCCGTCCTGTCGGCGTTATTGACATAGCATTTTTCATCGGCTGGTTTCTGGTTGCCACGATACAAACGCTACTGCTCCAATCGCTTCCCAATGGGTGGTAGATACCATGCGCATCAGTGTGCGTGTGATACCTCGCAGCAGCAAGAACACGCTAGAGTGGGAAGACGGGGCGCTTAAAGTGCGCCTGACTGCGCCACCTGTCGATGGAGTTGCCAACGAAGCGCTGCTTACTTTACTCGCCCAGCGTCTAGACCTGTCCAAACGTGACATACAGATTGTGCACGGTACAGCAGGTCGGCACAAAACTGTGGAGATTGCGGGGATGACGATGGAGTCAATAGAGCAAAAAATAAGAGGGAGAGGGTAAACTCTCCCCCTTTCTTGGACTAATCAGCACGTGCCTTTATGGAAACAACCTTGGACTGCATCCTGGACAAAGAAACCACCTTGAATGACTTTCAGAATAACCAGCGCCTTATTGATTGGATCGCCATCAGACCCAAACGATATCTGCCCGCTTATACCCTGGATTGCTTGCGCACCCTTGATCTGTTTTAAGGCTTGCTGCAGATCGTTTGGTGTGATGGCCGTTTTTGTGCCTGTAAGAGCTTTACCACCCGCAGTCAACATTACAAGCGTAGCATCATAGGAGAGGATTACGTCGCCATCGGCGCGGGTATAGCCATATGGACCACCTTTGTGCTGATTGTTGGGATCATACGCTGCTTTGTACTCCCCGAAGAACGACGGTGTTGAACAGGCACCCGAATGACTAGATGAGCACACAATTTGCCACTCATCAGGATAGGCAAACGTCGTAAAGTGCAAGCGAACTCTAGCATCGTGAGCACTACTCGTGTACCCTCCCAACTCGTAGAGAGCATCTCCACCCATTATCTGCAAATTGGCAAATTGTCCCGATGTTGGCAGGTCTGTCAGGAGCACGCTGGCATCACTGGCATAGCCGGCAAAGTAGATCAGGTCGGGATTATGAGTTTCAGCATCGTTCAAGAGCTGGGTAAAGGTAGGTTTGCCAACCGTATATTTCTCTTCGACAACAATCTTGTTGCCATCTGCTGTGAATTGCGTACGGAAAGCATCTGCCAGGCTCTGGGTATACAGGTTGGAAGGATCATAGAAGAGCGCCACGTTCCTGGCATGTAAAACCTGTTCAGCATACTTCGCACCAGCGATCGCCTGGTCCTTATTAGGTGGAGCCACCCTGAAGAAGTAGGGAGATATGCCGGTCAAAGCATCGCTGGATGCGGTCTGTGAAACCATTGTAATATGTGCAGCAGCCAACACTTTGATCGCATTGTTAGCATAGCCACTGAAAGGCCAGCCCATCACACCCACAAATGTCTTGTCCACCTTGGCCAACTGCACGATCTGCTGTGCCACCGCATTTGTATAGTCTTGTTTACTACCAGCGTTTGCAATCAGCAGGCGCACTTCTACGCTATTGGGAAGTTTAGCGCCGTCATTAAATTCCTTTTGCGCAACATAAGCGCCCTGGAGATCATCGTGTCCCACACTCACTGTAGCAGTATCTCCGGTGAGCATTGTCCCCACAACCACTGTGATATATGGATTGCCTGAAGAGAGCACACGTTGATCTTCTTTGTAGATGAGCGCCTCGGCATCATTTGTATCAGTTGAAAGCCCGGAACTCCACAACGCCACAGCACCGCCACTGTCGCCTTGCGCGAGCTTTTGCGCAGCCTGCTGCTTAGATGCGCCATCGCCCCGGCTGGTATCAAAAGCAAAAGTACCATCGCTAATACCGATATACTCACCGTCCGGCGCTTTAGTGACGCCTATGCCATTGGATGGCACTGTCACCGTCGGGGTTGGTGTATTGTTGCCGGTTGTAGTAGTTCCTCTACCGCGCAAGTTGTTCACTGCGACAAAGGCAAGCGCTCCAAGCAGCAAGATAACCACTAGGAACAGTAGGAAGTTGCGCGCCACATTGTTGCCGCCTTGCTGCCTTGGCGGCGGAGAATACACAGCACCTGGCTGCTGGGGCGGAGGTGGTGGCACCGGAGTTATGGGTGGCTGCCGAACCCGCGTCGGCTGGTTTGCAAATGTGTTAGCCATGCTTGACCCACCTACCGCACCGGCAGCGCCCGCAGCCGCCATCGGCCCTGACGTTCCAAGGGTATAGCTGCTGATGTTGCCTGAGACGCCGAAGCGCTTCAGCAAAATGTCATCGACATCGCGCTTCATAGCTGCCGCGCTCTGGTAACGCTGGGTGATATCGTTGTTGACCGCGCGAGCGACAACACGCTCGACTTCGGGTGAGAGCTGGGGATTCAGCGTGCGTACAGACGGATACGTAAACGGCGGATAATTGCGCGGGTCCCGGTTGGTCAACAGGTGGTGCAGGGTTGCGCCCAGCGCATACAAGTCAGAACGTGGATCAGCATTGCCCTGATATTGTTCGGGGGGAGCATAGCCAGGTGTACCCAGGGCAGAAGTTTGTTTGCGCCGGGCATTGCGAGCGACATCGGCACGTGCGATACCAAAATCAACCAGGTGCGCCCGCCTATCCTTGGAGCCGATGATGATGTTGGCGGGTTTGATATCACGATGCACGATGGGCGGTGTTTGTTGCGACAGGTAGTCAAGGACATCCAGCATCTCGGAAGCAATCAGGAGCACTTCGCGCTCCTTCATCGGCTGATTGAGACGATCCATGCGATCTTCCAGGTTTTCCCCCTCCGCGTATTCCTGCACCATAAAGTAGCGCGACCCCTCTTCGAAGTTATCGGTCACGTTCGGAATCAAGGGATGGTCGAGATGAGCCAGGGTCACTACTTCCTGTTTGAAGTTGTGCTCATCTTCTTTAAACTTCTCGGGATCAGTGTTGTCGGAGATTAATTCTTTGATAACGACCTGTTTATTATCCAGCCGCTTGTCGGTGGCCAGCAACGCAGCTCCCATCCCACCCTGACCCAGTATTTCTTTAATGACGTAGCGGCCACCTTGCAAGGACGTACCAACGTTTAGAGCACGAGAGGTGCCACCTATGGTTGTGCTGTTTGACGTAGACGTAGCAGTAGTGGAGGGCATAGGTTTGCCGCAATTGCTGCAATAGCGGACGCCATCGCGGTTTTCATACTTACAGTAGGGACATTCCATAGCTCGTACCTACTTTCTCCGATTTTGGGCCTTGGTCCCGACAAAGCGACCGCAAAGGCCCTTAAGGCAGATTATACTTTGTTTCTGCGTCAGAGTCGAGAACCATATTGGAAAACTAATACTCAATAGATATATACGTAATCATTTTGCAAAAGTTCAGCGGCACCGTGCTGTCTTGAGGAGTATTATAAAACATAAAAGACTGGCGCCTGAGACGCCAATCTTTTTGTGAAACGATTTTGCATTATAGGAATGCGTGCACCGGACCTTACAGATGTTGGCAGCGAAGTGAGATGATACCTGGGGCAAAATGATTTGCTTTCTGCAAATACTCTTCTTCATTGGCCTCGATCATCAGCTTATGCATCACTACTACATCACCGTCTGGTAATGGTTCCGCGGGTTGCAGGCAAAGTTCCATGACTGCGCAACCTCTCTCGTAAACTTTCACGAGTCCCCCGGAGCCAGGGATACGGTAGACGCGATTATCGATTGATGGGCTAGGCACTTCGAGGTAGCCAAACTTGATAAGTTGCTGATACTGATTCTCCGACAGCATTTCTCTGAGCAGCGCCTTTGCGCGGCTTTCGGCTGAGAGATGCTCACTCACCGATTCACGGAAACGCCCAACGCGGCCATCAGGAGCCTGCGAAAGGTAATAAATCGCCAGGAGTAAGAACAGCAGCCAGATACCAAGGAACAGGCTAAGGGTTTGTAACATAGCCGTTTACTCTCTCCTTAGCCACCCACTACACGAGGCACCATCACGATCTGCTCGGCTGTACGATCAAACTTTTCAATACGCTCTACAGTTTTACCAGACTCCACTCTAAATGCGGTTGCGCCGCGAGCGCTTTCCTCGTTAAAGATACGCTCAGCTTCTCGGATTGCCGCTACGGTCTCGGAATCGCTGGTTTCTGCTTTCTCGAGATCCCAAACTATTCGCTCATCACCGCGACGGGACATAATCCGCAGCATACCCATGGTCTGTCTCCTTTTTCTGTACAAGCTTACACGCCAGGTCTGATCCCTGCATTTTAATTGCCATTTACCTTTACCAGCCGCCTTACCCAAAATCAGGGATAGAATGAGCATAGCATGATTTCACCGCTAACGTCAAGGGCATCTATTCTTAATTTTGAGAGAACCAGGTCGGGAGTGCGAATCTGAAGGTACTCCCTGCGCCTGGTTCACTTTCGATTGTAACCTGCCCACCGTGTAACTCTACGACCATTTTCACGATAGCCAGCCCTAAGCCCTGACCGCCGGAGCGGCCAGCCTCCAGCGGAATCTGGTAGAAGCGTTCAAAAATGCGCTGCTGGTGTTCGAGGGCTATGCCACAGCCAGTATCCCGTACCTGTATCTCTACCAACTGCTGATCTTGATCGGTTACGCTCATACCTGTTTCGTTGATTACACGCGCAGAAATCGTTACTTCTCCACCTGGCGGTGTAAAGCGTATGGCATTGCTGATAAGATTACGCAGCACCTGTTGGATACGATCCGCGTCGGCATAAATGGGAGGAACATTAGTGGCGATATCAACCCTTGTGTTGATGCCACTATCCAGCGCTATCAGTTCAAGTCCTTCTACGGCGCCGGCCACAATTTCTGGCAAACTGACCAGGTCGCGGTTCAAACGCAATTGCCCGGCATCGGCACGCGAGACAAGCAAAAGATCTTCAACAAGGGCATACAGGTGTTCGCTGCCGCCACGCGCCCGCTTCACAAATTCGCGTTGCTGCTCATTCAGTTCACCCGCGATGCCTGCCAGGGCAAGATCAAGGTAGCCATTGATAGTGTTGAGCGGCGAGCGCAGTTCATGGGTAATCAGGGAGAGGAAGTTTGCCTTCATGCGGGCTGCATCTTGTTGAGCCAGCTCTGCCCGGCGCGCACTGCTGATTGCCAGTACTGCCTGTTCAGCAAAAATTGCCAGTATGTCCAATTTATGTGAGCAAAAGGTACCTGTTGCAGGGCTACTGGCGGTCAGCGTGCCGGCGAAATGTTCTTTATCGATTAATGGCATACATACCAGCGAACCGACCGGCGTTGTGCCCTCGCGCTTGAAACGGGGGTCAAGACTTATGTCATTGATGACGAGTGGTTCACGATGTTCAGCAACCCAGGCAGTTACGCTTTCATTCCCCTGAAAACGGGCGTGATTCACGCCATGCTTTTGTTCTTGTGGGGCAGCATGTGTTACTAATATAGTTCCTTGAGCATCTTGCAAGACAATCGAGCAATCTTGCATTTCGAGGAGAGCGGCCATATTACGCACGATTTGTTGCAGCACTTCAATCAATTCCTGTTCTATCTTTCTTGTCAAAAATGGAGGCAATGGCTAAAGTCATGCTGCTACTAGTAATATACCATTGTCTATATAACGGGGTCAGGAGGATAAGTAAGATGGGCTATCGGATAGGAATTGTTGTATAACTCCAGATAGGGGCCTGCTCGACTATTGGCATGGTGAAGATGATGCATGCACCGCCCTGGTGTGCGTTTTCTGCACGAATGGTGCCGCCATGTGCCTCTACGATAGCTCGCACAATTGCTAAGCCCAGGCCACTGCCGCCTGTGTTAGCCTGGCGGGAGGCGTCGGCGCGATAGAAGCGATCAAAGATACGCGACAAGGCTTCGGCCGGGATACCCTTACCGGTATCGGTAATGGCAATTTCGAGCGTACTCCCCCGCTGCCTGGCATCAACAACAATGGCTCCGCCCGGCGGGGTGTAGCGCAGCGCATTATCGCAGAGATTTGAGAAAACGCGCATCAGCAAATCGGGGTCGGCCCATATGGGCGGAAGATCATAAGGCACGTTATTGCGCGGCTCCACATTCGCACGCTCAAATTCAGGAGCAAGCACAGCCAGGGCTTCATCAACGATTGCAGCCAGGCGTAACACTTTCGGCCGGGGCTGCATTGCTCCTGCCTCCACTTTAGCCATGATGTGCAGGTCTTTGACCAGTCGGCGCAATCGCAGTGTTTCGCGCATGATGATATGCCCGGTCGCTTCATAATCTTCACGATTCTGGTTCACGCCATCCACGAGCGATTCGCCCAAACCGGCAATAGCGGTCAAGGGCGTTGCCAGGTCATGGGTGATATTCATGATGAGTTCGCGACGCAAGTATTCCTGCTGGCGCAGTTCATCTACGTCTTTCTCGAGCCGCACCGCCATCTCGTTAAAAGTATCGGCTAGCTCGCCCAGTTCACTTTGCGAATTAGTTATGACCCGTGCACTGTAGTCTCCTGAGGCAAGCACGCGGGCTGTATTGGTCAGCCGCGCCAGGGGACGTGTGATAGTACGTGAAAAGAGGACGGCTACGATTACCGCTAGCACGGCTATAATGGCAGATGCGATCAAGGTGAATGTACTTACCGTCGCCAAAAATGGGGGAACAGTATTCTCAGCTGCTGAACGCGGCAGCACGATCAAGATACCAACTACCGTGCTGCTACTCTGCCCACCTGCGAAAATTGGTTCTGCGACAAAGAGGCGAGGAGAAGCGCCTGGACCGCTTGTGCCGATTTGACCAATGGTGGTAGTTCCTCGCCGGGCTTGTGCTATTGCCACGGTTAATTTAGCATAGTCGCCCTTCTGCGCGGTTGGATCGGTAATTGCCACCAGCAGGCCGGTGAAAGTAGCGGGCCGCTGCTGAACATTGCCATAACGCGGATAGATAAGGCGGGGGAAACGATTAGCACTAAGGATAATCGACAGGTAGTCCTGGTTCTGAGCATTTTGCGTTGCTGTATTAGGTAATATGTCATTTACAGCCTTAATAAGGCTGCCACTTTGCGCATAGCTCTCACCGACTCGCTGTGCGGTTCCGCCTGCAATATTCGTGAGTCGCTGGCGCTGGTCTGCACCATAGTAGTAATTAATCGCTACTATGACGGCTATAGCCAGCAGTGTTGTCGCCAGCAGGGCCACCAGGATTGATACGAGGGCCAATCGCCAGCGAATACTCTGCCACCAGTGTACTCGCTTTTCTGTGCCCGGTTGCTGAAGTGGTTGTAATTGCATAACCAATGTGAGTTCCCAATGAACTTGATAACCGTAAGCGGTTATCAAGATACCCTACGCAAGGGCGACGCAAGCGTCACCGATCCTACACGGCCTGACATAAAAGGGTGATTACGAGCGGGCTCCTACTTCAAATTTGTAGCCAACGCTCCAGACGGTTTTAATGTAGCGATACTCCGAGTCAGCCTCTATTTTCTTGCGCAGCGCGCTGATGTGGACATCAATAATATGCCCATCACCAAAATAATTGTAGCCCCAGACTTTATTCATCAGCATTTCACGAGTAAATACCCGGTCGGGCGACTGCGCTAGCAGTGCAAGCAGGTCAAACTCGGTCGGCGTTAATGTTACTTCAGAGTTATTGACTTCAACACGACGCGCCGGCAAATCAATGGTAAGTTCTGGATAGCGCAACACCGGCTTGATGGCCGTGGATTGAGAAGGAGTTTGTCCATCTCTAGCCTCCTGGTTCTCAGCCCGGCGTAAGATCGCTCGCACTCTACTTACCAACTCACGTGGGCTAAAAGGTTTCACGAGGTAGTCATCCGCACCAAGATCAAGACCCTGGATGCGATCATCTTCATCACCGCGCGCTGTCAACATCAAGATAGGGGTTTTTGACCAGGCGCGAATACGGCGGCAGACTTCAAAGCCGTCGAGCGCAGGCAGCATAATATCCAGGATGACGAGGTCCGGGCATGTACGCGCATGAAGCGCCAGCCCGTCCACGCCATCGCTGGCAGCAATGACATCATAGCCAGCATCTTTTAGATATAGATTGAGCAGGTGAATTATACCTTCTTCATCTTCAATAATAAGAACTTTCCGGGACATATGCTATGCTCCTATGTACCTCTCGTTGGTATAGTACCATACTGTTTCAGCGAATACATACTACTTATGGCGGCTTCAAGGCGCTTTGCAAAATCTTGACCAAATCTTGATCTTTAGCTTACACTTTGTTGATCTTTCAGCGCTATGATAAAAATGTCACATAGGTGGTGTGGCAAAATGATGAAGTATAACGTGTTTACGTTTAGCAGAAACTTCAAGATAGATGAAAAAGAACAAACTACTGTTGATCGGGGGGGGGTCTGCACTGCTGTTACTTGCTATACTCTTCAGCGTGTTCTTTACTAGTCCTCTGCTGGCATCTGCCAGGTCGAGCCAGACTAATGCTAACGCTGCCTCTACACCCGCAGCGGCTACACCCACGCCTAACCCATACTGCCAGCGATACTTTCAAGACCTGGCAAAACGGCTTGGTGTGCCGGTGAGCACGCTGCAACGGGACATGCTGGCGGCGGCTGACGATACGCTGGCCCAGCTTGTGAAAGACGGGCAGTTGACACAGAAGCAGGCGAATTCCATCAAGCAGTTCCTCCAATCTCACCAGGCATGCACCGGCATCAACCCTGCAGAGAGAGGTATTATACAGCAAAGCTTGAAGCCATACCTAAACACTGTGGCTAACCAGGTAGCGCTGGGGCTGCGCATGACTCCCAGTCAGCTTAAAGCCCAGTTGCAAGCGGGTAAGCGCCTGAGCCAGCTTGCAGCGGCGCAGGGTGTTTCATCCTCGCAGTTGCAGACGACTGAGGTGAACGCAGTCCAGAGCGCGGTGAACCAGGCTGTCCATGATGGCAACCTGACGCAGCAGCAAGCAACAACCTTCATGCAGTACGCGCGCCAGCACCCCGAAGTTGTGAATCACATGATTGAAAAATATTACGGCCAAACTAGTAGTTCCAACCAGTAGTTCACCGCAGGGAGGGATACAAGCAGACATACTCCTTCCTTCTCTCCCCCGTCGATTAGAGAGGGCTGGTACGGTTCAAACCGTACCAGCCCTCTCTATATGTTTCTGGCTTTTTGGAGGAAGGTGTGACCACCCCGCCCCTAAAAACCCTGCTGTGTCTTAGCGAACTTGAGCGGATTGGGGAAGTTGGCTTTGGATCCAGCGCTGCAGGGCTTCGCCGCTCTCGAAGGAGACGATGAGGGCATAACGCGGCTCTGGCCCTGGATGCCATGCAGCATGCCAAAGACGCTGTGAGTCGATGACAATCTGGCGGTTACGAGGCAGCGAGATGCGTGATTCTGTCGAGGGGTCGTCTTTGTCCTCGCGCAGGATCATATATGAGTTGGGATCATCGGTTAGTTGCAGCCATGCACGCACTACCCAGCCTTCGCCATCGGGGTTGAGGCGGTTGTTGTCGTCGAGGTGCAGGTTGTGGGTGGCCTCAGCCTCCGTATTAGGATTGAGTTTGATAATGCGGACGCGCCCGTAATTAGCACCTACATTTTTGGCCCATTGCACCAGGGTGGGGCACTCCTCGGCATTCTTGGTCCAGATGCCGTTCTTGTCGGACTTACCATGGTCCCAGAAGCCTGCGCACTCCATTTCGCCAAGGGCAGAGGCAATGGGCGCGAAGTTGGTATCCCCACCACTTTTCCAGTCCATATACTCGAGGCCCATCCATTCCTCTTGGGGGACGGGCGGGCCATCGTAATCGCGCAGGACAACAAAACCCTTTTCAGCAAGGGTGTCGAGTTTAAGATGCATTCAGTAACTCCTCACTAAGTTGTATCAGTAGCTGACCCAGCGATCGTCAGTCTCCTCAAATAAAGATTTGTCACAGACAAACGATGCCTTCCATTGTAATTAACGCTCCATTTGTAATGAACGTTCCATTCCGCATGTCGTCCCTTCTTTAGGAACATGGTCATTTTATCATACTTGGCTCCCAGCTCTGGCGAGCGTGCAATCGGTTGGTCCGAGGGGATAGCATGAGTCATCAGTACACGATTGGTGGGGCTCTCCAAAAAACCTACCACTGAGGGACGGGGTTGGCGAGGTCTCGGGCTTGCTGCAACACCTGTTGGATCTGCGGCCCGGCCAGAAAGCTTCTCTGCAGCGCCTCATCTCCGATGCCCTGCGCCAGCCCCTGGATGATCCTCACCGCCTCATCAAAAGCGGTACGCGCTTGCACAGGCTCATTCCCTGCCTCATACAACGCTCCCAACGCCGCCTGGATCTGCCACTGTTCTCCCGGCAACCCGATATCTGCCGCCAGCTGGGCGGCCTCGCGCAAGTGGTCGATGGCCTGCTCGCTGTGCCCATCCCACGCGGCCAGCAGAGCCAACGAGCGCAGGTAGGGCAGGCGGAAGCGCCGGTAGGGCCCCAGGCATTTCCCCAGTCGGTGCACTTCTGCTCGCGCTTGCCTCTCATCCCCCCCACGCAGCAGGGCTTCTGTTTCATAGTGACGATAGAAATCCTGCATGATCAATTCCGCATCAATGCTCTCGCGTAGGGCGATGGCCTGCACGGCATAGCCGTAGGCTTGCTCCCACTGCCCTGCCAGGACATAGTGCATGCACAAATGCGAAAGGACGGGCACGCACAAAGGTCTGAGGTCTAATGGCTCTGCAACGGCTACTGCCTCTGCGAGCGTTGTGCGCGCCTCGTCCCACTGCTGTAAGGCGTGATAGACACTCCCCAGGGCAATGAGAATGCACGCGACGTTTGCAGTCGGAGGAAAGGTCCGCGCCAGCGCCATGGCTTGTTGCGTGAGCGCGAGCGCCTCTTCATAAGCCCCCGCTTCCAGCAACCCATGCGTGAGGAAGAACGTACTGAAGACTTGTACCCAGACGTTCTTGATCTCCTTCGAGAGCGAGAGCGCTATGCGACCACTGTGAATGCTGTTGTGCACCTGCCCGGCATG
>Ga0207646_10002827_pt1 | contig 20191 bp, 21 predicted proteins | sample KBSK5502metaG_FD_184343 | JGI IMG/M metagenome (GOLD analysis project Ga0207646, IMG submission 184343) | Corn, switchgrass and miscanthus rhizosphere microbial communities from Kellogg Biological Station, Michigan, USA - KBS K5-50-2 metaG... | ecosystem: Host-associated > Plants > Roots >...
ACGAGCTCCCTGGTCTGATACCTGAGTTGATTGAGCTGCGGGAAAGTAATATGCCTGAATTCTATCCAACCGACCGCGCATCGCTGGAACGCGACAGCGACATGGAGTTCTTCATCGCCAGCGGACCGACTAGTTAGCATGAGTAACTGATAAATGGAGATAATAGCCCTTCCCAAGCTATGTGAGGTCTCGCATCTACATCTGTCAGTGACAATTGTCTACCTATGTGGAGTGAATTCCATGCCAGTTCACCCGAAAGTCCCATCTCAATCCAGTCCCCTTAGGGAGAAGGGATTGTGCGGGCAAGAATACGTGACAAGGGGCGTTTCGCTTCGACGTATGGACTGAAGAAGATCGTATGTAAGTCAGGAAGCCGATATGAATTCATCATTGTAGATAATTCTGGCTTCCCGGTTTCTCATCTGACTGAGTGGTATCGCCTTCGTAAGTCTCCTGGCCTCAATGGCACCCGGCGCACTTACCTGGGATTTTTACTCCCTTTCTTCGGGTACTTGCTCAAACATAGGTTCGCCTGGAATGATGAACCAGAACGCATACGCACCTACATCAAAGCTTTTCTCAAGGAAGAAATCGCCTGCATTGTGAGCCTCGACACCTCACTTGACGGGTACCGCTTGGAACTGACAGGAACCTCTCCGCTGTCCCAGTCCAGCCTGCGGGTCTTGCTCGCAGCCATCCGGGATTTCTACGAGGTCATGGCCGAAGCCGGATTGTACGCGTTAGCGAATCCAATGTGCTCGACCCTGCTCCAACACTGGAAACGGGAGCGCATGAAGAGTATTGCCAACAGCGGGGCGCCTGATCGCGCGGGGACTCGCGAGGAAACCTGGCAGGAATCGAACAATCAGCCTATCGCCTTCTTCCGGCTGAGAAGGGGCCAGCCGTGGCAACCAGCTGTGGCACTCACCTCAGAGCAAATCCAGCAGAGGATGAATAAGGACCTTGACTGGATGACAGAGCACGCTTCCACCCAAAGGGATCGACTGATTTTATTGCTCTTGCGTCAGACCGGTGCCCGGTTGAACGAGATCCTGAGCTTAACTGCTGGGGGATATCGCAAAGCGAAAGGCCCCTACCAGGCCTATGTCGTCAACAAGGGAAGTTATGGACGCGAGTAAAAGCTGATCCGCCTCACCCCTACAATCGAAGCGGCCCTTGTCAGGTACGTGCGCACCGAACGGGCTAGACACGACGCGTTGAGGAGAAAGCGCCTGGGGGATTTGCATGATGCCGATCCAATTTTTTTGACACGCCGACGTACCCCCTATAATCGGGACGCCTTTTACTACCACTGGAGGCGGCTCTTTGCCGCTCGGCCCGAGCAAAAAGAAGGTGAGCAGGTACTTCAGCCGCTCGAGTTCACCCCCCATGACATCCGCCACTTGTACGTCACCGAATGGCTGACAAAGATCAAGAAGAAATGTGTTAGGGATGCAGAGCGAGCGCGCGTCTTGCGGCAAGGTCTGCAGCGTCGTATGGCATGGAGAAGTCCTCTGACCATCCAGTGCTACGACCACTCCTTCACCGAACAGGAGGAAGAGGAAGCCTACGATGCTTTCCAGCGCGAGGTGGAGCAGGAGCAAGCGGAAGCATGCATTGTTGCCAAACAGTCCACGAAGACGCGCTCGACAGAAGTCAGCTCCGAGTCGCCGCAGAGCAAAGCCATGCGTCAAGCTGCCGCCGATCTCGAGTTTTGGAAGGATGATCCATGATCCAGACTACAGTACAGATAGTAGACGAATCAAATTCATCAACTCGGCGCGTTAACTTCCGCGACGGCGATCGAGAATTGCATCTGCACGTCTTTTATGAATGGCTGCCGCCCGAACTACACAACGCGCCTTTTATTGATTGGACAAACCTGCCGAGCAAAGTCATTGGCTACTTGGTGAATACTGTGAGGGACAGCTCCATGGCCGCTCCTCTCGCCCTGGCTGTGGGAGTGGCTATGGGGGCAGTAGGGGAGTACACCCTACGGGGAAATATTACCCGACTCAACAATCTCCTCAACGAGATACGAGCCATTTGTGGTGCACAGAGTCCCGCAGAACTGACGAAAGAGATTTGGGAAACCTATTTCGGCAAAAAGGAACTGACTCCGGGAGATTTCAACCGCTTCAAAACATATCGCGCTTACACAGAAGGCCATCTTCCCAACTACGTGGGACAGCTCACACCGCACCAATACGCTCGTATTGAGCCCTATATTCTGCCACGACTTCCTCGAAAATTGATCGAGCAGCGAATATCTCGTGCTTCTAATGAAGCGGGAGAAAGGCAACGACGAAAAGAGAAAAGCGATGTGCTCTCGCCCCTTCACGCCCTATTAGTCGCCCTGGTTCGCTTCAGGAAACAGGCAGCGGAGAGGATGCTGCAGGCATTCTATGAAGCGAGAGCACAGGCGCGTACAGGCGATGTCCAGCTTCCACTCCCCTTTTCGTACGAGGAGGAACTTGTGACGCTCAATCGTAATGCTACGACCGTCGCAGAAGCCCGACTGGAAAAACGTTCGGTGACTATGAAGTTTCTCCTCTGGGATCGTCGGAGTTGGGTACTAAGGCACATAGATGAGTACGATACAACGACTCGACATGAGGCAAGGAGTCAACGCAACGAATTTTCTCCGGGCGTCGAAAGTTTTTTTGTCCAGTTTCTTGGTCCGGCCGAAGACCTCCTTTGGTTTGGAGATGTTATCAAATACCGACTACTTCATGATGAGACGCCACGGGGGCTCTCTCAAGAGAATTTGCAGCGCAGAAAGGAGCTGCTGGAGATACTCGGAGTATCTACCGGACTAGCGGTCAACCGAGAATGCATCTTGGCTCCTAGCATTGAGCTCTTCAGAGCGATTTCAAGCGCTATGACTCGAACTGAGGCGCTCCTGCTTGAGCCGGAGTCGCTTTATCGAGGCTGCCTATATGGCGCTGCGCTAGCGACAATTGCACTGACTGGTGGGTACAGGATGAGTGAGCTACTCCAGGTTAGCGCTGATCGATTTAAGACCCGCTCTTACGTCGTGAAGAAGGAAGGATTCCCAGAAGGGGAAGGAAGAGTAATGCACCTGCAACTGCTCTTGCCGAAAGGCAAGCGAACCGAGGAGCAGCGCAAGCTCTTCCTAGTCAGCGAGGGAGCCTACCAGTTACTTTGCGAAATCGCGCAGGGACTAAAAAGTGCACATAATGATCGTATTCCTGTGGTCTTTCCGCACCCAAACAATACCAAAGAAGAGGACCTCTCACCCGAACGTTACCTCTTCCAGTGGAATGCCAGATCCGATGGCCGGGCAGGTGCCCTGGGTCCTACAGATATGAGTAACCTCTTGCGCTTTATCTTATACGGAGTGGAATTTCGCACCAGGGAAGGTGAGCCTTTTTCTGTGACCATCCATCTCCTGCGCCATGTGATGGCGACCGTGGCACGGCACGAACACGAGGTGCCAGTCGAGGCACTGGCCCGCGTGCTCCATCATGAGACCGGCCAGGGGATGATTCCTGAAGCGAAGGCGACTCTATACTACAGCGAGGAAATAGAAGAGCGCTCGCTGATTACCTTCGCCGAGTTCCAATCAGATCTGGAGGAGTGGGCCGCGTCCTTGCTCGTCGAGTTTCCCGAAGAACGGGAACTAGAGGGGATGGACGAGGACCTGCGGGAGAGTTTTGAGCACTGGCAGACCTTGCTTGAGACGACCCTTGGATTTTGCAGCAACATCAATCTCTGCCCAAGAGGGTACAACCGGACTCTTTGCATCGGATGCCCATTCCTGGTACCCGATCCCCGAAAGCGCCAGCAGGCTCTCAACTGGCGCACCGTCTATGCGAAGCACGCCGAAGAACTGGAAGCGCAGGGGAACGCTGTAGATGCACGCCAATATCGGCTGCTGGTTCGCGACCTGGACGGCCACATCAACGCCATGGCGATCCTGCAGGCCTCCATCGATGATGGCAAACGCAAACCCGTGTTTCTCCTTCTACCGTCGGCATCGTATGAGGAGGTGATCATCGATGCAAAAACGTAAGCGTTCATCTCACGGGGCCCCAAGAGCGTATTCCGAGCAACAGTTGATCGGACTGTATACTCATGCCCAGGCTCAGAAACAGAACACGATTGAACGCCTTACTGTCGCCATCGCCTCTCTCAACCGACAGAAGAAGCCCATCTCAGCCAGAACCATTTACGAGGAATGCGGCCTGGCGCATGCCGCTCTTCGCCGGAATCCCGAAGCACTTCAGTTATTCCAGCGGCACAGCACGTTCTTAAAACGCGAGAGCAAGAAGAAGAAAACGCTTCCAGCTGCTCCTTCTCCCAGAGACTCCATGCCGACCTCCAAGAATTCGCAACTCACAGACCGCGGATTGAAGGAAAAGCAGCGCAACGAGGAACTAGAAGCACAGAATGCTATGTTGCTCGAGGTAATGGTCCAAAAAGATATCACGATCACCGAATTGCAAGCAAGGCTCACTGCCCACGAAGAATACCTAGGACAACGCCGCACCCAATTGCAACAACAGGAACATCAGGAAAAAGACAGGTGAGCGCGAGGTTGCGGTTCATCACAACCTCAGCGACCTGGCATTTTGGGAGGAGAAATCATGACAACGAATAATTCGTTCTCGAATCAAGAACCACTGGAGCCATTCCAGCAGAACGAGCATCGTATCAATTTCAGGAATGCGGATCATGATCTGCATATCCAGTTGTTCTATGCATGGCTGCATCCCGATCTCCGTGATCTTCCTGGCATCGATTGGACAAAAATGCCAAGTACTGTCACCAACTACCTTGTAAATGCGGTCGGCGACTCACCTTATGCCCCTCACATTGTCCTTGCTGTTGGGGCAGCTTTGGGGTCTGTTGCCCCTCTTACTTTCAGGCACTTTGCTTCTGGCCTCAACACCCTCTTGAACACTATCCAGACGCGCTGTGATACCTGGAATGGAACGGACCTTACTCGCGAGGTATGGGAAGAATATGTTGCTAGGGAAACAAATGTTTCAATACGACGTAGCTGTCTTCGTGCCTACACAATATTGACAAGAAGCTACATTGTCGGCTATGTCCAATCACTTAATTCTGAGCAGCGCAGACGGATTTCCCCCTATATTCTTCCTGCTTTACCCGCATATATTCTTAAATAGTACGGCGCAACGGCTACTCGACATCGGCACAAAGACCATTCCGAGGTGATCGCCTTTACCCTGCATCATCAGTCTGTTCCACTAGCAACGGATCGAATGACCGCCGGATTGAAGATGGACAGAGAGGAACGGGCAGCGAATATCATTCTCTCCATGCCAGACGAAATGACGCTAGGAAAGACGGATGAAGACATCCGTGCCGTGCTTGAGAGCAATACGAGTCACGATCTGCCTGCGTGCATTGCGGGCATTAACCACCAGACTGTCAGGAGATAGCTCGGTGTTGCTCATACGCTGTCTCCTTCTTCTCCACGTGCTTACTAGGTAAGCCCCTGGAGGATAGAGCGGTCCAGGTCACCACAAATCGTTTGCACCGATCTATTGCCTGGTGTCAGCCACATGACATATGTCCGTAGGATATCGCGTACGATATCCTCACATCGCTCAGAAAATTCATTAGGAGGAATCCCCAGCTTTCCAAGCAACCTCTTCTGGTCTTTTCCCAGATTGGACAGTTGCTGCCCTGCGTGAACAATCGCACTTCTGATTGCATACATGGCCTTCAGCAATGCTTGCGCTTTCTCTGGTTCCCAGAGTTTTGCCTGAGCGAGCAGAGCCGCTCCCCGCAGGGCAAGTCTGTAGTTCAGTTCTTCAGTTGACACATCTGCCAGCAGACAACTTTCCAGTGCAACCGTCAAATCAATGATTCGATCTTCATGAATGGTTCGTCCGTAGGCTTGATTGAAGTGCCGAAGGGCCACGGCCAGTCCACTTTTCTGTGTGTCTAACTTTTGTAGGGACTCTGAGAGTCTTTGGACAACTGGTAGGTCTGTTTCTGAGAGCGTGTAGAGAGAGCCAAATTGCAGGGAGTAGAGGGAATCTGGCCGCCGGATGCTTTGACCGTTCGGGAGACTGATGAAGGATGACGGCATCATAGATCGTGGCATCTGGTTCGTCTCAAAGAACGCCAGAACCCCAACATCGCCAGCCTTGACCAGACGGAACGCGGTGATAACATTCTCTACCTCCATACTCAACTCCTGGCTCCCCAACGTGTTTCGTGTATCGAGATGAAAGCCAGTCGGTTTGAAGCGTGTCTTGAGAAATATGTTGAAATCAACGGGCCTGGATCGCAGGATATTATCCAGCTTCGTTCCCTGATTCCACGCGGACGCCTTCTCTTCGCCAGGAAACGGGGCCAGTTGAAGATGAGAACTGAAGTGTACTGGCTCCTGAAGGTGGCTGGCAAACTGAATCAACGGGATAGTCACATCCCATCGGATGCGGCTCGCCGTCCACATCTCGTAGTAGCGGGAGTAGCTCTCCAGGAGTTGTTCTCGCGTCGGCTGAAAGGTGCCATATTGCTCAAGTATGTTAACAAGAGGAAACAAGAAATCCCGGTACAGCAGTGATTTGATTTCCTCAGAAGAAAGAGGTTCTTCTGTAGAGGGGTATCGCTACGTAAGCTGTCACCAGCCGCAAAGTAACTGATGAGGTAAACAAGAGCAGGAATGCATAACACTCCTGCTCTTTTACTGAATAGGGAAGCGCCCCATGGCCTGATCATACTCGTGTTGCGCGTCGGCCAGTGACAGTTTGGAATAGATCTCCAGCGATTGCCGACTTTCATGGCCGGAGTACGGTCGGATGAGGGCATCATCGATGCCCTGCTTTTTGAGCCAGGTGAACAGGAAATGCCGCCATTTGTGAGGGGACATCGAACGGGTAATCCCTGCCGCTTGCGCATAGCGTGCCAGCATTTTCCTGACCCCGCGATCGGTGTATTTGTCTTTGCGGGACGACTCGAAGAGGTAAATGGCCCCTTTCTCACGCATCCCTTTCATATGCAGAGCAAGCAGTTCGCGGAACGAAGGCGGAAAGGGAACCTGCCGGTCCTTGTGTCCTTTGCCCTGCGTAATGCGAATCTGGCAACGCTTGACATCGACCTCATCAAGTCGAATCGTTACCAACTCACTCACGCGAACCCCGGTATAGAACAGCGTTTTGATCAGCACCATATCGGCGAAGTTACGGCAGTTCCAGACAGCCTGGTAAAAGCGGCGCATGTCCTCCTCATCGGTCTCCTCGTCTTGCCGCGCACATGGAACTTGGCGACGTAGATCACGGATGAGAGCCACCCGCAGAGGCAGGAACTGGCCAGCTTGGTCAGGCAAGGGAAGGGCAAAGCATGCGGGGGCCACTTCCCGTAGCACCTGTCCATGTCGGTCTCGTTCCAGAGGCACAAACGTCCCAACCCCCGTGAAGGATTCCAGCCCTTCGTATTGATCCGTTCGCAGGAGCGTCACCACCGTGTGACCTCGTGCGCTTCCGATCTTGGAGGAAAGGAGCTGCCATGCCCTCACGATCTACAATCACTCGTGCATGCGACTCCCGCTCGTTGCCCTGTTCATAGCGAAGAAGGACCTGGGGAAGGCCAATCGTCAAGTGCTGGTCACCACGAGCAGTGATGGCGAGTCGAGGATGCCCCTGTTCATCGTGCAAGAGTACCAGGGCACGACACCCCAGAATCTTGCCAGAACAACCGATCAGTCCTCGTGGAATCAGCTTGTCGGTGTAGACGGGGAGGCGTCTGGCCATCGATGTAGAAACAAGGACTTCCTTCTTGCTTGGTTTCGACTCCTGACTGCCAGAGTTGTGCGGTCCACTGCCCAAAAGCATCGGTGAGGGCCTCTGCTCCACCGACCTCAGCCAGCCTTTGTGAGAAACCGCTCGGTATGCCAATAGCCGTACGCTCGAGGTCGTCCCGTCAGAAGCCCAAGTGCGTCTCCGGCGCAAGCCCACCGCGTTAAGCAGGATCAGGGTTAGCAACAAGTTGCGACGAGAGCCCAGAGCAAGAGACAGCCCGGGTGAGGGAGCAGCAGTTGACTGAGGGAGTATCGCCGTTTCCAAGCGTGAGAGCAACCTTGTCTCGGCTTTCTGCCGCTACGAGCAAAAGCCCACCTGCACCTTCTTGCCAATAGGGTTCAGATGAGCAGCTTGGGGCGGAAGTTTTTTCCCCCTCGAACGGCTTGTCTGGCCAAGCCGCGTGGCGCTCGAAGACGATTTAGATGCGTAATACTGACGACCAGTCCGAACCGCTCTTGAAGGTTCTTCTGGATGACACTGCTAGGGGTCTGTGGTGCCTGGCTGCACCTGGACTCAAGCCAGTGCAGGACGGGTTCACGGACTTTAGAGGTGTGCCCATGTCTGCCATCGTGCAAGGCGATTTCTCCTCGTGTGCGGTACGCTTGCCACCAGCGGTACGCCGTGGATCGACTCGTCTGCACTCCTGTAATGCGTGCGGCCTCTTGCCAGGATCGGCCAGCTTGCATCAGCTCCATCATCTGCCTTTTTGCGGCTTGCTGCTCATCACCCATGCTCTTTCCTTGTTCTTGTAAGCTTCTTGTTCAATGATCTCTTCCCTCAAACGTAATCGCGACCTGGGGTGCCCATACTGGTACTGACCTTTTGCAGAAAAGGAACGGCCTCAGGTGCGTCTCGCTCCATGCCAGCAGCCCGATTGGCGTTGTAGTGCGTTACGTGTGGGCGCGCATGCACCCTCATCCCTTCCTCTCTTCTGACGCTTGCTTCGTTGCCGCTGGCACCGCCTGCTGACGATACCAGGCCACGGTCCGGCGCATGGCCTCTTGATGGGGAGTGGGTGTTCCACCAAAGGCACGGGTATATTTGCTCCCGTCAAACAGGAGGGGTTCGTTGAATTCATAGAGCATCTCCACTGACTCTCGTAGGTCTGGATTCGTCAGTCCCAGGACCCTGAGCAGCAGTCCCGGGACCGCCAGAGCTTTGGCGGGCACCCCCGCCGCTTCACTGGCCAGGGTAATGTACTGTCGCCCCGTGAGCGCCTGAGCGGTTGGCAGATGCCAGACCTGGCCCAGGGCTTCCTCGTGCGTTCCCAGGACGAGCAGCCCACGGGCGGTATCCTCGACGAATGCGAGGACATGCGGCACATCCAGTTTGCCGAGCCAGGGCACACGCTTGCCCTCTACCACAGCGGTGAAGAACTGTTCCCCCACGGCTGAGATGCGCACCCCTGGACCGTAAAAATCGGGGGTGCGTCCGATGGTGGCCCTGATCTGGCCCCTGGCATGCGCGGCCAGGATGGTCTCCGCCAGCTGTTTGCGGAGCTTTCCCTTGCGCGTCACCGGCGCCTGGAGGGATTCCTCGGTGAGCGGCTGCGAAGTGGGGGCATACATGTAGTTGTTATCGATGTACACGAGCGTAGCTCCCGTGGCACTCACGGCGCTGATGACGTTGTCTAACCAGACGGGCATGTAGGTTGCCCACTGGTGATAGGGTACTCCTGCACAGTGATACACGGTCGTGGCTCCCTGACACGCTGCGCGCGTACTTTCGCGGTTGGTCAGATCAGCCGCCATCACCTCGACGGAAGCCGGCACGCTGGCGCGTCCGCTGCGATTGACGGCGCGTACCTGCGCTCCTTGCGCCGCCAGTGCTTGCACGAGGGCTTGTCCAACCCCACCTGTCGCTCCCAGAACCACCTGCAAATGCGAAGGCATTGGCATATTCTCTCCTCGATTCTTGAGATAAGTCACCGACGTGTTTTCAGGGTTGTACCTGCATTGGATCCCTGTCAATAGGTGTTTCCCAGGTCGGGATCAAGGGTGATCTCTTCCCTGATTGTAGCAGCATCTCTCATCCTAGTCTAGATGGGTAGCTTCCGCCTTGCCTAACACCCTGGCGAGACCTGCGCCAATGCAAACCTTTCCTTTATCAAAAGAGCAAGTCCGCGCCCACCCGAATAATTAGACAGCTTCCGCTCATAGAATGGCTCTCCCGCGTTTTCCGTGATCCTGAAGCTGACGAAGCAATTGTACAAAAGTGGCACCCTGCTCCCAAGGCGGTTCACCTATGCTAACTCCTGATATATGCTAGAGCTTTCACGGAAAACGCGGGAGAGCCATAGAATCTTCTAATTTACAGCTCTACTGCACGATCACCGTCAGATTCATTCCCGGATGCCAGGTGCAGTAGAGATGAAACGTACCGGCGGTAGTGAACGGCCCGATCGCCTGTGAATCGTTGCCGTTGATTTGCAGATTGTTCACCACCGGCGCGCCTGGCTCTTGCTTCGGCTGCGCCGAACCATTGACCCAACTCCCGTTGGCGATGCTATGCGGCGCTGATGCATCATCTACTAGCGTCAGACTCTGCCCTTTGCTGATGGTGATGCTCGACTGCACGAAATTATTTCCGCACATATGCACCGCCGGCGTACTGCCGCCGCTGCTTCCACTCCTGCTGCTCCTGCCGCAGCTACCAGCGCTGCCACCACAAGCAGTCAGGAGGGCTGCTGCCAGACTCAATAGAACAAACAAGAACGTGAATTTCTTCATGGTGTCTCCTCTCCTTTCGCAAGCCGTTACAGGATGGTAACGGCTTACTCTGATTTAGTGTGTATACTCGTATTTTTCTAAAAACTTGAAGCGGCCTCTCAACCACTCCTGCAGTATCTGGTACGTTGCCTTGCATGCTGTTTACTCCTTTGAAGTCGAAGCCAACGACCGTGTTCTCTCTCCCGCTTAGGCCTCATGCGCTAGTGCGGTCGAGAGGAGCAGGTGGGCGACCTGCTCTGGCTCATCGATCTGCACATAGTGATACGCACCTGGCAGGAGGAAGAGCTCGGAGGTGGGAAACAGTTCGTGAAAGCGTCTGGCCACGCCGACATTCAAGTACGGGTCGCTCGCGCCGAAGATGATGCGCACCGGTCGGCTGAACGCCTTCATCTGCGGGATCCGCTTCGTGCGATCTCGCACGGTGGAGAGCAGATCCTCATTCAGGCGAAAGAAAGCGGGCTGGGCACTGGGCGCGGCCGCAAATTGCTGATAGAGCAAGGGCAGGAACTCCTCACGGTCCGCCGCCTCTCGCATGAACCTGCCGACCTGCCACCAATACAGCTTCTGGAAGAGCCAATTGTGAAAGGCTTTCGAGACGGCGCGTGCAGCGTTTCTCACCAGAGGTGTGGAAAAGAGCAAGATGGCTTCCGGTGGTCGTAACGTGGGCATAATACAATAGTAGGTATTCAACAACACGAGCCCGGCGACCCGATCAGCATTGGCCAGCGCCCAATCAATGGCTGGTGGACCAGAAGCGTCGTGTGCCACCAGCACGACGTGTTCGAGTTTGAGCTGCTCAATCACGGCGTCGAGGTCCCCCACTTGATTTGCTGCGGTGTAGGGATACCCGGCGGGCTTATCGGAAGCGCCCCAGCCGAGAAAATCAAAGGTCACGACCCGGCGCGAGGGTGAGAGCCAGGGAACGAGACGATCGTAGAGATGCAGAGTGTCTGGAAAGCCGTGCATCAAGACGATGGTAGGCTCCTCCCCTGGATACTCTCGCGCAGAGATGTGAAATGAGCCACGCTGTACGATATGTTCGGTGTAGGATACGGTTTGCTCCTTGAGCATAGATTCCTCCTCATTTTGTGTGTATACACGTATTACGACAAAAAAACACTAGACCGACTGTAAATTTTGACATTCCGTGGGCGGAATTTTGCTCACTCCGCGGGCGATGGCAGGACAGCTCGAGAGGTGGCCTCCACTGTTCGAGGTACTGACCACCCGCGTAAGTAGTGAAAATCCGCCCACGGAATGTCAAAATTTACACCCTTGACGCAACAGGATCACCTCTCGCACTAAAAAGTGGCGCTCCCTCTCTCTGCCCGGACCGATGGCGCGGCACGCAGCAGGAGCCAGAAGACGATGACGTGGCTCACCAGCAACCCCGGCACGTACACGGTCAGGAGGAGCCAGGCCACACCAAGGTGGAAAAACGGCAGGCCACTCACCCATGCCTGGTACGCAGCGTACAACAGGTCAATGCTCCCCACGAGGTTGAACAGCCAGACGAGCGGGAGTGCCCATCCTGGCCGGAACCGGAGCGCGAAGACGGCCAGCAAGGCTAAGCCGGTTGTGAGGAGATCGCCATACGCAGCAGGGACGGCAAAGCCTGGCGGGAGTGCTCCCCCCGTCACCTGCGGGAACATAAACACCAGCCCCACGGTCCGAAACGTATTGAACAGGACCAGCGGGAGCAATGCCTGCACACGTGGTTGCTTCGACAAGCGGGGAACAACATACCAGACCGCAATAAGTGCGTAGGAAAGCAGACTGGCTCCCACGCTGAGCAGAAATGCAAGTAGGGCATTCATAGACATCCTCCCTGATAGGTGTAGTTACATGTAATGGTACAAAAAAAAGATCTAATGACTCAGCGCAGCTGCCGTCGAGAGCTCAGCGAGCAGCGCCTCAACATGCTGTGGGCCGAGTCGGTCAAGCACTTGGCTCTGCGCTTGCTGCCAGAGGGGCAGCGCCTCTGCAAGAACCCGCTTGCCCTCCTGCGTGAGCGTCACGACACGCATCCGATGATCTTCGCCCACCTCAACCCGTGCCCATCCCTGCTTGCTCAACGGGCCTCGATTGCGCGTCAAGGTCGTCCGATCCATCACCATCAGATCCGCCAGGCGGTTGATCGAGATGGGAGAGGCTTGGGCAAGGGTCGCCAGCAGTGTAAACTGCGTGATATGCAGACCGCTCGGAGCAAGGATCGCGTCGACGAGGAGCGCGTGCCACTGCTTGAAAAACTCCTCTTATGGTGCTAGCTTGCCCGTTACGACCAGCCACTTGAGGAACTCCCAGTGGCGCACAAGCTGCCTTCGATCGCTGCCACCGCTTTGGTACCGGCCGCCTCCGCCAGAACAAGGCAGCGATTTCCTCAGCGGTAAAGCTGTCCTGGGCAAGCTCGTCCATTTCAGAAGCGCCTGTCCCTGCGTTTGTCGCTGTTGTCAGTTGTTCTGAAGTCTGAATCGGTGTATTCATTGCGCGCCCTTTCATCTGGACCGTTCCATTGCAAACCGTCGGTTCAAAGAGGCCAGGAGGATTGCGAACGCCTCCAGGCTTCTCATCGGGTTCTCACATTGAGAGGAAGGTTTCTGCGTCGTTCCCATTCAGGACGACCTCTGCCTTCTCGGCTGTCAGCCCCCCAAGGGATCAGCTGCCAGATCGACAAGCAGGACCAACAGCAAGAACAGCAACAGTTCCCTACGTCACTTCCTTTCCGGAGAGCTTCCGTGATTGCACTGCTTATGCCTATCGCTCTCCTTGTGCCACTACCGAGACACATTTTTGCTCACATCTTAGTCCAGCCTCAATGACGGCATCGAGATCCAATGGTTGATTCGCGGCGGTATAAGGAGCCTGCTCATCACTCGATCTGACGTGACGACTCGGCGTCGAGTGATGAGCTGAGTCGTTTGTCTGCGGCCTCTTCGCCTCCTGGAGCCTCGCTTGTCTCAAGCGAAAGCAGCACGAGACCGAGACGAACGATCTGTAAGAGCAGCCCATGCAGCGCGGCCTGATCTGGTAACGATCCAGAGAGTAGGGTGGTGCCTGCCTCCTGCTGCTCAATGCGTAATCCTCCCAAGCGGTCAGACCAGCTCGGGTCCAGGTGTCCTTGTACCCGCAGAGCGTAGTGCATCTGTCTCCTCCCGCTGATCTCGCGTGTTTCGATCCTGGAGAAAGTATAGGCGGGACGCGAGTCTTTCCACAGTCCTCAAAGGTGGAGGAAAAGTGTAGGTTTGCGAGCAGACAGGCCAGGTGTTGGGAGGAATCTGGTTAGAGCAGGGAGAGGGCGCGTGCCTGGCTAATCGCTTGCGTGCGACTGGAGGCTCCTAACTTGCCGAGCAGATTGCTGACGTGTTTTTTCACGGTGTCCAGGGAAATCACCAGCGTTTGAGCGATGTCCTGATTCGAGGCTCCGGCGGCCAGCAGGCGCAAGACTTCCTGCTCGCGCCGGGTGAGGGAAACACCCGGCACGAATGAGACAGCCGATGCCTGCCGCGCAGAAGAAAGCGCAGGCGTGGGAGTGGTTGCCGGCACAACGGATGGACTCGCGTCTTGCTTCTCGTACTCGAAGGCGGCCAGGAGCTTTGAGACGTAGGCAGCGGTGGATGGAGCCAACTCCTGCTGTTGGGAGTGCGAGGTGAGCAACGCCAGGAGTGCCTGTCGCATCGGTTCGCCTTCATCCAGGTACACGCGCAGGTAGCCTTCTGGTTCCGTCAACGCAAACAGGCGCGCTGCGATCGCGCGTGCTTGTTCGTTCTTGTCTGACTGGTGCAACGCTACCAGCGACTGGGCGAGAAAGAGAATGGCGAGTTCGATATTGGCCGGTCGATCCAGGTGTGAGCTCCAGCTGTCCAGCAGTTCCACCGCTTCCCTCCAGCGATGCTCTGCAAAATACACCCGTATCACGACCGGGAACGCACCATACAAGTGGCCTTCCCATGCTCCCTCTGGAAAGACGACGCTCGCTGTCCACTTGGACGCTGCCTCGAGCTGTCCCTGCGCCAGCCACCACTGCGCTTGCATCGTTGGCAGCCAACCTGGGTAGATCCCAAAGCGCTCGCGCTGCACCAGCAGTTCCACCTCGTGCAGCGCCTGCTGCGCCGCAGGACGATCTCTTCTGGCCAGTTCGACCTGGATCAGCTCGGCGTATCCCCAGCCGAGCAGCTCGAGCTGCTGCCAGGCTGCGGCGTGGTGAACGACCATCCGCAGCAGATCACGCGCCTCCTCCAACCGGTTCCACTGGTAGCACACCTGCGCCAGAGCAATCTGGACATATCCTTTCAGCAGGGCAAATCCCTGCATGTGTTCGATCAGGTTGAGGGCCACCTGGCCCTCCTCATAGGCCAGGCGCAGTTGTCCAGACCTCACCGCCGCCAGCGCGAGCCATTGCCTGACCCTGATGCTGGCATAGCGGGAGGCCCCCCGGCTCACCCGCTCTTTGACCGAGAGCAGCCGTGGCAAAAGTTGCGCCCCCTCGCGTCGGACCGTATAGTGGATGGTGAAGCTGCCCCCGAGTGGGACCGTCTGCCAGATCGCCTCCTCGTCGTGGTCCAGCGCCTCCTCTATCACCTCTTGCATGCTCCTCAAGCGCTCAAAATCCCCGCTGGCTGTCGCTTCGATCAGGGCCATAAACCTGCGGAGCAAGCCAAGACGAAACTTGAGCAGGGCATGTTCAGCGGCGTGGGCCTCCCGATCGACGTCGCCTGCATCGGCACGTGTGGCTGAGATATGGGAGTTGGTTTCGTCCGTCTGAGCCTGCAAGGCGGCTTCGACCCGCGCCATGAGCTGCTGCGCCTCCTGGTAGCGCCTTTCGCGCTGCTCTCGGGTCGTTTGCACGACCGTGGTGAGCAGGTAGAGCGCCGTGGTGAGCAGCAGGCGCGCATGTTCGCGTGCCAGCCGATCTGGCAGCGCCAGCACCCAGCGCGCTATCGTCGCCGCCTCCCCATACACCCAGAACTGCTCGACGGTTTGCTCCATGAGATTCGCCGCCGTGGAGTAGTCAGCGGCTTGGAGGGCATGGGTAATGGCCTCGGCCCACTCTCCTTGTGCCTCATAAAAGCGGGCGGCCCTGCGGTGCAAGACTGGTACGCTCTCTGGGTGGGTGGTGTGCAGAGCCGAGAGCAGGGCTTCGCGAAAGAGATCATGCAGCCGATAGCTGCGCCGCTCCTCGTCCAGGGACACCAGGAAGAGGTTCGCTCGCTCCAGCCATTCCAGCATCTGCTGGCTGGCCCGTCGTTCCGGCGCGGCGGTCACCGCCTGGCACACGGGGGCATCCAGGCGCGAGAGAACGGCGGTGTGCAGTAAAAAGTCGCGTACGCTGGTGGGCAGGCGCGAGAGGATCTCCTCCTGCACGTAGTCCAACAGATGGCGCTGGCTGCCGGTAAACGCCTGCAGAAACGCCGCGCGATCCTCGCGCTTCTGCAAGGTGAGGGCCGCCAGGTGCAAGCCAGCGATCCAGCCCTCGGTACGGCTCACCAGCCGCCGCACCTCCTCTTCCGAGAGCGGAGGGGAGAGCATCTGGCTGAGATACTGGCTCGCCTCGACCTCTCGGAAACGCAGCTCGTCCGCGCGGATCTCGGTCAACTGTCCTCGCATTCGCCACCGCGCCAGCGGCAGGTCTGGGTCCACCCGGCTGGAGAGGATCACATGCAGGTGAGCGGGCAGATGCTCCAGGAAGAAGCTCATGCCCTCGTGAATAGCTTGCTCTTCGATCACCTGATAATCATCCACAATGAGCACGATGGGGGCGAGGTGGGCCTCTCGGCTTTCCAGTTCCTGGAGCAACGCCGTGAGGATGGTGGAAGGCGAAGATGGCTGGGGCGACTGCAGCAGCGCCACCGCTGTTTGCCCAAAGCTCGGCGCATACCCCCCACAGCGTCGCAGGGCCGCGATCAGCGCGACCCAGAAGCGGGTCGGGCTATTGTCCAACTCGTCCAGCGAGAGCCAGGCGACCTGCGCCGTGTGCCGGCCTGCCCAGGCCGAGAGCAGCGTCGTTTTGCCCCAGCCGGCAGAGGCCAAGAGCAGCGTGAGCGGAGTGGCAAGCGCCCCATCGAGCGCCGAGAGCAAGCGCTCGCGCTCCACCAACGCGTTCGGCAAGCGCGGTGGCGCGAGCCTGCCGGAGAGCACCAGCATCCCCCGCTCGAGCGCCTGAGCGGGCTGCTGCTCGCGCAAGAGCGTTTGTGCTATCTCCTCCAAACGAGCCAGCGAGAGGGTCTCCGTCCGTCCGAGATAGCGCTTGCGGGTGCGGCCTCCGCTGGTATGGTAGGCATACCAATACACTCCCCCGCGTGGCCTTCTCTCCAGATAGACATTGAGCGAGCCTCCTGGGCTGTGGAAGGCAAAGGAGGACACAGAGCCTAGCCAGGCCAGCCACGCGGCTTCCTCTGCCGGTCGAAAACGAAGCTTCAGCTGGCCCTGTGTGTACAGCTCATAGAGGTTCTGCTCCCTGGACCAGGTGAGCGCGTGAAGTGGGACTCTTGGCATATGGCTCTTCCTGTGTCTGTGTTGTTCCCAACTGTGCTTGCGTTCCTCCCAACACCAAGGAGTATAGCAAAGACCCACAGATTGCACAAGGAGATGGGAACAGGAGCGGAGAAGTGAAACTCTTTCCCCAGGAGCGGAGCCAAAGCGCTCGTAAATTCGGAACTGGGGATGGAGACGTTGGATGCCCCTAATGCCCGCTACTTTGCCTCCGGTGACAGCTTACGTAGGATGGGGCCTTTTTAGCGCCTGGAAGCAGACAGACTGTGCCGCATAACCTGGCGAAACATCGTAGGAGCATAGAATCATGCTTCAGATGTGCTCACTCCTGGCTGTTTCTCGTCATCACGCCAAATGAACTGGCAATCTGGCATGTTATCTGGCAAAGAATCAGGGAAGAGTTACGGAAGGTGGAACCTTCCGCAAAAGAACTAATGATTTAAACTGAGGCTCGTTGCAGACGAGCTTCAGCTAGATTCTGGGTTCCAACCGCTTGATGTCTTGAGTAAGCAGAGGCAACCCTTCTGTGAAAGAGTGTTCCTTCCCATCGAGCACTCGAACTGTTGCCTGGGGCAGTTTTTCTTGATAGCGTTTAAGAGAAGAAAACGGGACTTCTTCATCAGAACGACTGTGATACAGGAAGAGTTGTCGGATCGGGGGGAGGCGTGAAGCAAAATCATCTGGCACAGCGTACTCCAGTTCCCAATCCTGCTTGCCCCAGTAGGGCACAGCCACCAAAAACAGCCCGGCAATCGGTTTCTGGTAGGTTCCTTCTGCCAGGTATTTGAGCAACATTGAACCACCTAAAGAGTGCCCAATGAGCAAGGCAGAAACCTCGAGCTTGCCGAGCTCCTGCTCAATCTGGTCCCTCCAGGCAAGGTATCTAGGATGGTCAGGATCAGGCATGTCTGGAGCCAGGACGTGGTAATCGCTGCCAAGCTGTTGCCGCAGGGATGCAACCAATTTCCCGCTGCCTAAAGGTTTGTACTGATTGCCTGCACCATGGATGAAAAGTATTTGTTTTCTCACTCGTTTCCTCCTTTTCACATGATTTCTTTCGTCTTCATGGACTGCTTCTCGACGAGGGTGCATCTTCCACGCATGACTGCTCGCGCAAAACGGGCCGCTTCGACACGGGCGAGATTGCTTGCAAAATGCAAGAAGGCACAGTTGCTTCTTCCAAAACAAGAAGGTAAAATCGGAAACACAAGAAGAATCGGAGGACCAAATCTTTCATTCCTTGCTTCACTTGCTTTCTCCTCCAACCACGTCCCAGTCCGTTTTTCCTGTGGCCGACCAACGCTTGCCCGAAACCGGTGTCTGGATTTTACGTGGCTCATGCGGTGGGAACCGGAGGACGCCCTTGACTGGGGTGAGCGAACGTGTTCTTCCGCAACGAGGACATTCCACCACGGTGACGGAACTCGCCGTAAATCGTTTGAGATCAATGGGAATCACCGTTCGAGAAAACGTGCATTTGGGTGAGGTGCTCGTGTGTGCCTGTTCTTTCGCCGTTTCGCGCTGTTGGGACGGATCGCGACGTTCATTTTCCGGGACGGTTTGCCGTTCGGGCTCTTTCCCATTCATCCTTGTTGGTTCTGCTTTGTTCTGATGTTGACTTCCGGCGTCGGAACCTGCCCCGTCAATGAGCTTGAGCGTATCATGGCGCAGTACAAGCAGTTCTGCGGCAGACTTGAGCCGCGAGGGGACCAGATCAGTTTCCCCGGCCAGATAGGACCATTCGAGAGCCGTTGTGACCAACTTCATGAGGTTATCCATCGTGACGCGGCCTGAGTGGGTCGGGTCGAGGACTGGATGCGTGAGCCACGTGTAGATGGAACTGGTCCATTGACGTAAGTTGAGCTGCGGAAAGAGTGACTGGTACTCCTGCTCCAGGGTCGCCAGGATGTCACGGACTTCTTCGGAGGTGTGGCTAGCGATGCGGCAGAAAGGGGCCAGTTTGTCGAAGCGGCGGCGAAATTGCAGCCAGGTCGGATCGGGCAAATCGAACGTCTCTTTCAAGGGAATCGTGTCTCCGCGCCCTGCCGCCACGAGACACAACCCAAGCGGATGATCGTACTGCAACCGTCCCTGGTCGGTCACTTCTTTGAGCAACATCAGATGCTCAAGCGAGAGATCGTGTGCATCATCCACAATCAGGCATTCTGTGCCGTACTGGTGCAAGTGTCCCATGAGTTTGGGCTTGCGCGTGCTCCAATGCCCTCGGATCGGAAGTCCTAACGCCGCCAAAAACTGGTCACCCAATGCCTGCTCATCGTCATTGTTTTTGGGAGCCACCACAGCAAGAACGGATCGTCCGCCAGCCCTTTTTAACAGGTCACGAATGCTCATGGTTTTGCCTGCGCCCGGATCAGCCACGATGAGATGCCAGGAACGATTGTCCCAGGCGTCTTGCAGCATCTGTTGAAACCGTTTCGCGAAGGCGGTTTCGACGAAAATCTCCTTTCTGAAAAGAGGATGAGTCATGCACGCTACTCCTCTCGCATCGTGCGGACGGGTAAAATGCGGACGGGATAATCAGGTTCAGCATCTGGGCGAGGGTCCGCAAGCTGAACGACTTGCGTGATCTCAGCTTGGACTTCAGCTAATCGTTCAGCAACGAGGGCGGGATGAATGTCACCGCGTTGGCGATCCCATTGACGGGCCTGTTCGATTTGACGAATCTCTGTGCTGCGGCGACGGCGTGCAGCCCGTGCTTCGTCCTGAATACGAGCACGAACGGGCAACCCCTGCTCACGGGCGGATCTCACCTGTTCCTCATCGTGTTTGCGCATGGCTCTGGCTTCCCACTCGCTGACGCGGCCCCCCATCAATTGTGGACAGTAGGCTTCCCCAACATATTCCCCCTCGACAAAAATATACAGGACGCCCACATCGCGGCGGTCGTAGTACAGGTCAAACTCACGGCCCCGGAGCCGTGACAGGAGTCCGGGGCAAACATACCAGCGGCCCTGAAACGAGAGGCGGTTGCCGTTTTGCACGCGATACCCATGATGGGGTGTCTTGCGATTAACTGCCTTCATGAGGAGCAGCTTCAAATCATCGGGCGAACCCAGATACTGCGGCACTCCGCTTTGTGCTGCCGCCTGTTCCCACAACACACAGGGGCGTTGCCGTCGCAGGTCGTCAAAGGCTTGTTGATAATCATCA